>Ga0209536_100017641_pt1 | contig 10095 bp, 8 predicted proteins | sample DeeMarSeWOR28_12_FD_187461 | JGI IMG/M metagenome (GOLD analysis project Ga0209536, IMG submission 187461) | Marine sediment microbial communities from White Oak River estuary, North Carolina - WOR-2-8_12 (SPAdes) (version 2) | ecosystem: Environmental > Aquatic > Marine > Intertidal zone >... | reverse complement strand
CCTGGCCCACAGGTGCGGTCCGAACAGGACGGTGATGGCAGCAATAATCAGATAAATCATAATATATGGCTATGAACCTTTGTACGTCACGAAACTGCATGAAAAATGGACATGCGTCAAATTTAGGAATTCAGGGATTGAGGAATTTAGGAATTTAAGGAATTCTATCTATTTTAATTTTTTGATTTTATTATTGAACATCTCAATTGCGCAAATTCCTCAATTCCCCAATCCCTGGTATGTCCTTTTCTGGAAACAGATTTTGCGGGTCGCCGCGCCCCAGCGTTTTTGTTCCCGCAGCAATTGAATAAAAAATTCTCCGTCTTTTACCACCCGTCCGCCCACAACATCAACACCCCGGTTAAACAGCGGGTCCGGGAAATAGCCCGCCGTCGGACCGATGATCGAAACCACTGCCTGGGGGGCGCAGTGGCTCAGGATCTCGTCCAGGGAATTGTTTAAGATGGTCGTGCTGGTGCACAGCACTTTGTTGCAACTTTTCAGTTTCGTTGCGTCCAGGCTAATCGGCAGCTCGGGATACTGTTGAATCAACTGCGCGTTTTTTTCAATGACAATTAGATCCGCTCCGGCCTTTTTAATAGATTGAATCAACGGGAAGAACAAACCGACCATGCCGAGTTTGTCGCCGGCGGAGACTGACAACAGCCCCAGCGAATCGGTTGCCGAATCCAGCGGGAAATTGGTTTCCCGCATCACGTGCTGGCAGATCGCGTTGATGGCCGCCAGGCTGATCATCTCTTTGAGCGGGTCGTCATTGCCGAATTCCAGCGCATATTCCCGCGGATTTTGCCCGACAAAATCCGCCGGTCGCAACGCCTTGTATTCTATTTCTTTTTCATCCGGCAACAGGACATAGCTGATTCCTGCCGCGCCTCCCGCCAGGCTGAGGGCCATAAATTCGGCCTCCTGCGGCTGACCGCCTTTACTGAAAGGGGGCAGGAAAATATTTGAAATTGGCGGAATACGGTATCTTGCCGTCAAGCGCGTTACCATCGTTTTGAATTCATCTTTTAGACTCATGGTGATTCCTCAATCCCTCAATTTAGGGTATTCCTAAGATTGATTTTCCGGCACCCGTTGTCAACCAGCATTTCTGTCTTCGGTGATTGACTTCCCAGGGGGCAGACGTTACCTTTTAAATATTCGATCGCAAATCAGCAGCGCCGGATTACGTATATCAAACTACCATCGATCCATGGCGCTATGTTAGATTGTGGGAGCGGTTTGCTCACCTGAGCTTGTCGACGGTTCAACCGCGATTTCCTGGGTCGCGCAAGCATTTACAATTTTTTCACACAAGCGGCAGCCGATAGCCAAAAAACGGCCAGTCTGATCTATAGCAGAAACGACTGAAAATCGGACCTCAAATAAAGGAATTCTATCGATTTTAATCGCGGTTGCAAACCGCTCCCACACGAACTTAGAATGAAGTTTCATAGGAGCGCGGCCTCCGGCTAAAGGACAGCCGGACTGATCAAGACCAGAAACTCAGATCATACGCTAATGATTCCGTTGCCCGCAGGGCATGAGCCCTTTGTTCGAATCGGTGCACCAGCCAACGCTCTATCGGCTGGTGCACCGATTCGAACAAAAGCCCTTCGCGAGCTTCACGCTTTAGCGGTTCAATCTTTTTCTTTTTGAAAATGACGCTTCACAGGAGGATTTAGCGCCTCGGTTTCCCGACACCCGACACCTGACACCCATATACTGCGCCATTGCTGCCCCGCTGGGGCTGCTTTTTCCCGGCGCAGCCTTGGCAAACGCTTAGAATCCACCGGCCATGAAAGGAGCACACCATGAATCGCGATGAAATGATGAGCAGAATATTGGATCGAACTGAACCGTGGGACATGCTGATTGTCGGCGGCGGCGCCACCGGCATCGGTATCGCTGTTGATGCGGCTTCCCGCGGGTACGATATTTTGCTGGTTGAGCAAAGCGACTACGGCAAGGGCACTTCTTCCCGCAGCACCAAATTAATCCACGGGGGGGTCCGGTATCTTCAGCAGGGAAATATCACCCTGGTGATGGACGCCTTAAAAGAACGCGGCCTTCTGCGGGAAAATGCCCCCCACCTGGTTCACGATCTCGCTTTCATCGTACCGAACTACGATTGGTGGGAGGCGCCGTTTTACGGTATCGGGCTCAAGGTTTACGATTTGCTGGCCGGGCGCTTCGGTTTCGGCCCCTCCAAGATTCTGTCCACCGATGAAACTGTTAAGCGGATACCGACTTTAAAAACCCAGGGCTTGCGCGGGGGTGTCATTTACTATGACGGCCAGTTTGACGATGCCAGGCTTCTGATTAACCTGGTTCGAACGGCTGCCGGCCAGGGGGCGACCTTGCTCAATTATGCCCGGGTCGTTGCCTTTACCCATGACGGGGCGGGGTATCTGAATGGCGCGGTTTTTGAAGACATTGAAACCGGCACGGAACACAGCATCCGGGCCCGGGTTGTGATTAATGCGACCGGACCGTTTGCCGACAATTTGCGGAAAATGGATGAACCCGACGCTTCGCCGTTGATTTCACCCAGCCAGGGTATTCATCTGGTTTTGGACAAAAGCTATCTGCCGGGAAATTCCGCGATTATGGTTCCCCACACCCGGGACGGCCGGGTAATGTTTGCCATCCCCTATCTCGGGGCAACACTTGTGGGTACTACCGACACGCCGATTGACGACATACCCCTCGAACCGCGGGCACTGCCCGAGGAGATAGACTTTATTCTGGAAACGGCGGGAATGTATCTGCAAAAGGCGCCCTCCCGGGCTGACATCCTCAGCGTTTTTGCCGGGATCCGTCCCCTGGTGGGCGCCGGCGACGATAAGAACACGGCCTCGCTGTCGCGGGACCACACCATCATCATATCCAATTCCGGGCTTCTGACCATCGCCGGCGGCAAGTGGACAACCTATCGCCAGATGGCCGAAGACTGTGTCGATCATGCCGCCACCCTGGCCGGACTCGAGGCCGGAGCCTGTGTAACCAAGCGGCTCAATATTCACGGCTACCACAAGAGCCCGCAAAAATTCGGTTCCCTGGCCGTGTACGGCTCCGATGCGCCGGCCATCCAGGACCTGTTGCGTGCCGATGCTCAGCGCCGGGAACTCATTCACCCGGCCCTGCCGGCGCTTTGCGGGGAAGTCGTCTGGGCGGTCAGGTTCGAAGCGGCGCGCACCATCGACGATTTTTTGGCCCGGCGAACCCGCAGCCTTTTTCTCAATGCACGGGCGGCAATGGAGGCAGCCCCGAAGGTCGCTTCCCTGATGGCGGCCGAGCTCGGATTTAATGACCAATGGCAAAGTCAACAGGTTGCGGCATTTCAGCACATCAGCGGCAGATATCTGCCGGACTGATTAATCCGCCCCAATCAATTTCGCAGCCGGGGTTTTGGATAGCCGAATTCATTTATTTCATACCAACTCCCGGCGAATAAAAAAATAGTCAAGATTTTTCTTGTTTTTATGGTATTTGTTATATATTAATTCAAGGCAACACCATTCACTCGGATCGATTACATTTGATGAATTTTATTCATCAACGTCGATCCCGTAATTCATTCACCACCGGAGGCTGAAAATGTCTAAAATCAAATCAACTCTAATTCATTTCATTGTATTATCGGTAATTTTGGGACTCGTTTTCGTCTTTGGATGCGGCAAGTCGCGCGAAACGCAGCAGATGTCGGATTTTTTGCAGCAATACAGCAAAACTTTAGATGAATACGCCGATGTCATCAATAAACACGACAACATTCAAAAAGCTAAAATCGAAGAGACTTTAAAATCCTATGAGACCAAATGGACGGACATGAAAATTAAAATGGGTGAGGAGATTACGCCCCAGACCTTAAATAAACTGGATGAGGAGTATCAGGCGATATCTAAAAAATATCATCAGTTGGCTGGAAAATCTTAACCGCCCATCATGAAACAAAAGGGTCTGTCTCGGAGGCAATTTCTTGGTCGCCTGGGGACTCTGGGGGGGCTTGGAGCGGCATACTATGGAATGGCTCAATTCGGCTTGCTGCCCCTTGCGCAAGCCTATACCGGGCCGCCACGGATTGACCCGCGTGCCGGCCAGGGGCAGCATGTCGCCATCCTTGGCGCCGGCATCGGTGGACTGTGTGCCGCCTATCTGCTGCGAAATACCAAATTCAAAGTTACGATCCTGGAATCCAACCCCTATGTGGGCGGCCGCTGTCTGACCTTAAGAAGGGGCGATATGGTGCGGGAAGAAGGGACTGATCGCCAGGGCAACCCCTTTCGACCGTGCACGTGTGATTTTGACCGGGGCCCCGACTTTTATTTCAATGCCGGCCCCGGTCGAATACCGCAAAGTCACACGGCTTTGCTCAATTACTGCAAAGAACTGCAGGTCACACTGCAGCCTTACATCTTTGCCTGCCGATCCAATCTGCTGCAAAACGACAACTTCAACCTGGGCAAACCGGTTCCCCTGCGCTGGATCAAGCACGACCTGCGGGGGCATCTCGCCGAAATTCTGGTGCAGGCGGCCCGGTCGGACCAATTAAATCAATTCGTTGCACCCGGCAACCGGGAGGCTTTCCTTCGAATGGTGCGGTATTTCGGCAGTCTCAAAGGACAGAATCAGTCGCTTAAGTATCGGGGGACGAGTCGCGGGGGATACCAGCAAAAGCCCGCTGCCGGCATGAAACCGGGGGTTTTGCGGCCGCCCTTTGATTTAAACGAATTATTGGAATCCGAATTCTGGCAAACCGGACTTTTCAGCGACATGTACCTTTATTGGCAGACGAGCCTGCTGCAGGCCGCAGGCGGGATGGATAAAATTCCCGAAGCCCTGCGGGACAGCCTCGACCCCAAAACTCAAATTCAGCTCAATGCAAAAGCGACCGGCATCAGCCAGACCGCCGACAAGATATTCATAAAACACTCAAAGTCCGATGTGCCGCTAAAAGCCGACTATTGCATTTCGACCATGGCCCCCACCCTGTTGGGCAGGATACTGGATGCCTCCTTTTCCCGAAGTTTCAAAGCGGCACTGGCCAATATCTATATGGTTCCGGCCTGCAAAGTCGGCTGGCAGGCCCAAAGTCGATTTTGGGAAGCGGAAAATGAAATCTATGGTGGAATCAGCTGGACGAACCATATCATCAAGCAGATCTGGTATCCCTCCCAGGGCTTCCACGCCCGCAAAGGCATAGTGACCGGTGCCTACAATTACGGGGATGCCGCCCAAATATTTGGCTCGATGTCCCCCGAAGAGCGACTGGCCGCCGCACTGGAAGGCGGTGAAAAATTGCATCCGAATCGGTTCCAACGCAACGTTGAAAAAGGCATATCCCTTGCCTGGCAGAATATGCCCAACCAGGCCGGCGGGTGGGCCTACTATAAAGATCAGACTGAAAATCCGGCCTACATCGCCATCAATAAACCTCAGGGGCGTTTGGTTTTGGCCGGCGACTACTTCAGCTTTCTCTCCGGCTGGATGGAAGGTGCCGTCCGGTCTGCTGAGCTTGCCGTAAAGCGTGTCGTCAATCTGCCCGCCAGTTAGATTTCGTATCTTTGCTGCCGCGAATTTCACCTGAGCTTGGACTCATATTTTTTTCCATTACCAAAGCGATTTTTTTGCCGCCGCCATCCCCATGGTGTTGTGAAATTTTTTCTAAAGTTTTTTGTTTTCTGACTGATACACTCTACAGTTTCAGGGGCCGGGCCCATTCAAACATCGATCGCCCGGCATCGAACCGCTAACCCGCAAGGATCAATCAGCAGCCGGATGGGATGAAAAAATGGAAACAGACAACCAGGAAATGATGGATAAGATTTTAGCCGGAGTTGATGAATTACCGCCGATGCCCGAGGTCGTGTTCAAAGCCCAGACGCTTTTGGCCGATCCGGATTCTAGCCCTAAAGAGCTTGCCGCGATTCTGGAGACAGATCAATCCATTGCCGCCAGGGTCCTGCAAATGGCCAATTCCGCCTTTTATGGGATGAGCGGCAGAGTGTCCTCGATTCAACACGCCGCCCTTGTCCTCGGATATAAAAATCTGAGTGAACTTATCGCTGTGGCAGGTGTCCAGAAATCACTGCAGAAAAAATTGCCGGGCTATGGGTTTGAATCCGAAGATTTGTGGCGGCATTCGCTTTCGGTTGCTTTCGGCGCGAAAATTATCGCTGCCCGCCGAAATTCGGATCTGGAAATGGTGGCGCATACGGCGGGCCTGGTTCACGATGTCGGCAAGATAATCCTGGACCCGTTTGTCGCGGAGACCAAAGCGACTTTTGATTCGTTTTTATTAGAAGAAGAAAATACTTATCTTGGCGCCGAGAAGCAGATCCTTGGATTTAATCATGCCGAAGTTGCGGCCGAAGTCTGTCAAAAGTGGAGTATTCCCGAGGTCATCTCATCCGCCATACGATACCATCACAGCCCGTCTTCCTCGTCGGAAGTTGAGCTGGCCTTCATCCTGCACTTGGCCGACTATATTGCCCTGATGAGCGGGGATGGATACGCGGACGATGAACATTTGTATGAGCTGGAAGCGGGGACCATGGACTATTTGAATTTCGAGCAAAGTGATGTCAGCGATCTGACCCTTGAATTGATGGAGTCTGTTGCAAACCTGCTGGATTCTCCCAACTAAACCCCGTAGTTGTATGAATAGTGCTGAAAATGTTCCTTTGACCGCATCAATACAGGGGTAAACCGAAATTGGAATATTGTCCCTCGAACTCGCCAGTGATGGATTACTGCATATTTGACGTAGGGTGGGCTTTGCCCACCACCTTTGACAGATGATATCAGCGATGTTTGGTGGGCAAAGCCCACCCTACGATAAGGACTTTTTGCCACTTTAGGGTAAAAGCGGTAAACGCCGCCGGGTCGAACAATCGCTTTAATTATATCGATTTTATCCTATAATTCCTCAATTCCTAAATCTCTCAATCCGGCGCAAATAGATTTGATATAACCTAACCCGCCACAGCCGGAATTGAAGATTGAACAGTGGCGTCTTAACCCGCCATTTTTTACGAAAATGACATCGAAATTCGGGTAGCTTCATAAGAGCGCCGTCGCCGGCCGCGAGCGTCCAGTCAAATCGAGAAAAAAAACTACCCTCGTTCCATAGCGCTACTATAGATTGTGGGAGCGGTTTTCAACCGCGAATTACTCGGCCTTACAAAAAATTACAACTGTTTCATAAGTTCAGTTTTCAGCGCTTGCGACCGTCTTCCTGGCACCTGACACCTGACACCTGACTTTCGAATTCCGACACCTATCAATCAATGACTGCCGCTAACCAGCAGCCGTATATTACACAGTCCGGCATCAGTATAACCCGGCAAACAGATCGCTTTCTTTGCCGTTGACCGGCGGGCATCCCCGAACGCATTCAAAGTGTTCGTATCCCACAGCTTCCTCTCTCATCTTTTGCGGCATGCGCCTGAAAAGACCCTTTGGATTCATTTGGCTCTGGTGGCAATTGAGGGCCTCCAGCTTGCGGGAGATAAATTCCCTGACGTCGATAACGGCTGATATTTTTTCTTCAGAGGTACCCAACACTTCAGGATCAAACCCGGGTTCCTGACCCTGATCAACAATTATTCTGTACATCCGGCGTATTCTTTCCAGCGGTATGGCCGTGTAAAAGAGCCTGGCGGGTTGCCAGGGTTCGAGACCATTGCCGGATTTATAGTCGCGATCTCCGGCAGCATCAAAGGCCCGCCGGGTGATGCGGTTGGCCATGATATGGTCCGGGTGCAGATAGGTGCCCTTTTCATTGTAGGTTACGATAACCTGCGGCCGAACCCGCCTGATTATCTCGACCAGCCTGGCGGTTGCTTCCGGTATGTCGGCCTGGGCAAAGGCCTGGGGATGATTGTTTTGCGGCGTGCCGGCCATGCCGGAATCGCGGTAGCCCAAATAATGGACCGATCCCACATTGAGGACCTTGAGGGCCTTTTCCAGTTCGGCTGCCCGGATCTCGGTTATGCTCAAGCCGGGTTCGGGTGAAACAAATTCCGGATTTAAAATGTCGCCGGCCTCGCCTCTGGTGCAGTAAGCCAGAACTGTCCGAATGCCATTGTCGGAATACTTTGCCAGAACCCCGCCGGTGCTGATGCACTCATCGTCAGGATGGGCGTGAACGACAAGCAATGTTAGGTTATTGTTTTCTGATGCGGATAACTTCATATCGATATTGTTTCCCGATGGTGTCTGATTGTTCCAATAGCGAAAACATTAATACGTAAATAGAATATTACAACCCGCAACCGTTTGCCTCAAAAAATAAATCGATATCCGGATATATCGATTGACTTGTTGTCACTCCCGCGCATGCGCGTCAACTTATCGATGTATGAACGCGATTGCCGGATAGTACTTAACTGACCATGCTCCGTGTTATACAACTATCAGAGTAGCGGCGGGGTTTATCCGCCAAGGCGTATCCAACAATTCGTTTCCCCTCCCTTGACGGCCTCCGGCTCGTAGAGCCTACGCCTCGGAGAGGAGGGGATTAAGGGGCGGGTGATTAGATAAGACCTTGATTCGATTTTCATTTTTTCACCCCCTCCCTAACCCTCCCGCGTCCACGCCAGAGGCGGATCTTCGACAAGGGGGAGGGGAATTATTGGGATTTCTGGGGTTATTAGGCAGCCTGTTTATCCCCGCCTGGAACTTGGTGCCTGTCTTTGATTGACTTTCGCTTGATTAATCTGTGGGCCGCGGCATGACCCGCCGCGCTGGCGGGGATAAACCCCGCCACTACATTATTGCCAAATCCATTTGATCTACGCTTAAGTTGACGCCAATGCGTGCAGGCGGGAATCCAGCAGAGCACTGGATGCCGGTCGAAGATCCCGTCTTTAGCGGGGATCAAGTCCGGCATGACGGCGTTGGCTATTCAGTTGCCAGGTTAATATTGGCAGTTGGTTTAGTCGGGTGGCCACTGCCCGCCGCTATCGGCCGGGAATGGTAAAATTCGGTGGGCCATGCTCACCCTAATGCTTATTTATTGAAATCACATCATCCTTGCGAATGATTTATTTAGCAAAATATTTTCGCCACCAAGATACCAGGGCACGAAGTTAAATTATAAAAAACGTTTTTTCTTTGTGTCTTGGTGTCTTTGTGGCCATTCTTTCCGGTTCATCTGGGTTGGGATATAATGATTTTGCAGCGTTGTCGTTATTCAACATCGACTTGTGCGATCAGCGACGCCGTGGTGTTTAACATGGTGGACGGCCTTAAAAATTCCGTTTCAAAACTGAATACAGCCGAAAAATTGTCGAAAATAAATACCGTTTCCCGGGGATTGTCCGGCACCACACCCATGAACCCTTTATTGGTGTACAATACAAATGGCTGTGATTGTCCGGTTGATGATGCCACGGCGATTACCGAGTCACCGGCTGAAATGCCCTGATTAAACCATATGACCGATTCGCAGGAGACTTCCGGCCGTTTAAGATCCATTGCGCTAAAAGACCAGTCATCTGAAAACGCATCGGACCGGACCGATATACGATCATTGCTGCCGGTAAAATGGATATCACCGTTATCAATTGTGGTACATTGCGGCTGCGACCCGGCCGGTGGGTCCGGTTTTATCCGGTGTCGAATGTTTTCATATGATGTTCCATCCTTAAGTTTGCTGAATTCGATGGTCGTCATTGGTTTTTCAAAAAAAGCATAGAATACATCAGGATCTGTGATAATTGAATATGAGAAACCCCTCGGTACCAGCATGAAGCTGATCAATAGAATTAATACGAGCTTTTTCAATCGATCCACCTCCTTTGTCAGGCGTATCCACCCCAAACTAAATCCCGGCTTTCCAGGCGACTAACATGCTAACTATCGCAAATATCGTGCCGCACACCCGTTGTTTAATAAATATTAAATAAAAACAGATATATATGGCATTTTTACACGATTTGATACCTTCGTGATTGGGAATCCGGCATCTCAGTTTTGTGAAATCAGTGCCACAATGCCGGGAGGTGAGGGAGCGATCAATGGCGGGAATTTTTCTGCCTGGAACCAGCAGCGCAAGGGAGGCAGATCAGAAAATAACCAATCCTC
>Ga0209536_100017640_pt1 | contig 10095 bp, 10 predicted proteins | sample DeeMarSeWOR28_12_FD_187461 | JGI IMG/M metagenome (GOLD analysis project Ga0209536, IMG submission 187461) | Marine sediment microbial communities from White Oak River estuary, North Carolina - WOR-2-8_12 (SPAdes) (version 2) | ecosystem: Environmental > Aquatic > Marine > Intertidal zone >... | reverse complement strand
ACCAACCAATACTACATTTGGCAGATACATAGGTTTTGCCGACTTGTTCTACATTAAATTGAACTTTATAAAAACCCCTAAGTTTTGCTAGGTATTTAATACCGCCAAGCAAAATTAAAAGCTCGTTATCTTTTAAACCTTCGGTTGAAGTTGGAACTTCTGTATTCTTGAATCGTTCTGGATTGGCGTAAAGAAATTCTTCTGGAATCATTGCTCTCCAGTTGACAGAACAATCTTCATTAAATTGATATTCTACATTATCAAGCAAACCAAATTCGTTTCTTACATATTTTTGTGGTGGGTAAGGAGGTTGTTCTGGTTTTTCTTTGGATGTTTTTTTAGCTGCCATGAGTGTATGGTAAATTATTTTGATTGTTTTGTCAACAATTATTTTATTTTAACGACAAGAAACATGGTGTAGAATCACCAACCCAAGCTCCAAGTTGATTAAAGCAAAAAAATTCTTCTGCTTCCTCATTGCTCATACCGTCTGCTTCCAGCTTTTCGATAACCTTTTGTTTGTCATAACACACAATGGGATTTTGCCCAAATCTTTCTACTACCCCAATTATGCATTCGTCATAACCATCCATCATCATCAATTCGTCATTATCAAATCCAGCAATCATGATTTTATTATTTTTCGGGGACATTATACAACATAACCCATTCCAAGTCAAGCATTAAATCATCAATATTTTTGCAACCATTCGCTTCGTAATGACTATTGTGCATTGATTTATTTTTAAATACTTTTTTATTGCTTGCTATTTTTAAATTCTTTACGTCTTCTATATTTATAGTTGATTTTGATTTTTTGATTTTGGCTTGTTCATCAAACGGAAAAACTTTATAGTCAAAAAACCTTATTCTTTCTTTCTTAAGGTTGTCTTTTTTCGTGCAGATTAAATGCATGTCAATACCTTGCTCGCGAATTTTATTAACAAAATCAATGTCAAATTCATCTGAAACATAATTGATTAATTTAATTTTGCCAGATTTAAGTATAGATTCTTTGAATGGTTTTTTAGTTATGACCGATACAGTGTGTTTGCTAACAATGCGCTCAAGGTTTTCTTCATTATAAAACAAATCCATTCGAACAAAAATATTATCATGATTAATTCCATATGCATGATCTGGAATAATTTCAATTTGTTGAATTTTATATTTTCCTCCAATGTATAAAACTTCTGGAATCTGACTTTTAAATTCTGGGTCAATTAAATCACAAAATTCTTTGGCGATTTCGTCTGGTTTGAGGCGGTTAATTGTTTTTGGATTTTCGTTAAATGAAAAAGATGGTTTTTCGCCGTCTGGACGATGTGTTTCAATTATTTTTTGATTTTCTGGATTGCCCCAATATGGACGCGCACATTCAGGATGAGTGTTTGCATAAATTGCAAGCATCTTTTTATCGTAGTGTCCTGCTAAATGTGATGGAAAAGAATCAACGCCAATAAAATAATCGCAATTCTTAACTACATAAGCCATTTGGTTAATATTTGTTTTTCCACGCAAATCAATATCACAGTTGATAGTTGGGTCTTTTTCAAGTCCAATTTGAACCGTCTTGAGTCCGTGCTTATCAAACAAAGGCTGCAAAATAGTTTTTACTTCGTGCCAATAATCGTAGTCTCGTAAATTGTCTTTTGCAGAGGTGTGAAAAACCACATATGTATCTGCTGCCACTGGATAGAATGGCGCATTTATTTGTGGATTGTCAATTTTTAAACCTGTTGATAAACTGTATCTCTCAATTAAGTGCATTGTATTTATCAGAGTGAATGTTAAACATGATCTTGTCTGCGTCTCCTTGGTGGAGATAGTCAAGCATACGTTGAGTGCCAATGTGTGGTAAAAAACATAAATGGAAATAACCCTTGTGTTGGCTTGCGCCTTCCATCATTAGCAAATTTTCCATTGCTGGATGAAACTCCAAAACTTTATGAATATATGGATTTCCGTCTAAGATTGAGTGAAATTGAGATTTGGTAGCAAAGTAAATATCCTTATCAGGATAAGCTTCCTTCATGGATGGAAGTAGTGATGTTGTGATAAATACATCTCCAGCAGATTCAGGCATAACCAAAAGAATTCTATCTTCTATTTCTCCATCAAGCATTTCTGAAAGATCAGGGGCAGAGAGTGTGTCTTTTTGTTTATTTTCAATTTCTTTTTTTGGTGTCTCATGAACGCTATGAAAAACAGCTTTTAATTTTTCAATAATTACATCAATTGCAAATTCTTGATCAAGGCATTCTTTGCCTTTTTCTAGCAAAAAATTCTTTTCTTCTTCTGGCATGTTGAAAACATACTCAAGATTTGTCGCAATGCTGTTTGGACACGTTGTTGCTTTAATAAAGCTTGTGTGAGGTTCTCTATATTCATTCCAGTTCAACGGCAAGCCACCCTGACTAACTTCACATGAATCAAGACCACAAGAATAGGATGTAACGAGTGTCACCAAACCTGCCGCCTTTGCTTCTTGAATCGGCAACTCTTGTCCACCGCTTGTAAATGGATGGCAATAAACATCCATCATGTTGTAAATTTGATTCAACTGAGTTTCATTAACACCTTTGCCGCTATTTTTTGTTTTTACGCTTTTTTCCGAACCGCAGCAACCGCAATTTTTATCTTCTCCATCATATGGACTCAAGAAGTATTGACCGCATTTTGTGCAAAGATATGTTGCTAAAACATCAGATGGGTTAATTTCTTTTTCTTTTATATATTGTGGTATGTCCCAGCCAACACTTTTTTCGGCCCAATCTGTATGCAAAAGCAGTTTTGCTGAGATGTGTGGATTATTTTGTTTGAAAATCTTGAAACCTTCTAAAAGGTTTGGAACTGATTTCCTTAGTTGGTTTTTAAAAACAAATCCAATAACATAATCGTCTGAGATATCGTGCTTCTCTCTGAGTGTGTTTCTCTCGCGTTTTGGTAGTGGATGAAAGTCTGTATAGTCAATTGCGCCATGAATGGTTTCTACGCCATCATAGCCAAGTTTCTTCATGCCCTTCTCAGCAAATGTTGCCCAAACTAGCATTTTATCACAATTCTTGTGCATATAAAATGCCTGATCAAGAATTGGTTCACTATCCAAGGTTGTCCATAGGATGGTTTTTGTGTCGGCCCACCAAGATTTGTTTTCAAATTGACTGAAAGCCCAAATATCTTCGATACCCAAATAAATATCAGGCTTTTCTTCTTCTACAATCTTGTCAATCATGTAGTGGCCGTAAGATGCTGCGCGTTCTTTTGCAGCATCGCCTTTTATCTTTTGAAGAATATCTGGTGTTGGGTAAGTTCCATAACTTTTCCAAGGTGTCATTAGGTCGCTGCCGAATTGAACACCATTAGCTGCTTCTACAACTTCAAAGTCCTCGCTATCATGGAGTGCGAGAAGAATATTTTTCATATTCTTCCCAAACCCCGTGACAAGTCTAGAATAATTAGAATGAACTAATATTTTTATTTTTTTAGACATTAAAAAGGAACATCATCTTCATCTTGATCTGCTGTATTTTCCTTGGCCTTTGGAGCGGGTTTCTTGGCAGAATCTGATGATTGTTTAGCTTTTTCAATAGATTGATTTTGACTTTCTTCAAATAAAGCATCTTCGATAAATTGCTTTAAAATGATTTTTACTACTTCGGCTTCTCCAGCCTCTAGTGGAAGCTTGAATGTATCGCTTCCATTTCTGGTTACGCTAAAACCCCAAGCGGGAGTTTTATAGGTTGCTTCTCCATCTTTTTCTTTAACCTTGCGAATCTTATCCCAAGGAGTAAGTCTAATTACCGTAGTATCCTCATTAAACTTGTGGAAAGCAACAAATGGAATCCTTGTCTGAAACGAGGAAATGATTTCTCCAGCTTCTGCAACGCTGAGTTTAAAATTAATATTTTTAGAGGCATCGTCTCTGCTTGCGGCGAAAGAGCCTGTCTTTTTTTGATCGTCCCAGCCGCTTTGCTGAATCATTGAAATGAAAAGGCTGGTCTTCATATCCTTGCCTACTTGGGCGATATCAACTGTCCCTGCACATCCATTATTTCTTGGATTAGGTTTGTAAATGCGATATTTCATAATTTAAGTGTAATTTCTTGAGTAACCTATTGTATAATGAACTTCACTAAAATTCAACCTCAACAATTACAATTACCTACTTTTTTTAGTAATAGTGGGGATTTGGTATTTTCTGATCTTGTAACAGGATTAAGGGTGAACTTAAGCCGCGATTTAGTTGGAAATTTTGATATTACTGGAGGTTTAACAGTTAATTCAAGAGGTTTTCTTCAAACAGATACGACTTTGGATTTTGACCCAAATAGTGGAATGTTGATTGGTGGAACAAACACAACGGTTACAGGACAGTATAACTTTGTGGTTAATGGTAATAACAACACGGTTAATGGCCAAAATAATACAGTTTTATTTTCTACAAACTCCACATTTGAAGATTATTCTAATAAAAATGTATTGATTGGCTGTGATACAATTACTTTTGCTAGTGGTGTCACGGGCAGTGTATTAATGGGCGATGATACAGCAATCAGAACAGTTAATCAAAGTAGGAAGCTAATCATTGACTTTGCAAGCGGTCAAAGATTCATTAATGATACAGTTTTTGAGGATAATGTTGACATTACTGAAAACTTGACTGTTAGCGGAAACAAGGTAACACGATTCCTTGATATTACAGGCGCAAGCGGCGCAAACACAATTATTGAAAATGATAATATCGCTTCTGGCGATGGCGTTCTTAGAATCAAAGTTGGCTCTAAGATTTTTACAGTGTCTGGAAGCTACGCTTAATCAAAATCAATAGAAATACCTTTTCTTTCGATTCTCTTGGGTTTGTCTGCCAAGTGTTTTTTACCAATATTTTTTTCGTAATTATCGAAGAATTTGCGCTTCACTGGGTCTTCATTACCAGCTTTTTCTGCGCGTTTTGCAGACATTTCCTCTGACAAGCCCATCATGTCTCCAATTGTGCCTTTCATATTGCCTGTTTTGTCGATAAAACCCCTTTTATTAAATGGGTCTAGTTTGGAAGCTGCTTGAACAGCAGCGTGTGGTTTTGTATATACACGCTTCCACTCTACCCCATCTTCAGAATAAACGTGTTCGTCATTCATATTCTGCCAAATTTCTTTGACTTCTTCGGTTTCGGGATTTTTGTAGAGATAAAAAGCCATATTATTCAAAGATTACACTTAAGATTTGATCCATGCTTTTTTCGTAGGTAAACTTTTCCCTAAGTTTTTCGCCTTCTGGATTGGGTTGTTTGGCCATTACAGTAGCCGTATCCATAGCTGCGCTGATACTTTCTTCAGATATTTTATAATAGTTACCCTGATTAAATGTCAAGCCTTCACGAAAGAATACATTGTCATAACAGGGTTGTTTGCCACTCACATCAACAAGAATACTGTTTTCTTTATTGGCCCAATCTTTATGAGAAGAGCAATTGGAAACAATACTCCACTTTCCAAGTGCTGTGGCGTTAAATGCAGGAAGGTTCCACCCTTCACCATTAGACAATCCCGAAAGGTCAATATCTATAGAGTTCATTAATTCATTGACTTCGGAGTTGGTTTCTAGATGATTCAGGAAATTAATATTGTGCCAATTTTTATTCATTAAACAACCTGCAATCAGTTGCTCCATCTGTTCTTTTTGAAAGAATTGATTATTGACCAAGCAGGTTAGCTGATACTTTGGATTGTTGCCAAATTTCTTTAACCAAGTTTGAATGATCTTTTGAGTGTTTTTTCTACGCTCAAACTTTCCGATAATACCGAAATGAATCACATCATCTTCAAAATATTTTTTTCCTGTTTTGCCGAAGTCTTCATCAAACCCAAGTGGAACATAGGAAATATTTTTGCAACCAGCATTTTTAAAAACATCGTAAGCTTCAGAGCAAGAAAAGAATGTATGCTTTTGAGCGTTAACGATATTGATCTCAGCTTGGGTTGGGCTATCTAGCTCGTAAAAAGTGTATAAATATTGGTTTTGACCAATGCTTCTTTCACTGCCATTGATATGCCAAACCCTTAAGGTTGGTATTTCTTTTTTAAAATTATTGTATCTTTGGTATCCTGATTTTTTAATAAACTCAACCAGATCGTCAGATTTTTTATCAAACGCTGACATTTGGGCGCGATCACCAACCGCAAAAAGATTAACGTCAATATTTGCGCGAAATAATTCTCTTAAAAAGTTATAGCTAACGTTCCCCAAACTGAGATTGTTTATTGGGGCATCAAAATTCAATTGTTTGTTCATTTTTTATTCTGTTTTTGAAAAACTTTAGGGTTCTATTGTGGATATTAATGCAACTTTGTGCTGACAAGTCCAATTTTTTAGCAATTACCTTCCAAGGCGTGAGTTTGTTTGTTTTGGTTTTAAAATATCGCATTTGAAAAATTTCTCTAACCCTAGAGTCTTGGTGGTTAAGAATCATTTTCATTATGTTTGCCATAGATTCGTTGTGAACGCAATCTTCATCTGGAGAGAGCGATTTATCACTTTGGCAAAAATCAATATCATCTAAGCTAATGATTTTGCTTTCTTTTTGAAATCTTGTTTTCTCTGACAAACAAAGGTATTTGGTTTTGTTGGCCAGATATGTAGAGAATTTTGATCTTTCAGGATCGTATTTTTTGGCCGCTTCGTAGATAACCGAATCTTTTTGATCAATAAAGTCGTTTAATTGGTTTTGGTTGAAGCTTTTACCAGCATATACCTTGATCATATCTATGTATATACCAGAATGCCGACAGATCAACTCTTTGAGAGCGTCCTCATCGCAACTGTTGTTTTTTATTCTTTCAGTCAATTCTTGATCTGAAGCTTTATCTGTTTCCATATATACAACTTATTATGTGATTTATTGAGAAAAAGTCAAGTTGAATTTTTTCTTAAGTTTTTGTAGATTTTTTGGACGTAAGTTTTATAATAAAGAACTCCGATACGTTAAGAACCGTCCCGCTACCATTACCGTCTCGTAAGAATATTACGTTTTATATATTCACTACGTTCATATATAAAACGTGTGTGACCACACTTTTCTTTATTTAAAATCAGGTTATTTTTGCGGCCCAAAATAATCTGCGATTTTGAGAATAATTAGCTTGCTTTTTTCTTCGATCCGACATACAGTTTGTGTAAAGATAAGCACAATGATTTTTGAGGAACAAGTATCGAGGAAGCCGAACCATTATCCGTGGACAGAAGAGTTTACAGAAGCCATTTACAATGGTTTTTGGACGGATAAGGAGTTCTCATTTTCAACTGATGTTCACGATTTTTCCGTGAATTTAACAGATCAAGAAAAAGAGATTATAGTAAGAACATTATCAGCAATCGGTCAGATTGAAGTAGCTGTAAAAACCTTTTGGGTTAAGCTTGGTGACAATTTGCCACACCCTTCTTTAAATGACTTGGGGATCGCAATGGGTAATGTGGAAGTTATTCACAATAATGCTTACGAGAGGCTTCTTGAGGTGCTTGGTTTAGAAGATATTTTTGAAAAAAATCTTGAACTTGATTTTATTCAGGGTCGAGTCGCTTACCTTAAAAAGTATACTCACAAATTCTACAAAAACAGCAGAAAGCAGTATGTTTACGCTCTTATCCTGTTTACCCTTTTTGTTGAGAACGTCAGCCTATTTTCTCAGTTCTATACAATCAACTGGTTCTCTCGCTTCAAGAACGTCTTGAAGGATACTGACCAACAAGTAAAGTATACAAGAAACGAAGAAATGATCCACGCTCTTGCTGGAATGAAGATCATCAACACTATTCGTGAAGAGTATCCAGAATTTTTTGATCAAGAGCTTGAGGATCGCATCCTGCACGAAGCAGAACAAGCATACAAAGCAGAAGCCAAAATCATTGATTGGATGGTCAATGGCATCCAAGAAGAAGGATTGAGCGCACCTATTCTTAAAGAATTCATTAAAAACAGAATCAACGAATCCCTTGAGGGTATTGGCTTTCCAAAGCTTTTTGAAGTTGATCAAGAAATGTTAATTTCTACCTCTTGGTTCGAAGAAGAATTGCTTGGCAATAACGCTACAGACTTTTTCCATTCCCGCCCTGTAGAATACAGCAAAAAATCACAAACTTTCAGTGCAGAAGAACTTTTCTAATGAATAAATACTATTGGCTAAACACAGACTCGCAAACCTTCTTGAAGAAAGATTACCTTCTTCCAGAAGAAACCCCACTTCAAAGAATTCAAGATATTGCTCAAGCAGCAGAAAAATATCTACAAATAAAAGGCTTTGCCGATAAATTTGAGGATTACATGTCAAGGGGTTTTTATTCTCTTGCAAGTCCTGTTTGGGCAAACTTTGGCCGCAAGCGTGGTTTGCCAATTTCGTGCAATGGTGTTTACATTGAAGATACAATGGAATCCATTCTTCAAAAGAATGCCGAAGTTGGTATGCAATGCAAAAATGCAGCGGGAACTTCTGGTTATTTTGGCGACTTGAGAGAGCGCGGAGCTTCAATTAGTTCTGGCAGTTCTTCTTTTGGCCCTGTGCATTTTATGGAGATGTTTGACAAGACTGCTTCCATTGTTTCTCAGGGTGGTGTGCGTAGAGGCAGTTTTGCTGCATACCTTCCAGTTGAACACCCAGATGTTAAAGAGTTCTTGAGAATTCGTGGCGAAGGTCACTCTATTCAAGAAATGTCATTCGCTGTTACTGTTACAGACGAATGGATGAACTCTATGATTGCTGGTGATCCAGAAAAGAGAGGTATTTGGGCGCAGGTGCTGAAAAAGCGTTCAGAAAGCGGATACCCTTACATCTTCTTTACAGACAATGCAAACAATAATGCCCCAGAAGTATACAAAGATAAAAACAAAAAGATTTATGCTTCAAATCTTTGTGCAGAAATTTCCCTTTCATCAAGTGCTGGCGAATCCTTTGTTTGTTGTTTATCTTCTTTGAATTTGATTCATTGGGACGAAATCAAAACAACTGACGCAATTGAAACACTGACGCATTTCTTAGATGCTGTCATGGAAGAATATATTCAAAAGACAAAAGACATTCCTTTCATGGAAAGTTCCCACAACTTTGCAAAGAGACAACGCGCTATTGGCGTTGGTGTTCTTGGTTGGCATTCTTTCTTGCAGAGCAAGATGATTGCATTTGAGAGCATGGAAGCAAAAATGCTGAACGGAGAAATCTTTCAAACCATGAAAGAGCGAACATACAAAGCAAGCGAGGAACTCGCCCAAAGTTTGGGAGAACCAGAGTTACTCAAGGGCTATGGACGCAGAAACACAACCACAATGGCAATCGCTCCTACAACCAGCAGTTCTTTCATCTTGGGTCAAGTATCTCCTTCAATCGAACCGCTTAACAGCAATTACTTTGTTAAGAATTTGGCAAAAGGAAAATTCACTTACAGAAATCCATACTTGGCAGATTTGCTTGAAAAATATGAAAAGAACACTCCTGAAGTTTGGAAGTCTATCTTGGTTAAAGGTGGCTCTGTGCAACACCTAGAATTCCTTACAGACGAAGAAAAAGATGTATTCAAAACATTTGGCGAAATCTCTCAAAAAGAGATTGTAATTCAAGCAGCGCAACGTCAGAAATATATTGATCAAGGGCAATCTTTGAATCTTATGATTCCACCCAAAACCTCTCCAAAGGAAATCAATTCCCTTTTGATTTTTGGTTGGGAGCAAGGAGTTAAAAGCTTTTACTATCAGAGAAGCGCAAATCCAAGCCAAGAACTCGCAAGGTCAATTTTGACATGTTCTTCATGTGAGGGTTAAAATCTCATTTTTTTGGTTGATTTTTTTTGTATCATTGTGTAAAATTTAGTGAGGACTCAATAGAGCCTCATTAATCCAAACATAACTTAAAAAAGTATGACACAACTAACTAAACTAATGACGGCTCCAACCATTTTTGGTGGAGATATTTTTGACGAAGCATTTCGCAGCTTTGGGCTAAACATCTTCCAAGGCAATGAACCCTATAATGTTTCAGTCAATGAAGACGGAGATACAATCCTAGAATTTGCCCTTGTAGGCTTCGATAAAAAAGATATTCGCGTTTT
>Ga0209536_100017638_pt1 | contig 10096 bp, 7 predicted proteins | sample DeeMarSeWOR28_12_FD_187461 | JGI IMG/M metagenome (GOLD analysis project Ga0209536, IMG submission 187461) | Marine sediment microbial communities from White Oak River estuary, North Carolina - WOR-2-8_12 (SPAdes) (version 2) | ecosystem: Environmental > Aquatic > Marine > Intertidal zone >... | reverse complement strand
TGCTATCCGTTAAAAGAACTTGACCAATAGTTCCCTTGGATAAAAATTTATCCCAAAAAGGACCTAAAACATAGATATCACTATTAAATGTAGAAACACCAGTTACATAAAGTTGTGACGTTGATGTTCCACTACCAATAACAGTAAGAGTGCTTGTTGGATTTGTGGTTCCAATACCAACTTTTTCACTTACAATTAATGAACCAATTATGTCTAATGTTTCTCTTGGATCTGTTATTCCGATTCCAATTTTTTGTGTTTCTACATTAACAGTTAATACAGTTCCTCCACATCCTACATCCAGTTGATTTCGAGCTGTTATAATTCCAACATTTAAATTCGAATCAATATAAACATCATCATAAAAATCTACACGTCCAAAAAAAGTAGAAAATCCAAGTACAGATAAATCATTAACTAGAAAAGATCTAGATTGAGTTGTAGCATCAAAGAGTAAATTTCCATAAACAATTACATCATTATAAAAAATTGCATCTTGATTAAAATGAGACTCTAAACCATAAAATTGACTATCTTTTGCAGGATCTCTATATAAAGATTTCGCAGTAGTTTTAGTATTGATAATACTATCACGTATAGAATCTTTATTATCCTTTTTACAAGTCATATTATGTTACCTCACTCACAACTTTATTTAATACTACTCCTGCAACTCCACTTAATAATCCACTTCCACCAACTGCACCTGTGATAACATCTGCTCCAACAAAACTTCCAGCAAAAACTTGTTGTAAAAATCCCTGCCCCAGTTCATCCATAAGACTTCCAAGTGGAGCATCGAGGTCAAGTTGAGTTCCTTGCAATAAAGTTCTTCCAGATCCACTTTTTATATCAACATTTCTTCCTGCTTTAAACTGGATATCTTCATCTGCCTCAAACATAATGGAAGTTGCACGAATACGAACCATTCCATTTGCACTAATTGAAACATTACCATTTTTGCCAATAATGATTATATCTTCTTCCTTTCCATTATTATCTGTTCCACCACAAATTGTAATTGTTCTATCGTTATAAATCTCAAAAGATCCTGCACTACTTAAAGAAATTGATGACTGAGTTTCTCCATTATCAGTGACACCATACAATTTATAAACATCCTCACCAGTTTTACCCATTTGAGGATTTGAGGTATCAATCCTAAAATTAGGATTAAAACTGATTAATTGCCTTGAGTATACGTTTTTTTTCCTTTCTGCCATTTTATATTGGGCAATCGATTGAAGTTTGAATCTCTCCAGTAGTAAATCTGGAAGTTCCTAGCAATGGACGAAGAATTGCACCAGATCCAGAATCTGAAAGAGCAGTCAATACAGGAAGAGAATCTACAGTATTATTTAGAGGTGTGACCTCAGCGATGCGTCCATTAATAATCTTAATATCATAGGAATTTCCAAGATTATCAGTAACTACAGTATCATTTCCGTATCCATTTCCTCCATCATCAACAACTACATCAATAACTGAATATTGATCTATGTCTCCTACTGAATAATTTTCCCCCTCCGACACAAAGTAAATAGCAGTTACTTTTCCTTCATCATTAATTACAGAACGAGCAACAGCACCGTATCCCTGATCATTATCATCAATAACTTCCACAAAAGGAGGAAAAGTATATCCAGAACCAGGATCTGTAACTTGAGCTCCTATAATACTTGCAGTTATATTTCCATTAGAATTTGTAACTACATTTCCAAAAATTGGGACAGCCTTTGCACCCTTTCCAGATCCACCAAAGATATTAATAATTGGAGGACTTGCAATCTCCAAAGCTCCTGTAAAACAACCAACAACTGAATTAGGATCTACTCCAGAATTTACAAGATTTGTTACAGATTGAATATTTGGAAATGGATTGCCACCATCAAATGCAGGAGTTCCTCCGACAATAAACTCATTTACAAGACCTACATAATTATCAAAATTTTGATTACAAGCAAATGCAGATCCAACAGAAGCAAGACCATCAACGACTGATCTCATAATATTACCAGGATTAAAGTCTGAGAAAAATTGAAGTATATTTGAAACTGCACCAAGAGGACCTTCTATTAAAGATTCAATTGTCCCAATAATGGAATTCAAAAGAGAACCTGTAAATTGTTCTGCAGCACAACCAACAAATCTATCCACATTATCGACAACTGAAGAAATAATATCCGTAACAGTATCTTTTAATAAGTTAATTACTGTTCCCATAATGCAGGGGAATGCATCTTCAAGTAGTTTTACTGGTACAACCATTGCTTCTTGTGCCTTAACTCCAGCTTGGTGAGCTGCAGTCTCACTTCCAGTAGCAGCAAGAACTTGCCCAAAAATAAGTTTGTACAATAAATCTAATCCTTTTTTAAGTAATCCTTTCAATCCAGGAAAACTTCCTCCCTCTTTTTCATTTCCATCAATTAATACTTTCATAATAGACCCAACAAATTCATTCGAAATTGAAACAATCCTATCAACTGCTGCAGATATCGATTCTTTTGTTTTTTGAATATTACCTTGAAATCTTTTTATTTTCTTCAATAAATTTGTGATGACTGATTTAATTGCAGAGACCTTAGTATTTTGAACTGTATTTGCTAGAGGGATTACGTCTCCAATCGCTTCATTCAATGAAATGACTTCATATCCAACGCGAGCAGATAGTTGTTGTGCTTGTTCTGGAGAAATATTTTGTGGAGAAGGTTGAGAATTTGCTTTGACTTCGTTACTTTCACTAGGAGTAAGTTTAGTCTTATCAATTAACTCAGAATAACCAGTAAATGCCTCAAAAGGAGACTTCCAAGTTGCAGATGGGACTTGATCTGTTCTACCAAAGGTTGCTAAGATAACGGGAATTTGGGCATTATCTCCATCCAAAAAGAATCCTAAAACTATATCACCTGGTTGCAACTGAACTCCAGTAGCACAGTTTGCAGCACCACTTCCAGATGTTGTAGGAATTAAAACTTGTGCCCAGGGTAAATCCTCACTTGGAAGTTCTGCTTCACTATAAGGATGATATCCAAGAATACGAACTTTAAATCTATTTCCCCAACCACCACCTTCTACTTGACTCCCCATTGTTCCTATAGGAGGAATCTGTCCTATCCACCAACGGAAACCATCTCTACCTATAAAATGACTTTGAAGTAATGATTGATCTAACATTCTTTATGCCTTCTTATTGATTCCAAAAGTATCTCTAACTAATTTCATAGAAGTATATGAACGAGTAGCATCAAAATGATGACATAGTTCTTTAATCATATATAGACCTGTTGTTTCAGTATCATATTCTTTTTCTTTTGATTGTTCTGTCTTCGGAAATCTACATTCAATTACATCACCAGCTCTTAAATTTGTATTTGAAGGAACAATAATATTCAAAGTTTGTGTGAAAAGAATATTATATCGCATTAAACTTTGAGATTGATATTCTCCTTGATCTGAATTTATTTCCTCTGAAGAATCTTTTTCCATTGTTCCAATATCATAAATTGCAGTGATAACACGAGTTGGAACATCTCCCAAAGTTTTATCAGACCCCTCAGATAAAAGAGGTAACTTAAGACGACTGCCAAGATTTTCTGCTTTTCCAATATAATTTTCGAGTTTAAATATCCCTTCTTCAGGATCTGAAAATTTAAAAGTTAATGGATTGAAAAACATTGTATGACTACAATAAGTGCCAAGTCTTAATTTCTCAACTAGATTTTGATTCTTCTCAATATAATAATTTAAAATTTTAAAATCATTATTTGTTTTATTATTTTCTTCATCATAAGATTCCATTGCCTGACTGTAAGTATAGATTACTTTACTTCCATTTTTATCTTGTCTTGGTGGTTGAGTAATCAATCCATCAATTGATCTAAATTGAAATCCATCTTGAGTTTGATAAAATAAAAATCCAGCTGTTCCTTTTCCAGAAGTTTCGGGAACTGATTTTGATGCTAACCAAACTAAAATAGTAAATGGTTTTCTTGTATTTCCTATAAATCCGTACTTATTAGAAGTCTTATCAATTATTCCTGTTTTTGTAGTCTTTAAGTAATTTTTTAAAATATCTTCTACAGAATCACTAATCTTCAAACTTGTTGGATATTTTCTACCAATACGGACAGTTTCATTTGTGATTGCTTCTCTTGATACTAAATTTAAAGTAAAACTTTCTTGATTTGTCTCAGCAATTACATCAGTAATACTCGAAACATATAGATAATCTTCTACTCTTTTTGAGAAATCAAGACCTGGGTTTGTTGAAGAATTTCCAGCAATTTTTACAGAAAGTCGTTCTCCACCTCTAAGTGGAAGACCATTATAAATTGATTGTCTTCCAGTTCCTCCTTCAGCAACAATTGTATTTCCTGTGTTTATAACTTTAACTTTTGCTGTGATTGTTGGGGAAAAAATATCTTCATAATAATCAAATGAAATAGCACCTGTAGAAATATCAATCGTCCTAGAACGATCATTAGATTCTAAAATTAACTCCTCATATATGGATTTAGTAAAAGACATTATAGATACGCTAAGTCTAGAAGAAGTTTGTTCTTAATAAAGTTATTTAACAAGTCAAACTCATTAATTGGAGATGGTGCTTGCTCTCCTCCACCACCAGAAGGAGTAGAAACAATCTGTTGTTGATTTCGTGGTTGAGCGATTATAATATCTTGTCCTCTTCTTTCTGGGGTAATTGCGGAAGGAACCGATTGAGACTGTCGTGGAGCTGCTGCTATTTGTGCCGGTTGTTGAAATTTCTGTGATTGTGCAAGTGGACTTTTAAGAAATGCTACTGGATCTAAAGTTCCGGAAAATCCATATCCAGAATTTTTTCTGATTTCATAATGAATAACACCAGTAGATCCTTCTCCCTGAACTATTGCTTGCCCTGGTTGAATAGTTTGACCCTGTTTAACTAATATTCTTGCTGCTTCGGCAATTCTTTCATAAACACCAAGTTGAGAATTGTATATATCAATATAATTTCCATACCCACCTGGGTCATACCCTATTTTCGTAACTATTCCACCAATTCTACTATAAAACTTTTGATTTCCACTTATATCAAAATCTGTTCCAGCGTGTCTTCTCCCACCACGTCTTAAAGCTCCATATCGTTGTACTCCACCACCCAATGTGTCAGTTTGTGGTAAAGGTGGTAATGACGATTGATTAGGTGCCTGTATAGATGATTGTTGATTAGCTTGTGTAGATAATTTAGATTCATATATTTTTAAAGCTTGAGCTCCAGAATATTTTACTTGTGATCTTCCACCATAACTGTATGATCCGCCAGGAACCATATTAGGACCACCTTCTATAGAAGCCCATTCACCACCCAATCTATACATATCATTTACTGTTAATTTTTTTGATGGATTAACACCTCTACCTCTAGCTAAAGCTATTGCTGCTCTATCTTGCGCCTGAGGTGTAAAAGGTTCATTAGCCTTTAAAGTTCCGTTTCGTATTAATCCAAGAAGAGTATTTGGCATAAATTGATACCTTCCAACGGCACCACTTCCAGTTCTAGAACTGTTTCCCAAATTTATAACCTGTTGAACGGTTAATTTACCAGTTTCAAGATCTTTATTGACAGATCCTCCAAAAACAACACCATAACTTTTCGTGGTTCCTTCAGCATTAGCAATTAAGTCTAAAAATGCTCTTTCATATTGATTTCCACTTGCAGATGATGTACCGCCACCGGCACCAGTATAAGGTGCTGGTTCTTCATAAGCACCTTCATTAGTTTGCTGTGTTCCTAATCCTGGTATATCTTCTCCACTATATTTTCCTTCTGTAAGTGGAGTTGTCGCTAACCCATATGCTTCTTCAATCTTATTTCCCATATCACCAACAGTAAAATTCAATGCTTGCATTGCATTTTTGATTCTGTTGGAAGTATCAAAGAAATCAAATCTCATTAAGTTCTCACTAGCTGCACTCAAAAGATTTCCAAATCCAGTAAATAATTTAACAGTATCACCAAAGAATCCAGATACAATTTCTCCTGCTCTTTTGAGTCTTGCTATAAATTCTTTTCCCATTCCAATCCAAGTTGGAAGATTGTTCATAATCCAACCAGCGGCAAGATATCCAATAAATCCTAGAATTCTATCAAAAAATCCTCTATTATTATCTTCTTGAATTAATTTTGCAGGTCCTCCAGGTTGTACAACTATTTTCGGCGCTTCAAGCTCATCTTCTAATTGCTGCCTTCTATCGTTATTTTCTCTTTTTTGCCTAAAAAGATTTGTTTTAGCATATGCTTCCCTTTTAACTTTTTGTCTTTTTTCCAAAAGAGTTGTAAGTTTTTTTATCCCCTCTTTACTTTCGGAGAGTGTCTTTCTAGATTCAATTGTCGATTTAAATATAGGAGATACTATAGCCATCTTACATTACCACATTATAGTTTAATTGTGAATATAAGACATAAAAATTATCAGGGTTTGCGGAAGGAATAAAAGGAACGTCGGTTAATGGTTCTTGTTGAGGCATCGCCATTTGTGTTCTATCAGTTCCTCCACCAGCCATAATAATATTAGGTTGTGGTTCAGGTAAAGTTCCAACTGGTGTTTGTGGTTTTGGTGGTGCCTGAATATTTGCAGTGGTTGTAGTTGTTGGTTCCTGTTGCATTCCCTCAACGTTCATTGTAAAAGGTAGCATTGATTCTGCAGCACTTTCTGTAGTCATCTGCTGATTCATTTGCTCTGGATTAAAAGATAGTTGAGGAGCAGGAGGAACCATCGATTCTTGTGGTGTTATTTCTGCTGGTGCAGGAGTTGAAGATTGTTGTGCTGCTGGTTGTGCTGCTGGTTGTTGTGATGATTGTGCCGTTGGTGTAGAAGATGATGGTTGCCCCATTAATCCATCAAATTCTCCTGTTGCTCCCCCATATGCCAATCTACCAAGTGCAAATGGTATTCCAAATCCAGGTATCATTGACCCAAGATTAAGTAATCCACCTACGATGTTTCCTTGTGAAAAATCTAACGCAGCAAGACCTCCACCAACCAATACATTAGCTCCTGGTATAAATCTACCAGCGGTTCTTGCTGCAGCTCCAGATGCACCCCTTCCAAAAGGACTAAATCCTCTAATCGCATTAAACATCCTAGTCATCATATTAGTGCTTCCAGTCACTGCTACTCTTCCAGCCCTTGCTGCTTGTGCTGTGCGAGCAGCAGCTTGAGCACCTCTTCCACCAAATCCAAGTGCTCTTGCAATTGCTTGAAATGGTGCCAAAGCAACTCTAGCAGTTAATCTCATTAATCTAAAAGTCAATCCAGTAATGGTCCTCATTAAGAGACCAAAACCAACATTTACGGCAGCAAAAGCACCTACTGCAAATAAAACATTTTTAATAACTGTATTTTTAATCTCTTCTAGTTTTTCTTTATCTCCAGAAGCGAGTGCCTTTAGCGTTTCAATTCCTTGATTTGTCAACCATCCAAAAAATAATGTGGTTAAAGCACCCATTATTCGGTCAAAAAGACTCTGAACTTTCTTTTGAATAGTAACGATTGGTTTTGCTAAAGCTGCGGTAATTCCTTTTTCAAGTTCACTTTCTTTGCCTATACGAATTTTACGTTCTGTTAGTCTTCTTTCTTTTTCTTGTTCCTGTTTAAGTTGATTTTGCTCTAAAACACTTTCTTTATTTAATTGATCTGCGAGTAATTTGATATTATTTCCCAAATCCGTAACTTGAACTTGAATTACTCTTAAACTCTGAATCAGAGTACTAACAGATTGTTCAGATTGCTGAATTCTTAAGTCTTGTGCCCTATCAACTAAATTTGTTTGTGGTCTTACAACTATTGCTCCACCTCTTCCTGTTCCTCCACCACTCCCAGAACCTCCACCTCCAGTCGGCACCATTCCTCTACCACCACCGCCAGCAATTACCGAACGGGAAAGAGTTGTTGCAGCAACATCTATAACTGGACCAATAGGCGATGAAATCTTAGCCATTAGATTGGTTCTTTAAGTTTTCCTCTTCAATATATTGTTGGAGAAGAGTGATATAAACTTCCCTTTCCCAGGGAATCATATTTTCCAACTCTGTTAATGAATATTTATGGTGCTGAATGAGAGCAAAATTAGTTTTGTAGTATGACGCAAGATCTTCGTGCGCCATCGCTAGGCGAAAAAAGATGTTAAGCCCTCCAGTACGACCTCACTTTCTACTTCGGTATTTGGGTTCTTAAGTTTAACAGTATGAGAAAGTTTAGGCATAGTCTCAAAAAACTTTTCAACTTGCTTGAATTGTTGAGAAGTAAGTTGCTCTAAGAATTCTTTAAGTTCTTTCTTTGTAGAATCTGACGCTGCCCAGGATTCTTCTTCACTATAAATCTGTTCGATACAAGCACAAATCATATCAAAAGTATCATCAACAGAAATATCACCATCTGTAAAATTATTCTTTACAAACTCATTCATAGAAGGATATTTCATTCTCAATGTTAAATTATCATCTAACTTAATGTCCCTTGAATGATCTTTTCTAAATTCAACTTTTATATCATCAAGGTTAATACTTGCAGGAACTTGTGTTTGCCCATCATCGGGACAGGTAATCAAAACATCAACAGATTCCCCAACAGATTTACCACGAATGTTGAGAAACAAATATTCAATATCAAAGGTTGCTAGTTGATCTATTTTGATTCCACGACTTACAATGCAATTACCAATTACTGTCTTAACTGCATCAGCAATTTGTTTTGGATCTTCACTTTCCATCGCAATAATTAAAATTTTCTCTTCTTTCACAAGAAATGGACGATATCTAATTGTCTTTTTTAGTGAAGGAATTTCCAACTCATATGTTGGTGTAGAAATCTTTGGTAAAGGCATAATGTCCTATAAAAATTCAGTTATGATTATTTAGAGGTTGTTTATACAATTCTTCTAGTATCACTGAATGATGCGGATAAAGCGTTTGCCTGATCAGTTAGAGGTTGAGGTCTGGGAGATTGATTATTAGTATCAGAAGGAGAAAATGCAAAGGATTCTCTAATTCTTAAAAGTTCATCACGCGATTGAGGAGAAGGTAAAACATTTTGCGAAACTAATGGATCAATATTATTACTATCACCAGAAATTACCTGATTAAATGTCAATTGTTTTCCAGCAATGTAACGATCGTATGAAAAAGAAGCTGATACCTTTAAAACATCAGAATTAGAATAAGTTACTGGAAGAGAACTAATACTAATCGGAAACAATCCTCTGAAATTATATTCAATTTCTCTGCGATAATCTCTATCAAACTTAACTATATTAACAGAATCAACTTTATAAGAACTTGGATATCTCATTCTAACAAAATATCCATCACGATTTGGATTAATTGAAGATCCACTCGCAATAAATTCCATCCAAAATTCCAAGAAATTCAACATCTTATAATTTTTATCAACATAAAAATCAAGACCGATCTGATCATACTGTCTAGTATGAGCAAATTTTTCTTGAATACCCATATAATTTCCATCAACAGTAAAAGATGCTAACTGTGTTGTTGGAAGAGAAGCAGAATAACAAAGAAGTCCAGCACTTTGAGTAATAAACTGAATATCAACTCCCTTTCTCTGAAGATACGTTTTTAATGTCCCATCAATAGGAAGCGCATTAAATTGAACTTCATAATGAGAAGTTTGAGCTAGATTAGTTAAAAGTGGTTTAATGTCCGATATTCTGCGTGGTCTGATAGGCACTCTAAATACCTTATATGAGTATTATGCTACAGTTATTTAGATGTCTTATAAAGGAAAATATAAACCTTCATTTCCAGAAAAATATAATGGAGACCCAACCAATATCATTTATCGGTCTCTATGGGAACGCAAATTTATGAAATACTGTGATACGAATGAAAACATTTTAGAATGGTCAAATGAAGAAATGTTTGTTTGGTATAAGTCTCCACTAGACGGAAAACCTCACCGATACTTTCCAGATTTTCTCATAAAAGTCAAAGAAAGTAGTGGAGCGATTAAAAAATATATGATTGAGATTAAACCAAAGAGACAAACTGTTCCACCAACAAAACCAAAAAGACAAACTAAACAATATATTAGTG
>Ga0209536_100017637_pt1 | contig 10096 bp, 13 predicted proteins | sample DeeMarSeWOR28_12_FD_187461 | JGI IMG/M metagenome (GOLD analysis project Ga0209536, IMG submission 187461) | Marine sediment microbial communities from White Oak River estuary, North Carolina - WOR-2-8_12 (SPAdes) (version 2) | ecosystem: Environmental > Aquatic > Marine > Intertidal zone >... | reverse complement strand
TTACCTTCTCTGTGACATGAGACGCAGTAACGTTTCGCAATAGGCTGAATATGAATTTCATAAGAAGGTATTTCACAAGGGCCAAGTGGGGGTATTGCAGAAAGAGCACTAGCTTCTTCAGGGATTTCTACACGGTCGTCCCATGTATAACGCATAAAAGTTACAATTGATTCCATTTCTCCTGGCCCGAGTTCTCCCCCATAACCCCGACCAAATGGTGGCATACCCAGGTCAGGTTGACCGTAATCAATAATATTGTAAAATGTCGTATCGGAGCGAGTGTACATCTCATCTTGGCTATTGATAGGCTTCACGACTACGCCTTCTAAACCCTCCACTCCAATTATTTCTCCACCCTCTCCATCGGCACCATGACACTCAACGCAGTGCAAGCCATAAAGTTCCTCTCCGAGTAAGATCTTTTCAGTAATCGTTGTTGCGATTGCTTCTGATTCAGGTTGAGGTGGTGTGTTGATAACTGCCATAATTGTTAGTGCGATTATCCCAATAAAAATCACGGTCATGACCGAGATTGCAAATTTGCGCTTCTTCCAGTACCTATTCGGATTACGATCAATGATAGGCAACAATAGAAGAATCAAGATCCCGAGTCCTGGGATGATAGCTGCGCCGATCCATTCAATTTTACCGGGAACAAATTTCAAAAATTCAAATAGGAATAAGAAGTACCACTCCGGGCGAGGGATATATGAAGTGTCATTTGGATCAGCCTTCGGTTCATTAGCAACACCAACGAAGATCGCCAATAAGACCAATAAAATGAATATCCCAAAGGAAACAATTAAATCTTTGTATATGATGTCAGGAAAAAATTTATATCCCTTCTGCTTCTGTTGAGTATATTTTTCTTTATAAAGTTGTTTTTGCTCGTCGTTCAATGTAATTTTTCTCCCTCTAATCGTCCTCGTTTGGAATGTAAGATATCCCAAGCCGGATTACCAGGTACATATGGATACCGAATGCGAGTACAATCAGTGCAGGAAGGAACCAAATGTGTACTGCGAAGAAGCGGCCCAAAGTTACTGCGCTGATGTCAGCACCACCTCTCAAGACACGGGTTATGAAAGAGCCGATGTAGGGTATAGTTCCGGGAATTTCAGTGGCGACAGTTGTTGCCCAATAGGATTTCTGGTTCATTGGAAGAAGATAGCCAGTTAAACCCATCCCCAATGTTGATAGTAGCAGGACAACACCTGTTATCCATGTTAATTCGCGTGGATATTTGTATGCAGCGTGATAGAATGTTCTCAGCATATGAGCGACAACTACGATCACCATTAGAGTAGCTCCCCAGTGGTGAATACCACGAATAAGCCAACCGAACGCTACATCATTCATAATGACCTGGATACTATCGTATGCGTGATCGGGAGAGGGTGTGTAATACACTGATAGAAAGATCCCCGTCACACCTTGAAGTAGAAACAAGATCAGGCTAGCGCTACCGAGGGTGAACCACCAATTCACTTTCGGCACTTTACGGTCCAGCACTGTGTCATATATACTTGTCAATCCTAGCCGTTCATCTAGCCAATTAACTACTTTTGATGTCATGTCTAAGCTTCCTCTAAACGAATGTAGAGAATATCTTCTTCAACTTTATTTGCATATTGGAGTAATGGACGAGGTGGCGGACCACTAATAACTTCTCCATTAATATCAAAAAGCCCATCGTGACAAGGACAGACATATAGTTCTTCATCTTCATGCCAGGTAACTCGGCAACTGAGGTGAGTGCACCAGTTTGAATAGGTAACTGTATTCTCTTCAGATTCCCGCAATACATAAACCCCAAAACTATTTACGGTCTTCTCCCATCCATTAACCCTGGTCCTTGTGAAGTTGAACAGTGTTGGCACACCAATTGGATAAGATTCCAATGGGCCGAGTGAAACCCATGCCTCCGTTTTTTGTATTTTTAATGCCGGAGAAAAAATATAACCAATTGAAGGTAAACCTACCACAACTGCCATGATGGTACCCAGAAGACCAACAAAGATCGTAACGAATTCTCGCCGGCTCATGTGTGGAGATTTTGCCATGCACACCTCCAGATGCTTATGTGAGATTTATGATCATCGATCATTACTTAATAACTTGGAAATTTTACTCGGATTAAGAGTGAAAATCAAATTAATTGAAAACTGGTGAAATATTGTACATACTTGTTCGGGTAGCGATCTCATTTGTTCTGATTGAATAAAATACGATAAAATGATAAATCAATCTGGTTATGAATTAGGGTTATGATCTTACTATAATTATATGGTGAAATTATGGAGATCATGAGGATTTCTGGAACTAATAATCCATGAGTATTGTCACTTTCCATTCATGCCCTTGCAATGCGATAATAAGAGTTGTTAAGTGGATTTATTGCTCAGTTAAAAGTCACCCTTTATTATTAAACTCAGTTTTTAGTGGAGTGTAAAGGAGATATTTATGACTCTGAAAAGGAATGTAGGGTTAAGAGGTATTAAATACCGTGGAGGGGGGCCAATGTTGGCTTGGATATTACATCGGATTGGAGGGGTGGCGATGGTGATTTTTGTAGGGATGCATATTCTGGCTTCGTTTTCTCAATATCAATTAGGTAACGAACTTGGCTCGGCATTTAATGTTTTTTACGAGTCTGTATATTTTCAGGTTGTGATTTATTTCTTTGTATTGTTTCATATTATCAATGGAGCAAGGATTGTGATCCTTGATACCTGGCCTAGATTTTTGGAATACCAGCGTGAGATTACCTGGTTGGAGTGGTTAATTTTCATTCCGCTTTACATAACCACAGCATTTTTAATGATTCGCAGTGCGTTGGTTGCTGCTTAGTAAGGAGACTTGATATGACAACCAAAGTTGCCCCGCGGGTTGGCCTTAGCTTTGAGTATATAATGTGGGTTTTCACCCGTATCTCAGCTCTTGCCTTATTTTTATTGTCTATTATAGGGATCGCCAGTGCTTTCTATCTCGGTGCCAGGACACAAATGGATGTAGGGACATTGTTACGCTGGACGTTCTTCCCTAATTCATATCACGTAGTTAACAGTGAAATACCTGACATTGACCTGGGATGGGCCAATGCTTTCTGGCAAGTCATACAGATGTTGATTGTGTTTTTCGCAGCGACGCACGGGATGAACGGTCTTCGGGTGGTTGTTGAGGATTATATAAGTCATTCGTGGTGGTTGGTATTCTGGCGTGGTTTGATCTTTTTAATTTGGTTATTCATGTTAATTGTAGCTGTGTTTGTCATTCTTACGGTCTAGTTTGGAGCCTGCTCATGCAAAATTATCATCAATTCGACATAATTGTAGTAGGGGCTGGTGGTGCCGGACTTATGGCTGGTTTATATGCATCTCGAAAAGCAAGTACCGCCGTAATCAGTAAGCTTTACCCCACCCGTTCGCACACTGGTGCCGCCCAGGGAGGTGTTGGTGCTGCCCTTGGAAACCTTGAGGAAGATCACCCAGAGTGGCACACATTCGATACTGTTAAGGGGAGTGATTATCTGGGTGATCAAGACGCAATTGAATTCATGTGCAATGAAGCTGTGCAAACGGTGTATGAATTAGAACATATGGGTTTGCCGTTTTCACGAACAGCAGACGGCCGAATTGCACAGCGACCATTCGGTGGGCACACCAATAATATAACTGGTAAACCAGTTCTTCGAGCCTGCTATTCAGCAGATCGAACCGGTCATATGATCCTGCAGACACTTTACCAGCAGTGTCTTAAGAATAAGGTAACTTTTTATGATGAATTCCATGTGATTGACCTATTGTTGATGAACGGGACAGCCGCTGGTGTAATTGCTTTGGAGATGGCAACTGGTGAGTTACATGTCTTTCACGCTAAGGCAGTGATCTTTGCAACAGGTGGACATGGAAGAATCTGGGAGGTGACATCCAACGCATACGCATATACAGGTGATGGTGTTGCGGTTACATTGCGGCGCGGTATTCCTGCTGAAGATATGGAGTTCTTTCAATTCCACCCCACGGGTATCTATAAATTGGGGATTCTGATCACTGAAGGAGTGCGTGGAGAAGGAGGGGTATTGATAAATAATGAGGGTGAGCGCTTCATGGAAAGGTATGCACCAACAGTAAAAGACCTGGCCTCCAGAGATGTGGTGAGCAGGGCAATGTACCTTGAAATGCGTGATGGGCGAGGAATCAATGGCAAACGCTATATGTATCTGGACATGCGTCCAGAAGTTGTCAATAAGTACGCTGCTGCAGATGGGCGTAAGCGTCCTGATGGATCCCCTTATATCGTAACCGGAGAGGAATTGCTTTCCAAGCTACCGGATATTATTGATTTTGCTCGAACCTATCTGGGAGTTGATCCGGTTTCACAACCTATGCCTGTACAACCGACTGCACATTACGCGATGGGTGGAATTCCTACTGATATGTACGGGCAGGTGGTGATTGATGAACATAACACCGTTTTACCAGGATTGTATGCTGCTGGTGAATGTGCTTGTGTATCTGTTCATGGTGCCAATCGTCTGGGCACAAACTCGCTTCTGGATATCCTAGTCTTTGGAAAGTACTCCGGTTTAAAAGCTGTAGAGTACATAGAGAGTGCGGATTTATTGAAACTTCCCAATGATTCGTCTGATTTTGCCCGGCAACAATTAGAAGAAATTCGTAATAGTAAAGGTGACGAAAATGCTTTTGATATTGCGAATGAGATGAAGAGCGTGATGAATGATCACGTTGGAGTGTTTCGTACAGATGCAGGCATGCAACAGGCAGTTGATAAAATCCGCGAGTTGCGCGATCGTTTCAAAAAAATAAAGCTTGGGGATCGAGGGAAAACCTTTAATACAGAACTATTGTCAGCTTGGGAATTGGGCAACTTGTTGGAACTGTCCGAAGTGACTGCAATCGCAGCGTTGGAACGTAAGGAAAGCCGGGGTGCCCATGCCCGCGAAGATTACCCAAAACGAGATGATAAAAACTGGCTGAAACATTCCCTTGCATGGATGGAAGATGGGAGGATTGTGTTGAAATACAAGCCTGCCGTAATTACTCAATACCAACCTAAGGAACGCGTTTATTAAATTGGAGACGGTTATGAAAGTAACACTTAAAGTCTTTCGCTACAATCCTGAGACAGATAAGAAACCGCATTATGAAAAATATAAGCTTGATGCAGTGCCCACCGATCGTGTCCTCGATCTTCTTGAATATGTAAAAGGTTATCATGATGGGACATTGTCATTCCGGCGATCCTGTGCTCATGGTGTCTGTGGTTCAGACGCTATGCGGATTAATGGTGTCAATCGTCTAGCCTGTAAAGTGCTTGTGCAGAATGTAGGTAATAAAATCACAGTTGAACCTGTATTGGGCTTGGCTGTTATTAAGGATCTGATTGTAGATATGGAGCCGTTTTTTAATAATTATAAATTGGTAACGCCCTATCTGATTAATGATGAACCACCCCCAAAACGAGAGCGAACCCAGAGTGAAGAGGAGCATTTACGCTTTGATGATACAACAAAATGTATCCTATGTGCCTGTTGCACGACATCATGCCCTTCCTATTGGGTTAGTGGAGATTATTTGGGACCAGCTGCGATTGTAGCAGCTCACAGATTTATTTTTGATAGTCGTGATCGAGCAGGTGCGGAAAGATTGAGAATATTGAATGATGCGATGGGTGTATATCGTTGCCACACGATTTTTAATTGCACAGATGCCTGCCCTCGTGAGATCCAGGTGACTCGCGCAATTGGTGAGGTTAAGAATGCAATTGCAACCGGAAAGATTGATTGATTGGATATCGTTCCCGATAACCTTTGCCCATTCAATAAAGTGTTACTTTACTCGATTTTATTAACTTAATTTCGATATTGTCCCCAGAATTCAATAAATCAATATGTACTTCCCCATCAGATAAATTATGAATTATTTGCTGATCAATCAATCTGACTTGTTTGAATTCATATAAAACAGTAAAAATCAAAATCTTGATATGAATGAATCTATAGTAACTTAGAGGAGAATTAATGCTTCTAAGAGAATAAAATACCTAATTGAGTGTCGATATGTAAATAGAGTCAACGATCCCAACAATGACTGAAATTACACAACCGTCTGGTTGGTTAAGTGCTGCTCGGGCGCCATTTCCTTCCCTGTTGACCAGAACAGTGTCCCCAATTCCAGCGTGCGTATTATCAAGTGCGATAAAATCACCCTCCGGTGGATCTCCGGGCAAGATTAGGGGTTGTACGACGAGCAGGCGTCGTTTCTTATAATCAGGGTGGCTAATTGTTGTAACAACAGTACCGATAACTTTTCCGAGAGTCATAATTTTAATAATTATTCAACAAATATCTAGTGGTTTAAAAAGTCCACTTTTCAGTCTGGCATAAATCTATGTATACTGCATCCAACCTTCCTTGAGAGTGTAATCAAAGTCCCCGTCTGGTCGGACAACAAGCTCATCAACAATGCCAATTAAGGCTAAATCTACAGGTACGAACTTATGTTCCCGTAAGGCGAGTGCAGCTTCTCGGGAACGAACCATTACACACAGGTCGCCAGGTCCGGCATGGACAACATCCACCGCCACCTGTAAAGAACCATCTGATTCTAAGTGTTTATTCAATGGCTCAACGATGAGCAACTTCATTCCCTTTAAGTCAGGGTACTTAATGGTGCATATCGCTGTCCCTCGTACACGCCCAAATAGCATAGTTCTATCCTACTTTATACCTACGTTTTGCAATACTCGTTGAATGATGGTGTCTAACAGTTTTGGGTCCAATGAATCACCCAAACGAGCAACGACAGCTGCTCGAACAGTTTGGAAGAGTTCGTCATCTTTTTCTACGCTCCCCGTAAGCGGTGCTTTACGTGATGTACTGGTTCTGCTCGAGGCGGATTGTCTGGACTGTTTTGCACTCGGCGAGGTCATTTCGGTGATATATGGGCGTTCTGGAGCGCTTGGTGGTTTATCAAACTCATGTACAATTTCTATACCCAAGCGCATGGCTTTATCGCGAGCTAAATCTGTTAAGACAACATCGTCGTCTTCCACCAGTGAAATTACACCACGCTTAGCCAAATCTTCAATATCACGTTCTGTATAAAATGTTTTTGGCATAAATTACTCCTGAAAGAAAATACTCTCTTAGTATTCGCTTTTCACTCCCTCCAGACGTTCTAACGCCTGTATCGATGCATCCCGAGCTGTCAAAGCCTCTGCTTCCGTTCCAGACAACCACATGCGCCCGAAACGACCAACTGAGCTTACGTGGACTATATCGATGCTAGCTTTCTTTTCGGCCTCGTTGCATGCATAATTAATATAAGCTGCGGGAAAACATTCCACCACCAATAAGGTTTGACCAGGTACCAGCATACTACCTCGACGCCAGCGGTTAAGAAGCTGTGCCTGGTATGGGTCGACATTTGTAATTAATTGGACCGAGGCGACCTGAGGACGAATCCGATCCGCTTTATTTAATCCTAGTCGTTCAAGTACAATCCGCCCCGATTCGAGTACTGCAGCTTGATTAAGGGAGTGTACTTCAAACATGCCGAATTCGCGTTCAACAACCTGGGCGCCAGGTTTCGCTTCAGTTGCCTTAACTGCGATATCTACTGTGCGAAAAACTTCGTTACCGGGTGCCATTTCGATGTACAGAGACGCCATTCCCTCAATTGGCAAGTCGCCCTGGGTGATAGTGCCCACGAATGCTGCATATTGGGGTTGCATTCGATCTAAATAACAATAGCAGCGAAGAGAAAATTCTGAAGTCATATATTTATTCCCAAGATATATAAATTGGTATACGATGCTCACCCACCAGGTGTTTTATCGTTCATTGCGATACCCAGTGGGGTCACAAAAACTGGTCGCTCTGGTACGAAAGTTGGAATACCCGTATACTCCTCAATTACATTTGCCATACCGGGATAGGAACTTGTGCCTCCTACGAAAGTTAGATTGTCCACCTGCACATTACTCTGCTCGATATGCCGAGCGACAATATTGGCAACTTTTTCCATAACAGGGCGGATTACTGGAAATAGACGGGTTTGTTCATTTGGATTGACCTTCATTGCCTCTGCAACCTCAAAAGGTATGTCCTGCGCTCCTGCTATAACCAGGGTGAAGTGAGTTCCACCAGTCGGTTCGTCAGCGGTATAAACTACCTCGCCGTCCTTTAGGATAGCGATACCAGTAGTACCGCCACCAACATCGACAATAGCTCCGTTTTGTAGACCCAATACAGCATTCGCTGCAGTCGGTTCATCAACTAAATTTGTACATTGCATACCTGCAGCTTCAACAACGTTAGCCACCGCGCGTACTTCAACAAGAGGGACTCCGGGTGGATAGCCACTAGCAGCATGTGTGAGTTTTATCCCAAGTCGTTTCTCAACTCGCTGTTTCATCTCAATTAACAGATCTACTGCTCCTAGAAAATCAACTACAAGACCATCTCGTACCACCTGTGCAAACTGATACTCGCCAGCTATGGGTTGTTTGTCCTGGTCGAGTACTGCAAGCATTAAGTAGGCTGTTCCTAAATCTACACTGACGCTTAGAGGTTCGTGAGGAATCCGGAGTAGTTTTGGGGGTTCAGGATCAGGGACCCAGCGAATGACACGCTCAGCGCGAGCGAGTAAAGGGCGAAAGTCAATTCCGCGGTTAATGCCTTGAGTCTCTATTATTCTTTCCCTCCAGAACGACCGCCGAAGCCGCCTTTAGTGTTCTGCGGAAGTATCATTTCTACGTTTTCGTGAGGACGTGGAATTACATGTACAGAGACTAGTTCTGCTACTCTTTTAGCTGCAGCAGCGCCAGCATCGGTAGCAGCTTTGACAGCACCAACATCGCCGCGCACCATTACAGTGACGTAACCGCCGCCGACGTATTCAGAGCCAATCAGAACCACATTGGCTGCCTTTACCATCGCATCAGCAGCCTCAATGGAGCCGATCAATCCCCGAGTTTCAACCATTCCTAATGCTATGAATGCAGGATCTTGTGCCATAATACTCTCCTAATTAATTAGATTTTTATATACAACTCGTTTTTATCCTGGGTACACAACGCTATGCCCTGAGGATTTCTGCAACAACTTCTCTCACTACAGCTTCAATTTCACCCGGTGTAGGTCCATAGATTGGACCTGCCGGTGTTGTACCTGACTTCATGGCCATATCTGGTGGACGTCTGGTTTCGAAAGCCATTCGCTTGATGTTAAATAGGTGATATACAGAAACATTATCACCCGTGATCGATCCTCCAATCCCACCAGCTCCGAGTGTTAAAGACGGCATCACATTTGTAGTCAGACCGATACTACCCAGGGTGCCCATAGTGTTTACTCCAATTCGGAAAACCGGTTTCTCCAAACCAAATGCCATGATCACTTTTTCGTCAGTAGCATGAATTATAAGGCTATGACCACGCCCACCAAAATTGATCAACTCGATACATCGGTCACACCCTGCTTCCCACCCATTCGCTTCGTACCAACCTAACACTGTCGTCATCTTCTCACGAGATAGCGGTTCTTCTGGACCAACTTTGTTCAATTGAGCAACCAAGATACGAGCTTGGCCAGGTACGCGAATGCCAGCCATGGCAGCAAGATATTGTGGTGACTTGCCCACGGTACTAACATTAATACTGCCATCATCATGGAATAAAGTTTTTCTTAGTGCCGCAGTCTGTGATTCGTCAAGAAAATATGCTCCATCAGCTTTCATTAATTGTTGCAATCGGGATGCGATCGGCTTATCGGCTACAACAGCTTGTTCTGTTGCACATATTACCGAATAATCAAAGGCTTTGCTGGCTACAATATACTTAGCCGCTTTCTCCAGGTCGGCGCTACGATCCACATATACCGGCACATTTCCAGGTCCGACCCCATATGCTGGTTTTCCTTGTGAGTGAGCAACACGAACCATTTCTTCCCCACCAGTGGCAAGAATTACAGCAGTCCGTCTGTGAGCCATTAGTTCCTGGGTGCCTTTTAGACTGATTTGAGTTAAACAATTAATCAATCCAGGTGGGGCGCCGGCATCTTCGGCGGCAT
>Ga0209536_100017636_pt1 | contig 10096 bp, 13 predicted proteins | sample DeeMarSeWOR28_12_FD_187461 | JGI IMG/M metagenome (GOLD analysis project Ga0209536, IMG submission 187461) | Marine sediment microbial communities from White Oak River estuary, North Carolina - WOR-2-8_12 (SPAdes) (version 2) | ecosystem: Environmental > Aquatic > Marine > Intertidal zone >... | reverse complement strand
TACTACCTGGTCGGCCTGCTCGGCGTGCAGCTGCTGCAGAGCAACCCGGGCGAGCGCATCGTGCACGACCCGCGCCTGACCTGGAATACCGTCGAGCTGGTCGAAGCCGGCGGCGGCGAAGCCGTGCAGAGTAAATCAGGGCACGCCTTCATCAAGGAAACCATGCGCGCGGTGAACGGCATCTACGGCGGCGAAATGAGCGCGCACCACTACTTTCGTGATTTCGGTTACTGCGACAGCGGCATGATTCCCTGGCTGCTGATCAGCGAAATGATGTCGCTGCAAAATCGCAGCCTGGCGGAGATGGTCGACGAGCGCATCGCGCGCTATCCCTGCTCCGGAGAAATCAATACCGAGGTCGAGGATAGCGACGCCGCGATGCGCCTGGTCGAGGCCCATTACGCCGGGCTTCCGCACGAGATGGATCGGATCGACGGTGTCAGCATGGATTTCGGCGACTGGCGCTTCAACCTGCGCGCATCCAACACCGAGCCGCTGCTGCGCCTGAACGTCGAAAGCCGCGGCGATGCGGCACTGATGGAACGCCGCCGCGACGAAATTCTGGAAATGATCCGAAGATAGCCGGTTGTCTCGCGCGCGCAGAGCCGAAATAGCGTCTCTCGAACTAATCGTTTTCTGCCTGCGCGGCGTATAGACATTTTAAACAGAAAATAAAGAGAGGGAGCCCTAGATGAACCTTAGAAGACCGATCAAGTACACCTCCGTAGCCCTGCTGGCCGCCTTCGCCGCGGCACAGGCGGCGGTCGCCGCCGAGGTCCGCATCACGCCGCTGGGCAGCCAAGAGGGTGAATTCTGCCAGCTCGACCGCGCGCTGATCCTGGAAGACCCGGACGGCACCCGCCTGCTCTATGACCCGGGCCGCACCGTCGCCGGCGCTGAAGACTCGCGCCTCGGCAACATCGACGCGGTACTGGTCAGCCACATGCACGGCGACCACGTCGGCGACAGGCACATCGCAGCACCCGGCAACGGCGAATGCACCAGCACCGAGTTCCCGGTCAGCGCGCTGCCGGCCACCAACACGGTCGCCATCGCGCTCGCCAAAGATGCGAAGATCGTCACCGGCAGTGAAATGCCGAAATTCTTCGCCAGCAAACTGAAAGAGCTCGGCGGCGATCCGAAGAAATCCGAACTGGTTCGCTTCGGCGCCTCGCGCACCGTCGGCGGCGTCACCATTACCACGGTACCGGCGGCGCACTCCAACGGCATTGCCGGAGGCATGGTTGGCGGCGACCTGGGCAACATGCTGGACGCAGCCGGCCTCACCGCCTACGCCGGCCCCCCCACCGGCTACGTGCTGACCTTCAGCAACGGACTGGTAGCCTATCTTTCCGGCGACACCGGCATCACCGCTGAGCAGGAAACCGTGGTCAGGGATCACTACGGCGCAGAGCTCGTCGTCATCAATATCGGCGACACCTTTACCACTGGCCCCTCGGAGGCGGCGTGGGTGGTCAACGAGCTGATCAAGCCGAAATCGGTGATCGCCTCGCATGCCAACCAGCCCTCCACCAAGGATGGCAAGATGCTGGACGGCACCCGGCTGGCCGCCTTCAGCAAGCTCAGCAAGGCTCCGGTGCACGTACCGCTGTCCGGGCGCACCATGGCCTTCGACGGCAAGGGCAAGTGCGTGTCAGGCTGCTGACCCGCCAGCATTAGCGAAAAACGAAAAAGCCGGCATCAGCCGGCTTTTTCTTTGCGCTGCGCTTGCTTCGCTCAGCGTTGTTGCATCTGCCGCAATGCGGCGATCCGATCGTCCAGTGGCGGATGGGTCATCAACAGTCGCTTTAGCCCGTCGCCGATGCCGCCATTGATGCCGAACGCCGCCAGCTGGTCTGGCAGGTGCGGTTGGCCGCTGGCCTGTTTCAGGCGCTGCAGCGCGGCGATCATCTTGCCGGTGCCGGCGAGGCGCGCGCCGCCCTCGTCGGCGCGGAATTCGCGGCGCCGGCTGAACCACATGACGATGATGCTGGCGAGAATGCCGAGCAGGATCTCGGCGACGATCGCGGTAATCCAGAACGCCGGGCCGTGGCCGCGTTCGACCTTGAACACGACGCGGTCGACGACGTGGCCGATCACGCGCGACAGGAAGATGACGAAGGTATTGACCACGCCCTGGATCAGCGCCAGCGTCACCATGTCGCCGTTGGCGACGTGGCTGACTTCGTGGCCGAGCACCGCCTCGGCTTCGTCCTGGCTCATCGAACGCAGCAGGCCGGTGCTGACCGCGACCAGCGCATTGTTGCGCGACATGCCGGTGGCGAAGGCGTTCACGTCCGGCGCGTCGTAGATCGCCACTTCCGGCATGCCGATGCCGGCTGCCTCGGCCTGGCGCCGCACCGTGGCGATTAGCCATTGCTCGGTCGAATTGCGCGGCGTTTCGATCACCTGGGCGCCGGTGAAGCGCTTCGCGGTCCATTTCGAAATCGCCAGCGAGATAAACGAACCGCCGAAGCCGAACACCGCCGCGAACAGCAGCAGGGCGTTGATGTCGAGGCCGACGCCCTGCTCGTCGAGAAACCGCTCGAAGCCGAGCAGGCGCAGCGTAATGCCGAGCACCAGCACGATAGCGAGGTTGGTGGCAAGATACAGGAATATGCGTTTCATAAAGCCTCCGGCTCTGTCCAGCGCTACAACTTGGGGTGATATTACATGGATTCAATGATCTGACAATCAATTAGCACAAAAGCCTCGACCCGCTCGCAAGCCGGGCTTGCAGTTTTGCCCGTTGACAATTACCTTGGCGCGATGACAAGACTGGCGCTCACAACCTTACTCGCGAGCCTGCTCACGGCTACCGTGCCGTTGGCGGCGCAAACACCGCTGGACGAGGTCGTCGAGGCGCTGGAAAACCAGCAAATGCAGCGCCTCGCCGCGCAGCAGAATCGGCCCGGGATTTTTATCGAGCGCTTCAACAGCGATGGCTGCAGCGGCGGCATGTCAGAGGCCTGGAGTTACCTGTCCGATACCCTGCCCGAATTTGCCCGCTACGCCGGCGACAAACCGCCCTGGGAACACTGCTGTGTCGAGCACGACAGGCATTACTGGCGCGGCGAGACCGAAAACGGCTTCGCCAGGCGCAAACAGGCCGACCGCGAACTGTGGCAGTGCGTGCGCCAGACCGGCGCGGACCGCGGCGACGAAATCGCGCAAACGCTGGGGCTGCCGCAACAGGATGTTGTCGAGATAATCGACCTGACCGCGGACCTGATGTACCAGGCGGTGCGTCTCGGCGGCGCGCCCTGCACCGGCCTGCCATGGCGTTGGGGACACGGCTGGCCGCCCTGCTCCGAGGAAATCGAACTGGAAACCGGGCCCGAACTCATTACCTCCTCGCGAGAAATCGGGACAGACACCAATTTCTAGAATTCCGGGGACAGTATACCTATTTGTATAGTCATTCCGTGCCGTAGGATCTTTCGGCAAATAGGTATACTGTCCCCGGATTACCCGCAGGATCTTTCGGCAAATAGGTTTACTGTCCCCGAAAAAAAGGCATAAAAAAAGCCAGCGCTGGGGCTGGCTTTTTTCATATGCGGGTGAGACCGCTTATTCGTCGTCGTAATCGGCGTCGGGACGATCGACCAGCTCGACGTAGGCCATCGGCGCCTTGTCGCCCGGGCGATAGCCACACTTCAGGATGCGCATGTAACCACCGGGACGCTCCTTGTAACGCGGACCCAGATCGGAGAACAGCTTGCCGACGGCAGCCTTGTCGCGCAGACGGCTGAACGCCAGGCGGCGGTTGGCGACACTGTCTTCCTTGGCAAGCGTGATCAGCGGCTCCGCCACGCGGCGCAATTCCTTGGCCTTGGGCAGGGTCGTGCGGATCACTTCATGATCGAACAATGAAACCGCCATGTTCTTGAACATCGCCTTGCGATGAGAGCTGTTGCGATTGAGCTGTCGCCCACTGTTGCGGTGACGCATGATCTGAACCTCTTAACTTGCTAACTTGTCGTTATCGATGCTGGCCGGCGGCCAGTTTTCCAGGCGCATACCCAGCGACAGGCTGTACGACGCCAGCACGTCCTTGATCTCGGTCAGCGACTTCTTGCCCAGGTTCGGCGTCTTCAGCAGCTCGACCTCGGTACGCTGGATCAGGTCGCCGATGTAGTAAATGTTTTCCGCCTTCAGGCAGTTCGCCGAACGCACGGTCAGTTCCAGGTCGTCGACCGGGCGCAGCAGAATCGGATCGATGTGCGATTCCGGCTCCGACTCGGCTTCCTCTTCGGAACCTTCGAGGTTGACGAACACGGACAGCTGGTCCTTGAGGATGCTGCCGGCGATGCGAATCGCCTCTTCCGGATCGATCGTGCCGTTGGTCTCGATGTCGATGATCAGCTTGTCCAGGTCGGTGCGCTGCTCGACACGGGCCGCTTCGACGCTGTAGGCGATCTTGCGCACCGGCGAAAACGACGCGTCCAGTTGCAGATGACCGAGCGCGGCATCCTCTTCCGACGTCTGACGGATGTTGGCCGGCTGGTAGCCGCGGCCCTTGACCACGTGCAGCGACATCTCGAAATCGACCGGCTTGGTCAGCGTCGCGATGATGTAATCGGGATCGACGATCTCGATGTCGTGATCGAGCTGGATGTCGCCCGCGGTGACGACGCCCGGACCCTTCTTGGAAAGGGTCAGCGTGGCCTCGTCCTTGGCGTGCATGATGATACCGACGCCCTTCAGGTTGAGCAGGATGTCGATGACGTCTTCCTGGACTCCGTCGAGCGTGGTGTATTCGTGCAGAACGCCTTCGATACGGCAGTCGACGATGGCGCAGCCGCGCACCGAGGACAGCAGGATGCGACGCAGCGCGTTACCCAGGGTATGACCGAAACCGCGCTCGAGCGGCTCGATCGAAACACGCGCATGGTAGGTCGACTGTTCTTCGACCTTGACATGCTTCGGCTTCAGTAAATCAGAGTACATTTTAGACATAAATGATCCGCTAATTATTTGGAGTAAAGTTCGACAACGAGCTGCTCGTTGATATCCGGCGGCAATTCGCTGCGCTCGGGCACGGCCTTGAACACGCCTTCGAACTTGCCCGGGTTTACGTCGACCCAGACCGGCAGGCCGATCTGCTCGGCCAGTGCCATGGCTTCGGCGATGCGCGCCTGCTTGCGAGACTTTTCGCGTACGCTGACGACGTCGTCGGCAGATACCACGTATGACGGGATATTGACGACCTCGCCGTTGACCAGGATCGCCTTGTGGTTGACCAGCTGGCGAGCCTCGGCGCGAGTCGAGCCGAATCCCATGCGGTAAACCACGTTATCGAGACGGGTTTCCAGCAGCTGCAGCAGGTTTTCGCCGGTAGAGCCTTTCAGGCGCGAGGCTTCCTTGTAGTAGTTGCGGAACTGGCGCTCGAGAATACCGTAGATGCGGCGCAGCTTCTGCTTCTCGCGCAGCTGCAGACCGTAGTCCGACTGCCGCGGCTTGCGCGTGCCGGCGCCGTGCATGCCCGGCGGGTTATCGATCTTGCACTTGGTATCGACCGCGCGGCGAGACGACTTAAGGCTCAGGTCCGCGCCTTCGCGGCGCATCAACTTACATTTGGGTCCGATGTATTTTGCCATTACTCAATCCTGCCTATACACGACGTTTTTTCGGCGGCCGACAACCGTTGTGCGGGATCGGCGTGACGTCATCGATGCGCGAAATCTTGAAACCGATCGCGTTCAGCGCGCGTACCGCGGAATCGCGGCCCGGTCCCGGTCCCTTGACCATGACTTCGAGGTTTTTCATGCCCAGTTCCTGGGCCGCCTGACCGGCACGCTCGGCAGCAACCTGGGCCGCGAACGGGGTCGACTTGCGCGAACCGCGGAATCCGGAACCACCCGCGGTCGCCCAGGTCAGTGCATTGCCCTGGCGGTCGCTGATGGTGACGATGGTGTTGTTGAAAGTCGCATGGATATGCGCGACACCGTCGGAAACGACGCGTTTCGTTTTCTTCTTGGTACGAGATTTATCTACCATTTGTTTTCCTGTATTCCTGGCTTATCGCTTCAGCGGACGACGCGGTCCCTTGCGGGTGCGCGCATTGGTCTTGGTGCGTTGTCCGCGCACCGGCAACCCACGACGATGACGGATGCCGCGATTGGTGCCCAGATCCATCAAACGCTTGATATTCATCGAGATTTCGCGACGCAGATCACCCTCGGTGGTGTAGGTATCGATACGCGCGCGAATCTGCTCGAGCTGTTCTTCGCTCAGGTCACGCACCTTGGTCGCGGGATCGATGCCGGTCGCGCTGCAGATTTCGGCCGAGCGCGTCGCGCCGACACCGAAAATGGACTGCAATGCGATCACGGTGTGCTTGTGATCCGGTATGTTTACACCTGCAATACGAGCCATAAAAAACCTTACTCCTGGGCCGTCCGGCCAAAACGGGCGCAGATTCTATCTGTCACGCGCCCAAAATTCAATAGTGTGTGTGTCAACGAAACCGTGCCGAACTAGCCCTGGCGCTGCTTGTGCCGGGGATCCGTACAAATCACCCGCACCGAACCATTGCGCCGAATTACCTTGCAGTTCTTGCACATCTTCTTAACGGAAGCTCTTACCTTCATGGCCTTACCTTAGTCCCGGGATCTAGCGCACCACGCCGGCGCCGCCATAACCCTTAAAATTCGATTTTTTCATTAACCCGTCGTACTGATGGCTCATCAGGTGCGCCTGCACCTGCGACATGAAATCCATCACCACGACCACGATGATCAGCAACGAGGTGCCACCGAAATAAAACGGTACGTTCCAGAACAGGATCAGGAACTCCGGCAGCAGACAAACCGCGGTGATGTAAATCGCGCCGACCAGGGTCAGTCGCGACATGACGCCGTCGATATAGTTCGCGGTCTGGTTGCCGGGGCGAATGCCCGGGATGAACGCACCCGACTTCTTCAGGTTCTCGGCGGTATCCTTGGAATTGAATACCAGCGCGGTATAAAAGAAACAGAAGAAGATAATCGCCGTCGCGTAAAACATCACGTACAGCGGCTGTCCCGGCGACAGCGTCGCCGACAGGTCCTGCAACCAGCGCATGCCTTCGGCCTGGCCGAACCAGCTGCCCAGCGTCGCCGGGAACAGGATGATGCTGGAAGCGAAGATCGGCGGGATAACGCCGGCCATGTTCAGTTTCAGCGGCAGGTGGCTGCTTTGCGCGGCGTACATCTTACGCCCCTGCTGGCGCTTGGCGTAATTCACCGTGATACGGCGCTGCCCGCGCTCGACGAAGACGACGAAATAAGTCACCGCCAGCGCGCCGAGGAACAGCGCCAGGATGACCAGCGAATTCAACTCACCGGTACGCACCAGCTCGAAGGTGCCGCCGATCGCGGACGGCAGCCCGGCGACGATGCCGGCGAAAATGATGATCGAGATACCATTGCCGATACCGCGCTCGGTAATCTGCTCACCCAGCCACATCAGGAACATGGTGCCGGTGACCAGCGTAACTGCCGCGGTAAAAACGAAAGACGGGCCCGGGTTGACGACCAGCGCGGCGCCGCCACCGCCGCTTTGACCGGACAGCGCGATCGAGATACCGATCGACTGGAAGGTCGCCAGCAGGACCGTGCCGTAGCGCGTATACTGGGTAATCTTGCGGCGTCCGGATTCGCCTTCCTTCTTCAGCTGCTCCAGCGTGGGCACCGCGACCGTCAGCAACTGCATGATGATCGACGCCGAGATGTAGGGCATTACGCCAAGCGCAAAAATCGACATGCGCTCGAGCGCGCCGCCGGAAAACATGTTGAACATGCCGAGGATGCCGGTACGCTGCTGCTCGAATATCTCGCGCATGACGTTGATGTCGATGCCGGGTACCGGGATAAAGGTACCGATACGAAAGATGATCAGCGCCGCGACGACGAAGAAGATTCGCTTGCGCAATTCGGCGAGCGAACCCCCTGACAGGCTGCCGGCAATCTGTTGTGCTGAAGGCCGGGCCACGATTACGCCTTGGCTACCTGGCCGCCGGCCGCTTCGATCGCCGCGCGCGCGCCCTTGGTGACCGCAACGCTTTCATCGACGCTGACCTTGCGCGTAAGCTCACCGGACAGAATGATTTTCGCCCTGCGCGTCTGCAACGGCACGAGGTTAGCCTCGACCAGGCTCTTCAGGCTGACCGCCTCCAGGCCCGAGCGCTCGATTTCGCCGAGGCGCACTTCGGCGCTGTAGCGCGACTTGCGCGCGGTGAAACCGAATTTCGGCAGACGCATCTGCAGCGGCATCTGGCCGCCCTCGAAACCGGCGCGCACGCCGCCGCCGGAGCGCGACTTCTGGCCCTTGTGGCCCCGCCCGGCGGTTTTGCCGGAACCGGAACCGATACCGCGGCCGACGCGCTTGGACGGCTTGTTGGAGCCTTTTGCGGGTTTTAAGCTGTTCAGGTACATCACGCTTCCTCGACGTTCAGCATATATTGGACCTTGTTGATCATGCCCCGGTTCTCCGGCGTATCGATCACCTGCACGGTCTGATGCATGCGACGCAGTCCCAGTCCGGCAACGCAGGCCTTGTGCGAGGCCAGGCGGCCGTTCTTGCTGCGCACCAGCGTTACCTTCAGGCGCTTGACCGAACTACCTGCCTTCGCCGGCGCGACCTTTTCCGCCGCCGCGGGCTTGGCCGCCGCTTCGTTGGCTGTCTCGGGCTTCGCCGCCGCCTGCTTGGCTACTGCCTTCTTGCTGGCGGCTTTTTTCGTCGCAGCCTTCTTGGCCGACGCCTTCTTCGGCGCTGCCTGCTTTTCTGTGTTTTCTTCGTCAGCCATCACGTTAACCTGTAATTTCCTCGACGGTCTTGCCACGCTTGGCGGCAATTTCTTCCGGCGCTTTCATATCCTTCAGACCATTGATAGTGGCCCGCACCAGGTTGATCGGGTTGCGCGAACCATTGCATTTTGCCAGTACGTTGTGCACGCCGACCGCTTCGAACACGGCGCGCATGGCACCACCGGCGATTACACCGGTACCCTCGGAGGCCGGCTGCATGTAAACCTTGGCCGCGCCGTGACGGGCGTTCAGCGGGTACTGCAGCGTACCGTTCCTGATCGAAACAGTGATCATGTTGGCGCGCGCCTTTTCCATTGCCTTCTGGATCGCAAGCGGCACTTCGCGGGCCTTGCCGTAACCGAAGCCTACTTTGCCGTTGCCGTCACCGACCACGGTCAGCGCGGTGAAGCCGAACTGACGGCCGCCCTTGACGACTTTGGCCACGCGATTGACCGCGACCAGTTTTTCCATCAAATCGTCGCCAGCCTGTGTATTTCTGGGTTCTGCCATTCGAATCTCCCGCCAGGGCGCCTAAAATTTCAAACCGTGTTCACGCGCGGAGTCGGCCAGCGCCTTGACTCTGCCGTGATACTTGAATCCCGAGCGATCGAAAGCCACCGTCTCGATTCCGGCTGCCTTTGCCTTTTCGGCAATCGCTTTACCCACGGCCGCGGCCGCTTCGATATTACCCGAGTACTTGACCGACTTTTTCACGTCCGCCGCGAGTGTCGACGCGGTAGCGACAACCTTGCCGGTTTCACCGGAGAAGATCTGCGCGTAGGTATGACGCGGGGTGCGATGCACGCACAGGCGGTTTACGCCCAGTTCCGCGATCTTGGCACGCGCGCGGCGCGCACGTCTGATACGAGATTGTTTCTTGTCCATAGTGCCTACTTCTTCTTCGCTTCTTTTCTGACGATCACTTCGTCAGCGTACTTGATGCCCTTGCCCTTGTAGGGCTCGGGCGGCCTGAAAGCGCGGATCTCCGCGCACACCTGGCCGACTGCCTGTTTGTCGCAGCCGCGCACGACGATCTCGGTCGCCGCCGGGGTTTCGATTTCGATACCTTCGGGCACCTGGTAGTTGACCGGGTGCGACAGGCCGAGCGACAGGTTGAGCTGACGGCCCTGCGCCTGCGCGCGGTAACCCACGCCGACCAGCTGCATCTTCTTCTCGAAGCCGTTGGCGACGCCTTCGATGATGTTGTTGATCACCGAGCGCATGGTGCCGGTCACCGCCAGCGACGACTGACTATCGTCACGCGGCGACAGTGTCAGCACGTTGTCTTCGCGGGTCAATTCCACGGC
>Ga0209536_100017635_pt1 | contig 10096 bp, 8 predicted proteins | sample DeeMarSeWOR28_12_FD_187461 | JGI IMG/M metagenome (GOLD analysis project Ga0209536, IMG submission 187461) | Marine sediment microbial communities from White Oak River estuary, North Carolina - WOR-2-8_12 (SPAdes) (version 2) | ecosystem: Environmental > Aquatic > Marine > Intertidal zone >... | reverse complement strand
GGGCATGGCCGGGAGGACTACGAAGTGGGCCTTGCCTACGGATTGGATGTTTACTCGCCGGTAGACAATAAAGGCTGTTTCACCGATGAAGTCGAGTACTTTGAGGGTGAATTTGTTTTCGACGCCAACCAAAGCATCAATACCAAACTAAAAGAAATCGGTGCCCTGGTCCATGAGGAATCCATGGAACATTCATACCCGCACTGCTGGCGCTGTAAAGAGCCGGTAATTTTCCGGGCAACTCCCCAGTGGTTTATCTCCATGGAAAAGAACGGCTTGCGCAAAAAATCCCTGGAGGCGATCGACAATGTTCGATGGATCCCGCGCTGGGGACGCGAAAGAATTTACGGTATGATCGAAAATCGGCCCGATTGGTGTGTCTCGCGACAACGTGCCTGGGGGGTGCCGATCACGGTTTTTTATTGTGAAGAATGTGAAGCCATCCTGCTCGATGAACAGATCATGCAGGGAGTTTATCAACTCTTTGAAGCGCACGGGGCGGATGTCTGGTTTGAAAAAGAGGTGTCCGAGCTTCTGCCCTCCGATGTGAGATGCAAAGCATGCGGCAGTAAGCGCTTTGTAAAAGAAACCGATATTTTAGATGTATGGTTTGATTCCGGCGTCAGCCATGCGGCCGTGCTTGAGCAGCGGCCTTATTTGCGTTGGCCCGCTGACCTTTATCTGGAAGGCAGCGATCAGCACCGCGGATGGTTTCACAGTGCCCTGCTGACGGCGGTGGGCACCCGTGATCGGGCACCCTACGAAGCGGTCTTGACCCATGGTTTTGTAGTGGATGCGGAGGGCCGCAAGATGTCCAAATCCATCGGCAACGTAATTTCTCCCAGCGAAGTGATTGAGAAATATGGTGCTGAAATTTTACGCCTCTGGGTTTCGGCCTCTGACTACCGCGAGGATATCCGCATTTCGGACAATATATTGAAGCAGCTCAGTGATGCTTACCGGCGTATTCGCAACACCAGCCGGTTTCTGCTGGGCAACCTCTATGACTTCGATCCCGCTAAAGATGCGATTGACTATGCAAAAATGCCGGAGATCGATCGTTATGCTTTGCACAAGCTGCAGCTCATTGTCGGCAAAGCACGCAAGGCTTACGATGCCTATGAGTTTCATGTTATCTATCATGCCCTATTTAATTACTGTACGCTGGATTTGTCCGCTTTTTATCTGGATATTCTCAAAGATCGATTATACACCTCGCCGCCGGATTCGTTGGCACGCAAGAGCGCACAGACCGTTTTATTTATCCAGGCGGAGACCATTGCCCGCCTGATGGCACCGATCTTGCCGTTTACAGCAGATGAAATCTGGCGATACATGCCTGCGCAAAACAGCGATCAATCAAGCATCCACCTGGCACTGCTGCCGGAGGTCAATGCGGATTTCTTAGATAATGACCTTGCAGCACGCTGGGAGTATCTGACGGACATACGTGGCGAAGTCACCAAGAAGCTGGAGGAGGCCCGGGCTCAAAAACTCATCGGCCATCCCCTGGACGCCTCGGTAACTATCACGGCCGGCGGTGATGCATACGACGGCCTGCAGCCTTATGCCGATGAGCTGAGGTCGTTTTTGATCGTATCCCAGGCCTCGCTTTCAAGGGATGATGCCGTTGCAGGTACATCCGAGGGCGATGGCCTGAAAGGTGTGCGCATTCAGGTGGATGCCGCACCGGGTGAAAAGTGCGCACGCTGTTGGGTCCACGACACAACCGTCGGAACCAACCGGGAGCAGCCCACAGTTTGCCAGAGGTGTCAGGCTGCGCTTAATCAAATCGGCTAGATGCTCAAGCTAATTCCATGCTGAAAAACAAATATACGAAGCTGGCGGTTGTGGCCGGACTGGTTGTATTGCTGGACCAGATTACCAAGGCCCTGATCATAAAGTACCTGCCATATCATCAAAGCGTGACGGTCATCGCAGGCTTTTTTGATATTACCCATATCCACAATCCCGGTGGGGCCTTTGGGTTCATGGCCGGTATGAGTGCGACCGTGCGAACGCTGGTCTTTTTATTTGCTTCTTCTCTGGCCGTAGGCTTAATTTTTTATTTTTATAAAAAAACACCCCCGTCTTATTCTTTTCTTGCGACTGGTTTTGCTCTGATTTTCGGTGGTGCGATCGGGAATCTGATCGACAGAATTCGTTTCGGTATGGTGGTGGATTTTTTAGATGTGTACATTGGCCGCTACCATTGGCCGGCCTTCAACATCGCTGACAGTTCGATAACCATAGGTATTTTCATTTTCGGCTACCACCTGCTGTTTAAGAAAATGCCGCAATAAAGCCGGTTGCTGACTGCTTATTACTGGTCGCTGGTTTCCTGCCATCGGCGGGCTATCTGGCGTTACGAGATGATACTGGATACTCGATTCTCGATACTCGATGTTCGGCCATCCGACCTGTCAGAAAGTCATCGAGTATCGAGAATCCGGAATCGAGAATCATGGTTCGCAGCAAATAATAATCTTATATGGGCGGCCAGCAACCAGCACTCCCCTGAGACCAGCAAATGCCCGTTATCAGCTACAAAGATCTGAACAAATACTTAAAGGACCGGGGCAGCGATCCGTTTCTGCCTGTCTATCTGATTTACGGGGAAGAGCTGTTGGCGCAGGGCGCTTTTGATGAGCTGTTAAATGCCTTGCTGCCTGCTTCCAAACCCAGTCTTAATTATGAACCGCTCGATGGGATCCATGCCAATGTCCACGAGGTCATCGAGCGGGTTAACACCTTTGCGCTGTTGCCCGGAACCAAAGTAGTCGCCCTTCGTGATTGCCGAATATTTTATTCCAAACAGGATAGGGGGCGGTTGCTCGAAAACGCGCGGCAAGCATTTGAAGATGATAATATTAAAAAAGCCTCCGGGCATTTGCTGAGCCTGATGGGGCTATTAAATCTTTCTTTTGATGATATCGACGAGGCCGGCCGGACAAGGAGCCTGGGGCCTGATTATGAGCCCGCAAATGATGATCCATGGCTGGATGCGTCCATCGCTTTTTGCCGGGAGCATAACCTTTTGATGCCCGAGGTCAGAGATGACGGCCAGATCCTGCAGGCGGCGGTCGAGAGGGGGTTCCCCGAAGGCAATCACCTGATCATCACCACTGATATGGTGGACAAACGGCGGGGTCTTTATAAAACCTTGAGCAGCGAAGGTATGGTGGTTGACTGCTCGGTGCCCAGCGGCGCCCGGCGGGCAGACCGGATCGCCCAGGAGGAGGTGCTGGCAGAAAGGAAGGATGCTATTCTCGGGGCCGGCCAAAAAACCATGAACCAGGCGGCCTACCGGGCCCTATATGAAAAAACGGGCTTTGATTTGCGAACATTTTCCAGCAATCTGGAAAAGCTCGTAAGCTATATCGGCGATCGCCGGGAAATTACCATTGAAGATGTCGAGTCGGTTTTACCGCGCACCAAAACAGATCCTATTTATGAGTTGACCAATGCGCTGGCCGACCGCAATCCGGAACAGACGCTTTTTTTCCTGGATTCTATCCTGACCTCCGGCATTCATCCCCTTCAAGCGTTTGCCGCCATGGTCAATCAGATCCGGAAATTGCTGCTGGCAAAGGACTTTGTCGAAAGCTCCTTTGGAAGAGATTGGCAGGCAGCCTGTCGCTATGATTACTTTCAAAAACGCATCATGCCGTCGGTGATCGAGTATGACCGTCAGCTTTTGGATCGACTTGACCGTTGGCAGGCCCTGCTGACTGAAGGGCCGGCAGCAGAAACGCCAAAACCGGGTGGTCCTGCTAAAAAGAAAAAAAACAAAATAGCCACCGATCTTTTAATTGCCAAAAACCCGAAAAATGCATACCCGATTTTTCAGCTGTTTAAAAAATCGGAACGGTTTACCAAGGCGGAACTTCTCAGGGCCATGCAATCTCTGAACAAAACGGACAAAAGGCTCAAATCCAGCGGTCAGAACCCCCAGTTGGTGCTCGAAAAGGTTATTCTGGATATGTGTCGAAAATAGGTTCGGTAGGTCGAAATGTTAAATTGCCGTGGAAGTATCGTGATAAATGATTCATGGTTGATACCGGGCGCAGGGCTTACGGCTGCGGCAGCGTTTCGGTCGTTTTGCCGCATATCATCTGCGATCTGTCATTTGACAGCTGTCCTATGATGGAGGAAAAGGCCATATGGGATTTATCAGACAGCAGGAAGAAAAATTGGCGATACGGTTTTTGAGCTGGCAGTATGAAAAACTGAAAAAGCCGATTCCCGCTGAGGCTGAATTGGCAAAGCAAGCCGCCAAAATCGTAGAAGAAGCCCATGATATTGCGCGCAAGCGAGGGCGCAATGTCATGTCCATCATCAAGGATCTCATCGCCGAGATCAAAAAATAGCGCCGTAAACCACAGGGACGACTTATACGCCTCGGAATGGATCCTACTTTTCCAAATGCTGGATGATGGACTCGTTAATCTCATCATCGTTTTGCTTCAGGATTGGAATGAGTTCAGCCGCAACATCTCTAATCGATTTGATATTCTGCGCACGCATGACGCTCTGAATCTTTTCGACACCATCTTCGATTTGCTTCAATCCATCTGCAATCGCCACAATCGCGTCCTTATCCATATTCACCTCTTATTGCTTTGGTTTCGTCGGGGTTGATTTTTCGTTAGTTTATCCTTATTAGAATAGTATACATTAACCCCAATTGAGTAAATAATCAATTGGGGGTAATCCGTTAATCCCAAATTGAGCTTTTAAGCTCAATCTGGATACTCAAAGGGGGGACATCCAATGCAGGACGCCTGGGCCGAAAAGCTATCCTGTGCTATCCAGTGCCATCGGTGCGACCGGCAACTGGCTCCAACAGACCCGAGAATTCTTTCTGTCTACGATCATGAGGCCATATGCTCGGCCTGCAAAGATGAGGAAGAAAAAAGGGACGATTACGAGCAAGTGTCGAAACAGACCATCGGGCAATGTCTTATTGATACCGAAATGCAATGGGGTGATCCCCAGGGATATTGCTATCACCATTTCTATCCGTTTACGTGTTAATGGGACCATCAAGTTCCAGTAATCGCCTGAATGCTGCATTTCATACTCGCATCATACTGCCCGGTTGGCCTGTTGAGCCCGTATTCCCGTTAGCCCGTTATTATCGGAATATATCGTTTTTAACCGGCCAAACTGGCAACGGGCGAACCGGCTAACCCTCTTTTCAGAAGTTCCCCATCACTGGATCATCATCCAGACAATCCGTTATACCTACCCACATCTCCTTTCCGGCCTGCCAGGGGTCCCATGAGGATCGGGGATATTTTCAGGTCCGATTTGCCCAAACTGCGCGACTGCATGCATTCTTCCTTATCTTTTCTGTGTTTTATGACCTATCTAACGTAATCACTAACTATAAAAATTCAAGAAACCTATCTGGTCGCAGGGTTTATAGCGCTGTGTCCTGGAAATGCATTTTTGAGTTAGCTTCAAATGATTGGCGATTAGGCGCCGGCATTGACAGAATGGCTGATCAGGCCTATAAGCTGGAAAAGGAAAAACAGCTAGTGCAGGGTAAGGACCTGCTATACCGACCGACCAATTAAAGAATATAGATCGAAATTATCGGATGAAATGATGATGGGTTAAAAAACCGACGCTGACTTCACCGACTGCGGGAGAGTTCATATGGGCAACAATGAGCACGTTGATTTTTACCAGACCGATTTACTGCTGAGCGCCGAGGAAAAAGAGATCCGGGACACGGTTCGCCGATTTGTCGATGCGGAGTGCATGCCCATCATCGCAGATTATTTTGACAGAGGGGCTTTGCCCATGGACCTGATTCCGCGGATGGCGCAGCTGGGTCTATTCGGCGTCCATGTTGAAGGTTACGGGTGTCGTAACCGGAGTCAACTCATTTACGGACTCGTCTGCGAAGAATTGGCCCGGTGCGACAGCGGACTGCGGGCGCTGTTTTCGGTACAAAATTCTTTGGTGATGTTTCCTGTATTTAAATTCGGATCCGAGGCGCAGCGGGAAAGATGGCTGCCAATCATGGCCCGGGGGGAGGCGATCGGGTGCTTCGGCCTTTCGGAACCTGACTACGGCTCAAATCCGGCCGGTATGCAAACCACGGCCAGAAGAAAAGACGGGCAGTTCATTTTGAATGGCAAAAAGATGTGGATCACCAACGGCACCATCGCCGATGTTGCCGTTATCTGGGCCAGGCTGGATAATGAGATCAGGGGTTTTCTGGTGGAAACCCGAACCCCGGGATTCCGTGCCGCGCCGGTTCAACGCAAATTTTCCTATCGGACATCACCGACGGCCTATATCGATTTAAAGGACTGCACGATACCCGAAGACAATATATTGCCCGGGGCCAAAGGGCTCAAGGCTGTTTTCCGTTGTTTGAATCATGCCCGCTACGGCGTGGCATGCGGGGCCCTCGGTTCCGCCATTGCCTGTTATCAGGAAGCCAGAGGCTTCGCCCTCAAGCGCAAGGTATTTGATCAGCCGATCGCCTCCTACCAGCTGGTGCAGGATCAGCTGGCTCGGATGCTGGTGGAGATCACCAAAGCGCAGCTGGTCAGCTATCATCTGGGACGGATGCTGGATGAGCGCCGTGCCCGACCCGCCCAGACATCATTGGCCAAATTGAACAATGTGCGCGAAGCGATTAAAATTGCGCGCACGGCCCGGGACATTCTGGGTGCCCGGGGTATTCTGGCGGATCATCATGTTATCCGGCATCTATGTGATCTGGAGGCCATCAGCACCCTCGAGGGAACAGCGGGCATGCACACATTGGTGCTGGGGCAGGAGATCACGGGAATATCCGCCTTTCGATGACAGAGGACAGAGGACAGATGATTCAAGACGGATCGCAGAAAACAGAAATGGGGAATACAGTTTTGTAAAAATGACCGGATTCCTTAATTTTAGGCATTTTTATATTTTAGGCAATTTAGGCATCATTTTGAGACCCAACAATCGACCCAGAGAGATAAGCGCGTCATCGACGCACCGACTCTATTAGGAAGCTGTCTTTGTACCTGGCACAGACGAAAATAAAAGGGGAAACCTGCTATTTCATTAGGGAATCGTATTCGGACGCGGATAATTTTCTGAGCCGGGATTTAATCGATTTGGGCCCGGATCCCGCTCGTTTTATCATTTATCCAGGTGGCAATTCGTTTTACATTGATGAATTTATTGAAGACCGGATCAATGCGCTGGGTAAAAAAGCAGATCCCGATAAGCTTGAAGACATCTTCTGGCGCTTTGTGCATCCTGAGATCAGAAGGGTATTGGAGCCTTTTCGCAGCAGGGAGAAACAACATCGGGCGGTCCGGAGAAAAAATAGGCCGCAAGAAGATCCGGATGCCAGGGTTCATATATTCGATAAGCGAAGAACACATTTTCTTAGGTTCGGTCATACCGATCAGCGCAATATTAACCGCCTGCCCCAAAAAATGTTTCACCGGCTGCAAAACAAAAGCAGGGATGAAATTGAGCAGATGTTCATGGACATGGAACGTGAATTGGCGGTCAGGGAATATAAAACCTATGCCTATGTCATTTTTGATCTGCAACAATACTTTTATGAGTCCTTTGCCAAAAGCAATCCGCAAATGCTCAGCCAGGATAAGGCTGATGAGCATTTTATCGAGCAGGTTTGCCGCCTGAACACGGACCGATTTTTCTGGGCCGGTATGCCGTCCGGAGGCGGGCTCAACGAATATCTGGTCAGATATGTGCTCATGTATTTTGACTATGACTATGCGCCCGGTTCGTTTGTAGATGAGTACCTGCGTCAATTCATCAACAACCGCCGGGACTATCGCTCAGCGCATAAAAACAGTACTTTTACATACGAAGAGGCCAGCGGGATCCTCGGCCAATCCCAGGAAGCGTTGAAAAAAATGAGCCGGAAGGAACTTATCCGGCAATACCGGCAAAAGGCCCAGAAGCTGCATCCGGATAAAGGCGGTGACCAAGACAAGTTTGTCAAATTGACCGAGGCCTATCATGACCTGTTGAGAACCAAACGATAGATAGTACCTGGAAAGCGGAGCTTAAAAGGTTGGGTTTAATCGTCGCCAAAAATATTAGGTTAGCCCCGCACTTTTGGGTCTCAGGTGTCAGGTTTCAGGTGTCAGTAAAAAGGGCTCAAAGGTTTACCCGCCCCAGTGGCGCCGAAGGCGACCAATGTTCAGGGTTGACGATTGTAAATGCTTAACGGCAGGACCTTTTCAAGTTCTGAGCTCTGAATTTGAACCTTCAGACCCTGACACCTGAAACCTGACACCTGAAACCTCCTGGAAATTGACAATCAAATCATAGCATTTGAAAATTTGATAATTAATTTGGCACAACAAACACGGAAAAAAATACGAATATGCGATTTAACTTAAGATATAGTCACATAATTGTATTGCTGGCGCTTTTTTTCCAGGGCTGCGCCACAATCAGCTTAAATCAACGGATTGCGGATTTTCAGCGCCCGGCTGAAATCATTCGTTTTTTCGAGGTACTGGATCGAATTGTGGACGAAGCCGATGCGCGCAACGCTGCCAGCTTTAGGGTTTCCGGTTTCCCCTACCTGCGCACCAATCGTTTTTTAACCGGGTTAAAGCCGGATTTAGATACAGACACCCGCAAAGAGCAGTGGCTTCGTTGGCTGCAGCAACTTGATGCAAAAGCCCGTAAAAAAGAAATTCACAACCTTTCATCCGGGGCCATCCGGGAACTGGCGCGTGAACTGGGCCAGGAAGCCGATCGACAAATCCTGCAGGATCGCGTGGCGGATTATTCCGAAAAATTACTGAATCATGATCAACGCCAACCGGAATTTTTTTCGACGGTTCAAGCGGCGGTGACCAATCCCGGCGAATATAGAACCGCCTATCGTGTCATGGGGCTCTATCCGATTACCTCACTGCCCGTAGCCATTGTAACCCACCGGGTGCAGGGCGATTTCAAACGATGGCATCATACCCCGGTGGATCAACTGGACATCCAGGGAGATTTGATTGCCTATGGTCCATCCCAGCCGGCGGCCTATTCACAAGCCACAGCCGGCATGGTATTAAAACGTTCACGCAAAAATGCTCTGGGGGTTCCGATCCCTTCGGTGACCGATGAAAAGATCCTGGTTGGCATGTTTGCGCCGGTGATACACCAGGACCAGGTGCAATCTTATGACAAAATCGGAGCGGTGGTTTGGAAAGACGGTCACGTGAGGATCAATCCCCAGCAGCCGACGGTCTATTATTATCTTACCCAGGCGCGATTCAAAGGCGAGCCGGTATTGCAACTTAATTATGCTTTCTGGTATTCGGCCAGGGATGGGCCGAATTCACCCTGGATTGAACGGGGGACCCTTGACGGACTGACCGTCAGAATTTCTCTGGATAATGGCGGTCTGCCTTTCATGGCGGATATAATGAACACCTGTGGTTGTTATCATTTTTACGTCCCTGATCAAAAAAGGGTTAAACGGATAATTCCATCACCTGGGGAAGTCGATGTTTTTGTCCCGCGCTGGCTGCCTGAATTATTTCCCCAAAATCGATTGAATATCCGGATAAACTCCGGCTGGCATCAGGTGGTTCACCTGGGGGCTGACCGTAAGCCGTCTGGCTTTTTACCTTATCGGCTGGTGGCATACGATCAACTTGAAAGGTTGCCGCATTCGGAAAACAGGTACGAAAGTATATTTAATTCCCGCGGAATCGCCAAGGATTCCGGGCGCATTGAGTTTCTCATATTTTTTCCCATGGGAATCCCGGATGTCGGCAGTATGCGCCAGCGCGGACACCATGCCGTTAAGCTGGTAGGGCGCTCGCATTTTGAAGATCCGGACCTTTTTGACAATAACTTTGAATTTAATAAATGCCCAAACTAATTCAAATTGGCTTTTAATTTCCCGAGCGGGTATGACAATGAAAAAACCAGAAGTATACGATTTCGATACACCGGTGGAGCGGCGCGGTACGGCCAGTTTGAAATGGGATAAATATAAAGATAAAGATATCATCCCCATGTGGGTAGCCGACATGGATTTCCGGTCGCCCCCGGCCATTATCAGGGCCATTCAGCAACGGACGGCACA
>Ga0209536_100017633_pt1 | contig 10097 bp, 9 predicted proteins | sample DeeMarSeWOR28_12_FD_187461 | JGI IMG/M metagenome (GOLD analysis project Ga0209536, IMG submission 187461) | Marine sediment microbial communities from White Oak River estuary, North Carolina - WOR-2-8_12 (SPAdes) (version 2) | ecosystem: Environmental > Aquatic > Marine > Intertidal zone >... | reverse complement strand
GAAGTATTGATTTCAGAACATTAAAAATTGATTATTAAATCTCTCTTATCTCCCCTTCAAAAATTTTCTTAAGAATTTTTCTGTCTGTTGTTTTTCCAAGAGCAAGCATCAATTTAATCCTGGCTTTTTGTCCGTTCAGGTAGTCAGTAAAGATAACTCCGAGTTTGTGCAGATGTCTTCCGGCACCAGGGTAGCTGTAAATGTAATCTGTTTCTCCTGCAGGACATCTTGATACCAGCACAACAGGAATATTTTTTTTGATGACATATTCAACTCCTTTAAATGCAGCCGGCGGAACATTGCCTACACCCAAAGCTTCAATTACCAAACCTTCGGCACCTGAATCAGCAGAGTGCCTGAAAAATTTTTCATCCATTCCGGCATAAACTGTCAGCAAATCAACTTTAGTGTTTAGCTTATCTGTTTTTATTATTTCAAGGAATCTTGGCAGACGATTGTAAATTACTTTTCCGTTTTGCACAAAACCGAGTGTTCCAAAATCCAGACTCTGGAAAGTCTCAAATTCATTTGAAAAAATTTTTGTTACCTCACTTGCTGCATTAACTTCCCCGTGCATACAGACTAAGGTTCCCAACCCTTTTGAATTTTCATTTAAGCAAACTTGAATTGAATCAGTTAAATTTTTCGGACCATCCCAATCCGGTTCGGAACTGTTCTTCATTGAACCTGTAAATACAATTGGAGTTTTTGTTTTGATTGTAAGGTCTATCAAGTATGCTGTTTCTTCAAGCGTGTCGGTTCCGTGGGTTACAACTATGCCATCATATTTTTTTTCTGCAAGTCTTTTTCTCAACTGTTTTGACAACTCCATCATAATTTCCGGAGTAACGTGCGGACCGGGATATTTGCCAAAATCATAAAAGAATATTTTCGCCAGCTTTTCAGCTTCTGGAATTTTTTTCAATAATTCCTCACCTGAATAGCGAGGCACTGCTCCACCCGACTTTTTCTTATCAATTGTCATCGAAAAAGTCCCGCCTGTAAAAACTATAAGTATATTTTTTTTGTTCGCCATATTTAAAAATCTTTGTTTGAAAATCCGGACTAAAATTAACTTAATTTTACGAAAAAGCCATTTATTACTTAAACAAGTATTGTCATACATCTCAAATTAACTTGAAGGTGAAGCCCTGTTAGATTAACTTTAAAATAAAAAAAGAGGTAATTATGTTGATGGTTGCAGATGTCGATTTGACACCAAATCCGCACGCATTAAAATTTATATTGAATCAGAAGCTGCTTAATTACGAAACAAGACAGTATCCTGATAAGGAATCAGCTAAGGATGATCCTTTTGCTGCCGGAATATTTGAGCTTGAAGGAGTTGTTTCAGTTTTTTATATGGATAAGTTTGTTACGATTGAAAAATCACCTGATACAAACTGGGCTCAAATTCAAAGACCATTTATTGACTTCCTGAAAACATTCGATCCAAATTTAATTCCTGAAGAAACTGTGTCTGCACCGACAGCCGAAGAAGAGAGCGAACTTCTGAAAAAAATTAATCAGCTGCTGGATCAGAAAGTCAGACCTGCACTTGCAGGTGACGGCGGCGGCTTGCAGGTTTTAGGAGTTGATGGATTTACAGTTAAGATAAGATACCAAGGAGCCTGCGGAAGTTGCCCGAGTTCGATTTCAGGAACACTGATGGCAATTGAAGGATTATTGAGAAGAGATATTAATCCTTCTATTCAGGTTGTTGCGGCTTAAATTATTTTCTCAGATTATCAGGGGAAGAAATTATTTGTGGTTTCTTCCCTTTTTTATTTTTATAAAAACATTTTTATGAATGAAGAATTATTTTTTGCTTCCGACAAAATTGATGGAGTAAAACTGGATGTGGTTATTTACAATAATGGAATCAGAGAAATTCTTATAAACAAAAATTCTGATTCAGATTTTCTTTCTCGTACAACGGAAATTCCTGCTGATGATCAAAAAGTAAAAGAAGTTTTCAAGCAGCTGCAGGAATATTTCAAAAGAGAGCGGAAAGAGTTTGACCTGCCTTTAGAAATAATCGGTACAGATTTTCAAAAAGGAGTCTGGAATGAACTTACAAAAATTCCTTATGGCGAAACTATCAGTTATGGTGAATTAGCCAACCGGATGGGAGATAAAAATTTAATGCGTGCTGTTGCAGCAGCAAATGGTGCAAATCCAATTCCAATTATAATTCCGTGTCATCGTGTGATCGGTGCTGATGGAAGTTTGACGGGTTACGGAGGTGGACTTGATGTAAAGAAAAAACTTCTGGAGCTGGAGGGAAGCTGGACGATGGATTTATTTATTCCATCTTGATTTTTCACAAAAAAAACGCGACGGAAAATCCATCGCGTTAAACTTACTATTATTAATAGTATATATATAAGTATTACTTCAAATCAGACAATTTATTCAAATCATCTATTTGAACAAATTTTTCATTGAATTTATAATTTCCGCCTGCAGTTTTTACTGTTTTAATATACTTTACTGTTATATGATCGCTTTTTTTCTTCTTTTTAAGCTTATCCTGAAATGATTGCTGTTTTGCCATTTCAACTCCTTTAATTTGAGGCGCAAATATATTAAATCCAGTCTCAAAAAAAAAGATTTTACCAATAATGAGGAAATAAATACACCTGATAGAATCCTATTAATTAATGTATCATCTAATATCTGCGAATTCAATCAGTTTTAAATGGTATGAATTTTCGTTGTTTATTAGTTGACAAATGTTTAGTTTTTCTTAATAATTTTTAGATAAATAAATGTTGTTATTAGCAATCATAGTAATTCTTTCTTACCTGGTAGGTTCAATACCAAATAGTATTATTATCAGCAAAGCTGTAAGCGGGATAGATATACGCAACCATGGAAGCGGAAATGCTGGCGGAACTAATGTAATGCGTGTTTTAGGTTGGAAGTATGGCTTGATTGTAATTTTTCTCGATGCGCTGAAAGGTGTTTTTGCTGTGGTTTTGATTGCCAGGTTATTTTATGGTCCACTACCTTTTGAAAACGTTTCTCCATTTGATGACTTTACTTTAGTTCAGATCATTGCAGGAATGTCTGCTGTAATTGGACACGTATGGACTGTCTTCGCAAGTTTCAAAGGTGGAAAAGGAATTGCTACCGCACTTGGAATGTTATTGATGCTGGTAACAGTTGATATGCTTATTGCAGTCGGAGTGTTTACACTTGTTGTAGTAATTTCAAGATACGTTTCACTTGGTTCAATAATCGCTGCCATAAGTGTTCCGGCAACTTTATTTATCAGAGAAAATTTATTTCACGTTGATATTCCCGGATACAGTACTCTTTTACCTTTTATAATTGGAGTTACTGCTCTTGTTATTTTTACACACAGAAAGAATCTTGTAAGAATATTCAACGGAAATGAAAACAAAATTAGTTTCAGGAAGAAAACTAAAACCAATTAGATGAAAATTTCAGTTCTCGGCGCTGGCGGCTGGGGAACTACCCTTGCAATTCTACTTCACTACAACGGTCACAACGTAACTCTCTGGGAATATAAAAAAAGTTACGCTCGTGATTTAATTAAGAAAAGAATAAACACTCTCTATCTCCCCGGAATAAAAATTCCAAAGGAGATTACACTTACTCACGATATTGAGGAATCCACTGTTGATAAAAATTTAATTGTTCTTGCTGTGCCATCTCAATTTCTCAGAAGTGTTGTAGACGAAGTTGAATTTAGAAATATTGAAGATTCAATTTTGGTTAGCGTATCTAAGGGAATCGAAAACAAATCTTTAATGACTATGTCGCAAATGCTCAAAGATGTTTTCCCTCACATCAACAAAAATCAAATTGGTGTTATCTCTGGTCCAAGTCACGCAGAAGAAGTAAGCCAGAGAATCCCAACAGCAGTGGTTGCCGCCTCATCAGATTTAGAAACGGCAAAAACTATTCAGGCTGCTTTTATGACATCTTATTTCAGAGTTTATGCTTCAAATGATATCCTTGGAGTTGAACTAGGTGGCGCATTCAAAAACATAATTGCGATTGGCGCCGGTATTATTGATGGTGCAGGTTTTGGAGATAATACTAAGGCTGCAATTATGACTCGCGGTGTTGCTGAAATTTCAAGACTCGGATTAGCAATGGGTTCCAAACCAGAAACTTTCGCAGGTCTTTCAGGAATGGGCGACCTGATTGTAACATGTATGAGCCGACACAGTCGAAACAGATTCGTTGGTGAACAGATCGGTAAAGGGAAAAAACTTAAGCAGATATTAAAATCAATGGAACAAGTTGCGGAAGGTGTCGATACTACTCGTTCTGCAAAACAGCTGGCTGCTAAAAAAGGAATTGAAACACCAATAACGAATGAAGTTTATAAAATTCTTTTCGAAGACAAAGATCCCGTAAAAGCAACTACAGATCTGATGACTAGAGATATGAAGAGTGAATAATTTTTTCACTCCGTAACTCTTCCACCCGGCAAAGAAATACCTTTTATTTTTCTAAATAGTGAAACTGCAAACGAATCGGTCATCCCGGAAACAAAATCAATAATTCTCAGAAGACGGAGATAAAGTTCTTTCGGAATATCTTCGCTGATTCTTCGTGGAAGTAAAGCAAAAACAGATCTGCTTTTTGAAGAAATCCTTCCTTTAAAAGCTTCATTATATGAATCAATAAAAGTATCAAGCAAACCACCCAAAACTTCGTATCCGGCAACTTCTCTTTCAACAACACTTCGCGATTTGTAAATTTTTGAAACGGAAATTTCTTTTATCTGTTTTAAAGCATCTGCTTTTTTGATTTCACTAATAATTTCATTCTCAAATTTTCCTTTCAGGATATTTTTCTCTTCATCAAGGAAAACTTCTGCAAGTTGATTTACAAGCTCGTTAATCGCTACTGCACGCAGATATCCGATTCGGTCTTTTTCATCTTTGTCACTATAATCTTTCAAGCTTTGTTTTGGAACCAATGGTTTTAACAATTCTTCAGTTTCTTTAAATGAAATCAATCCAAGCCTGAATCCATCCTCAAGATCCATAACCCTGTAACAGATATCATCGGCGGCTTCAACAAGAAAAGCAAGCGGATGGCGGCACCACCAAAAAGTCTTTTCACTTTTAACACAATCAAGTCCGGTAGCAGAAGCAATCTCTTTAAAAATATCTTTCTCAGCCTGGAAGAAACCATATTTCCTGTAAGCTTTATTTTCTAATGATTTGCTTTGATTATTAACTAGTGACTCCCGTGGGTATTTTGTTACAGCTGCAAGTGTTGAATAAGTAAGATTCAATCCTCCTTTTACTTTTGGATTCTGAAGCTTTGTAATTATTCTGAACCCTTGTGCGTTGCCTTCATATTTAACGAGATCGGCCCACTTTTTTTCATCTTTAATTTTTGATTTGAACTTTTGTCCATTACCAGTCCGGAAATATTCAGCAATTGCATCTTCACCTGAATGACCAAACGGAGGATTTCCGATATCGTGAGCGAGACAGGCAGCCGCAACAATTTCACCAAAGTAAAATTTTGTAAAACGATCCTGAAGAGCAGTATTTCTTTGGATGACAGTTTCTCCAACAAGATTTCCGAGTGATCTTCCAACACAGGAAACTTCAAGACTGTGAGTTAGTCTTGTATGAACAAAATCGCTTTCGGGCAATGGAAACACCTGAGTTTTATCCTGCAATCGTCTGAACGCCGGGGAAAATACTATCCTGTCAAAATCCTTCTGGAATTCACTCCGTCCATCCTGAAGTTTTTGTTTCAGCTGAGTTTTTTCTCCAAGCCGTGAATCAGTTAAAAGCCTTTCCCATTCCAAGTTCTATTTCCTTATTTAATTTCTTTTCTAAAATTAAATATAATTTTTCACAAAGACTTTAATCTATTTTTTGAGTTTAGCAAAGCGATAGATTATTTTTCTGTTGATGAAATCTCTTTCAAAGAATACACTTGATGATTCTGTTCAGTATTTAAAGTCCGTTGGACCCAAAAGAGCCGAATCGTTTTCGAAAATTGGAATAAAAACTATTCGTGATTTACTTTTTTACTTTCCTTCCCGTCATCTGGACCGAACAACAGTTTTAACAGCTGCTAAGGCTTACGAATATTTAGTGAATGGATATGATGGAGAACTTACTGTAATTGGAAAAGTCTTTGAAAAAGAAAAAAAGAGATTCGGAAAGAAAGAAGTTCTTAAAGTTCAGTTCAGAGATGAGACAGGCTTTTTTGAATGTGTCTGGTTTCATGCCACAAAATACTTTTACTCGGTTTTCAATGAAGGAGATGTTTTTGCTATTTCTTCAAAACCTGATAAATCAAAATTCGGAGCCCTTCAGTTCATTCATCCTGATTTTGATAGATTAAGTGAAGAAGAAGAGAAGAACTTTCTTCATACAGGAAAGATTATTCCTTTTTACAGAATTCCAAAAGAACTAAGATCCGGCAACATTGGTGACTTGAGTTTAAGAAGAATCATAAGTCTTGCAGTAGAAAGTTATGTGAATCTGGTTGAAGAGACTCTGACTGAAGAGATCATTAATAATAATAAGCTAATTAGTTTACCTGAAGCAATCCGCAATTATCATTTCCCTGACTCAACTGATAAATTAAATTCTGCTAAAAAAAGATTTGCATTTGAAGAGCTGTTTTATCTTGAAATTCTTGTTGCTCTTCGGAAGTATAATTATCAAAGCAAATTAACCGGACACAAGATGAGCATCAATACAAATCTTGTCCAGAATTTTTTAAAAACGTTACCATTCGAATTAACAAAAGCACAATTAAGAGTATTGGGGGAAATAAAAAACGATCTCCTTTCTGACAAACCTATGAACAGGCTTCTTCAGGGTGACGTGGGAAGCGGAAAGACAATAGTTTCATTAATAGCAATGCTGATTGCAGTTGATAATGGATTCCAGGCTGCGATAATGGCTCCGACTGAAATTCTGGCTGACCAGCATGCTAAAAACATTTCCGGAATGATGAAAAAGCTTTATAAAGGATTCCCGGGAAGGGAAATTAAAGTTTCGCTGCTTCTCGGAGGACAGAAGAAATCAGAGCGGGATAAAAGACTTCAGGAGATTGAACTGCAGGAAGCTGACATAATTGTTGGAACTCACGCGCTCTTTGAGGAAAAAGTAAATTATAAAAACCTTGGTCTGGTAGTAATTGATGAGCAGCACCGTTTTGGTGTAAGGCAAAGAGCAAAACTTCAGAGCAAAGGTAAAACCCCCGAAGTCCTGGTGATGAGTGCAACTCCTATTCCCAGAACAATTTCTATGACGATTTACGGTGACCTGGATGTTTCCGTAATTGATGAGATGCCTAAGAACAGAAAACCGATCAAAACAGTTTTACGCGATGAAACCAAGCTTCCGGAGATTTTCAAATTCATCATTGATAAAAAGAAGGAAGGATATCAAACCTTTATAGTTTATCCTTTAGTGGAAGAGTCAGATAAACTGGAACTTAAAGCCGCCGAAACTTTTTACGATGAGTTGAGTAAGACTCATCTAAAAAATCTTAGACTGGGATTAATTCACGGACGTATGAGCTGGCAGGAGAAAGAAGAAAAAATGCTTCTCTTTCTTAATAAAGAATTTGATGTTCTTGTTTCAACAACCGTGATTGAAGTTGGTATCGACATTCCTGATGCAAACATAATCCTCATTAACGATGCACATCGCTTCGGACTCTCACAGCTTCACCAACTCAGGGGAAGAGTTGGAAGGAGTGACAAACAAGCTTACTGTGTTCTTGTGACGAAGGATGAAATTGTACAGTATAATATACAGCAGCGGCTTGAACTTGACTACCTTTCAAGCTCGATGATCGAAAAGTACAAGTCAGCAATCAGACTTCAGACGATGATAAAGACAAATAACGGATTTGAAATTGCCGAGACAGATCTCAAGCTAAGAGGACCGGGAGATATCTTCAGTACAAAGCAAAGTGGTTTCCCGGATTTGAAATATGCTGACATTATTCTTGATACAGAGTTAATTAGATTAACAAAGAATATTGCTTTCGACCTAATAAATAAAGACCCATCTCTTGATTCACCTTCAAATAGTATTATCAGAAAAAATCTTATTAAACATTACTCAGATAATCTTAATTACGCAAAGATCGCCTAAAATATTTTCTCACTTATAAAAATTTTTTCTGGTTCCAGGTAAAGTCACTAAAAAAATTTTATTGATCGCTTCGAAAATATTTTTTTAAATTCAGTTGATCACTCGAAAAAATTTTTCTCTCAATATCAGTTCATGAAATTTTTCACAGATAAATTTTTTTTAAAAAGTTTTTAAAACATGTTGACAAATTATTTATAAAGTTTATATTTGGAACGAAAAGAAGAAAAAAAATTTTAAAGGAGAAATTATTTTATCACCAAGGTTTAATGTACGTTTAGATGTTGCAGTAACATTCAACGTAAAACCGGAGAGCGAATCTTTCCTTGATGAAGTCCCCCCTGTTCAAAATTCTCCTCAACATGAACTTCAACCAGTGGTAGACACCTATGCAGAATGGGATACTTGGGAAACTGTAAACGCAGTTAAAGATGCCATTGCTGAGTTTCACAACGTAACTTTGGTTGAAGCAAACAACGATGCATTCTTAAAACTTAAAGAACTAAAACCTGATATCGTTTTTAATTTTGCCGAAGGATTGATTGGTGTTAACCGAGAATCTCATATGCCGGCAATCCTGGAAATGCTCCAGCTTCCTTATTTAGGTTCTGATGCACTTACACTCGGAATCTGCCTTGATAAATCCAGAGCAAAAGAAATTTTTACTTATCATAAAATACCAAATGCGAAGTTCCTTGTTGCCGACAAAGTGGAAGATATCGCGAAGGCTGATTTTGAATTTCCATTAATTGTAAAGCCAATATCTGAAGGTTCAAGCAAAGGAATTTTTTCTTCCTCATTTGTAAAAAACAAAAAAGAGCTTGAAGATGAAGTCCGTCGAATAGTTTCTTCATATAACCAGCCGGCACTGATTGAAGAATTTTTGCCGGGAAGAGAGTTTACTGCAGCCGTGCTTGGAAACGGAGAGGAAGCTGAAGTTCTTCCTATTATCGAGATCCTGTATGAAGAATTTCCTAAGGATATTGTGCCGCTTTACTCGTATGAAGCAAAATGGATTCTCGATACAAAAGAAAACGAGTTTAACGTTTTTGATTGCCCGGCAAAACTCGATAAGACACTGGAAAATCAAATTAAAGAATCCGTATTGCGGACCTACAATGTTTTACGATGCAGGGATTGGAGCAGAATTGATATCCGTCTGGATAAAAATGGTGTGCCGAATATTATTGAGATAAATCCATTACCTGGAATAATGCCCGACCCAAATGAGAATTCAAGTTTTCCAAAAGCCGCAAGAGCCGCTGGTATGAATTATAACCAGTTGATACAAAGCGCTTTATACCATGCGGCGAAAAGGTATAATCTTTTATGAAAGAGAACGCCAAGATATTGATTTGCTACAACGCGCCGGTAAGTATTTTTTCGGTTTACAATGGAAAGAAGCATGATGAATCAGCAAAAGCGAATGATCTTTCTGAAAATAACTTTTTGAAAGAGCTTGGCAAAGTTGAACAGTCTCTCTCTAAATATTTTACGGAAGTTAAATCACTGGCCATTGACCGGGATGTTCAGAAAACTATAAATAATATTAATGCATTTAACCCGGATGTGATTTATAATTTTGTTGAATCTGTTGAGGGTGTTTCTGCCTATGAATCATGTATTGCAGGTTTGTTTGAACTTTTGCGTTACGAATTTACCGGTTGTAATCCCATAACACTTGGAAATTGCCTCAACAAAGCAAGAACAAAAGCTATTCTTAAATCAAGAGGAATACAAACTCCTGATTACAGAACGCTCAGGAAAACGAAAAGATTTACCGAGAAAGAAATAAAACTTAACTACCCGATGATTCTTAAATTGATAAACGAAGATGCTAGTATCGGTATTTCTGAGTTCTCAGTGGTAAAAAATTACACGGAATTAAGGAAACAATTCTCTTTTCTGGTTGAAACATACAATACTGATATTATTCTTGAAGAATATATAAAGGGAAGAGAATTAAACGTT
>Ga0209536_100017632_pt1 | contig 10097 bp, 13 predicted proteins | sample DeeMarSeWOR28_12_FD_187461 | JGI IMG/M metagenome (GOLD analysis project Ga0209536, IMG submission 187461) | Marine sediment microbial communities from White Oak River estuary, North Carolina - WOR-2-8_12 (SPAdes) (version 2) | ecosystem: Environmental > Aquatic > Marine > Intertidal zone >... | reverse complement strand
AGAATCACTTGTCCGAAGCGGGTTTTACGTGCGGCCAGAACACCCAAAGGGATCGCCAAAATCACCGCTCCCAGCAAGGAGATACCGACCAGGAATAAATGATCCCGTGTGTTTTTAATCAGTCGCGCCAACCAATTCACCTCCTGCGAGATCGTTAGGATGCCCATCACATCGGTGAGATAATCCGCGGCCACGATACTTTCCGGGATTTTGTCGATCTTCGCGCGTGCATTCATGGTGGTCATGTCGCCGGCACCGATGCTATCTTCCAGCCGGAGTAATTGACGAACGACATCCGAAGCGCGCCAAGTCAAGTCATCACGGTAAATCATTACCGCTTCATAACTTGGGAAAAATACAAGATCATCCCGCAACTCGCGTAATCCGTAATAGACAATTTCGGCATCAGTAGAATAGAAATCCGTCACCTGGATCGTTCCCGCCGCGAGCCCTCGGTAGGCCAGATCGTGGTCCAAACCACGCACGTCCTTATGGGGCAACCCGTAAAAATCGCGGAGCCCGGGCCAACCATCGCCTCGATCCATGAACTCATTGGTTAATCCGAGTTTCAATTCTGGATAATGCCGCAGATCAGAGATTGTCACGATGTGCAGGGAGTCGGCTAACTCTGCTCGCATCCCAATGGCGTAACTGTTATTGAACCCAAGCGAACGGCTCATGAGGATGCCGTGTTCGGCCAATGCCTGCCGGATCTCGGCCTCATTCTTCAACCCCCGATCAGCAAGGATCTCCCGCGTAATGGTACCGATATACTCCGGATAAGCATCGATCTCCCCTTGCCGCAAGGCGTTCCAGAGGACGCGTGTCCCCCCCAATTCGCGCCTGTGTTTTGGGTCGGCCCCGGCGCTCCGGGCGAGATGAGCCATCATTTCACCCAGAATGACCGATTCGGTGAACTTCTTCGAACCGATGTGAACTGCGACTGATTCCGCGGCCGGGAGATCCAGGCCGAAACCGGGACCGAGCAATATGATGAACACACTCACGTGGATGCTGATGACCTGCCAGACCTTCACCCAGCACTCCCCGATTCGCCCACGTGAATGGCGCGCTGAGCATTGACAAAATGAGTGACGAACGGATCGGCGGGCTTATCACATAGTTCCACAAAGGTTCCATCCTGCACGATGCGCCCTTCATGCAACAGGACGATGCGATCGGCAAAGTAAGCCGCCTCGGCCAAATCGTGCGTCACCATGACCACACTTTTCTGTAAGGTCTGAAATATTCCCCGGAGATCTTGCTGCAGATCAGCGCGAATGAGGGGATCGAGGGCACCCAGCGGTTCGTCCAATAATAGAATGTCCGGATCGAGCATGAGGGCCCGCATCAAGCTGATGCGTTGCTTCTGACCACCGGATAGCTGAGCCGGATAACGATCGAGAGCATCGGGGGGAAAGCGCGTCAGTACAGCCAATTCCGAGATGCGCTCCTTGATTCGGGTGGTTGGCCAACGCAAGTGGTGTGCTTGCAAGTCTACGTTTTCGCGAGCCGTGAGATGCGGAAACAACCCCCCATCTTGAATCACGTAACCCATGTGGAGACGCAATTCGAACGCACTGTCTGGATTGAGGAACTGCCCATCGATTCGCACGCTACCGGTATCGGGAATGACTAATCCAATCATCATGCGGAGAATAGTCGACTTACCGGAGCCACTGGGTCCGATGAGCACAACCGTCTCACCCGGAGGCAACACGAGACTCAATGGCCGTACGGCAAGAACAGATCCAAATGACTTGGTGACGTCGTGCAGTTCCAACATGACGTGACATTCAACTCCGCGATGTCAGTGGTGCTCAATTCTGAAGAAGAGGGACGAGAGCAGACCCTAACATAGAAGTCTCAAACTGACCATGATTGCTACTCATTCGCTTAAACTCTATGGCACTAGCGTGAATAACCGCTCAGTGGGTTCGAGCATAGTCCATCAACGTAAAAAAAAGCCCGGTGCGACCGGGCGGCTAATTTTAGAAATTCTGGAAACTGCGTTGATTTCTCTTCAGCTCGGGTCTTCCATGCAGAGAACTGGAATCTTAAAGTACGTCCTTGAGCGCGAGCCCTTTTTTCTTGAGAAAGGGCATTAAACCCTTTTGGTCGACGGTGCGCATGGCACTGGTGGACATCTTGATCTTGACGGTCCGTCCGAGTTCGGGCACGAATATTTTTTTAGTTTGAATATTAGGCAGTTGACGCCGCTTGGTTTTGTTATGGGCGTGGGAAACGTTATTTCCCACCAAAGGACCTTTTCCGGTCAGTTTGCAGCGACGTGACATGATCGTCTCCTCGCGAACAGCTACTTCTTCTCTCGATGGATAGTGTGCTTCCGCAAAACCGCATTGTACTTCTTTAGCTCGAGTCGGTCCGGATCGTTCCGTGGATTCTTCATAGTCGTATAAACCGACGTACCGGGTGCTTCTGTACACTCGAGCGTCACAATTTTTCGAGGCCCCTTCTTAGCCATACCTGATCCCTTTCGGCCCCAAGGGCCGTTGGGTAAAAAAATAAATTATCCACGCAGACGGCATAAAATAGGGTCTTTTCCGCCCGAACGCAACCCTTCGGTGGGAATTTCGCTCTGGGTCAAGGGATTTTGGACATTAAGCGGTGGCTTGGTTTGTAACTACCGCCCCCTGGGATCAGTGGAAGTAGCCCATTGCCCTTGCTTCCAGCTCCTCTTGGGCCTCAATGGAGAGACGCGCCGTGGGGATGGCCTTCAAACGTTCCATCCCAATCTTCTTGCCCGTGACCTCACAAATACCATAAGAACCATCCTCTATGCGCTCAAGCGCAGCCTCTATTTCCCGCAGGTATGCTCGCTCCGAGGCTGCAGTCTGTAAAATTGTTTCGTAATTGGACTCGTCGCTGCCCTGGTCGGCCATGTGATTGGAGTGAGCTTTGCCCTTTCCGCCGCCGGCATCCTCAGCGGCGTTTTCGATGGCTTGGACATGACGGGCCAAGGCTTTGGTGACGCGTTCTTTCTCTGCCAGCAATATCTTCTTGAACCGCTCCAAGTCGGTTTTACGCACAGCAGGCCCTCCCTACGAATTAGAGATCAGAGGAAGAGCAAATTAATGGGAAATTGGCGGAACGCAAGCCCTTTATGCAAATTCTGAGGTCGATAACCCATATTTCTATAAAAAACGCCGGGCCATCTCTCCATCAGGGAGCACCGGAGGGCGCCAGAGAGTTAAATCAGGTGGTTAACATCTGGCGCGAGGAGCAGACAACTGATAGATTGAGCCTCGAGTAGACGGAATCATCTCTCGCTGGGACGTTTCACTCTCATATATCGTCGGGATTTCTGAGAACGGAGGTAGACTGGCATGGCGATATCAAAGGAGTTGTTGGAAATTCTTGTTTGTCCAGAAAGTAAAGCCCCCTTGGTTCTCGACGGGGATTTCTTGGTTTCCACCGATCCTGAAACCCGTCGCCGTTACCGCATAGAAAACGACATACCCATCATGCTGATCGACGAATCAGAGGTTTTACCCCAAGAAGAATGGCAAGCCATCCTCGACAAATATGGCGCCCAGCCCTTTCAGAAAGAATCTGAATAACAAGACTAACTCCCACACTCGAGCAGCCATGAGTCTTATTTCCAACGCTGCTCAGATGGAAGAACCGGCTCTTTCCGAAGCCGTGGCTCAGCCGATCTGGCAATGCGGATTCCGATATGCCCCCCCTTGTAATCAGGAGGAAACTTGGGCCTGAGACTGCTGCGAAGGTCATGCGCATAAGGCCACCAAGCACCGCCCCTCAAAATACGATAATCGCTACTCGGGGGTCCTACCGGATCGACACGTCGTGTATCGTCTTCGATTTCCTCCCACCAGTCATGGACCCATTCCCAAAGGTTACCAAGGAGATCATAAAACCTCAGGTCGCCGATCACTGGCGCACCTGCATAGCTTCCCACAGGTGTCGTCCAACCCTTACAGGAAAGATCGAAGTTGGCTCTGGTACAGTCACATGAATCCGCGCCCCATGGGTATAGACGGCCATCGGGATACCTCGCCGCATACTCCCATTCCGCATCAGTTGGCAGTCGATATCCTGTCGCAAAGTAAGGATCTTTTTGGAGGCAGGTCCAAACCCGGTGATCGTAAGTTATCGGAAGCCCCGCCCTGAGATTCAACCAATCGCAGAACGCCGCGGCTCCCTCCCACGACACTACCTTGACAGGGTGATCCGCTGGATCGTATCCGTTAGGATATGCTTTCTCGGCATGCGAGGAACCAGCCGCCCGCAAGTAGAACTTGTTGTCGCGGAAGCCAATCTCACTCCACTCGTTCTCCATGTCCATCAGAAGCGTATTTGCGCCGCCAAGTAGATCGAAAACCGAAAACGAGTCCGTCAATATGAGACCATTATCGTAGGCCCACTGAGCCATTTCCAAATACTCACGATTGGTTATTTCATACTGACCGAGATAAAAAGCATGAGAGAGCTCGACCGGGCACTCGATATTCCCGCTCCTGAACCGACCATCCCCCATCGCAAATTCCCCCGCAGGTACCATGATCAAACGGCAACCCACATCGCAACCAGGGATATGGTGGAAGGTGTCTATAGCGGCAATCAGAGTTGCTGAGGCGCGTGTGAGACGTGGGTCATCAACTCCGCGGTATAGTTCGCGGGCTTGTACCTCATATCCACTAGCGGGAATACGAAGTATGAACCACAAGACGCCAATGATGACTAGCCAAGCCATCTACTTATGCAACCGCTTCTATCGAAACGATTTTGAGGTCGAACTCGAGCGTCTTGCCAGCCAACGGATGGTTGGCGTCCAAGACAGCTAATTCCTCTCCGAGTTCCTTGACCCAAACCTGGATCGTTTGTTCACCGGATTGAGCCTGAAGAGGATCTCCCACCTTCACATTTTCAGGCAGAGCGTCGAGGGGGACTTCTTGAATGAGATCTTCTCGATAAGGACCATAACCTTCCTCAGGTGATACGCTTATCGACCGTTCCTCCCCCTCCTCCATACCGATAACAGCCTGGCTCACACCGGTAATGAGCTGTTCGCTGCCAGCGTCGAACTCAAGCGGCTCTCGACCTTCGGAGGTGTCGAAAACTGTCCCGTCAGTAAAGCGTCCAGTGTAGTGGATCTGAATCCGATCTCCTTCTTTGGCACGAGCCACGGCCCTCTCCTTTTTTTTTTGGTGAAAATGATCCCATAACAGGACAATTCCATAACAGACAAGACTCTCGGACTCGTTATGAGGACAGATGTACAAGGATTACCACCGAGATCTTCCACGAGGAGGACGAGGGCGGGCTTCGTTGACTTTAATGTTGCGGCCATCCAATTCACGACCATCCAAAGCATCAATGGCGGCCTGAGCAGAGTTGTCATCTTCCATCTCGACAAAACCGAACCCACGGGAACGACCAGTTTGACGATCCATCACGATAGAGACGTTGTTGACCTGACCGAATTCGGCGAATAGACTTTTAAGATCCTCATCCGTCGACTGAAAATTGAGGTTGCCAACGTAAAGCTTCTTCATCTCGAACACATCCTCCGTCTGCGGGAACCAGTACCAATTCCAACCATTTGGACGAGGTTCAAAATTCCCCATAAACTAGATTGGTTGATCGGCCAATCCACAAAGATTATACACTTTCGTGATACGAATGACTATATATGTTCCACCGAAACCAGCAGGTGCGAACTGTAATGCCTATAATATACAAGCATCAATGATGTATTAACATATATGATTATGATTTACATAACCTCAGGCGGCAGTGAAACTACGGCGGGCATAGAATTATCGAATCAATAGGAATGCCTTTTTTGAAGCTTCATCACTCATGTGACCGGCCAGCATCTCTGTCCGTAGTGACTCATTCGACTGCTCTGCATGGAAATCCTCTTTTCTATTTGAATTTAGTCTATTGAACTTATTGCGGAGAGTTATCTGCATACAACTAACGGTGATCTTCCTCTTCTCGAAAATCCTTCGGAACGTGGAATGAGAACCGTGCAATCGCAGGTTGAACAAGCCTTTCGAAATCTCGATAATCCATTTTTATGAGCTCGGTATGAGTTCCGGCATTGAAAGCAATCTGATCGACTTCAGAAAGACTACCAGCTACGTAAACTTCCATGCCATAGAGTGTTCCAAAAGGTGGCATCGCACCCAAATCACAATCCGGGAAATGATTCTTGAACTCTTCTTCGGTTGCGAGTTCGACTGTTTCAGCTCCAGCCGCCTGCCGTAGTAAGTTGAAGTTCACTTTATTGGCCGCCGGGAGCACCGCCATGGCCATCTTGTCATCGAGTTTCACCATGACAGTCTTCGCGAACTGTTTGCCAGAAATATGAGCCCGATCTGCGATTTCCTGGGCCGTAAAAGCTTCGGGGTGTTCCGTCATTTCGTACGAGACCCCGTTCTCATCCAAAAATTCTAAAAGCTTTTCGCAAGGCATGAGGGATCCTCCTTGGCGCAAGGAAAGGCCTATTTCTATCTGCGTGGCAAATCAGTCAATTCCCAGGCTGCCGAGCGAACTCATAAGAAACTCATAAGGGAGCACTCGTGTTGAGAAAGAAATTTTGAGTTTCTGAATCTCGTTCGCCCAGTCTATCTATTTTTTATATTGGACCCAAACCTGGAGGGGGAATTCAATGACGTGAAATGGCAAAATAAGACTGTATAACTCCAATAATTAGAGCAATATTCTCTGTTTTCCTTACCACTCAGTCAATGACCCCTCAAGCTAGTCCATTTCATAGACAGTTTAAACACAAGGTTGCGATATCCGCAAATCGTATACTACACGGGAATTTGGGCAATGAAGCCGCCCCTTAACCCGGAGCTACTTCATTTTTTGACAATTCGAGACGTATTTCGCCGCGCCGAACCTGTGACCCTTGTCACTCGTCTTTGACCTCGCACCCCTCAGTTAAATCGACCCAGCCGATGAGCTGATGATAAGGACGTAGCTCATTCGCACCACAATCGGTTTCTTTACAAGTCACGTAATAGACCGACTGTCCTTCTACCAATATATTCGTATCCGATGGCCTTATGAATTCTACGCGTACCTGATATGTGCGTCTGACAGCATTTGGATATTGAGCCAGTTCATTCGTCGTTTCCCAGGAACCCAGAGGATGGAAATCCAGAAATCTGATATCTTCGATAGCTGCGATAACCGATCCGTCGTCCTTTTGTACTGGCTCACGAGAAAACATGTTCACTGCGACTTCAAGTTCCTGTTCTTTACCGAGTAGATTGCTATCCAGGTCTAGCTTGTCGACATCACATTCCTGGAATACAAATCTGAAGTCCTTGTGTAATACGTCAGCATATCCCTGGTAATCCATTCCGCTATAAGCCTCGACAAAATTTGCCATAAGCTGATCGGGAGTATCAGGAAATTGGTAGGGCTCGGATGGGGCAGGGCCAACTGTCTCCTTGTGCTTCGCACACCCATAAGTCAATATAATACAACAACATAAAATAACTAACTGTGCGGTTCCTTTCGGAATACTCATTTTCGACCATCCTCATTACCGTGGGGGACCTAACACATTTCCCCTCCTTTTGATATTGGTGCAAGTGAGCAGAACAACTCTTTACTCTTCGAGGTCGAGCCCATCGATTCCGGAAAGGTAAAACATCGATTTCATTTGCAGCATGTAACATAGGAAAATCAGACATGGGGTGGGAACAGGTGATATTACAAATTATGGATTATGAAACAACATGTCAATGCCTGGACCTCTCCACAAGCTAATCGAATACACTGTGTAATTTATTTTCGATCGTTCCAGGGAATATGTCGAGGCACGCAAATTAACATTTTTCTGAATATGTCACACAGCAAGATTTACAGCTCCACCTCCGTACCAACCCCCCTTTCTCGAGCGGCCTTGTAAACCGCAGAGGCAGTGGAAACATCTTGAATTGCCAAACCACACGACTTGAAAATAGTGATTTCTTCGGAGTTCTCGCGTCCTGGTTTCGTACCAACAACAATCTCACCCAGACTGGCATAAATGTGATCTTCTGTAACGGCTTCCTCCTTGATCGGAATGAGGATGTCTCCGGCTTCGGCCAGATTGGCTTCCCTGAGATCTGCCACGAATTTCGATCGTGCCACCGCCGTTGTATCCAATTCGCGTGCATCAGGTGAATGGGAACCAATATTGTTGATATGAGTTCCGGGCTTCAACCAGTTACCGTCAAACACAGGATCATGTGAACTCGAGGCGGTAACCACAATGTCCGCCTCATTGAGAGCGCTTTGTGCATCATCCGTCGGTGTGATATCCAGACCCAACTCCGCGCTCATGTCGGCAGCGAATCTCTCCTTGGCCTCTGGAACGACATCGAGAACGTAAACCTTCTCGATGGGCCGGACGATCTTCAGGGCTTCGAGCTGTTTTCGCGCTTGAACTCCGGCACCGAAAACAACACAAGTTTTCGACTCATCACGCGCAAGGTATTTCGTCGCAACGCCACTAGCTGCCCCAGTTCTCACCGCAGTCAAGTATCCCGCGTCCATGATGGCTATGGCCTTCCCCGTAGCAGGATCGCAAAACATCAGGGTACCCAGAGTCGTAGGAAGATCATGTTGAGTCGGGTTGTCCGGATAAACAGTCACGACCTTCAACCCGAGAGCATTCAAGTCACCACCTATATAGGCGGGCATGCCCAGAAATAATCCCTTATGTTCTGATACTCGGATTACGGATCTCTGGGGCATATTCGCTTTTCCGCGAGCCAATTCACCAAATGCAGTTTCGACTGCAGCGAGACAATCCTGCATTTTGAGAACAGATTCGACGTCTTTTCTTGATAAGAGCAAAGTCATTGGAACCCCCCTTTTTGAAAAATATACCAACAGTACGTGGGATTTCTACGTCACATTCGCGATAGCTTCAACGGCGACCAGCGCGCCCTTAGGCAAGGCAGACACCTCGATGACACCTCTCGCTGGAAGGTTCCCTTGGAAAAATTCGGTGTATGCCTCATTGACAATCCCAAATTCTCCAATGTCTGCCAAGTACACCGTAGTCTTGATGATGTCGTTCACCGAACTGCCGGCGGTTTCCACGATGGCAAGAACGTTAGCTAGACAACGTCGCAACTGTTCCGGGGCGGTCGTTCCCACCATCTCCCCTGATTCGGGATCCAAGCCAATTTGCATGGAGGTGAATAGCAAGCCCCCAACAGCTATCCCTTGAGAATAGGGTCCAATTGCTGCCGGTGCTTTCGAGGTACTGATAACGCGTTGTGACATCTCTGCTCCCTTGAAAAAGCCTCCATGATTTTTGTTCATGAGCGTGTCCACAAAATCGAATGGGATCACGCTATAGAATCTCCGGTTTTTCCCCAAGAAAGACTGCGAGTCGATCGAGACCTTCATCCAAATTCTCGAGTGAATTGGCATAAGAAAGACGCAGATAGCCCTCGCCATGGGGGCCGAAGTCAATGCCGGGGGTTAAGGCGACGCCTGCCTTCTCTAAAATCTCGAAAGCAAAGGAATGCACGTTATCGGTGTAACGACTGACATTGAAGAAGACATAAAAGGCTCCGGTTGGTTCCACCAGAATTTTAAGTCCCATCTCCGACAATTTTCTCAAGACTAGTTGACGCCTGTCATCGTAACACTGGCGCATTCTTTCGATATCAGCATCCGCTTCGGTTAGGGCCGCGATAGCTGCAAATTGGGGAAAGTCAGAAGGCGAAACGAACAAATTTTGTTGCAGTTTTTGCATGGGCCGAACGAGGTATTCAGGTACGATGGCGTAGCCAAGTCGCCAGCCTGTCATGGCAAATAATTTCGAGAACCCGCTGATGACCACCGCGTCTGGGTCGAATTCGAGGATGGAATGAGCTTTTTCTCTGTATGTCAAACCATGATAGATCTCGTCCGAGACAATCTGCAGCCGCTCATGCACTATATCGACCAGCTCCTGGAGTCGCTCTGCTGAAGTCACGATTCCGGTCGGATTGGTGGGCGAGTTGATAAGGAGAGCGCGAGCACCTTGCTCAAGCTTCTCCCGGACCTGTTCGGGATCGTATTGGAACCCCGCCCCCTCGCCTACTGGCAGG
>Ga0209536_100017631_pt1 | contig 10097 bp, 9 predicted proteins | sample DeeMarSeWOR28_12_FD_187461 | JGI IMG/M metagenome (GOLD analysis project Ga0209536, IMG submission 187461) | Marine sediment microbial communities from White Oak River estuary, North Carolina - WOR-2-8_12 (SPAdes) (version 2) | ecosystem: Environmental > Aquatic > Marine > Intertidal zone >... | reverse complement strand
GCAGCTCTCTTCGGGTTCGTCCGAGATCGACCTCAACGACGTGCTGGCGCAGCTCCAGGCCCCGACCACCGACACCATCAACACTTTGTTGGTGGAGGCGGTCGAGATGTACGACGAACGCGACTTCGACGGCGCTCGGGAGAGGGTGGAACAGGTTCTGCTCGATCTTCCGGGCCACGAGGAAGCGCGTTTCCTCCTGTCGCAGATCGAAGAAGCGACCAAGGGGGAGTCGCAGGTCAGCCAGTTCCTCCAGCAGGCGCGGGACGCTCTCGCGCAGGGGGATTCGCAGGAGGCTGCCAACTTCGTGATGATGGCGCAGGCCCTCGATCCCCACCACAAAGAGATCGCCGAGACCATCGCCCTGATCGAGCAGGGTGGCGATGTGTCGCTCGAACAGGCCGGCTTCTCTCCCCAGGCGGAGGCGCCGCCTCCGGCCGACATCTCACCGCAGGAGGCAGCCCCACCGATTGGTGATCAACCGGAGGCCGTGGGCTTCGAGCCCGCGGCCGAGGCGTCGGATCTCTTCTCCGCGCCCGCGGGCGAAGCGCCGCCGATCGGCAGCGACGAAGGACCCGCATTCGAGGCGGTCGCGCCGTCTGACGAGCCCGTTCCGGGGCCGCCGCCAACCCACGTCTCGGGCGCCGCCGATCCGGGGCCGGCGGTCCCTTCGGAGCCCTACTACGATGACGACGACGTGGCCGACGGCCTGTTCGAGACCGGGCCGACGATGTCCACGGGTGGAGCCGAGGAGACCGAGGTCGACCCGGGCGACACCCTGGCGGTGATTCGTGATCTCCTGCAGAAGGGCGGCACGGCGGCCGCGGCCGACAACTATGCCGCGGCGATCGACTCGTGGTCGAGGATCCTCCTTCTCGATCACACGCACGAGGAGGCAAAGGATCGTATCGAACACATTCGCCACGCCAAAGAAGAGGCGGAGCGTCGCATCGAGCCGATGTTGGCCGAGGCCAGGTCTTCCCACCTCAGCGGCGACCTCGAGATGGCGGAGGATTTCGCCCGGCGGGCGCTCGAGCTCAATCCCGACAACGTCGAGGCGACTCGGCTCCTCGAGGCGATTCGACGAGGCGCCCATCCCGAAAGCGAAGAAGCTTTCACCGATTCGGCCATGCCCGACCTCGAAGACGATCTCTTCACGGACGAGTTCGAAGCGACGGCCGATTTCGGGGAGGCGGTAGCCGGTCGTCCGCACACCGTCGAGGGCGAGTGGAGGACGCCGGTCAAGCCCAAGAAAAAGTTCCCCTGGCAGTGGTGGGCGGCAATCGCTGTGGTCGGCATCGTCATCGTCGGCGCCGCGATGTGGTTCGGTGGTTTCTTGGCACCGGCGCCCGAGGCCGAGGCCCGCATCACCGTGGTCAACCGCGTGCTCTCCGAGGCCGAGTCCATGTACAACCAGAAGAGGGTCGAGGAAGCGATCCTCCACCTCGAACAAAATTCGGCCGATGATCCCTTCCAGGTTCGGATTGACAAAGCGCTCGCCGAATACCGGGCGGCGATCGCGACTCCGGTTCCGACGCCCATCCCCGAGGGCCTCGTCGCCTGTCGTGAGCTGCTTGAGGAGGGGCAGTGGATGGCGGCCTACGAGCGCGTCATGGCCGAGCTCAAGGCCCATCCGAACGATCCCGGGCTGGAGGAGGTTCGCCAACAGACCCTCGAGGTGGAGCCCCGGGCGGCCGATCTCTACAGCGCACAGAGGTCGGGCAATCATCAGCGGGCGATTGACGTCACGAAGCGGTTGCTGGCCAAGTATCCGGACAATCCGGATCTCGCGGCGACCCTCGATCGAACCCTGTTCAATGCCGCGCTGGCCGAGCTTCGCGCCCTCAAGCTTCCGAATGCTGAAAGCTACCTCAACGACCTCCAACAGCGACAACCGGAAGACGAAGAGGTGCAACGCATTCTCGAATTCATCAACACCTACAAATCGCGGCCGGTCGACATGCAGCTCGAAATCTTCGTCGGCAGCCTCTCTGAACGATGAACGGAGAGCGCGATTCCAGCCTGGGGGATTGGGACACGCTGGCCGATCGCAGCGCCGACGGCGGTCCTCCGCCTCGAGGGACCGGGCCGGACCTGCCGGGGCCGCCCGCGCTGACCCTGATGGCCTCCGCATGGGCGGATCTGGTCGCCATTCTGGCTGTCTGCACTGGCGCCCTCATCGCCATCCTCGCGCTCGGTGAGCGTCCGGCCCTGCCCGCCTTCGCATGGGCTGCCGCCCTCGGGGTGGTCTGGTGGGCCTTTGCGGCCGCGGTTCTGGTCGTCGTGCGGCAGGCAACTCCCGGGATGCTGCTTGCCGGCGTGAGCTTCGCCGACGCGGTTCAGCCGCGGCGTGTCGGCTGGGTTCTGGCAGCGGCTCTGATCGGTGTGTTGACGATCGGCCTTTCAGGAGTTCTCGGGGGACGCGGCGCGGCCCTCCGTCTCGCGGCGGCATCGAAGGTCGTCGACGGCCCTGCCTGAGTGGCCTCAGTTCTTGGGACGCTTGAAGACCATTCCGATGTGATCGGTCGCAGCCGTTTTGTAGTTGATGGCTGTGATCGCCACGAGCTCCCACCCCGCCTCTCCGAGGGCGTTGAGTTCGCTCTCCTTGGCTGGGTCGATGCGGTAGTTCTCGGATCGGATATTGATGATCCGGTACTCCCACCGGGGCGTGTCCATGATTCCCCCCTGCCGCTGCGCTTTGCCGCCCGCAGACGCTCTTCGCTCGACATCGCTTGACATGTCACGGGGTGCCGGCCCGCGAAGTGTAGCATCGACTTCCTCTGGGGACTTCGCTAAGTTGGTCGTGTGCATGCATTCTGGACCGTTGAGTGACTGACCCTGATATCTCTCCCGCCGCAACGGAGACGATCGAGCTTTCCGTGGTGATTCCAGCCCTCAATGAGGCCGTCCGACTGCCGCCGACGTTGGCAAGGATCGGCGCCTATCTCAGCCAACACCCCGACTGGTTGCCGGCCGAGATCATCGTGGTCGACGACGGATCATTGGATGGCACCGCGTCCGTGGTGGCTAGCGTCGCGTTGGCGGACGGCATCGACCTCCGGATTGCCGAGCATGCCACGAATCGCGGCAAAGGCGCTGCGGTACGTACCGGTTTCGCTCTCGCCTCGGGGCGTTGGACGCTGTTGACGGACGCGGACCTTGCGGCGCCGATCGGAGAACTGGCCGCGCTCGCGCGAGGGGCGTCGCGAAATTCCGTGGTGGTCGGCTCCCGGGCGGTCCGGCGCGATCTGATCGAGACGCCGCAACCACGTCACCGAGATTTGATGGGGCGTGGCTTCAACCTCATACTCCGGGCCCTGCGGCTGACGGATATCAGCGATACGCAGTGCGGCTTCAAGCTCTTTCCCGGGGATCTGGCGCGAGCCCTTTCCGCTGTCCAGCGGCTGGACGGCTTCGCGTTCGATGTCGAGTTGCTGCTCATCGCCGGCACCTGGGGCTACGCCGTCAAGGAGGTCGCCGTTCGCTGGAACCATGTCGAGGCCTCTCGCGTGATGGCGGGGAAACACTCGATGGAGATGTTTCGGGACGCCGTGCGGCTGTGGTGGTGGAGGGCACGTGGGCAAATCGCTGGCGGGCCGGAGTCGCTCAAATGAGCGTCGGCACCAGCGGTCGCGATCGACAACCGTGGATGGTCGAAGCCTTTGTCGAGCACCTCGAATGGGAGCGGAATCTCGCACCTGCAACGCTTCGTGCGTACTCCCGTGAGATCCTCGCATTCATCGACTTCGCCTTCTCCGAACTCGCCTGCAGCCAACCAGCCCTCGCGTCTCCACTGGCAGTCCGCGCCTACCTTGCGCACCTCCATTCGCGCGGCCTGATGCCGCGCTCGATCGCGCGCGCTCTCGCGGCCCTGCGCACCTATTTTCGCTTTCTCGTCGCCGAAGGTGCCATCGATGCCAGTCCAGCGGACGCTGTGCCCCATCCGCACGACACCAAACGCGCACCCGAGATCGTCGATCGATACGCCATCGAGGAGCTTCTGGACGGCTTCCCCGACAGCGCCGCAGGGCGCCGAGATCGCGCGGCTGTGGAGCTCCTCTACGCGGCGGGACTCCGCATCGGCGAGCTTGTCGCCCTCGATCTCGGAGACCTCCAGCTCAAGCAACGGGTCGTGCGCGTTCGCGGCAAGGGCCGCAAAGAACGCCTGGTGCCCTTCGGCCGTCCGGCGGCGCGAGCGATCGAAGCCTACCTCCCGGACCGTGCCCGATGGCGCCGCGGCGCGATCGATGACGAGGACCCCCTGTTCGTCAACCAACGTGGGGGTCGGATCAGCGATCGCTCGGTCCGCCGACAGCTCGACGCCGCCGTCCGCCGCACCGCAGATCTCAACCACCTTCACCCGCACGCCCTGCGGCACGCCTTCGCCACGCACCTGCTCGAGGCGGGAATGGATCTGCGGGCCATTCAGGAGCTCCTCGGTCACAGCTCGCTCGCCACCACCCAAATCTACACAGCGGTCGACCTCGCGCATTTGATGGCCGTTCATCGCCGCAGTCACCCGAAAGGTTAAGAGTTAAGGTTTCAGAGTGAAGGGTTCAGAGTGAAGGGCTAAGGGGGCTGGGCGGGCTTTGCTCTTGACTCTTGACTGGCGGGGGGGCCGAATCAGTGCGCGGCGGGCTCGGCGACCAACACGCCGCTGTCCCGGCGGCGGCTAGTCACGATCCATGTCGTGCCGCGGTGCCGGAATTCGGTTCCTCTGCAGACAACCTCTCCCGGCGGGAACACGAGGACTTCGGCCTCCCTCCCGGAATCGGCAATGACGACGGTCGGGCGCCCCGTGCGGGTCTCGGAATGATCCGAGCTTTTGTCGGCGGCGCATCCTTGGCGGAAAATCCGAGGTTCCAAGCTCTCGTCCTCATGAGAATAGACGGATGCGGTGGGCAAAAGGTTCACAATCGGTCGTGACCGGCATCACTTCTGACCGAGGTCCTTGGCCCACCGGCGACACGCGTCGACGGCGAGCGCAGCATGTTGCAGGCGCCGCTCGCGTCGATTCCTGACCTCTGCCAGGACAGGTGGCGAGTACATCAATCCCCAGTTGATGTTGGCGGGCTGAAAGCTGTCCGCGCTGCTCTGCGTGAGGTGTCGCACGAGACCTCCAAGGGCGGTCTCCGGTGGCGGCGGGCCCGGCTCGAAACCTGCAAGCTCGGCCACCAGCACCCGCGCCGCCAGCAACCCTGTCGCCGCCGATTCCACATAACCTTCGACACCCGTGATCTGGCCCGCAAGCCGGACGCCCGGGTGCCTCTTCAGGCGCAACAGGGGATCGAGATGGAGAGGGGCATTGATGAATGTGTTGCGGTGGATCATGCCGAGGCGCACGAATCGGGCTTTTGCGAAGCCGGGTAGGGTCCGGAATATCCTTTTTTGTTCGCCGTGGGTGAGCTTGGTCTGAAAGCCCACCAGGTTCCAGTGCTCCGCCGCGAGGTCGTCCTGCCGCAACTGAAGCACTGCCCATGGCCGGCGGCCGGTCGCGGGATCCTCGAGGCCGACGGGCTTCATGGGCCCGAAACGCAGCGTCTCGCGACCCCTCTCGGCCATGACCTCGATCGGCAGGCAGCCCTCGAAAAATCGAATGTCCTCGCTTTCGAAGTCCTTGAAGGGCACTTTCTCAGCCTCCAACAGGGCGTCCACGAAGGCCTCGTAGGCTTCGCGGTCGAGCGGCGCGTTGAGGTAATCCGCGCCCTCTCCTTTGCCATAGCGCGATGCGCGGTAGAGGCGCCCCATGTCGAGGGAGTCCGCGGCAACGATCGGCGCCACCGCGTCATAAAAGGACAATGCCCCACCGCCGAGCATCTCGTCGACGGCCCGGTGGAGCGCCGGCGAGGTCAGGGGCCCGGTCGCCACGATAGCGGGCCCCTCCGGTACGGCTTCGACCTCTCGCCTGGCGACGACAATCCGCGGGTGTTCCGAGATGGCCCGTGTCACACCCAGCGCGAAGACCTCGCGATCTACGGCCAGGGCGCCGCCAGCCGGCACGGCGGCTTGCCGCGCCACGTTGATGATGAGCGAGTCGAGGGCCGCCATTTCGGCCTTGAGGACACCGACCGCGTTGCTTGGCCCGTCGCCGCGGAGAGAGTTCGAGCACACGAGCTCGGCCAGGAGGCCCCCGCGATGGACCGGCGTCGGGCGGAGCGGCCGCATTTCGGCCAGCTCGACGTCGACACCGGCCCGCGCCAGCTGCCACGCCGCCTCGCTGCCCGCCAGGCCGCCACCCACCACAAGGACGCGGCCGGCGCTCACCCGGCTGGTTCTCCGCCTCCCGGCAGCGGGGGGCGCGCGCGCGAATAACGGCCGTCCGATTGGTGAACGATCTCCCCCGCGAGCTCCAGGGCGAGAAGCTCGCCAAGGACTTGGGAAACGGTGCTCCCGGCACGGTCGGCGATTTCGTCCGCGGTCAACGCCTCGCCCGCGCCGACGCAGCTCAGAAGAGCGGCACCCGAGCGCGTGACGGCCGCGGGACCCGATTCACAGCCGATGGCGTCGAAGAGATCTCGCGGCGTCAGCAGCGGCCTTGCACCGACCCGGAGGAGCGTGTTCGGTCCGACCGAGAGCTCCGAAAAGATATTGCCCGGCACCGCCAGGACCTCTCGCCCCTCCTCCATCGCGAGGCGTGCGGTGATCAGTGCCCCGGATCGCGCGGCCGCCTCGACCACGACCACCGCCCGCGCGAGGCCGGCGAGAATCCGATTGCGCTCGGGAAAGTGGTGTCGTCGCGGTGGGGTGCCAGGCGGGTATTCGGTGATCAGCGCCCCGCTTTGCGCCAATTCCGACGCCAGTTTCCCATGCTCCGACGGATAGATGCGGTCGGGTCCCGTACCCCACACGGCCCAGCTCCGCCCTCCCGCGTCGAGGGCTCCACGGTGCGCCGCCTCGTCCACGCCGCGAGCCATTCCGGACACGACAATCACCCCGGCACGGCCCAACTCCTCGCCGAGCAGGCGCGCGACCTGGAGGCCGTACGGCGTCGCCTTTCTCGAGCCCACGATCGCAACCGTCATTCTGTCCTCCAGAAGACCGCGAACGAAGAGGCCGAGAGGGGGGTCGGAGTTCGCCGTCAGCAGCCCCGGCCAATCTTCATCCCCCGGCACGATCCACCGCCAACCGGCGGTTGTGATCCGATCGACGACCTTTTTGGCCTCGGCGTCGGCGAGCTTGGTGGCGGTGTCGAGAACGGCGCGTGGCGCACCACTCGACGACAGAGCCGGCAACAACGGCTCACCGACAGGCACCTCCGTCGCCAGCCGCCGAACGCGGGCGCCGCCGGCGGCGAGCACCAGGCCGAGCCTGAAGAGGCGCTCCTCAGGGTGATTCATCGCACTCATGGTACCCGGGCCGTACCGGTTATACTCGGTGCATGGATTTTCGGGTTCTGGGAAGTTACGGGGGTGACAGCCCCGAGTGCCGGATGACTTCTTTCTTGGTCGACGGGCGGGTTGCGATCGACGCCGGCGCTATCACCCGCGCGCTCTCTATCTCGGAGCAACGGCAGGTGCGCCACGTGCTCATCACGCACACCCACATGGACCACACCAACACCCTGCCCTTCTTGATCGAAAATTCATTCGGGTCGAGCGACGAGCCGGTCTCCATATTCTGCACCAAGCGCGTCCTCGCTGGCGTCCGTCGGCATCTCTTCAACAACGACACCTGGCCCGATTTCACGCGGATTCCGAACCATCTCTACCCGTCGGTGCGCTTCGAAGAAATCGAGGTCGAATCGCCGTTCGAGATCAGCAACCTTGCGGGCGGGCCGCTCGAGGTCACGGCGATCGAGGTCAACCACATCGTGCCGACGACCGGACTCCTGCTTCGCCAAGCGTCATCGAGCATCATCTTCACGTCGGACACGGGGCCGACCGCGCGCATTTGGGAGGTGGCGAACGCCACCGAGGATCTGGCAGCCATCATCACCGAGGTTTCCTTCCCGAACCGGTTGCAGGATGTGGCCGACGTCAGCCTTCACCTGACGCCGAACACTTTGCGGACCGAGCTCGCCAAGCTGACCCGTGAGATTCCGGTGTATCTCTACCATTTCAAACCGCCGTACATCGACGAGCTCCGCCAGGAGGTCGCTGCGGCCGACCTTCCAGTCGCTGTCGAAGAACTCGTACAGGACCGGCTCTACCGGTTTTGAGCCCGGCGCGGGTCAGCCGAGGGCCACGAGATCGGAACGCAAGTCGAAGATCAGGCGGCCTCGCATCCCCGGCGCGAGTGCATCGACACGGGGATCGAGGGTGGCGCTCAGACGGAGCAGAGTTGCGGTTTTTTCGAGCCGAATCTCGTGCAAGGGGTAATCTCCTGCACGGAGTGCGAGCCGCCAACCCGCGGGTCCGTCCTCGAGATCGAAGGTCAACTCGAAGCCGCCCACCAACCGAGCCTCGAGTGACGAGCGTTGCCTGCGCACGTCTTCGACATCGGCCCGCCTGGCGAGGAAGCGTGTCGCATCGCGCCAGCGGTCGGCAGCACTCAACGCGGCGGGGCGCCGCACTTCGACCACCTGTGGCGCTTGCGTGACGGAACAGGGGAGAGATGCCAACAGGCCTCTGTCGACTCGAAACCTGCGCAGGAAAAGTCGGTCCAGCAGAGGTGCGCTCGCCGGAACGCGGAGGCTGCCGAAGAGATCGTCGATTTCCAGGCAACCGTCTCGCACCAGGAATCGCTCGCCCTCGCCAAACCACAGGAGATCGAAGGGGACGCCGGGAACCAGCATCGAAACATCCGTGGCCAGGTAGGGCTCCTTGACCCCGACCGCCTCTCGCCACACCCCGCCGTCATCGATACCGTACTCGCCGTCAGGGCCGATAACCGCGCCCTCGCGCACAACCACCGGTAATGCGGGCGAAACCGCGCCGGTCGTCCCACGCAGAATCGGCCAGGCGCCGCCGAATCCGCTGCCGCGGTGGGGCTCGAGACCCGTGATCTCCGCGAGGATCCGGGCGCATTCCGAGGCACCATCGAAGCACCCCCGCGCGGTCGCCTCAGATTCGGTGCCACCGACGTCTCCCTCCACCCAGCGGATGGGCAGGGCGCGGACCAGATCCGCCGCTCGCGCGAGGGCAGCGTCGCTTCCCCCCGCCCCGGGCGTGGCCGTCAACGGCCGAGCTGTCTGGCAACGCCGGCGATGCGTTCCTTGGTTTCGTTTTCGAACCAGCATTCGAGGAAGGCCGCGTCCTCTTCCGCCGCGCCGCGACGCATGGCCTGCCATACCTCACCGTAGAGAAACCGCTTCGACTCCACGAAGGCCCGACGCGGGCGGCTGGCGAGCTTGCCCAGCTCGAGCTCCGTGACCGCCAAGGTGTCGGCTTCGGCCGCGGTGCGGTGGACGATGCCGAGTTCGCGGGCGCGCGTCGCAGTACAACCCTCCCCCCGAAAGACGAGATCGTCGAGGGCTGGAGAGCTGAGACGGGCACGCAGCATGCGCAGGCTGCCACCGGGGACCGGCACGCCGAGATTGAGCTCCGAGAGTCCCTGTCTCGCTTGGCCGGTGGCCATCACGCGCAGGTCGCAGCAGAGGGAGAGGAGGCAGCCGGCAGCGACCGCGTGTCCGCCGATCGCTGCTGCGGTCGGCCCGGGATAGGAAAAGAGGTCGAGAATGAGAGTGTTGAAGGTCTGCAGAAATTCCCCGACCTCATCCCGCTCCGCATCGGCCAGGTGCTTGAGGTTCCAGCCCGGGCAGAAGAGTCGCGGGTGAGAGGAGGCCAGCACGACAGCCGGCGCGCCGCCTTCGACGAGCTGACCGAGCTTCGCCCGCAGGGCCGGCATGAGCGTGTGGTCGAGAGCATTCGGCCCGTGATTCATCACCAGGCGGTGAATGCCGCGGTTCTCTTCGTGGACGAGTACATCCTCAGCCATTGGCTTCCTCCCCTAGGCGCAGGAAAAGTCGGTGGACCCGGCGATCGCTCGTCAACTCGGGATGAAAGGTGGCGGCCACGATCCGGTCCTGGCGGACGAGCACCGGGTCGTCGCCCCAGGAGCCCAGGACCTCGACAGATGCGTCGTGCCGGACAATTCGTGGAGCCCGAATGAAGACTCCCTCCATCCGCCGCGGCTCACCGAAATCCGGCGCGAGATCGATC
>Ga0209536_100017630_pt1 | contig 10097 bp, 9 predicted proteins | sample DeeMarSeWOR28_12_FD_187461 | JGI IMG/M metagenome (GOLD analysis project Ga0209536, IMG submission 187461) | Marine sediment microbial communities from White Oak River estuary, North Carolina - WOR-2-8_12 (SPAdes) (version 2) | ecosystem: Environmental > Aquatic > Marine > Intertidal zone >... | reverse complement strand
ATGTTGTTATAACTTTGCTCCAGGACGCTGCAGATTGTTTGCTCCAGGTATGTTTCACCATTCAGAACGACGGTGATAACCGTGACCAGAGGTTGCCCAGGAGCGGAGGTCCTGGTTTTCCATCCTGTTCCGGGCACGCCTTTCTTTTTATTGTTTTCAGGATGAGTTAAATTCACGTATGGATTAATTTCCTTCCAGAATCAGAGTTTTCTTCATTCAGATAATGTTACGCTGGGAATGTAAAACTTTATCTAACCATACGTCAATCGATGGTAGGTCTGTGAAGCCATTTCCAGTAGCGATTTGAATTTACGGGACAAAAGCATATCTTTAACTTTTCCTTTCGGAATCTCTTTTTCTCTAGCAGGCCGAGCCAGTTTAAAAGCGCTGCCATTTTCATTTTGTTTATTTAGATATTCAATTTTTTTAAAAACAGCCTCTATATTTTCCGGTGTATGCTTAAAACATGCAAAAGATGTATTAAACAGATCATTTACACGTGCTGTAACAGAGCCGAAATCTGAAATTGTTTCATCGAAATCAGAGATAACATAATTCCCTTTCAAAGGAAGAATGGAACGATAAAATATATTGTATTCTACAAGGCACCTGTCTATTTCTCGCTCCGGGTGACGAAGAATCAGCGAGGAAACAGCATCCAGCGGTTTACGAATAAGAACAATAGCCGGGATCCTCCAATGTACAGCAAGGCGGATTTGTGCCGATACATGGAGATGGTGGGCAATTTTTACCGGGCTCTTCTGTGCCTTCTGAAAAGCAACAACAGCAAATGTATTACCACATCGTGGAAAGCCTTCAATCAAAATCTCCGTTTCCCTGCTTACGCAAAGATAAGCCAGGTCGGGATTTTGCGCCACAAAGCGTGGGAAAAATAACTTCGGACGCGTTGTGTAATATGCCTGAGCATAATTTTTTAAAAAACTGAGCACCCTGCTACCTTTTGAACTGATATTATTCTGAAATAATCTGGATAGCCTTAATGATTCAGGCCCCGTTCCTTCAAAATGTCCTGATACAGAGCAATATGACGCTGGGCGATTTTTTCCAGGGCGTAATTCTGTTCAGCCTTCAGGCGCGCATTTTTCCTCAGGCTTCCTGCAGCGTCTTCGGAGTTCAGAATCCAGGCAATGCCTTTTGCCAGGTCTTCCACATCCAATGGCCTTGCCAGGTAGCCGTTTTTCATATGATCTATCATATCCGGCATGCCGCCGATATTGAAAGCCGCACAGGGTGTCCCGCAGGCCATGGCTTCAACCACAACATTGGGCAGGTTGTCCTCAAGGGAAGGGACAACAACCACGTCAGCAGCAGCATAAAGCCGGGCGAGTGTATCATCATTGTTAATATACCCCATGAAACGAACCTTCAAATCAAAATCCATTGCTGCGGGCGCTTCGGATGAGCCGTACACCAGAAGTTCAACCCTGTCGCCCGTGTTTTTCTGCTTAAAGACATTCAGGGCTTTTTGCAAATAAGCAAAACCCTTCCGCTCATCACTTGTCGCATTAATTGCACCGAAAAGGATGTACTTTTTATTATCCGGCAACTTGAAAAAACTGCGGCAATTATTACTGTCAGCAGGTTTAAAGATATCTGTTTCAATTGCGTTGGGGATAACTTCTATACGGCGGTTTTTAAACAGGGAGCTTTTCCTGGCACATTCTGCAAGCCATTGGCTCGGCGTCACTACTGTTACATCCAGGTTTTTCCAACTATCGGCTTTCCGCTGCCAGACTTTCCGGCTCAGGTCAACATCATTTTTTGAACCAAGTTGCGGGCATTTTCCGCATTTATCAGTATATGCATCACATTCTCCAGCATAGAAACACCCTCCGGTAAAAGCCCACATATCATGCAGTGTCCAGACAAGGGGGCGATTAATGCGGGCCAGTGATTCCAGTCTGCAGAAACCGGCGCCAAGCCAATGAAGATGGACAAGATCTGGCTTCAGTCTGTCAATCTGGTGGGAAAGCATGTCCGGCACAACAGCAGGGGCAAAACTGGTAACAGGCTGTTTTGGGGTAAAGCGTACAGGCATAGCGTCAAGGTGCCTGCGAAGATCGGCAAATGTTTCACCCAGCACAGGATGTTGCTTAATGATGCCGGCTTCCTGATGACCGCCCTGGTATGCGACGAGAAGCCCCGTCTCCATGCCGGCACCGCGAAAACCTTTCCTGAGCCTCGCTAAAGCCCTTGCCGCCCCACCTCCTTCGGCAAAGGTGTTTATATGAAGGATTTTTAATTTTTCAGTCACAAAATGCCTTTTCTCGTCGAAAAACCTCGTTTCATGATTGAAAAGAGACCATTAGAAAATAAAATCTGCCGCGGCACTTTTCCAGGAATTGGAAAATTTTCTGTACCGCCCGGAAAAAAGCTCGCCAAGGATCAGTTTGGTTTTATTTTTCGCCTTGCCGGAAAAAATTCCCAACCTGTTTTTAAAGTGATGCTGGAACTCATCCAGAATCTCTAGGCTTTCTCTAGTTTCGGGTCTGCTTTTTGCCTGGCAGTTCAGAAGATGATCTTTCAGGTGCTGAAAGAAAGCTGAAAATTCTTCCCATTGCCGGATAAAATCCGCTCTGTTTTGCTTCAGGGTCAGAAAATCGTTCCAGATCCCCGTCGGCTTGCTGATCAGGTTGGCGCCAATCTGCTGCCGGCCATGCTGCCGATACAGAACAAGTGATTCATTGATAGGCAGACCTATCTCGCCAATGGAAGAGCCCACAACAGCGATCCAGCCGTCATGGATCCAGATTTTATGTTCAGGAAATGGAAAGATGTATTTCTTGAGCCGTGCCCGGAAAGCCATAGTTGCGCCGGTAACGAATTGCCAGCGGAGAAAGCAGAGAAGCTGTTCTCCCGCCACATAACGGCCAAACATCTCTCCCTCAAACTGGTTCGACTGCCAAACCGTGCGGTCCAGAGGCTTCAGCTCATCATCTACCAGTTCGCCATTGGAAAATGCATATCCTATATCAGGATGATCCCTGAACGCTCTTTCCAGTTTAGCCAGCTTCTCAGGCAGCCAGACATCATCCTGATCGCTGAGGGCGATGATGTCACCAGTGCAGAGTGTTATGGCTTTCTCAAAGTTTTTGGTTGAGCCGAAATTTTTTTTGTTCTGATGGATATGGACTGGAAAAGGAGCTTTTCCAGCAAAGGTTTGCAGGATTTCCATGGTACGGTCAGCGGAACAGTCGTCGCAGACAACCAACTCTCCAGGAAGAAGGGTCTGGTGCGCAATGCTGTCAAGCTGTGCAGGGAGGAATTTCTCTCCGTTGTATGTGCATAGTGCGATGGAAATTTTCACGCCGAATTATTAATCAATACTTTTATAACCAAAAATTATGACTTTAAGGCCGTAAATAAACTTATTAAAATTATCAATATTCAAACAAAACTTTAACAACTGATAAAGTGATTTCATTTTTTTGTTATCCTTTATGAGTGCCATCGATAGTTCAAAACCAATTCCCTGAGAATGCTTACGATTAATTTTCAAAAGTTCCCTATCCTTCAATTGGGCCGAAATTTTCTCTCTGATAGAAAGATTGGTTTCAAACATTGTTATTCTATTTTTACTCATACTCAATTGATGATAGCGAATAAGGGTAAGGGTGTTTTCCGCTTCAAGGAATTGAAAATACTTACCTTTCATAGCACACCTTAACCATAACTCCCAATCTTCATGACTTTTCAAAGATTCGTCAAACAATCCACAAGATCTGAAAACTGTTTTCCTTACAAGGGGTGAACTTACAACCATAATATTTATTGCAAGGAGGGCTTTCAGTACCTCCTTTCCCGATCCGGAAACTTTCGGCATCCATGGTTTATTTTCACCATATATATTAAAAAGCCGCTCGTGTGGGCGTTCCGTTGCGAAATATCTTGCTTCGCCATAGACGATATCGACTTTGGCATGTTCTTTCAGGAATGTGGCATGTCTTTCAAGCTTGTTCGATTCGATCAGGTCGTCTGCATCAAGAAATTGAAAAAACTGGCCCTGTGCTTCTTTTATTCCCCTGTTTCTTGCCGCAGGCAACCCCTTATTTTCCTGGTAGATATACTTGAACCGCCTATCTACATTTAAAAATTCAGCTAAAACATCCTGAGTATTATCAGTGGAACCATCATCTACAATGATGCATTCCCAATTATCATATGACTGGTGCAGTATGCATTTCAATGCCTCAGGCAAAAAATGGGCATAATTGTATGCTGGAACAATTACTGAAACAAGATTCTGTAGATCTCTTATTGTCATAAGCAGTCAAGCGGTGAATATTTATTCATCTGCCTAATTCGGGCTGCTCGATCTACTGATCCAGCATGGTCTAAACGGTTGTCAGCACTTTCATGATAATTGTAGATATAGGTAGTACGATAAATATGTTTGGCATGTTTTCCAGCAAGCTCAAGCATGCTTAAATAAATGGCTTGATCATCAGCACTTTCCCAGTATTTGCCGGTTTGTGGATCGATAAAAGTCTCCTCTTTTAAGTGAGAAAAAAGTTTCTTGCGGAAACTATGTAGATGTTGTCCAACCCATTTTTCATATCGCCGATAATCACCACTTTCAACAACTTTTCGGGGATAGGGATGATTAAACTCGGGAGAGCGGCCGTCTGAATACATGAACGTATTGTATGTCATCCAAATATTTGGATCATCATATACCTTATTTAAAAAATCCAGGAGATCATTATCAGGCAACCAGTCATCACCATTGACCTCAAGAACGATCGAGTCCGGAGGAGCCATGCGAAATCCCCTAATAGTGTTAGCAGTGCCTCCGGCTCTTACTTTGTTTGAAATATATTCAACATTATGATCAGGATGTTTCTCCAACCACTTACTTATTAACCGATCGGTATTATCAGTTGAAGCATCGTCGATAAACAAATGTTTAATGAATCCTCTAGCGTATTTTTGTTTATAAACAGACTCAATACATTTGATTGCAGCCTCTCCCAAATTTCTTTCACAGGATACGATCCAGAAATATTGTTTTTTGGGGGGGGCGATGCTGGCATACTTCAAAGTCTCAAAAGGAAGAAAAAGTTTTCTCAAAAATTTATCCCTATTGTGACTTATTGAAAACTTAATCTTCCCAATCTTTTTCCAGAAAGTCTCCCTGACCTTCAAAAACATTTTAATTTCCTATATTATTGGCTCGCTAATTAAGGGCTTTTTATATCAATTATAATATCTACTTAGAAATTTTATTATAACTGTTCTAAAAAGATTGTGAGACCTAAAGCAAGTCTGATTATCTAAAATCAGATTGATTTTTTTAAAATATCTCATTTAAAAACCTTTCCCCTTATTTCAGTTTTCGAACTTTTCAAAAGTCATCCAAGCAACAATCCAAGCATTGAACCGAATTCTTTTAATTTTTTAGCCAATACAGGACTGAAGTTTTTTCTATTGCTAATCAAAACTAGGGGCGTCTTGAACAGGAAAGAAATGAAATTTTTTATATGATCCCTATAATCAGGAGAAAATCTGTTCCAATTTTCAATCTTATACCGCGTTCTCCCAACAATAAAGGTCCGTTTGGAGTAATAAAAAACCTTCATGTATTTTTTCAGGTGTAAAATGCCAAACCATTATTGTGGGATCATACCAGTACCTTTTATCCTCATCCCTAATCCTGAAAAATAGTTCCGCTTCCTCAGAAAATCCAAGTTTGTTGCCGACCATGCCTAATTCCGTTGAAAAACACTTGAAGTCCTTTAGAATCTTTTTCGGTGATGCCATGTTGGATCCTGAGAAACCAAATTTCCTTTCTGGCAGTTCTAAAAATTTTGCATCTTCACCCCATGATCGGATTTCCAATTCATCTGAAAACCAGTCCGGCGGTTCAACCTCACACCAGGGGAGAATCTTACCACCGACAATAGAAGGTTGCGGCTCAACAGTTGTGAAAGATTGGAGAATCCTTGCACACCAATCGGGTGTAGCCTTGGCATCGTCATCCATGTAAGCAATATATTCTCCTTTTGCCTCTTTCCATCCGCGATTACGGGCATGGCTCAGACCCTGCTCTTTTTCGATGATAACCCGAAAATTCATATGACGAGCAGCAAACTTTTCAGCCAGTTTCTGAGTGCCGTCAGTGGAGTTGTTGTTGATGATCAGGACCTCGAATAAAGAAGGATTCAAGGTCTGCTGCTCCAAAGAATGCAAGGCCTCGTTCAGCAATTCCTCCCGGTTATAAGTGCAGACGACCACAGAGATTTGAGGGAGGTTTGAGTTAACAACCTGTTGTGTTTTCAAAATGAATTCGTCACCGCTTTCGATCATTTTGTGTTTCTAATCAGCCAGAGCTCCGGTGTGAAAATCTCACATTTACTGAATTCAAATTCTTTTAAACTTGACTGAAATAATACCGGTTCGAACTGTTTTTTTTTGATGATCATATGGTTCATTTTCATTAATGCTTTGATACATACCCTCTTTTTTTTCAAAATGATGTTCTTGAACTATTTCAAATTCTGGTTCGAATTTTTTTACAATATCCCAGGAGAAACATATCGGTTCACAGGGCGTCGGTTCATGGTTCACATCGCTCAAGAGTAGAAAGAGACCTTGCTGCTTAACTATTCTTTTTATTTCATTAATTGTTTTTTCGAGGTCATCAACGTGATCTAAAGAATTAAATGATGTGACGATATCAAAATAGTTGTCCGGGTATGGGATCGACTCTGATCCGGAGGCGCAGTACTTCATTTTATGAAACGAAGCCCCTAAGGTAAGGTACTCATCTGCCAGTGGATCAAGGCCCACCCTTTCTGTGGTATTATCGGCCCATTCCAGACTGCCACGAGGTCCGCAACCAATATCTAAAACCCGTTTGCCTTTATAAAATTCATAGGAAAGATCAAAATGTTCTGTATAAAAAAATTGATAGTGAAGATTTGAAAGTTCACCTTCCCTTTCTTTAATTTTTTGCCAATATTCCATCTCATGTTGGCCTTTTTCTTTTTTAACCAACAGATTTTTTATTTTTCTTTTAAAATTTCTAAAATTCATACTGGTATTCTTTCTTCTGGCTTAAAGTTTATGAATTATTGGGATTCAAATGATGCAAAGTTTGATATTTGGGCATTTTCCTGATCCTGGCAGCCCTGTCTCTGGAGCCTGAGAGATCAAGAACATCATCTGAATTTTCATGGTAATTATAAACATAGGTTTCTCTATAAATATGCCTTGAGTGAAACCCCGAAAGTTCAAGCATGCTGAAATAGATGGCTTGATCATCCGCACTGGCCCAGTAGTTTCCCGTCTGAGGATCTATGAAGGTTTCCTCCTTTAAGTGTGTAAAAAGTTCCTGGCGGAAAGTGTGCAGATGTCGGGTTATCCATTTTTCATACTCGCGAAAAGAATTGTTACGAATTACTTCATCAGGGACAGGGTGAGCAACGATTTCCTTATGTTTGTCGGCATATCTGTGAGTGTTGTAGGTCATCCAGACGTCTTCATCTGCATACACTTTATTGAAAAAAGATATTACGTTATCATCAGGAAGCCAATCATCTCCATTTACTTCAATGATGATTGCCCCGTGAGGAGCCATTTGAAATCCCTTAAGAGTATTAGCAGTACCCCCAGCTCTTTTTTCGTTCCTGACATATTCCACCGAATGATCGGGATGTGTCGCCAACCACTCTCTCACCCGCGTTTCGGTCCCGTCCGTTGAAGCATCGTCGATGAAAAGATGGGTAAGCAGGTCTTTTCGATATCGCTGGTTATATATTGAATCAAGGCAATTGATAGCAGCTTGTCCTGGATTTCTGGTACATGATACAATCCAGAAAGTTTGACTGGTTTTAGGCAGAACAAGAGAATATTTTATTGCTTCAAAAATTCTGTGAATTGTTCGGTAGATCTTATATTTTGTAAGGTTACTGATCATTCTTTTAGTTTGAGAGTAATTTATTTAATTTTCAAAATTTCTCTAAGAGTCGAAATTTCTTTCTGAGAAGAAAAAAAATCTTTGGCTCTTTCCCGCCCTTTAGTTCCGAGTTCAAGCCTGAGGCCTGGGTTTTCAATTAATCTTTCCAGGACAGCGGCCATTGCCTGAATATCTTCTTCTGCGACGAGAAAACCTGTTTCACTATCAACTACTGCTTCAGGTATCCCAGCATGGTAAGTTGAAACAACCGGTAGCCCCCTGGCCATCGCCTCAAGTATGGCCACAGGCAACCCTTCCTCATCCCCGCTCTCAGGGTCAGTCACGCTATGCTGTAGAAAAATGTCCGACCTCTCCATTATTGTCATCGTTACTTGGTTAGGCAAAGAACCGTGTAAAATAATGTTTCCCTCTAGATCAAATTCCGAGACAAACTGCCTTACTTCTGGCATCAAAGGCCCATCCCCGACATATTCGAGAGTTACACCAGGATATTTTTGCAAAACCTGTCGAAAGGCATTTAATAAAGTGATAGGAGCCTTTTTGGCAACCATGCGCCCTACAGCTACACATCTCACTTTATCCGATTTTTTTTTAGGATAATAAGCATTGGGAATTTCTACTCCACATGGCACAATATGAACCTTATCTGGATCCAGTCCCAGGTTGACCAATCGCTCTTTTTGAATTTTGTTGACAGTGATAACTCCGTCTGCTTCTCGATAGCTACAATAGGATTTGCGGATCTTGGGATCGCGGAACTTTAAGGAGAGGTCGTAACCATGTGCATGAACGAAAAAGCGGATATCTAGTTTCTTAGCTATGGGAAGGAGCTTCAAGGAACGGTCAAGATATTCACCCATGATTACATCAACACGGTGTTTTTTCAAAAACTTGCTAATCATGTAATCTTGATAAATTTCAGGTGACATGCCTGAAATTCTTTTTAAAAAAAAAGCCAGCCCCTGTTGGGAGAAATCTGGTTTTCCTAATATAAGAGTTGGGCATTCAACACTCCAGTGTCCCTTTACTGGTGCAGCTTTGTAATTTGTAATGACGACCGTTCGCTCAGGAGCTATGGAAACAATGTGGCGACGTATAAATGTTTCAGAAACAGCGCCAAGTGCTGGTGAAAATATTGCCAAATTATTTTTCATTACTGGCTTTTTTTAGAGTTTTTAAATATTTGATAATTATAAAAATAGACTCAAATCTTTTAGGAATTTAAGAAACGTCTAAAAATAAAACCTGGTAATCGAATGTAAATTCTCCATTTCAGTTCAGGTAAGAGTTTTCCGAAAAGGTTGATGATCGCTTTTTGTCTCCACCAAGGTATTTTCCCTCTCCTGTTTAAATTTTTCCACTGATCAAAACGAATCAAAATGCTTTTCCGTATATTTTTATAATCCATTGAGACATTGGATCGGATAAGGTCAATAACCTTCAGATTTTCATGGATGCGAATCTCACTGTTTTGGGCGTATTTGCGAACACTTTTTTCGTGAGCTACCCGAAAATAATTAAGTGGCTCAGAAACATAGGCAATATCTGAAATCAATAAAATTTTTACCCAGAAATACCAATCACCACAATAGCTTAAGTTTTCAGGGGCACCCCCTATTGACTCATAAACAGATCTACGTATCAAAACAGCACTGGCATTTGGTATGGTATTTTTGAAAATAAGATAGCGACGCAATTCATCATTGCCATTATTGATGAAATCATTTTCCCATCTTTTTGGGTCAAGATCTGATGTCCACTGGTAATTTATGTATTGAGGTTGATCGCTCTCATCCACAAACCAGGACTGACAATAAGCCAAACCCACATTTTGATTTTCCTCAAGTATAGCGACAAGTCTTTCAAGAAAACGACAATCGGCGAAATCATCAGACTCGGCAATCCAAATATAATCACCTGTTGCCTGCCGTACCCCTTTGTTCCACTGTTTAAAGGGACTGCCGCTGTTTTTCGAGTTTAATATCAATTGGATATTATTTTCTTGTCTGATTTTTTCTAATACGTTCCTGCTGCCATCTGTCGAAGAATCATCCAAGCCAATAACTTCAAAGTCCGTGAAAGTTTGACAAAATATGCTCTGAAACCTTTTGGGAAGAAATTTCTCATGGTTGTAATTAGGAACAATGATTGAAACTTT
>Ga0209536_100017629_pt1 | contig 10098 bp, 7 predicted proteins | sample DeeMarSeWOR28_12_FD_187461 | JGI IMG/M metagenome (GOLD analysis project Ga0209536, IMG submission 187461) | Marine sediment microbial communities from White Oak River estuary, North Carolina - WOR-2-8_12 (SPAdes) (version 2) | ecosystem: Environmental > Aquatic > Marine > Intertidal zone >... | reverse complement strand
CAAACCAAGTTCGAAAATATCAACCGGTATTTCCGGATCGTAACAAGTCTTTAGTGTTTGAATTACTTTTTCTTCTAATTCTTGTTTATTTAATTCGGCCAAACTCATTCTGTCGTAACTTTTTCTTGTTCACCTTTTATTGCGTTTATCATAGTGTGCCAGGCAAGCGATGCACATTTAACTCTAACAGGGAATTCCTGCACACCGGCAAAAACTGCAAGCTTTCCCAGATCTTCAATGCTCGGGCTATCTCCTAATTTTCCCGTTACCAGATCATGAAACTTTTCAAAAAGTTTTTCAGCTTCTTCTTTTGATTTTCCTTTCAGGATTGATGTCATTAAAGAAGCCGACGCTTTAGATATCGCACATCCTTCACCTTTGAAGGAAACATCCTTTATAATTCCGTCTTCAATTAACAAATACACATCTATGTGATCACCACACAAAGGATTATATCCCTCAGCATGCTGTGTTGCATTTTCCATCAAACGAAAATTTCTCGGGCTTTTATTGTGATCTAAGATCACCTGTTGATAAAGCTCTTTCAATTCACTATTCATTATCCAAAAACCTCTATTATCTTTTTAAGTCCTGTCACTAAAACATCGACTTCTTCCTTTGTATTATACAGTGCAAATGAAGCTCTGGATGTTGCAGGAATATTAAATCTCTGCATTACCGGTTGAGTGCAATGGTGACCGGTTCTAATTGCAACTCCTTCAAAATCCAAAAATGTTCCGATATCGTGAGGATGAATATTTTCAAGAACGAATGAAAGAACGCTGGTTTTATCTTTTGCATTTCCAATAATTCTTAAACCCGGCACTTCTTCAATCTTCTTTGTAGCATATTCGAGTAAACTTTTTTCGTGTTCTTTAATATTTTCTATTCCTATTTTATTAACGTATTCAATTGCTGCGCCCAAACCAATTGCCCCAGCAATGTCCGGAGTCCCAGCTTCAAATTTATGTGGAAGTTCATTGTAGGTCGTTTCTTCAAAAGTAACTTTTGAAATCATATCACCACCCCCCTGGTAGGGAGGCATCGCATCTAATAATTCAACTTTACCATACAGGGCACCAATTCCAGTTGGTCCGTAAATTTTATGTCCTGAGAATGCAAGAAAATCACAATCAAGATCCTGGACGTCTACTCTAATATGATTAACAGCCTGAGCTGCATCAATCATCACAGGAATGTTAAATTGATGAGCATAATTAATAATTTTTTTAACCGGGTTTATTGTCCCAAGAGAGTTTGAAACATATACGACTGAAATAAATTTTGTTCTTTCATTTACAAGTCTTTCAAACTCTTCATAAATAATTTCACCTTTATCATTTATCGGAATTATTTTAAGCTTAGCATTTTTCTCTTTACAAAGAAGCTGCCATGGAACAATATTCGAATGATGTTCCATATGTGAAATTATTATCTCATCACCTTCTATAATTTTCCATCTTCCATAAGAGCTTGCAACAAGGTTAATTGCTTCGGTTGTTCCTCTGGTAAAAATTATCTGGTTTTTCCCAAGAGCGTTGATGAACTGTTTAATCTGAATCCTGGCGCTCTCAAATCCCTCCGTTGCCTCCTGGCTGAGAGCATGAACACCCCGATGGATATTGGCATTCATAGAGGTATAGTATCTATTTACTTTGTCTATTACATAGGTTGGCTTCTGAGCAGTAGCTGCATTATCAAGATAGACAAGATTTTTTCCGTGAACTTTTTTACTGAGAATCGGAAAGTCTTCCCGAATTCTATTAATATCGTAACTATTTTTTGAAACAGCAACGGATGCTGCAGCCTGAGTGTTCATTATTTTTATTGATTAAATTTTTCTGTTATTAATTTTTCGATATAATTCTTTATTGAATCAATTTTTATTGAAGTAATTACATCGCTCGCGAAAGCGTGCAACAAAATTCCTTTGCTTGCTTCTTCACCAATACCACGAGATTTCAAATAAAACTTTGCATCATCATCCATCTGTCCAATTGTTGCACCATGAGAACATTTTACATCATCAGCAAAGATTTCAAGCTGAGGTTTTGTATTTACCAATGCCTGATCAGACAATAAAATATTATTGTTTTCCTGAAATGCGTTTGTTTTCTGTGCATCCTGTCTCACTATAACTTTTCCATTGAAAACGCCACGAGACTTTTCGTCTAATATTCCTTTGTAATGTTCGTGGCTGTTGCAATGTGGTTTTGCATGATCCATTAATGTGTGTGCGTCAAATAACCGTGTCCCATCAATCATATAAAGTCCATTCAAAGTACATTCACCACCTTCGTCATTAAATTTTGCATTGAATTCATTTCTTGTAAGATCAGCACCAGTCGAAATCAAATGTGAGCTGAAATTACTGTTTCTTTCCTGATCAACTTCCATTCTTGCGATATGAAATGATTTCTTACTTTCTTCCTGAAGTTTTATGTGGTCAAGAATTGCGTTTTCTTCAGCAACAATTTCTGTAACAGCATTTGTGAAATAAATTTCATCTTCATTACCAACGTAGTGTTCAATTATTGTAACCTGTGAATTTTTCTCTGCAACAAAAAGATTTCTCGGCTGTGTTAATATTTTTTCCTCAGGTGAATCTGTGATAAAAACAATATGAATCGCTTCCTTAACAATTTTTCCTGCGGGAACATAAATGAAAGCACCGTCATCAGTATAAGCTGTACTCAGTGCAGTAAAAATATGATCTCGATGATCAGCATATCTTCCGAAATGCTTTAAAAGAATTTCATTATTTTTTTTGATTTCTTCTGCAATACTCCCAACTACAACGCCATTCGGAAGATTAAGCAAATCACTATGTTCGTTTGAAAACCTGCCATTAATAAATACAATAAGACTATGTTCCAACCCATCAAATAAAAGTGACTTAATGAAATCTTTGGAAATCTTTTTTTCTTTTAGTGATGTAACAAAATTGTATTTTAAAAGTGGAACAATACTAGTGTATTTCCATTCTTCATCTTTTATTGAAGGAAATTCGAGTTTACTAAAGTTGGAGAGCGCATCTTTTCTTAGTTGATGAATGGAGCTTTCTTTTCCACCATTTAGTCTCTTCTCAAACTCTCCGAAGTTAGATATATACCAATCTTTTATATCAATCATTTTATTCATTATTGATTCACCAATTCCTCTTTTCCATTTTTAATCCAATCATATCCTTTTGCTTCAAGTTCGAGAGCAAGCTCCTTACCACCTGATTTTACAATCTTTCCATTATATAAAACATGAACAAAATCGGGAACAATGTAATTAAGTAGTCGCTGATAGTGAGTAACAACAATTGTAGCGTTATCCTTGGAGCGAAGTTTATTTACTCCGTTGGCAACAATTTTTAAGGCATCGATATCAAGACCGGAATCTGTCTCATCAAGAATAGCAAGTTTCGGCTGTAGAACTGCCATCTGGAAAATTTCATTTCTCTTTTTTTCACCACCGGAAAATCCTTCGTTGACAGATCTGCTAAGAAATTTTTGATCGAGTTCTACTAAATTCATTTTTTCTTTTATAAGTGATAGAAATTCAATTGTATCTAATTCCTCTTCACCGTGGTATTTTCTTATTTCATTAAGAGCAGTTTTTAAGAGATTCGTGTTTGAAACCCCAGGAATTTCAACTGGATATTGAAACGCGAGAAAAACGCCTTCTCGTGCTCTGTCTTCAGGAGCAAGATCAAGTAGGTTTTTTCCATTATAAATTACCTTTCCTTCTTTTACTTCGTATTCTTCTCTTCCGGCAAGAACTTGTGCGAGTGTGCTCTTACCTGATCCGTTAGGACCCATAATTGCGTGAACTTCACCAGCATTGACTTTTAAATCAATTCCTTTTAAGATTTCATTTCCTTCAATACCGGCATGTAAATTTTTAATTTCTAACATTTTTTTATTTCCTTATTATTTTGTTAAGCTGAACTTGTTTTAGCTTCTTTAATTTAAATTGAGATTCCGAAACAAGTTCGGAATGACATTGCAAATTATTATCCCACGCTTCCTTCAAGACTAACACTTAAAAGTTTTGTAGCCTCGACTGCGAACTCCATTGGTAGTTCGGCAAGAACTTCTTTGCAATAACCATTTACAATTAATCCAATTGCATCTTCAGTAGAAATACCTCTCTGATTCAAATAGAAAATTTGATCCTCACCAATCTTTGAAGTTGTTGCTTCGTGCTCAACTTTAGCACCGGGATTATTTATTTCAAGATAGGGAAAAGTGTGAGCTCCACATTTATCACCTAACAGAAGAGAATCACACTGAGAAAAGTTTCTGGCATTTTCAGCCTTCTTTGCAATTCTAACCAAACCACGATAACTATTCTGACTTTTCCCAGCAGAAATTCCTTTTGAAATGATTGTACTTTTAGTGTTCTTTCCAAGATGAATCATTTTTGTTCCGGTATCTGCTTGCTGACGATTGTTTGTCATCGCAACAGAATAAAACTCTCCAACAGAATTATCTCCTTGCAAAATACAACTCGGATATTTCCAGGTTATTGCTGAACCTGTCTCAACCTGTGTCCAGGAAATTTTTGAATTTACACCTCTGCAGGCACCACGTTTGGTTACGAAATTGTAAATACCACCTTTACCATCTTTATCTCCCGGATACCAATTTTGAACTGTTGAATATTTTATTTGTGCATTATCAAGCGCAATCAATTCAACAACCGCAGCGTGTAATTGATTTTCATCTCTAATTGGAGCTGTGCATCCTTCAAGATAACTTACATATGAGCCTTCGTCAGCAACAATTAATGTTCTTTCGAATTGTCCGGTGTTTGCTGCATTAATTCTAAAGTAAGTTGAGAGTTCCATCGGGCAGCGGACACCTTTTGGTATGTAAGCAAATGAACCATCACTGAAGACGGCTGAATTTAAAGTTGCATAAAAATTATCTGTGTAAGGAACAACACTACCGAGATATTTCTTTACTAGTTCAGGATGATTCTGAACTGCTTCCGAGAAAGAGCAGAAAATAATTCCGAGTTCATTTAATTTATCTTTGAATGTTGTTGCGACGGAAACACTATCGAAGACTGCATCAACAGCCACTCCTGTTAATCGTTTTTGCTCGTCCAATGAAATACCAAGCTTATTATAAACTTCAAGTAATTCCGGATCAACTTCATCCAAACTTTTCAGAGTTGGTTTCTTTTTTGGTGCCGAGTAATAAGAAATTGCCTGGTAATCAACAGGAGTATACTGAACATTTGCCCAATGTGGTTCCTTCATTGTCAGCCAATGACGGTAAGATTTTAATCTCCATTCAAGCATGAACTCAGGCTCGTTCTTCTTAGCTGAAAGTTGTCTGATTATGTCTTCATTCAAACCATTAGGAAGGCTGTCGGCCTCAATTTCAGAGACAAACCCATATTTGTATTCTTTATTTGCTAATTCTTCTATTTTTGATACTTCTGTTGAACTCATCTAATTTCCTTGATTTAACTATTCGAAGTCTAACTATTATTTACTTGTTACTTCAAAATTAAGTTATCTATACAAAAAAGTCAAGATTAAATTGTTACCAGTACTCGTAGTACTTTATTTATAGACAAAAGAAGAGAATGCATCCAGATTGTATTTCATTAAGGATTGGATTAACTTTGAAATGAAGTTAAATGATGAAAATTTAACGGTTTATTATATTAATAATTATAGAAAAAGCTGAATTAGTGCAAGAAAAGGAAACTCGTCAAGAATCTCAAAAGCAGCAATCAGTTGGGTATAAACGTTACAGTAACCGTCGTAAACGTTATCATCACAAGCCAAATCAATCATCAAATTATGAACGAAAAAAATCTTCTTTTAAGAAAATATCAATTGTAATTCCTCTTTATAATGAAGAAGAATCTGTGACTCCACTAAGTCATGATATTAGAAAAGCCATGAGCAGGCTAAACACAGATTATGAAGTAATTATGATTGATGATGGAAGCACCGATGCTTCTTTACAGCAATTGAAGGAAATAGCTCGAACGGATAAAAGATTCAGATATCTTAGCTTTAGGAAAAATTATGGGAAATCTGCTGCTCTTCAAGTAGGATTTAAGGCAGTAACTGGTGATGTTGTAGTTACAATGGATGCTGATTTACAGGATGATCCATTTGAGATTCAAAATCTTCTTAAAAAATTAGAAGAGGGTTATGATTTATGTTCCGGTTGGAAGAAGAAAAGACAGGATCCGTTTATTAAAAAAATCTCTTCTAAGTTTTTCAATTTTGTTACAAGAATAATGAGCGGAATAAAAATCCACGACTTCAATTGTGGACTAAAAGCATATAAAAAAACTGTAGTTGAAAATGTAAAAGTATACGGTGAACTTCACCGATATATTCCAGTGCTTGCAAAATGGCAGGGATTTACCGTAACTGAAATTCCGGTGATGCATCACCAGAGAAGATATGGTAAAACAAAATTTGGAATTTCACGTTTCTTTAAGGGATTTATCGATTTAGTTACTGTTGTATTTGTTACAAGGTATATTAAACGTCCGATGCATTTCTTCGGATTTCTTGGTGCCCTATCATCGTTTGTTGGTATTATTATTCTTGGATACTTAACAGTTCTCTGGATTCAGGGTTATCCACTCAGTAACAGACCAATGCTTTTTCTTGGAATGTTATTGATAATTGTCGGCGTCCAGTTGTTCGCTGTAGGATTACTTGGCGAAGTTATAGTTCATAATGCAATGGACGAAAGAGAGTACGTAATTAAAGAAAAAAGTTAACCTGTCTTTTAAAATTTCTTATCTCGATGTACTACGATCCAATTAAGAATATTTTTGCAAATACAATTCGAAGCTTTCCTTTTTTCAGAATCCTTTTCTATAAAATTCTTGATTTGATGTTTTTACGTTCGTGGTTTGTGAGGAGGGAATTAAGAGAATTGAGGAGACAACTCAGTGGTAAAAGCATTAGCATTTATGACGCAGGTTCAGGATTTGGGCAGTATACTTACTTCATGTCCAAAAGTATGAATCCCTGCCAGATACTTTCTGTTGATGTGAAAGAAGATTGGATTAATGACTGCAGGGACTTTTTCAAACAAAAGAAAATTAATAATGTTTCATTTGGTGTTGAAGATTTAACTTCAATAATTCGTCAGGACAAATTTGATTTAATTGTTTGTGTTGATGTGATGGAACATATAACTGAGGATGTTACTGTGTTTAAAAATTTCTATGAATCATTAACGTCCGGTGGGTTTTTATTAATTAATTCACCGTCAATTTTTGGAGGAAGTGATGTTCATCATGGCAGCGAGGAAAGTTTTATTGGTGAACATGCAAGGGATGGCTACTCAAAAGAGGATTTAGAAAGCAAGCTTCATCCTCTTGGATTTTCAACATATAAAAGCAGATACACCTATGGATTTTGGGGAGATAAAGCATGGCGGCTTGGAATAAAATACCCGATGCTGCTTCTTAACATTTCTAAAATTTTTCTTTTAATTTTACCGATATATTATCTGCTGACATTTCCATTTACTTTAGTAATGATGTACGCAGATTATATGAAAGTAAGTAAAACAGGTTCCGGAATAAATTTCATTGCAAAAAAGAATTAAAAATTTTAGGTAGTTATGGCTGCAAAAAAAACTCCCAGATCGACACAGTCCGTGAAAACAAAAAAAGAAACTTTGCTTTCGACTTTTAGTTTGAGCAAATACATACCTGAAAAGTATCAAATTCCAGTTTTTATTTTAATTATACTTGCATTGTTTCTCTTTTTCTTTGCCCCACTTTATTTCGGTGGAAAAACATTCCAATCGGGTGATATTGTTACAAGTCAAAGTGCCAAAACTTATGTACAAAATCATGCGGATGGATATACACTTTGGAACCCATACGTTTTTGGCGGAATGCCTGCCTACGCAATTGCTGTTGGTTACAAATGGTTTAATCTTGTTTATGTAACAATTACCAGTGTAAGAGATGTTTTCAGCAGTCCTTTTGCCGTCGATTATGCAAAATGGACGTTCTACTTGTTAGCGCTCGCATATTCTATGTTTACTTTTTTTTATTTGCAGACTAGAAACAAACTTGTTAGTCTTTTAATTGGATTAGCCTCTTCTTTTAGCACAGGGATAATAGTTTTTCTTTTTATTGGACACGTAACCAAGTTAACTGCACTATGGGTATTTCCTGTGATCTTCCTTTTGCTATTCAATTTTCAGAAAAGAATAAAGTGGTTTGATATTTTTTTGCTCATCTTTTTTATGGATGTAATGTTTCTGGGTTGGCATGTGCAAATTATTTTCTACATCTTTTTTGCGGTTATGATTTACTTCTTTTATTTCTTTCTTAGATCGTTTAAATTGAAGGATAAAATTCTTACATCACAATTACTAAAATCTATTGCAATTTTTGCTGCAGCTGTGATAATCGGACTGCTTATACAGTCAGATAACCTTACGCAGGTTTATGAATATTCACCATTCTCAACCAGAGGAACAGAAAGCATAGTTGAAAAACAAACCGGACCAACAAAACAATCTGAATCAGATTTTTACCAGTATGCAACCAATTGGTCATTTTCTCCCGGCGAAGTTCTAACTTTTATTGTTCCCTCATTCTATGGATTTGGAAAATCAACGTACCAGGGACCGCTCTCGCAGAACCAGCCTGTTGAAGTAAATACTTACTTTGGTCAAATGCCTTTTGTGGATGTTGCAATGTATATGGGTGTAATAGTTTTTTTTCTTGCTCTCTTCGGGATTTTTGCCGACTGGAAAAATCCGATTGTAAGATTTTTCACAATTCTTTCTCTCATCGCTTTGTTAATCTCATTCGGAAGAACTTTTTCCCCAGTGTATGACTTGATGTTTAACTTTTTCCCGTTCTTTGATAAGTTCCGGGTTCCATCGATGATTCTGGTTCTGGTGCAGTTGAGTTTTCCAATTCTTGCAGGATTGGGGCTTGTTAAAATTCTTTCTTTAAAAGATAATCTCGATGAAAAAGTTTCAAAGATTGTTCGTAATTCATTCTTTGTCCTGGGTGGAATTTTTATCCTTACATTACTTCTTGGCTCACCAATTAAAGAATGGTTCATTGACAGAGCAGCCGGTGATGCTCAAAAGGGTGCAAGATTAAAAGCAATCCATGATTACATGGGAGATATGTTCTTATCTGATTTGCGCCTTGCTTTCTTTTTCTCAGCTGCAACCTTTGGACTTGCATATTCTTTTATAAGAAAAAAATTAAGTGCTGACCTGCTTGTTATTTCAATTATCATCCTTACAGTAATTGATCTCTTTAGAATAAACAATCGTGGCGAAACATTTACAGACAACAGAGAAATTGAAAATCTCTTTAAGAAACCAGAATATATTCGGGCGATTGAAAACACCGGCGATAATTCGTTATACAGGGTATTAAATTTAAAACAGGATGGTTCATTCGGTTCGTTAAATCGAAATGTAAATTTCCTTTCATACTTTTTAATGTACGATATTTACGGTTACTCTGGAATTAAACCAAGATCTATTCAGGATTATTATGATATTCTCGGGTCACCTGCAAATCCAACATTCTGGAGAATGCTAAATGTCAAGTACATAATTTTTGATAAAGAAATTAATTCACCCGAATTTCAACTCATTTATTCGGGGGATAAGACTTTTGTTTACAAGAATAGGAGTGCATTGCCAAGGGCTTATTTTGTAAACAGGATTGAAAAGAAATCAGCGATAGAAATTTTAAACATGGTAAAGAATTCACGATTTGATCCTGCAGATATTTCATTTACCGAAGAAGAGATTGGTAATATTGATAGTCCGGACAGCACAGCTTTTGTACAGATTGAAAAATTTGAAGACGAAAACATCCAGCTAAAAGTGAATGCTAGCGGAAATAACTTTTTATTTTTAGGTGATACTTATATGTCGGATGAAACAAACTATAAACTTTTTAAAGTTCATACCGGTTGGAAAGCATTTATTGATGGAAATGAGACAAAAATATATCGTACAAATCATGGATTCAGGGGAATAGTTGTTCCCAAAGGAAATCATAATGTGGAATTTGTTTACGCACCCGAATCTTTTTACATCGCTGAATATCTTGCATTTGGAT
>Ga0209536_100017628_pt1 | contig 10098 bp, 10 predicted proteins | sample DeeMarSeWOR28_12_FD_187461 | JGI IMG/M metagenome (GOLD analysis project Ga0209536, IMG submission 187461) | Marine sediment microbial communities from White Oak River estuary, North Carolina - WOR-2-8_12 (SPAdes) (version 2) | ecosystem: Environmental > Aquatic > Marine > Intertidal zone >... | reverse complement strand
CGCACGGCACACGCGTCGCCTGCCTCCGCATCGGTATCGTGCTCGCGCGGGAGGGCGGCGCACTCCCGCGCATGGCGGGGCCCTTTCGTTTCGGTGCCGGGGGGCGCCTGGGCGACGGACGGCAGTGGTTCCCCTGGATCCACATCGACGACCTCGTCGCGCTGATCCTGGCGATCCTCGACGACGAACGAATCTGCGGACCGGTGAACGCGAGCGCCCCGGAGCCGGTCCGCAACGCGGATCTCACGCGGGCGCTGGCGCGGGTGCTGCACCGGCCGGCAGCGTTCTCCGTCCCCGGCTTCGCCCTTCGCGAGCCAGTCCCGCAGGGTGTTAGGGGCGATGCCGGCTCGGACTGCTGCGCTGGGGATGCTGGGGTTGGTGGCTAGATTCTCGATGATCTTCTGCCGGATTTCTGGGGTTAGCTTCGATGACATCACGTGTTCCTTGATGGTGGATGGCTGGATTTCGCGATGGCGGCCCCGTCACGGACTGCCCGCCACCCGGCCCAGCGCCCTGGCGCCTAGAGGGGGCACGGGTCCGGGGGGCGGCTTCAACCTGGCAGCGGTTGAATACGGGCTTGAAATCACAGCGGTTTTCGGGCTGATGCAGCAAGCGCCCGCTGATTCGGGCGAAAAGCTGTACAGCCCTTGGACAGAAATGCACCCGAAGGGCGCAGAAACGGGCGCTGGGGGCGGGCTGTGGTTACACGCGGGGAAGGGCAGGGCTGGGCGTCGCGTCACTTGCTAGTCCCCTTAGCCATACCCCTGGCGGCTTCCAGGTAGCAGATGTGGGGGACATCGAGCCGAAGGTCGTGGCCGGCGTCTACGACATCTTCGGTAGCCTCCTCGGATGCGAGAGCCGGGTGCTCTATCCGTATTCCGGCTTCGAGAACTACTGGGCCGCCACCTCCGCCCGCGGGCAATTCTTTGCCGGCGGACACGCTCAGCAGGCCGGCGTCGCAGATGGATTCCCCTTCGTCTTGGCGCGTTACGACGCGAGCGGCGCGTTCGACGTCGCAACGACCGAGCCCGATCTGGAGTTCGGCACCGCGACCGGATGTTGCACTGGGGAGAGCATCCTCCTGGGTCTCGGGGAAGCGGACGGCGATCTCCTCGCCGCAGGGGTGAGCCGGCTCCCCGGCTCGGGAGAGGACGATGTCTTACGGCCCATGGTGATGCGGTACACGAGCGACTTGGTCCGCCTCTGGAAGGGACGCTCGTCCGACCGCGTCGGCCGCTTCCTCGACGCGGCCGAGATCGGAGGCGCGGTCTACGCGGTGGGTGAGACCGAGGGGACCGGCCTCTTCCTCATCGAAAAGTACGATGCCTCCGGCTCGCGCCTCTGGAGCGTCGAGTCGTCGTCACCCGGCGTGTTGCAGGGCGTGGTCGGCGTAGGAGGTCGGGTCTTCGGTATCGGAACGACGAGTGACTCCTCCTTTGGTGGCTCGGACGCCATGGTCGTCGAGCTCGACCCCGAGGACGGATCGACCCTCTCGACCATCTATCTCGGTGGCGCAGAGAACGACGGTGCGGTGGGTGCCGTCGTCATCGCGAACGATCTCTGGGTCGCGGGAACCAGTCGTAGCTACGCAACCGATGATGGCAACGCGGTCGGCCAAGCCGATCTCGCGCTCTGGCGAGTGCGTTTGAACTGAGGGCGCAACCGAGGGGACACGCACCGATTCCCCAAGCTCACGGTGGGGCACCGTTTCGACGGGGCCTTCTTTCAGCCGGGTGACTCGCCTCGCCGCCCGACTGCCCGGGTGGGCGCGCGAAAACTTGCCCGGATCGCCCAAATTCGAAACTGTCGGGGCCATGGAAACCACCCAACCCAATAGTGCGTCCAAGTCCACGTCGCGACGGTCGAGCCGGAGACCTTCGACGGTTCCACCAAAAGCCAGCGCGAAAGCCAAGCGGGCCGCCGCAGCGGCCTCCGGCAACAGAAAGCGAGCGAAAACCCCTGCGAAGCGTCTCACGGGCAGCCGAATCGAAAGCCCGGAGCAGAGGAGCCACCGCATTGCCGTGGCCGCCTACTTCCTCGCCGAGCAGCGCGGTTTCGCGCCGAATCACGAGCTCGACGACTGGCTCGCGGCGGAACGAAGCCTTTAGGCCGGGGGCACGCAGCCGCCCTCCAAAGTCCACATTTCCAACGCTTCACGACGAGCGCGACCGTCGGGCCGACGTAGTAGATGCTCTCGGTGGCACGGTGCTCCTTCATCGAATTTCTGCCGCCTCGTGGAAATGGGCCGGTGGTATGTTCCGCTGCTGAAGGCTGGCATCGACCATGGCTGAAGAGACCGCGCACATCCACGGCTACTATTCGCCTAGCGACCTCTACGACAAGATCGTCGATGCGCTCGATAGGCTGGGCAAAGATCTGTCGAAAGTCACACTCGACGACCTTCAGCCCGTCGATGAGTTTCACATCCGCGGCGACTCCGCCACCAAGGAGCTGATCGCGCTCGCCCAGTTTAGCGCCGATATGCACATCTTGGACGTGGGGTGTGGCATTGGTGGTTCTACCCGTCGGTTGGCACACGAAACAGGCTGCCAGGTGACGGGCATCGATCTGAGCGAGGAATACATCGATGCTGCGGAGAGGCTGACGCAGCTCCTCGACATGCAAGAGCGGGTGAGCTTTCGTGCCTGCAGTGCGCTCGAACTGCCGTTCCAGGACGACTGTTTCGATGGCGTGTGGTCACTCCAGATGAATATGAATGTCGAAGACAAGCAGGCGTGGTTGAATGAAACGTATCGCGTCCTCAAGCCGGGGGGCCGCGCGATCTTCTACGAAGTGTGCGCAAGCAAGAGCTCGTATCTTCACTTTCCCGTTCCCTGGGCCCAGGACCGCTCCATGAGCTTCTTGGTGCCACCCGAATCGTTTCGAAACGCGATGGAGTCCGCAGGATTCGAAATCGCCGTGTGGAACGACAAGACCCATCTAGCGCGCGAGGCGTTTGCCAATGCGAGGGAGCCCGTGGGAGAGCCGAATCTGCCGGTTCTAGGCGTGTATTTACTGGTGGGAAGCGACATCCAGACCAAGGCCTACAACCTGCGTCGGAATCTCGAGCAAGAATCCGTCAGCCTCATCGAGAGCGTCGCGGTGAAGCCGAGTCGTGGAGCGAGCAGCGCTTAGGGAGCTGCCGTGGCGTCGCCACGAGCTTGGCTTCGCGCTTCGGGGGCGCCCTGTGCTCTGCTGAGATACTCCTCGAACGAGCGTTCCAGAAGCTCGACGAACTCGTGCACGTCGGGGAAGCGCTCCCAATCTGCGTTGAAGCCCCAGCAAAGCCGACCGGCGTAGCTGAAGAGAGCGACCCCGAGCTTTTGGGTCGGCGGAATCGGCACCAGCGGGTAGATGCTGGTCATTGTAGCGCCGAGGAGGTGAAGCTCGAGTGGAGGCCCGGGTACGTTGGTGATGACGATGCTGTAGGCGCGGCGCCGGATCGCCGCCCGGGAGATTCCGAGGATCAGCTTGCGCGTCGTCAGGTTGGCGATGTCTTCGAGAAGCTGGGCGCCTGCCGGTTGATTGGATTCCTTCTTCAATGCCGTGGTCACGCGGATGATCTTCCGCAATCGTTCGATTGGATCGGGCTCGGATACCGGGAGCTCGGCGAGGAGCATCGCGACCTGGTTGCCAATCGATCCACCGCCGGGCTTGCGGAGGTTCACGGGGAGGAAGGCTCGAAAGTCCTCGATGCGGTCGACATCGACGTGTCGCGCTTCGAGGAAGCGACGGATTGCGGTGGTCGTGACCACCAGCACGACGTCGTTGATGGTGCCCCCGAGAGCGTTCTTGATGGTCTTGACGTCGGCGAGGTCGAAAGAGGTCCAGTCGAAGCGGCGGTAGGGGCTGATGTCCTCGGCCGTGAAGATGGTATCGGGGCCGAGCTTCATCCCCGAGCGGAGCACACCAATCGCACCCCCGAGGTCTTTGCGAAGTCGGGGCATGAAGTGGGTGAGCTCGCGAAGGCCGTCGGCGCGATGCTCGAGCTCGTCGCGGAGAAGCTTCATGCGGGATGGAGCAGGCCGGGCGGTCCATGGACGAGGCTCGCGCTCCGGTTGAAGCGGCCCGAACCGAAGAAGCTCTTGCAGAAGCTCCACACCGGCGACGCCGTCCACCATGCAGTGGTGCGCTTTACAGACCATCGCGAACTGGTCTTTTTCGACACCTTCGACGACCCAGAACTCCCAGAGCGGCCGACTTCGGTCTAGCTCCTGCGAAAACACACGACCGACGACGCGCTTGAGCATGCGTTCGTCCCCTGGGCGCGGAAGCCGGGTGTGACGCAAATGGAAGTTGATGTTGAACCGGTCGTCGTCGACCCAGACCGGGTGATTGAGCCCCGGCACCCAGGCCAATCGCTGCCGGTAGCGGGGGATCGATTCGAGCGCGGTCAGCGTGTAGTTTCGGATGCGGTCGATATCGAGGCCGCCGTTGGCGAGGGTGAGAGGCTTGGCATCGAAGACGAGCGCTGCGCCCACGTGCATCGGCACGGTCTCGCTCTCGAGGTCTAGGAAGATGGCGTCGAGCGCGCTCAGGCGTTCGGAAAAGGGCTCCATCATGTTGGACCTCCGAGAGTACCTCGGTTTGCGTCCGTATACTAGCCTCGCTCGACCTGGCATTTTCGTCACGGATTCATTGACTTGGCGGAGCTCGGACGTGCTACGGAAAGCACGTGAGCTGGTACCGAATCAAAACCGCACTTGGCGGCCTCAAGCGATTGGCCGAGCTGTCCGACGACGACAAGCAAGCCTGTATCGACGCCTACAAGTTCTTCCAGAGGATGCAGGATGGCGAGCCCACCGACACGGCCGATGAAACGAAAGCCGTCGCGGCTTACTACAAGGTCTTGAACAACCTGCTCTCGGTGTTCGATCTGGAAAAGCTCTACATCCCACCGCAGCTCGACGAGTCGCAGGGCCTGTACGGGAATCAGATCTTGGTCGAGCAGGCCGTCTTGAAAGAGCTGGATCTACGAGACCCCAAGAGCTCGCATTTGCTGGACATGGGCTGTGGCAGGGGCCGGATCTCGCATCACTTCGCCACGCTCACGGGCGGCGAGGTGTCCGGCTACAACATCGACCCTAACCAGATCGAGAGCGCGATCAATTGGGCCGCGGAATGCGGCATGAGTCACCGGCTACACTTCAAGGTTGGCAATCATCACGAGCCACTCGAGTACGAGTCGGGGACCTTCGACGGATGCTTCTCCTTCCAAGCGGTGTGGCCCTTCTTCAAGAAAGAAGAGCTCGATCGGCATGGCGCGGAGATGTTCCGCGTGTTGAAGCCCGGAGCACGCTATGCATGTTCCGAGTATCTATTGACGCCGCACTTCGACTGGGACGACGAGGAGCACTTGCGCTTGCACAAGGCGTACCTCCCGACACTCGCGGCCACCCAATCGATGTATCCCGCGGACGTGTGCGCTGCCTTGGAGCGGGCGGGGTTCGAGATCGTGCTTTCCGCGCCTTCGAAACGCCCAGCCTGGCCGATCTGCGAGCAGAAGCGAGATTTGATTCTCGCGGGCCGAAAGGTCATCAGGGCGCTCGAAGCCGCTCGCATCCTGCCCCCCTGGGTCGAAGAGTCGCTCGACCTTCTTCAAAGCGGTGGCCAGGCGTGGACCGATGCAGAGAAAGCCAAGATCGCCGATCTAAACTGGCGAATCGTCGCTGAAAAGCCGCTGACTGCGGTGTAGACACCGCCGCTCGTACCCTACAGCTGGTCCATCGCGTTCAGCAGCAATCGCCGCGCTTCGGTCGCGACCTCTTCAATCGGCGCATCGGGTACCAGCTCGAACATGGCCTTGGGATCCGCGAACGACACCAACGCACCCCCGTCGGTTTCCTGCACGACGACATTGCAGGGCAGCAAGAGGCCAATATAAGGCTCGCCCTGGAGTGCCTTGTGCGCGAGCTTTGGATTGCACGCGCCGAGGATGACGTATGGTCGAAAGTCGACGTCGATCTTCTTCTTCAGCGTTTCCTTGACGTCGATCTTCGTCAGGACACCGAAGCCATTGGCTTTGAGGGCGTCGGCGACTTTGTCGAGGGCCTCTTCGACAGACACTCCTTCGAGCTGCTTCGAAAACGCATAGCTAGGGTCGTTCATCGAACACCTCCGCGTTTCTCTATAAGTCTTTCGTTCGACTGGCGCACGTGCTCCCAATCGGTCTCGGCCGTGCCATACTCCACGCGTGGGAGCTGCGACGAGTCGGTGGTATGGACGCTGGTGGGCGGTTGCGCTTCTCATGGCATCCGTGATTGGGATCACGGGTGTCGTGACGGTCCGGGCGCTGGGGCTCCGGACGCTCGCAGTCAACGCCGAGCCGATGCCTCTTCCGCCAGAGAACTTCGACTACGCTTGGTGGAACGATGCCCTCGGCCGTTGGGTCGACGAAGACCGCGTCCACTACGACGCAGTGGTTTCCGAGCAAGGTGATCTGAGGCGTTTCGTGGCGACCTTGAACGTTGCCGGGCCGCACTCGACACCGGAACGCTTCCCGACAGTTCCGGATCGTCTTGCCTACTACATCAACGCGTACAACGCGCTCGTACTCTTCGCGGTGATCGACAACTGGCCGCTCGAGAGCGTTCATGACGTCCGGGGCTGGCTCGACCCGAGAAAAGGTTTTGGATTCTTCTACGGGCTACAGATGCCGCTCGATGGAGGGCGGACGAATCTCTACGATCTCGAGCACGAGGTCATCCGTGGATTCAAGGACGCCCGCATCCACGCGGCGATCAACTGCGCCTCGAAGTCGTGTCCGGCGCTGGCGCCTCATGCCTACGAGCCGGCGACGCTCGATGCACAGCTAGACGCTGTGACGCGGCTCTTTTGCTCCACCGCACCCCACGTGAAGGTCGACCAGGCAGCCGAGCAAATTCAGCTCTCGGCCATCTTCGACTGGTACAAGGTCGACTTCGAGGAACATGCCCGGCGCCTCGGCAAGCCAGCGACCACGCTCGGCTTCATCGAGGCGTTCGCAACCCCGGAAATCGCCGAGGCATTGGCGCGAGCACAAAGCCAAGGCTTCGAAGTCGTATTCCAGCCCTACGACTGGACGCTCAACCGCTGAGCCCGCGGGGGTGTTGTTTTGCCGGGCGTTGTTCTTTATCTTCGCTCCCGTGTTGCGGATCGCACATGAACCCGGGCCCCGGCCATGAGCTCGACGCCGTCGTCGCCGATTCGTCGCACCGGTCCGTGGAGCGAGAGCCAGATCCGAGAGTTCCTCGCCGAGGCGCGGATCCCGATGCGGCTGGCCGCGAATACGCCTTCGGGATTTCCCGTCATCTTGTCGCTTTGGTTCCTGCCCGAGCAGGATGAGCTCCTCGCAGCGGTGCACGAGAACGCGCGGATCGCCAAGCGCTTGAGAGAAGACCCGCGCTGCGCCTTCGAGATCGCCCCGAACGAGCCGCCGTACCGGGGCGTCCGCGGGCAGGCCACCGCCACCCTCGAAAAAAAGGGCGCCAAGGCGCTGCTCGAACGTCTGCTCGACCGCTACCTCGGTTCGGCCGACTCCGACCTCGGTCGCTTTCTTCTCGGGCGCGCAGACGAGGAGCTCGTGGTCCGGCTCCGGCCCTCGCGTATCGCCTCTTGGGACTACAGCGAGCGCATGAAAGGCGCGCAGCAGCGCTGACACCCGAGGTGCGGCGTATTCACTTCGCCGCGAGCGCGTCCATTTCTGCCGCGAGCTTCATGTCGAGCTCGGTGAGGCCGCCGGCGTCGTGCGTGCTCAGCTCGACTTCGACCGTCGCCCAGACGTTCCGCCACTCCGGATGGTGGTTCATGCGTTCGGCGACCAGCGCCACGCTGCTCATCCAACCGAACGCCTCGACGAAATCCTTGAAACGGAACGTCCGCTTGATCCGATCTTCACCGAGCTCCCAGCCGGGAAGGGCTTTCATGTGCCGGGCCACCTGGGCCTCGTCTAGCTTCTTCATGTTGACCTGTCTCTAGCGCCCGACTCGTTCACGACCAGTCGCCGGCCGGGGCGGTTGTATGCGGCATTTCGGCAGCGTGCCCCGGTGTCGGGGCAGCGCCCGAACGGGTTCACGACGTGGTACTCATTCGATACCGATGGACCGTTCGAAGGAAATTGAGCTGCTTTCACGCTGCCTCGAGCTCGCCCGCGCCGAGCAGCCGTTCATGTCCGAAGAGGAAGCCCTGATTCCGGTCGATAACTATCTCGACGAAGCCCGGTTTGAAAAGGAGCGCGCCTTGTTTCGGGGCTCCATGAACGTCGTTGCGCACGCGAGTCAGATTGCCGCCCCAGGTGCATTCATCACCCGCGATGTCGTGGGGACGCCGATCATCCTCGTTCGCGACACAGACGGCAGCGCCAAAGCATTCGTCAACGTGTGCCGGCATCGCGGAGCCAGCGTCGAGCTTCGCGAGCGGGGGCGTTGCAAGCGCTTCGTCTGCCCGTATCACGCTTGGACCTACGCGACCGACGGCTCGCTGGTTGCCCTGCGGCAGGCGGAAGGGTTTCCGACGCTCGACGTCGAAAACAACTCTCTCGTCGAGCTTGCCTGCGTGGAGGCAGCCGGCTTGATCTGGGTCTGCCCCGATCCGGCGAGGCGACAGCAATCGCTCGACGACGCAACCCGAGCCGTCGTGAGCGAGCTCGAGAGTCTCCTCGCTCCCGACTCGGCTGTCTTCGAATCGGACGCTCGCCTTTGGAATGCCAACTGGAAACTGATCGTCGATGGCGGCCTCGAGTCGTACCATTTCAAGATCGCGCACCGGAGCACGATCGCGGGCTTCTTCACGGACAACACGGCAATCTTCGATTTCGTCGGCGACCACATCCGTTCCGTTCTGCCGAGGACCTCGATCTTGACGCTGCGCGATCAACCCGACTCGGAGTGGGATATCCGCAAGCACACCCACGTCCTCTACGCGCTCGCCCCGAACGCGTCGCTGCTGATTCAAGAACGACACTTCGAGCTGATCATCACCACACCCGTCGCGATCGACCAATCGCGAATCGAGATCATGAGCGTCGCGCCCAAGCCGGGTCCCGAGGGATACAGTGACAAAGCCAAGGGCTTTCTTGCGACGAATCACGCGTTCACCAAGAAGACCCTCGATGAGGACTTCGAGATCGCCGAGCAGATTCAACGCGGCATGCGCAGCGGCGCCAACGAGCACTTCCGCTTCGCCCGGTTCGAGGGTGCCCTCAGTGAGTGGCACCGTCGCCTCGACCAAAAGCTAGCGCACCAAGTGGGCGCAAAGGCGTAGCCTCTTTGTTTCTTCGGTGAACGCCCAGCCTTTGATACCCTCGCCGTGCCGCCACGGGCGGCGAAAGGATCTGAGGCCATGGACGGAGATGGGAGCTTCTTCACGCTGATCATACAACTCGCGATCGTCGCGTTCTTCCTCGCCGTGATGTGGAAGATCTTCGAGAAGGCGGGCAAGCCGGGTTGGGCGGCCATCATTCCCATCTACAACATCGTCGTTCTCCTCGAGATCGTCGGGCGGCCGGTCTGGTGGATCCTCCTGCTCCTGATTCCGATCGTGAACATCGTCGTCGGGTTCTTGCTCGCGCTCGATCTGTCGAGGTCCTTCGGCCATGACCTCGCTTTCGCGCTCGGCCTGTTCTTCCTCGGCTTCGTCTTCTATCCGATCCTCGCGTTCGGCAGCGACACGTATCGAGGGCCCGCCGCCGCCTAGGCCGGGCACGAAGCGGTTCCGAGGACGTGAGGCGCACCGGTGTTTGCCTCTCGTGCGGCGAACGAAACCTCGCGAACGTCTGGTGCGAGCCGCGGCGCTTCGATTCGCACCCGGCTCGGCATGAGGAGTGGACGTTTGAAGGCCGCGGTCGCGCGGAGGGGCGCGCCTTCGTTCACGCCGTCGAGCACTTCCGACAGCACGCGCGCGAAGGTCCACATGCCGTGCGCGATGGGGCGACGATAGCCGAGCGGGCGCGCGGTGAGCCACCACAGGTGGTGTGGATTGTAGTCGCCCGACACGCGCGCATAGCGGACGCCCGTGTTCCCGGGCACGAAGATCTCAAAGCCGCGTCCATCGTCCGCCGGGGCCGCATCGCGCCTGCGCGTCTTGCCCGAGCGCGCCGCGGCCGAACGCGACAGCAAGGTC
>Ga0209536_100017627_pt1 | contig 10101 bp, 8 predicted proteins | sample DeeMarSeWOR28_12_FD_187461 | JGI IMG/M metagenome (GOLD analysis project Ga0209536, IMG submission 187461) | Marine sediment microbial communities from White Oak River estuary, North Carolina - WOR-2-8_12 (SPAdes) (version 2) | ecosystem: Environmental > Aquatic > Marine > Intertidal zone >... | reverse complement strand
CGTGCGGCCGGGCGCGACTAAGCCCTGACGCATGCCTGGGGGGTGCTGTTGCGATAACTGACGAGTTCGAAGGCGTTCGTCACCCCTGTCACCGCGTTAGCCTGGTCGGTATAGCGACCGGGGTGTTTATTGTTAAGCGACCGGCCGTAAGCTGCAGCAAGTCATACGATGCAGGGGGAGGTGAATTCGACGGCGCAGCATTGGCACGTTCATCCTGCCGGAAATTGAACTGCGACGTTAGGGCGATGTCGTAAAAGGATGGTAACTCTGCATCCGTATCCAGCCCGAAAAATCGCTCATTAGCAGATTTTGCCGGCTCAATATAATAGAGTGTGATAATAGAGTGTGAATATACGTCCTCTATAAACCCAGGTTTTCCTTTGGCATGAAACCGTTGTTTAAAAATGCATTTGCGAAGTGGTTTTTGCTGCTGCTGCTCGCGCAGCAGGGGCTGGGCTCGCTTGCGTTGGCGGCAGCGGGGGCGATGCAGGATGAGCACAACAGAGATGCGGCGGCTATGGCCCATGAGTGTGCTGACATGCTAATGCTTGATTTAGATTCGCCGGAGTCGAGTGCGGTCACGCAGCAGAGCTCAGAGCATGGCCATCAGGATTGCGCAGACATGGGTTGCGACAACTGTGTCGGATGCGCGGTTTGTGCGGTCAACTATCGCCATTCGCCCAGTCTTGATATCAGGGCGCTGCCCATGGTCGCTGCGGTCACTGTTGCGATACCCTCATCTCATGCCGAGCGTCTTTACCGGCCCCCTATAATTTTCTGATTCGCTGCGGTAATAGCGCTGTTTTGCCGGCCTGATAGTGGCTGGCTTCGTTGCTTTTCAGGATCAGATAATGACTCTCTATAAACCCAAATCGGGTCAGGACGCGTTTACGGCCGGCCGGCCAATTTCCCGCCGGACATTTGTTACCGGGGCGGCTGCCGGCGGCTTGTTGCTGGCCTCCGGCCTCCCTGCGCGCGCTGCGACTGCCAGGGGTTCCGTGCAGGCAGAGGCTTTGCGCGGCAATAGCTTCGACCTTGGCATCGGTTATCGCGAGGTGAACTACACGGGCACGCCTCGGCAGGCGACCGTGGTGAACGGAGGTTTGCCCGGCCCGGTGTTGCGCTGGAAGCAGGGTGAGACGGTTACTCTGCGGGTAACGAACAGTCTCGCGCGAGACAGTTCGATACACTGGCATGGCATCATCCTGCCGGCGAACATGGACGGCGTGCCCGGCTTCAGTTTCCCCGGCATCAGGCCGGGGGAAACCTTTACGTATCGTTTCCCCGTTACGCAAAGCGGCACATACTGGTATCACAGTCATTCAGGTTTTCAGGAACAAACGGGTTTATACGGTGCGTTGATCATTGATCCGATCGAGCCTGAGCCATTCAGCTATGACCGGGATTACGTCGTCGTCTTGTCAGACTGGAGCGACACGAAGCCGGATCGTATTTTTTCCAACCTGAAAAAGCTCGGCCATTACTACAATTTCAAGCAACGCACTTTCGGTGATTTCGCGCGCCAGGCCTCCGAGCAGGGATGGGGGAATACGATTCAGGATCGCGCGATGTGGTGGCAGATGCGGATGAGCGACCGGGATATTTCCGATGTCACGGGTTACACCTACACCTTCCTGACCAACGGCATGACCCCGGACGACAACTGGACGGGCCTCTTCAAGCGCGGCGAGAAAGTGCGCTTGCGGTTTATCAATGCGGCGGCGATGACTATTTTCGACGTGCGCATTCCAGGCCTGAAGATGACGGTTGTCGCGGCTGACGGGCAGAACGTCGAGCCGGTCAGTGTTGAAGAGTTTCGTATCGGCGTTGCAGAGACCTACGACGTGATCGTCGAGCCTGAAGCGGGCGCTTACACGATCTTCTCGCAGGCCATCGACCGCTCCGGTTATGCGCGAGGTACCCTGTCGGAACAACCCGGCATGACGGCTGAAGTGCCGCAATTCGATCCGGCCGTGATCCTCGGCCACGCGGATATGGGCATGGCGATGGATCACGATATGGGCGGTATGGACCACAGCGGGATGAACCATGGCGAGCCGAATAAGCCGGCTGTTGATCACACTGCTCATGGTGGCATGCCGATGTCTGCAGATATGTCTGCCGGGCGCGCGGCTTTGGGCCGGGCGGGTATGGGCAGTAATGCCCCGATCGTGCATCCGGAAACCGAGCAGGGTTTCCAGGTGAATATGCAGGCGCAATCGCCGCGCGATCAATTAACGAACCCCGGTATCGGACTTGCGGGCAACGGCCGTCGCGTCCTGACTTATGCTGACTTAAGGAATCTGAACAATACGCCGGATCCGCGCGAACCCGAGCGTGAAATTCAGCTGCACCTGACCGGCAACATGAGTCGCTACATCTGGTCGATGGACGGCATTCGGTTCAGCGACGCGGAACCGCTGCCACTGAAATTAAACGAACGGATTCGCATCACGCTCGTCAATGACACCATGATGAATCACCCTATTCATCTGCACGGTATGTGGAGCGATCTTGAAACCGGTGACCCGGATCATATTCCGCGCAAACACACCATACTCGTGCAGCCGGGTTCAAAAATCAGTTATCTCGTGACGCCCGATATGCCCGGTGACTGGGCGTATCACTGCCACTTGCTCTATCACATGATGGGCATGTTTCGTCGCGTAAGGGTCAGTGAGGATTGATGCGATGAATATGAATAAGCATCGGGTATCCGCACTCATGGCAGTTATAGCTCTGTTCGCCGGCCCGGCCGCACGCGCGAGCGGCTCTGACAACCCACTGCTGTTGATGGTCAGTTTCGACGAGTTCGAGTGGCGCGATACCGCGGACGGTGACGCGCTCGCCTGGCGCGGTGAGGCCTGGTTAGGTAAAGACCGGGACAAGGCCTTGTTAAAGACCCGCGGTGAGATGACCGACGACGCCACAGAGGAGTTCGAGCTGCAGGCGCTTTACGCGCGAGCAATTTCTGCCTGGTGGGATCTCCAGGTGGGCTGGCGCGGCGATTTCCAGCCGGTTGAGCAGCGCAACTGGGCGGCAATCGGCGTGGAGGGGCTCGCGCCGGGTTTCATAGAGACCGAGCTGACGGCATTTATCGGCGAGTCAGGCCGCACTTCGGCCCGCATCCGCGGTTCGTACGAGATGCTGCTTACCAACCGGCTGGTGCTCGAGCCGGAGCTGGAGTTCAACTGGTTCGGCAAGGACGATCCTGTCAATGGCATAGGGTCGGGGGTATCCAATCTCGAGGCCGGTTTGCGCCTGCAGTACATCTTTCGGCGGGAGCTGGTTCCTTATGTAGGCTTGAGCTGGGAGAAGGCTTTTGGCGACACGCGCCGGCTGATAGAGGCTGAGGGCGGCGACGCCAGTGATCTGCAGCTGGTGGCCGGTTTGCGTTTCTGGTTCTGACCTGCGCCGGGGCGGCTCTCGGCGCCCAAAACCCGACGCTATTGCAGCCGACGTCAATGGTTTGGGCAGTTTCGCCCAATGTTGCTAGAATACCGCGCTCGCCGGGGTACAGCCCCGGCAAATGCTGTCTGGCCAAACGGCCGGGCTGACCCGATTCGAATAACAACAGCGGGGATCAGGATCAGTTGACCCGATGGCCGGCGATAGCCGCGCCGCATCCACGCTGCGACGATTAAACAGCAGGAGCATATGCACGATGTCTGACTACCGCCCACCGGTAAAGGATATGCAGTTCGTGATTAACGAACTTGCGGGGCTGGCTGATATAGCCGCGTTACCCGGCTACGAGGAAGCAACGCCGGACCTCATAGAAGCTGTGTTGGAAGAGGCAGGGGCGCTGTGTGCCGAAGTGATCGCGCCCACGAATGTCGTCGGCGATGAGCAGGGCACCAGGGTCGAGGACGGGCAGGTGCGCGTGCCCGCCGAATTCCATGCGGCTTACCAGCAGTATGTAGAGGGCGGCTGGCCGAGCATCGTTAATAATCCTGATTTTGGCGGCCAGGGGCTTCCCAAGCTGGTCGGCGCCGCAGTCGAAGAAATGCTGCAGACCGCTAACCTGGCCTGGTCGCTTTGTCCGATGCTCACGCAAGGCGCTATTCACTGTATCGAAGCTCACGGCAGTGACGAACTCAAGCAAATTTACCTGGAAAAAATGATCAGCGGTGCCTGGACCGGCACGATGAACCTGACCGAACCTCAGGCGGGTTCGGATTTGTCGGTCGTGCGGAGCCAGGCAGTTCCTGATGGCGGGGTCTACCGCGTCTCGGGCCAGAAGATTTTTATCACCTGGGGCGATCACGACATTACCGAGAATATCGTCCATTTGGTGCTTGCGCGCACGCCGGATGCTCCGGCCGGAGTTAAAGGTTTGTCGTTGTTTCTCGTGCCGAAGTACCTGGTTAGCGGCGATGGCAGCGTGGGCGAGCAGAATTCTGTTACGACTGTCTCCGTGGAACACAAGCTGGGTATCCATGGCAGCCCCACCTGCGTGCTCGATTTTCAGAACGCAGAGGGCTACCTGGTCGGTGAGCTTGGCAAAGGGCTGGCTTGCATGTTCACGATGATGAACAGTGCCCGCCTCGGCGTTGGCCTCGAGGGCGTTTCGATTTCCGAGCGCGCTTATCAGTTGGCGCTGGGTTGGGCGCTCGACCGCGTCCAGGGCAGAGCCCCCGGCGGCAAGGAAAGCGTCGCCATTGTGGAGCACCCTGATGTGCGGCGCATGTTGCTGACCATGAAGGCGGAAACAGAGGCTATGCGCGCGCTGGCTTACGTTGCGGCGGGTCACCTCGATCACGCGACGCACGCATCGGATGCAGAGGCACGGGCTTTTCACCAGGCGCGAGTCGATTTGCTCATTCCCCTGGTCAAAGGCTGGATTACCGAGAATGCCCAGGTGCTGACTTCGCTCGGCGTGCAGGTGCATGGCGGCATGGGCTACGTCGAGGAGACCGGTGCGGCCCAGTACATGCGCGATGCGCGGATACTGACAATCTACGAGGGCACGACCGGCATACAGGCCGGCGACCTCGTCGGGCGCAAAATTCTGCGCGATGGCGGGGCTGCACTCACGACCATGCTGGATGAGATGGACGCAACCGCAGCCGCATGCAAGGCAGCGGGTGATGAGCTCACCACGGTTTGTGAATCATTGACTGCCGCCGTGTCCAGCGCGCGCGAAGCGCTGGCGTGGTTGCTCGCCAATGCGAAGGCAGATCCGGCCAATGCGGGCGCGGTCTCGTATCACTTTCTGATGTTGCTGGGCCTGGTAGCCGGCGGCTGGCAGATGGCTCGCGCTGCACTGATAGCGACGGAGAAACTCGCTGCCGGCGCCGCCGACAATGATTTTTATGCCGCAAAAATACTGTCCGCACGCTTTTATGCGGAGCAGTCACTGGCGCGCGTGTCGGGGCATGCCGGAACCATCAGTTCGGGCAGCGCGACGATGATGAGTATCACGGTCGATCAGTTGCGGGGCGATTGATCGGGTTTATAGCGATTATTGAAACGGCTTATTTGGCGGACAGATCCGCCCTGCCAAAGAAGGCGAGCAGGGTGAGGTCTTCGGTGATATTGAAAAAGGAATGTTCCTCGGTCGCGGCGACAAACAGAATAGAGCCGGGACCCACTTCCTTCTCGCCGTCGCCGACTTTCAGCGTGGCTTTGCCTTCGACGACGAAATAGATTTCGTCTTCCAGGTGGGGCGCCTGCATATCGCGGGCTCCGGCCGGCAGTCGATAGACTGCGGAACTGAGGCCGGGCATGCGGAGGAACTCGAGGAAGCAAGGCTCACTGCCCTGAACCTTCGGGATCAGTTCGTCGAGGTGAAATACTTTCCAGGCATTGTTGGACATTCGAAAATAATACAAGAAGACAGGGTTAGAAGTAATTGGCGAAAGCAGGTTTCCGCAATATCGCGGAACTCGGCTGAACCAGCAGGCCCTGCAGGAGCATCGAATCATGGGATTCAGCACGAAACAGATACATGAAGGCGTAACACCCGACCCGGTTACGGGCTCGATACTGACGCCAATCTATCAGACCACGACCTATGTCCAGAACTCGGTCGACGAGTACCTTGCGAAGGGCTATTCGTATTCGCGCTCCGGTAACCCGACTGTGCGGGCGCTGGAAAACAAGCTGACGGCACTGGAAGAAGGCGCCGATACCGCCTGTTTCGGCACCGGCATGGCAGCCATCAATGCGCTGTTCCTGGCCTTTTTGAATGCCGGTGATCACGCGATCATTTCCGATGTAGTTTACGGTGGCACCTACCGGCTGGCGACAAAAGTCTATAAGCGCTTCGGTGTCGAGTTCACGTTCGTCGATACGTCGAACGCGGACAACGTCAAGGCGGCGATCAAGAGCAACACGAAGCTGATCCTGACCGAGACTCCGGCCAACCCGACCATGAAGCTGACGGATGTAGCCGCCGTATCGAAGATTGCGAAGGCAGCGGGCATTCCGCATGCTGTCGATAACACTTTCCTGACGCCGTATTTTCAGAAAGTGCTCGACCTCGGTGCCGACATGAGTGTGCACAGCACGACAAAATACTTCGACGGTCACAATGCCACGGTGGGCGGCGCGATTGTCTCTGCGAATGACGAGCTGCATGAAAAAATTGCCTATGTCCGTAATGCTACGGGCACGATCATGTCGCCGCAGGTTGCGTGGCTGACGCTGCAGGGGGTAAAGACTCTGTCGGTGCGCATGGACCGGCAGTCGGCCAATGCTCAGGCCGTTTGCGAATTCCTGGAAAAGCATCCCAAGGTGCAGACCGTTTGTTACCCGGGCCTGCCGTCTTTTCGGCAGCACGACCTGGCTAAACAGCAGGCCAGTGGTTTCGGCGCAATGGCCTGGTTCGAGGTCAAAGGTGGCCTGACTGCGGGCAAGAAGCTCATGGACAGTATCGAGCTCTGGAGTCTTGCCGAGAACCTGGGTTCGCTCGAATCGCTGATTACCCACCCGGTCACGATGACCCACGCCGACGTCGAGCCCGAGGAGCGCGCGCGCGTCGGCATCACCGACGGCCTGGTGCGAATCTCTGTTGGTCTCGAGGATGCCGAGGACCTGATTGCCGCGCTGGATAAAGCCCTGGCCGGGATATAGGGCAGGGTCACCAAGGGCTGCCAACAATGTTGTCCGGCCGTCCATTTCGGGGCGAACAGGTCGTCCGGTGCCGGCAATTATGGCCATTTGGCAAGCCGGCAGCTCATGGGGAACGCCGGTTCCGGGCAAATTCGGCTAGGTAAACGTCACGATTTTTTCCTCACGCCAGCGCTATTAGACTGTTCTCTCCGGCACATGCGGACCTTGGTTTGACTGGTTGCCATTGTCCTGCAGGCCGGACACGGAGCTGTCATGCAGGATCCCTTATTTGAGCTGGCGATTATGTGGGCGGGGGTATTTGTTGCCAGCCTGCTTGCCAGTAAGACCCGGCTGACCTCGGTTCTGTATTTCCTGGCGTTCGGCGCATTGATGGTCAATATCGGTATTTTGCCGACCGAGACCAATGAGTTCATTCACGGTTTTGCCGAACTCGGCATTGTCATCATCATGTTCGCGCTGGGTTTCGAGGAAAACACGCGTAATTTCATCCGCAGTATCAAACGGACATGGGGTATCGCACTGTTCGGTGCGCTCGGTCCGTTTTTCGCCGCTTACTTCGTCGCGGAGTATTTCTGGAACAATACCAATATCTCGATCATGTGCGGCCTGACCATGACGGCGACTGCCGTGTCGCTGACTATGGTCTCTCTCAAAAGTCTGGGCCTGGCTAAGTCGAAAGCCGCGACGGGCATCATGACCTCCGCGGTGCTGGACGACATCGCCTCGCTGGCCGCGGTTGCCATTCTCGTGCCGATCGCGACGGGTGACGCCACACTGAGCTTTGCGGGTATCGGCCTCGCTGTGCTCAAAGCATTGCTGTTTTTTCTGGGCGTGTCGATCGTGGGCGAGTACCTGTTGCCACACAAACAGAATGGCCGGCTCAGTCGGATACCATTCATTGGTAAATACGGTGCGCGTGATGTTCTCGCGGCAGACGATGGAGAGCATTCCATCCTGACCGTGCTGCTACTGGCGCTCGTTGTCGGGCTGGTTGCCCACGAGTTCGGTTTTCACCCAGCGGTTGGTGCCTATATGGCGGGCCTGATACTCAGCGAGGAGTATTTTCTGCTGGATGGCGCCGAGGCAAGGAGTTCATACCGGCGTACCAAGGAGGTCGTCGACAACGCAGCTTTTTCATGGATTGGGCCGATATTTTTCGTGGAGCTAGGGACCAAGATCGTCTTCGAATGGGACATTTTTGTGTCCGTCATTCCGCATACGCTGACGCTGCTGCTTGCCATACTGGTCGCGCAAATCGCCACCGCCGCCCTCGCGGCGCGCTATACGGGAGGCTTCGGCTTTCACGAAAGCATGTTGATAGGTTTCGGTATGCTGGGGCGGGCGGAGCTCGCATTTGTCGTTATGGGTATTGCGTACGTCCAGCACCCGATACTCAGTACAGAAGCTTTTTACACCCTGATGTTCACGACATTCTGGTTGAATGTGTCGGTGCCGGTTTCGCTAACGCTGTGGAAACCGGTTTATGATCGGGCGCTATCTAGTCAAGATGCCTGATAAGTAGCGGAGCCTTCCATGAACAAGCCAGATGTAAGCCGTCGTGAAGCACTAATCGCATTGGGGGGTGCCGCCGGATTGATGGCCGGCTGCGCCCGGGAGGACGTCGGTTCGGGCGAACGCTTGCAGCTAAACCTGGACGACCCCACAGATCTTGCTTATGCCCGCCAGAAAGTGAGAGGCAGCGTTATCCAGGAGGAAATTCATTCCTTTATGCGCTTTCACTTTTACGGTCAGGAGCCCGGCAAGAAGGCCGTGCCCTTGCTGTCGATGAACAACTACATCATTCATGCGTGGGAGCCACTGGAGGCGGGCACCTACAAGCTCAGGCACTGGGAGGTCGGTTACTACTGCGAATTCGATACCGATACCCCGATCGAGACCTGGCTGAACCCGATCACGAATGAAGAGATCGAGGTGTTTCATTTCGTGCTCGGGCCCATCGAACGGGTGTATTCACCCGAGGGCGTGATCGCACCGGGACTGGCGCCGATTCCGCTTGCGTCGCACATCATGGGTCCGCGGTTCTATCTGGCGACCCAGGCAATCTCGCAGATCCCGAATATATTCAAGCCCGATGAATGGCCGAAGCGATCCAGCGGCGAGGTCATCAACTGGGTATCCATGCAGACGATGTCTGCACTCTGGGATGACGTGACCAACCCGGCGCTGAATTCGGCGCCTGCGAATATTCACCTCCAGAACTTCGTGTCCTGGAGTTCCTGGATGCAAATGGGTGAGCGTCCGGGCGGCACGATGGCCCGCGCTTATGGCACCGAAATCGCGGGTTTCGATGCTTTGGAACCCGACGTTCTTGCGGCCTTTAAGAAATATACGCCGGAGATATTCGAAACCGCGACCTGGGATGTGACTCGCTTCGATGAGTTCGATTATTTCAACCTGATGCAGGAGCGGCGTGCCCGGGGTGAAGTCTGACCAGAGCGGAAAATGGCCCGGCGTTTGAGTCCTTTCCGGGCCCTGGCTAACGGGCTTGTCGCCTGCGGCAACTCCAGCAGGCCGGCGCCGACACGCTGCCCGCACTGAAAATACCGGCAAGCTGTCTTGAGCCTCGTCTTTAGGCAGTTTTGTTGGTCACCGCTTCAGGCGAGAATCTGGTGCAAATATTTTGCGGTGATTTCTTCCCATTCCATTTTCAGCCAGGGTGAGTACTTGTCAGCATTGGTTTCGATCTCCGCCGTGAGTTCATTCGGCGTCACAAAACGAAACTCTGATATTTCTTCAGGGTCCGCGCTCACGATACCGTCGAAGCGCCCGGCATAGACATAGCAGTTCTCGTATTCCGAGCCGATGTCGCCGAATTTGGCGTGATAGACGAATTTGTACAGGTACGTAAGCGTTGCTTCGACGCCCAGTTCTTCTTTAATGCGGCGCAGGGCCGCAGCCTCGGTGCTTTCGCCGAGTCGCGGGTGACTGCAGCAACTGTTGGCCCAGTAGCCGCCCCAGAGCATTTTCTGCGGGCTGCGCTGCTGAATCAGCAGTTTTCCTTCC
>Ga0209536_100017626_pt1 | contig 10101 bp, 10 predicted proteins | sample DeeMarSeWOR28_12_FD_187461 | JGI IMG/M metagenome (GOLD analysis project Ga0209536, IMG submission 187461) | Marine sediment microbial communities from White Oak River estuary, North Carolina - WOR-2-8_12 (SPAdes) (version 2) | ecosystem: Environmental > Aquatic > Marine > Intertidal zone >... | reverse complement strand
CTGCGCCAGCTGGACTCGGACCAGATCAAACAGGCCGCCACGCTGGCCTCGAGATGGCAGTGGCACGACAGCGCGATACGCACCGTGGCCAAGACCGAACATCGCAGTGATTACAGCCTGCGTTTTCCGATGCCCTACAAGCAACAGGTGCTGGAGCAGGCGCAGGCGCGCGAACTCGATCCGTCGCTGATCTACGGCGTCATGCGCCGGGAAAGCCTGTTCGATCCGCTGGCGCGCTCCAGCGTCGGCGCGCTGGGATTGATGCAGCTGATGCCGAGCACGGCGCGCAACGTCGCGCGTTCACTGGGGATGAAGCGCCCGCGCCAGGCGGATATCCTGTCGGTCGACAACAATATTCGACTCGGCACGACCTACCTGCGCACCGTGATGAACCACTTCGATAATAACGTCGCGCTGGCCGCGGCCGCCTACAATGCCGGGCCCAATAATGTGCGCAAGTGGTTGCCGCGGGATAACGTCATGTCGGCCGATCTCTGGGTCGAAACCGTGCCGTTTACCGAAACCCGCAACTACGTGCAGGCGGTGCTCGCTTATTCGACCGTGTTCGACCGCTCGCTCGGCAAGGATACCTTGATGTCGAGCCGCATGGGTGATATCAAGACCAGGTATTGATCCAGTACCTGTGATATGAAGATTTTCGGCGATGTTCGTTCCGGTAATTGCTACAAGCTCAAGTTGCTGTGCTCGCTGCTGGCGCTCGAGCACGAATGGATAGCGGTCGACATCCTCGCCGGTGAAACCCGTAGCGACGCCTTTCTGGCGATGAATCCGAACGGCGAGATCCCGGTCTGCGTCACCGATTCCGGCGAGATCATCACCCAGTCGAACGCCATCCTCTATTACCTCGGCGCGGGCAGCCGTTTCTGGCCGAACGACCGGCTGGCGCAGACGCGCGTGCTCGAATGGCAGTTTTTCGAGCAATACAGCCACGAACCGGGCATCGCCGTGGCGCGCTTCATCAGGCACTACCAGGGCATGCCGCAACAGCGGCAGCACGAATACGAAGCTTGCCTGAAAAAGGGTTACCGCGCGCTCGACGTGATGGAAGCGCGGCTGCGACAGCATGACTTCCTCGCCACCGACTGCTGCAGTCTCGCCGATATTTCGCTCTATGCCTACAGCCACGTCGCCGATGAGGGCGGCTTCGAACTCGACGGCTACCCCGCGATTCGCGCCTGGATCCGGCGCATACGGGGGCTCGACGGCTATCGCGGGATGACCGACTGACGCGATTCCCCAGGGCCGTTCCCGCGGCCGGCGTCGACGCCGTATCGGGGAAAACCGCTCGCCGCCGCAACGCTCATTTGTATTCAAAAATCACTGTGTTTATACTTCGTTTCCACCCGAGCCCGCGGGCTCTTCACTCCTAACCCGAAGACTTCATCACCGTGACTACGACTAACGATCAACTCGAGAAAATCAGAACCAGACCCGGATTCATCGCTGCGCTCGACCAGAGCGGCGGCAGCACGCCGAAAGCGCTGCAGAACTACGGCGTCAGCGCCGAGGCTTTCAGCAACGATGAGGAAATGTTCGACCTTATTCATGCCATGCGCAGCCGCATCATGACCAGTCCCGCATTTACCGGCGAGCGCATCATGGGCGCGATTCTGTTCGAAAACACGATGGATCGCGAGGTCGAAGGGCAGGCGACTGCCGACTACCTGTGGCAGGTCAAGCGCGTGGTGCCGTTTCTGAAGGTCGACAAGGGCCTCGCCGACGAAGTCGACGGCGCGCAGGTGATGAAGCCGATGCCCGGGCTGGACGATCTCTTGGCGCGGGCGCGGCAAAAGAATATCTTCGGCACCAAGATGCGCTCTGTGATCAAGACCGCCAACGACAAGGGCGTCAATGCGGTGGTCGACCAGCAATTCGAAATTGGCCGCCAGATCGTAGCGGCCGGGCTGGTGCCGATCATCGAACCCGAGGTCGACATCAACAGCCCGCAAAAGGCAGCAACCGAGGATTTACTCAAGGCCGCCTTGCTCGCCAACCTCGACCGCCTCGGCGACAACGAGCTGGTCATGCTCAAGCTGACGCTGCCCGAGCAGGACAACTTCTACCAGGAGTGCATTCGCCACCCGAACGTGCTCAAGGTCGTGGCGCTTTCCGGCGGCTATTCACGCGACGAGGCAAACCGGCGCCTGGCTGCGCAGCACGGCATGGTCGCGAGTTTTTCGCGCGCGCTTACCGAGGGTCTGAGCGCAGAGCAGAGCGACGACGAATTCAACAAGATGCTGGATGAGGCCATCGAAAGCATTTATCAGGCCTCGATTACCTGACACCGACATGGGAACCAAATCGATGAAAACCAAAATCTGCCTGCTTTCCGCGGCAATCCTGTTAAGCGCTTGTTCCACCCTCAAGTTGACCGAGGGCGGCGAGAAAGTGCGTGTACTCGAGCCTTCCGAGGTGAGCAGCTGTAAGAACCTCGGCAGAACCAATACCTCGACAACTGCAAAGATGGTGTTCGACCGGCCGGAGGATGCCGTCGCCAAGGAATTGCTGATCGTTGCGCGTAACGCCGCTGCGAGCATGGGCGGCGACACCGTCGTGCCGTTGACGGTAATCCAGGACGGACAGCAGACTTTCGTCGTATACAAGTGCGTCAACCCGGACGGCTGACGCCGCTTTTTGCCTGTTCTCGAGCGGTGCGGCCCCCCGGGTCGCACCGGGCCAGCGACAACGCTGGCGCAACCTGGCTACTGGTTTTTCACCATCACCTGGGTCGCGAGCCTGTGTGAAATTTCGGCGTGCGTCTTGGTGATATCGTCGCCGCCGCTGAAATGGATCAGCTCGTCGCACATCGCCTCGAAGCGGCGCTGGCCCGGCCCCGGCGCCGAGTTTTGCGAAGTAATCCCATAGATGTACTTGCCCCGGGCCCGCGCGTAACCGCACTCGAAACCGGTCCAGGCCTCCGCCTCGACACCCTCGAGGATCAGCAGCACGATATCGGCCCTGTCGAGCTCGGCCTCGTAGCAGGCCTGTATTTCGCGCGGCGTCAGCGTGGCAGTGTTGATATCCAGGTCGACCTGCGGAATCAGCACTTCCATGTAGGGATTATCCTCGGTCAGGGTATCGCGCAGCGCCAGGTTCCAGACACGCGCCGCCTGTGAACTGTTATAAGCCGCCATGTAGGCGCGCACGCCGTGATGGATGCCCATGTTGACGTTGCTGGTGATCGATTCCGGTTCGAGATTGGTTTCCTTCTCTGATGCGACCTGCAGCGCATCGCTGAGCTTTATCTGGCCGGTCATCAGGGCATGGCTGATGATGGCGCCGTTGATGTTCGGCAAGTAGCGCATGCGCGCTATATCGTCCAGGGTTCTGACCGTGCCGCTGGCATAAACGGGTATGGAAACATCGTGGCTGAGCTGCTCGGTCAGCGCCAGCGCCTCGTCGAAATCGGTGTCCAGGCTCTGCGTGCCCTTGTGAATAACGCCGGCGATGCCGGTCATTTGCAGGTCGCGGATCAGGTCCAGCGGGCGAAACGCGGTCTGGGTCTTCCAGCCGTCGATCATGACGTAACCGCCGCGAGTCGCCAGGTGCACGATGATCCCCCCGGGATGGCGGCTGGCAGCCTCGACCACCAGCGGCGAATCGGTAATCGCGACCGTGCCCAGCACGACGCGGGCGGCGCCCCATTCGAACCAGTCGTTGATCTGCGCCAGCGTGCGTATGCCGCCGGCCACCTGGATCGGCACGTCGGTAGAATTGATCAGTTCGCGGATCGACGCCCAGTTGTGACGATCGTTCGATCGGGCCGCGTCGACATCGACGATCTGCAGCATTTGCGCGCCTTCGGCGATGAATTTCTGCACGGCTTCGGCGGGCGTGATGTCATGGACGATGTCTTCGCCCTCGATAGCATTGCGCGTTATTACCTTGCCGTTGCTGATCTGTATCTCTGGTATGATAATCATCGTCTGGACCCCCCGTTACGATGCGATCGATTATATCAAATACTGCACATCGTCGGGACGACAATTCGTGACAGCCCGGCCGCGGAGAAGAATTCGATGTCAGAGCAGCAGCCCGTCAAGATCCTGTTCGTCTGCATGGGCAATATCTGCCGTTCGCCGACCGCGCACGGCCTGTTTCAGCGACTGGTCGACGAGCAGGGGCTCGGCCGGCGCATTCTGGTCGACTCGGCCGGCACGCACAGTTATCACGTCGGCAATCCGCCGGATTCGCGCTCGCAGGCGACCGCAAGGCAGCGCGGCGTCGACCTGTCGGGGCTGCGCGCGCGCCGCTTCGTTAGCAGCGATTTCGTCGAGTTCGATTACCTGCTCGGCATGGACTCGGGCAATATTGCCGACATGCACGCTATCCGGCCCGAGCAGGCAAGGGCGCGGCTGCAGCTCATGCTCGAGTACTCTAAGCGCTTCTCCGAGCGCGAGGTGCCGGACCCGTATTTCGGCAACGACGGTTTCGAGCTGGTGTTCGACATGATCGACGACGCCTCGCGCGGCCTGCTCGAGCACATTCGCAAGGAGCACGCTATCTAGCGGGCAGGGAAGTCGATAGCGATCGCCGGGCCGTGGCGCGATGCCGCGGAACATCGGCGAGCACTAGCTGTAACTCAGAAATTTCTTCGCCGTGGCGACGTATTTGCGCCGCGACCAGAACAGGCTCCAGCGGTTGCCGCCGAGCTGTTGCCAGAGCACGGCGGCGCGAATACCGGCCAGCAGCAGCGCCCTGATCTTCGCCGCGTTGGCGTCGTTGCGCAGGTAGCTTTGCTCGCCGCGCACCATGATTCTCGGGCTCAGGCCGCTGATACAGCTCTGGTACAGGCCGTCGATCTTGTTCACCCGGGTTTGCCGGCTCAGGTTGAAATCGACGCTGTTGCTGTCGATCGTGCGCAAGCCCTTCAGCAGCTGGTCCGACAATTGCTCGTCGCGCAAGATCTGGTTGGCGAGCTTCAGCATCGACAGCATGTAGTAGGCGATGTTGCGGCCCGGCGCACGATTTGCGCCGCCGAGATAATCGGCCAGCGCGCCGAAGCCGCGTGTCAGGCAGGCCAGGTCGCCGAGCGCCTCGCGCGTGTTGTCCGCATCGATGGTAAAAAGACTGTCGAAGCTGCAATCGAATTCTGCCTGGCTGCAGTTACCGTGCAGCGCCAGCTCGTCCACCAGGGTCGCGGCCTGGAACATGCCGGCGAGGGCCAGCGTCTGGTCTTCCAGCCGGTTCATGGATTATATGCCGCTTCGATGGTGCCGCCGCCCAGGCACTGTTCTCCCTGGTAGAGCACCAGCGCCTGGCCGGGTGTGATCGCGCGCTGGGCTTCACTGAACTCGATCTCGGCGCTATCGCTGCCGAGCGCGATGACGCGGCACCGGCAGTCGCGCTGCCGGTAGCGCACCTTGGCGCTGCATTCGTAGGGCGCAGTCGTGACCGCTGCCGAAATCCAGTGCAGGTCGGTGACGCGGCAGCGCGAATGGAACAGCAGCGGGTTGTCGACTCCCTGCGCAACCACCAGCCGGTTACTGTCCAGTTGCTTGGCGACCACGTACCATGGTTCGTCACGCCCGGGTTCGGTGCCGCCGATGCCGAGCCCCTGGCGTTGGCCGATGGTGTAATACATCAGGCCGGCGTGCTCGCCGAGGCGCTCGCCGTCGGAACTGACGATGTCGCCGGGTTGTGCCGGCAAAAAGCGCTGCAGGAAATCGCGGAACTTGCGCTCGCCGATGAAGCAGATGCCGGTGCTGTCCTTCTTGTCGTGCACGGCGAAGCCTTCGCGGCGGGCGATTTCCCGCACCTCGGATTTTTCCATTTCACCGATCGGAAACAGCGCGTGCCTGAGCTGGTACTGATTCAGCGCGTAAAGAAAATAGGACTGGTCCTTGTTGTCGTCGAGGCCGCGCAGCAACTGGCAGGCGCCGTCGCGTTCGCGGCTGCGCACGTAATGGCCGGTGGCGATGCGTTCCGCGCCGAGCACTCGGGCATGGTCGAGGAAGGCCTTGAACTTGATTTCGCGGTTGCACATGATGTCCGGGTTCGGCGTTCTGCCGATGCGGTATTCGTGCAGGAAATACTCGAACACGTTATCCCAGTACTCGCCGGAAAAATTGACCGTGTGAAGTTTTATTCCGAGGCGATCGCAGACCTGCTGCGCATCCGCGAGGTCCTCGGCGGCCGAGCAGTATTCCTCGGTATCGTCTTCCTCCCAGTTCTTCATGAACAGGCCTTCGACCCTGTAACCCTGCTGCAGCAGTAGCCAGGCGGAAACCGAGGAATCCACGCCGCCGGACATGCCGACGATTATTTTTTCGCGGGAAGGGTCAGCCATGGGAAATCAGTTGGCGGCCAGTTCAGGATTGAAAGCGCTCGGAAAATCACGCTTGCGCATCCAGTCGGGCAGCGGCTGCAGGTAGGGCAGTTCGCCATTATCTCGATACCAGGAATCGACCGCGTAAATCTGCCCGCTTTCTATTTCGCGGATGGTGGCTGTCCAGTGCGTGATAAACCAGACCATGCGCCGCTGCTTCAGATCGACACGGTGCCACTTCAGCAAGCCGAGCTCCTGCAACGCCGACAGGTACTGGAAGGTGTTGGTCGATTCGTCGATGCAGTCCATTTGCCGCGGAATATCGCTGCCTGGATAATTGCCGCCCTTGTCGAGATGAGTTCCGGATAATTCCCCGCTGATACGCTCCATCAGCGCGACCGCTTCGCGTATCGCCTGCTTTTCGGCGTCGCTGTCGTTCACGCCGTCGGCGAACAGGGCCCTGATCTGCCGCCAGTGGGCGTCGTCGAAGCGCAATTCCATTGTCGTCTTGCAGCGGAAGTCATAACAATGCACGAAATAGGGTTCGGCGAACGCGGGCAGGCAGAGCGACGACAGCAGCAACAAATGAATCGGCAAAATTCTCATGCTTCCGGCCCTATGCGAACGACGGGCTGATGACATCCAGCGGGTAGGCCCGGCCGTCGCGAAAATCGTCTATGCATTGCAGCACCATCGGGCTGCGATGCTGCGCCCGGCAGGCGACTATCTCTTCGTAGCTCAGCCACTCGGCGGCAATGATACCCCGATCAAGCTCGCCGGCAAGGCGTTCGCCGACCTCGCCGCGAAAGCCGAAGCGCAGAAAGGTATGCGCCGAGCCGGCCTGCGGCTGATAGCGATACACGCCGAGCAGCGCCTGCGGCCGGAACGGGTAGCGGGTTTCCTCGAGTGTCTCCCGCACCACCGCCTCGAGCAGCGTTTCGCCGGCTTCGAGGTGGCCGGCCGGCTGGTTATAGACGATACTGCCGCCGACTTCCTCCTTGACCAGCAGGTACCTGCCGTCGAGCTCGCAGACCGACGCGACCGTGGTGTTCGGCTTCCAGCCTGCTTCAGGCATCGGCCTCGCGCCGGCGCCAGTGCGCGAGGCCCTGGGCGTTCAGCCTAATGTCGTTGCGCAGGATAGCCCGCAGGTCGGCCGAGTCGTCCGCGGCAAGCGTACTCAATACGAGTTCGGACAGTGCTTGCTGCAGCCTGTCTTCGAAATCCGCCGCGTCAAGGTCGAACTTGCGGCTGGTTTCGACATACTGATCGATCCACTGCAGAAAGCTCACCAGCTGTGCGCCTGGATTGCTGAATTCGCCGTAGTGAGTCAGGTACAGCCGCTCGGGCGCGAAGCTCATGATGCGGTCGAGCGATTTCCGCAGTGCCTCGGGGTCGAACTGGTTCGGCGGCGTGGTCGGCAGCAGGCCGCGCGGCAAAGACTTCATCGGCGCGTAACTGATGCCGAAGGTATCACCGGTGAAAACGCCCTCGCTGTGCTGGTCGTAAATGCAGAAGTGGTGGCGCGCGTGCCCGGGCGTATCGATGAAAACCAGCTCGCGCCCGCCGACGCTGTGGCGGGACATGTCCTCGGCGACGATGACGCGCCGTTCGTCGATCGGCTCTATATTGCCGTACAGCTTCTCGAAGCGCTGCCGGCCATAAACGCTGATGGTGCCGGCAACGAGGCGCGACGGGTCGATCATGTGACGCGCGCCGAGCGGGTGCACGATCAGGCGGGCCTCGTGAAAACGGCGCATCATTTCGCCGGCGCCACCGGCGTGATCGAGATGCACGTGCGTCGGGATAACGTATTTCACCTGGCCTCGATCGATGCCGAGCCGCTGCAGTGTGGCGAGTACGTTGTCGATCGAATGGAATGTGCCGGTCTCGATGATCGCGGCCTCGTCGCCTTCTCGCAGCAGGTAGATCGAAGCGACCTGCGGCTTGACGTAGAGCGCGTCGATGCAGTAGATGCCGTGCGCGAGCGGCGTGAAACTGGCCATGTCCGGATTCATGTTCAGGCGCCGTCTTTACAGTGCTCCGCCATGAACAGCCAGGTCTCGATGACCGAGTCCGGGTTCAGCGAGATGCTGCTGATGCCCTGTTCCAGCAGCCATTCGGCGAGGTCCGGATGATCGGATGGCCCCTGTCCGCAAATACCGACGTATTTGTTCGCCTTGCGGCAGGCCGAAATCGCCTGATGCAGCAGCTCCATGACCGCGGGGTCGCGCTCGTCGAAACCGGCGGCAACCAGGCCCGAATCGCGATCCAGCCCCAGCGTCAGCTGGGTGAGATCGTTGGAGCCGATAGAAAAGCCGTCAAAATGCTCGAGAAAACGGTCGGCGAGAATGACGTTGGACGGGATTTCGCACATCATGATCACGCGGAATCCATCCTCGCCGCGGACCAGTCCGTTTTCGCGCAACAGCTGGTGCACCGCCTCGGCTTCTCCGAGCGTGCGCACGAAGGGAATCATGACCTCGAGATTCTTCAGGTTCATCTCGTTGCGCACCCGTTTGATGGCCTCGCACTCGAGCCGGAAGCTGGGTTTGAACTCGTCGCTGATGTAGCGCGAAGCGCCGCGATAGCCGAGCATCGGATTTTCTTCGTGCGGCTCGAAGATGTCGCCGCCGAGCAGGTGCGCGTATTCGTTCGATTTGAAATCCGACATGCGCACGATCACGCGCTCCGGGGCAAACGCCGCCGCCAGCGTGGCGATGCCTTCGCTCAGCTTGTCGACGTAGTACTCGACCGGGCCGGCATAGCCGCCGATGCGGGTTTCGATCTGCTTTTGCAGCTCGGGCTTCATGCTGTCGAATTCGAGCAGCGCGCGCGGATGGATGCCGATCATGTTGCTGATGATGAACTCCAGCCGTGCCAGGCCGATACCGGAGTGCGGCAATCGAGAAAAGGTAAACGCGCGCTCCGGGTTGCCGACGTTCATCGATACCTTGACCGGAATCTCCGGCATCTTCGACAGTTCGTGCTGCTGGTAATCGAATTCGAGCAGCCCCTGGTAAACGTGACCGGTATCGCCCTCGGCACAGGATACCGTCACTTCCGCGCCATGCTCGATCGCGGCGGTGCCGTCGCCGGTGCCGACCAGCGCGGGTATGCCGAGCTCGCGCGCGATGATCGCGGCATGGCAGGTGCGGCCGCCGCGGTTGGTGACGATCGCCGCGGCGCGTTTCATGATCGGCTCCCAGTCGGGGTCGGTCATGTCGGTGACCAGCACGTCGCCCTCGGCGACCTGGTCCATCTGCGTCAGGTCGCTGATTATCCGCGCCTTGCCGCGGCCGATGCGATTGCCGACCGCGCGCCCGCTGGTCAGGATCGTCGATTTCTGTTTCAGCTGGTAGCGTTCGATGACCTGGCCGGCGCGCGACTGCACCGTTTCCGGGCGCGCCTGCACGATGTAGAGGCGTCCGTCCTCGCCGTCCTTGGCCCACTCGATATCCATCGGCCGGCCGTAGTGCTGCTCGATGGTAACCGCCATCTTCGCCAGTTCGGTGATATCGGCGTCGTCGATCGAAAAGCGATTGCGATCGGCGGCGTCGACATCGACCGTCTGGATCGCCTCGTGCGGCGAATCGCCCTCGGCATAGACCATCTTGATCATCTTGCTGCCGCGGCTTTTCAGCAGGATGCTGCGATCGGCCAATCCCAGGGTTTTCTTGTAGACGTAAAATTCGTCCGGGTTGACCGCGCCCTGGACGACGGTTTCGCCGAGGCCGTAACTGCTGGTGATGAAGACCACGTCCTCGAAGACGGACTCGGTGTCGATGCTGAACATGACGCCGCTGGCGGCGAGG
>Ga0209536_100017625_pt1 | contig 10101 bp, 9 predicted proteins | sample DeeMarSeWOR28_12_FD_187461 | JGI IMG/M metagenome (GOLD analysis project Ga0209536, IMG submission 187461) | Marine sediment microbial communities from White Oak River estuary, North Carolina - WOR-2-8_12 (SPAdes) (version 2) | ecosystem: Environmental > Aquatic > Marine > Intertidal zone >... | reverse complement strand
GAGATCACGTTTGAGATACCTCTGGCCGAGGTGATCTACGACTTTTACGATCGACTGAAGACCGTCACCCGGGGGTACGGATCCTTTGACTACGAACTCATCGGCTACCGAGAGAGCCAGTTGGTGAAGCTGGACATCCTGGTGAACGGCGAGAAGGTGGACGCACTTGCCGGTATCGTCCACCGTGACCGTGCCCGGAAGTTCGCGGTGCAGGTGTGCGATCGGCTCAAAGAGGAGATTCCCAGGCACCAGTTCAAGATTGCCATACAGGGGGCCGTAGGCGGCAAGATCATCGCCCGCTCGACCATCTCCGCCTTCCGGAAGGACGTGACCGCCAAGCTCTACGGCGGCGACGTCACCCGCAAGCGAAAGCTCCTGGAAAAGCAGAAGAAGGGCAAGAAGCGTATGAAGATGGTGGGCTCCGTCATGATTCCCCAGCAGGCCTTCGTGGCCGTATTAAAGTCGGACAAAGACTGAGAGGCAACAATCAGGCACCGGGAAAGGAAGCAGCTCTCGAAACGTTGAAATGGTCGATGATCTAATGTGGGTGAAAAATAAGAGGTGCAACCATTGTACGGTGGAAAGGTTGACGTGTTCATCGCCATTTTGTCCTTTGATTAGGAAAGAAGTACGCGAACCTGCGTGCATGTATGTGAATCTATGACCAGGTTTTTATGATTGCTGGACTTTTAGCAAATCGACTATGCCTGATCACCGGATCAAGCCGGGGGGTCGGACTGGGTATCGCCCGAGCATTTGCCGGATACGGTGCGACCGTCACGCTCCATGGAAGGGACGAGCACGTATTGGCCGAGTGTAGGGCTGGTTTGCCTGAACCGTCGAGGCACCGTTATGTTGTCGCTGATCTGAACACGACTGCAGGACCACGAGCACTGGCTGATGGATTTCTTCGGCTCCATGATAGGCTGGATGTTCTCATCCACAGTGCAGGGATTCTTGGCCCTAAGGCTCCACTGGCTAACTACCCGGAGGAGGCCTGGAATGACGTCCTTAGGATCAACCTGACCGCGCCGTTCATGATCACCCAGGCTCTGCTGCCGGCCCTCAGAAAGGGTGACAACCCATCAGTAATTTTCATTTCCAGCGGAGTGGGTCGCAAAGGCCGCGCCGGGTGGGGCGCCTATGCGGTGAGCAAGTTCGCAGTGGAGGGAATCACCCAGGTGTGGGCCGATGAATTGCAGGGAGAGGGTATTAGGGTGAACGCGGTGAATCCTGGAGGGACCCGCACCCAGATGCGAGCCGCGGCGTACCCTCTAGAGGACCCACTGAACCTGCCAACTCCGGAGGAGATTGCTCCTGTGTTTGCTTGGCTGGCCAGAGCAGAGAGTCAGGTTGCAGGCCAGAGCCTGGAAGCCCGGGACTGGATAGGCCGGAATCCGGCCATTTAGCCCGATTAGTTCATGGATCTGCTGCTCCGACCGTGGATACGACCGTCCTTCCGGAGTTCCGTCCAACGGCGGTTAAGAAACTGAACCACAGAGAGCACAAAGCGCACAGAGTAGAATCTAACGCCAACCCCGCGTTTTTCTCTCCCATCCAAGCAAATTCCGGCAGAACCCGAATTGTAAGGCTGAAGGGTTATGGCGAAAGTGCCTGTCGTCGAGCTGAGTGACTGCATTGAGTGCGACTGCTGCGTGGAGATTTGCCCCGCGGTGTTCAGATGCAATGTAACCATGGGCTATATCGAGGTGATCGAACTCGGAAAATACCCGGAGCAGGAGGTTTGGGATGCCATCAACTTTTGTCCAGCCGACTGCATTAGCTGGGAAGAGGAATGAGGCGGAGTCCTATCCGCCACCAGAATTGAGGGGTAAAGAATGCACCCCGACACCCGGGGTGGCATCCCAACCGCCGTCGCCAGAGATATGGCGGTCAAGTAGGGGCGAAATGAAGCGATGGCGATAGCCATGTCCGCTTCAGAACTCCCGCCGACTCCCCTGGATCAAAGGGGATAACTCTATGGAGCTAAATCATAAGTTTCGTATAAGCTTCTCCAGATCAGCCGGCTGGAAGTCGAGCTTTGTGAACAGCTTGGCTTCAACTCTGCGGCAAAGATCGAAATTTTCACGGATGAGCCGGCGGAGTCTATGATTGTCTCTGCCATACCGTGCCATAATGTCGTGCATTCGCTTTTCCAGACTGACAACGGAGCTGTGTAACACTCTTTTGTCAGCGTAATAGACAATTTCCTTCTCAGAATACGCTCCATCGAGCGAGTAGTTCCTCAGCCGGACGTGTTCGCCGACAATATCGGCAATTTCATCAAGCTGGTGCTGCAAACATATTTGCTTACCCAAAGCTGAGTGATCTCCTCCGGTTTGCAGGCAAGCTGTTTTGGCGATATCGTGCAGCAGTGCACCGGCTACCGCCTTTTCGACGCAAATCTGGGCACCCGCATCCACAAGTCCCTGCGAGATAGTTCTGACGATTTTCGCTACCAGAATGCTGTGTTCTCTGATGTTGTCCAGCATCTGGTATTGATCCATCAGCGCATAACACTCTTTTTCCGTTGGTGTCACGACACAGCTTTCCTGTCAGGCAGCATTTTGCACATGATAATGCCGATGAAAGATACCAGCAAAGCCGTCCAGAAAACAGCCTCAACTCCTTTGCCTATTGATTCCCGGACCGCATGTGCAGCTCCGCTGGAAAGAGATGCTGCAATTTCCGGCCGAAGGAATTCCTGCAGGTTTCGGGAAAGATGAGCTGCCAGTTCTGCTGGAATCTCTGAGCTGAGCGGAGAGTTGACAATGGAGTCAATGGCCTGATCAATATAATGGGACGCCATGGCACCAGACACACCTATGCCGACAGTGCCGCCAAGGGTTCTGGCAAACTGTTGTGACGATGTGGCAACCCCCAGGTCACTCTCGTGGAGACTGTTCTGAACTTTCAGTAAAGTGGCTACAGACACGAAACCCATTCCAATACCAATTGGACAAATCACTACACTGAAATAGATGAGGCCTGTGGCTGAGCTGAAGGTCAGGGTCAATGCAATACTGAAGAACATGAGAATTGCCCCGGCCACACTTGTGACTTTCTCTCCGAGACGGTTAACAAGCTGACCGCACACCAGAGCGCCAGCTGACCACCCCAGGCTCAACGGCACCATGACAAGTCCCAACTCCGCAGCAGTTCTCCCCAAAGTTCCTTGTACGAAAAGGGGGAGGAATGCTAGCAGGGAGAAGATCGCAAAGCTACTAAAAAAGGCAGCTCCGTTGGCCAGGGTAAAGCCAGCTAGTCGGAAGAAATGCAGAGGTAAGATTGGTTCGACAGCCCGTCTTTCCGCATGCCAGAAAAGAGCACCGGCGAGGAGTGCAGTTGCACATAGGCCGATAAGCTTGGGGGAGTGGTAGGAATGGGCTTCACCTAAGAGGAGAAATACGAACAACATGGCCAAAACACAGGTAGTGAGGGAGATGGCGCCGAGGTAATCGATGGCTGCATCCTTCTTCTGGCGCGATTCATGGAAGAAGCGGAGGATGAAAAAAACGGCCAAACCACCAATGGGCAAGTTTATGTAAAATACCCACGGCCAGGTCAGATAAGTGACGATAAAGCCCCCCAGAAGCGGGCCCAGAACGCTGGAGACCCCCCAGACAAAACTTATGAGGCCCATCATCCTGCCGCGCTCCTCCGGAGCAGACACCTCTGATACGACGATATAGGCGAGCGCAAAATTACCGCCAGCGCCAATTCCTTGCAAGGCCCGCAGCAGTATGAGCTGCGGCATGCTATCCACCATGCCGGCAAGCGCCGAACCAATGAGAAAAGCCGCAACCGCCACAACAAAGAGTTTTTTGCTGCTGTAAAGGTCAGCCAGTTTGCCGAACAGGGGTAATGAGATGGTGCGGGTAAGCATGTAGGCTGAAAACACCCAGCTATAGAGTTCCAGGCCTCCCAGGTCCGCAACAATGGTAGGCATCGCCGCCCCGACGATCAGAGCATCCAGTGCACCCAGAAAAACCGCCAGCAAGGCGGCGATCAGGACTAGGGCCCGCGTTCTATCTGGCATCTCTGCTGGCAAAGGTTTGAGTATTCCCCCTGATAGATAGACTAGCTATGATATATCTATGCTACTTCCCGGCGATGGGTTCCCGGAAAGAGGGCATGGGATCTGAAAAGTCTTCCCAAAAATGATGCAACCACTTAATATAACCGGTAAGCGCTCAGCGGTCAGCTATCAGTGGTCAGGAAAATGAAAAAATCTATAGCGGTCACGAGAGTCTGCCTTTATGACTGCAGGTTGTTTAATTTGGTTCTTGTTTTTATAAGGGCTGACCGCTAACGGCTGAAAGCTTGATCATATGGGAACCTACTTTCTGGGCTTTGGTCGTCCTTTCGGTCGCTTGCTAATGTAAGTAGGTCGGGTGGTTTCCGCCGCGGCGGAGTTCACCCGACACCACGTTGCGTCGGATCAACCTCTCTGCGCGAGAACGATCCGACCTACTCCCTGATAGCTCGAGAAGAGGAAAGTATGCGAGAATCCGAGGGCATGCACTATGAAGGCACCATCATTCGGCCTCCCAGCGAAGCCTTCAGTATCCTACTGCAGGTAACGCTTGGCTGCTCCCATAACCAGTGCACATTTTGTGGCACATACAAGGATAAGCGCTTTACCATCAAAGATGAGGATACCATTCTGAATGATATACTTTTTGCCTCCAAACATATGCGTAATCAGCACCGGCTTTTTCTGATGGACGGTGATGCGTTGGTAATCCCGCAGAAGAGACTCGTGTGGATACTTGAAGAGATTCGAGAGCACCTGCCCTGGGTGAGAAGGGTCGGGGCCTATGCCAATGCCAAGAGCGTGAAGTTAAAAAGTGATGAGGATTTGGCTTTGTTGGGGGAAAAGGGTCTTGGCATTGTTTATTTAGGAGTTGAGAGCGGAGACGACGAAACCCTTAAAAAGGTGTGCAAAGGGACCACCGCAGAAAATCTCATCTTTCAGGGAAGGCGAGTCAAGAAGGCGGGAGTCAAGCTTTCGGTCACAGTGCTGCTGGGGATAGCCGGCCGCTCAGGGTCACTCGGGCACGCCAGAGCAACAGGAGAACTCCTCACCGCCATGGATCCCAATTACGTTGGGGCCCTCACTGTGATGATTCTGCCTAATACACCTCTGGCGGAGGATTTTGCTGGGGGCCGATTTGAACTTCCAGACAAGCACGAGCTTCTGCTGGAATTGCGAGAGATGTTTAAACATACTCATTTGAGCGGGGGGCTGTTTTTTTCCAACCACGCCTCCAACTACCTGCCCGTAAAAGCAAGGTTGCCCAAAGATCGCGAGAAGACCTTGGCGCTAATCGACGGGGCATTGCGAGGCGAGATCGCCTTGAAGCAAGAGTGGATGAGGGCATTGTAGGTTATGTCGCTTGAGACGGCTAACCTGCCAAAGGCGCTGAGTTATTAAGTGGCGAAGAGAGTCGAGAACTATTATGGCCTCTGAGAAGTGGGAGAAAGCAATCATCCACCTCGATATGGATGCTTTTTATGCCGCTGTTGAAGTGATGGATAACCAGACTCTAAGAGGTAAGCCGGTTATCGTCGGCGGCGGCAAGGAAAGGGGTGTGGTGTCGTCGGCTTCGTATGAGGCCCGGAAGTTCGGCGTTCATTCGGCCCAACCAACGGCCACTGCCATGCGTCTCTGTCCTCATGGCGTCTTTCTGCCGGTAAGGATGCGGAGGTACAAAGAGATTTCGCAGGGAATCTTTGAAATCTTTCATTGCTATAGTCCTCTGGTGGAACCATTGTCACTGGATGAGGCCTTTCTGGATGTGACCGGTTCCATCCGTCTTTTTGGCCCACCGGAAGAGATCGCGAGGAGAATCAAACAACAAGTGGTGTCAGAGACCGGCCTGACAGTGTCTGCTGGCGTTGCACCGTCGAAGTTTGTGGCGAAGATCGCCTCTGACCTTCAGAAACCCGACGGACTCACGGTTGTGCCACAAAGATTGATCAGAGATTTTCTGGAACCCCTTTCCATAGATAAGCTTTGGGGAGTGGGCAAAGCAACCCGCGAGACGCTTTTTCAGCTTGGGATCAAGACCATCGGCGACCTGAGCTGTGTTCCCTCAGAGCTTCTGGTTAGAAAGTTGGGTAAACACGGGCTGCATCTGCATCTCCTTGCCCAAGGAGTGGACAAGAGGGAAGTCGAACCCGAGCGCGAGGTGAAGTCCATCGGGCACGAAGAGACCTATCCGGTGGATATTCGAGATATGGCGAGGGCAAGAAGGGAGCTTCTCGCCCTCGCCTCCAAGGTGGCCCGGCGGCTCCGACGCCACGGCTTTGTCGGCAGGACGGTTACCCTCAAGGTGAAATATCATGATTTTGTGCAAATCACCCGCTCAGTGACCCTTCCGGAAGCCGCCGATGACGGCAAGGAGATCTTTCAGAGTTGCTGTAGCTTGTTGGGGAAGACTGAGGTAGGGAATAAACCGGTGAGACTCTTTGGCATATCCCTTTCTCAACTCAGGTATTGCGATGGAGAGGAGCAACTTGCCCTTTTCGATGAAATAGATTCGCCGCCAAAGAGGAAGAGATTGAACAAAGCGCTGGACACTATTTCTGAAAAATTCGGTGATGAGGCGATATTGCCGGGGACCCTATTAGAGTCTTAGGTTGTCCAATTTGGGGCGGAAAGAAAGATGGAACGCAGAATTGTCCACAATAGGTGTTTAACTGGCAGCCGGAACCAAGCAGCAAGTGGTCCGCGGTTAACGGCCGATAGTAAACGGTGATCCAATGAGGGGGCTCGAAACCGTCTACTGTTCACTAATCACCGTTGACTGGAGAGAATGAGCCAGTGACCCGTGACAAATGACCCATTACTCCTTGTGGTGCGAGTGACATGGAAGATCTACTTGAAACTCTCAGGATAAACGAGGAAATTGCGCAGAAGTTTTTTGAGATTGAGATCAGTATCTTGTCAATTCTCAACTTTAAGGATCTCTTTGAAAGACTGCTTACCGAAATCAAGGAAAAATTTGGAGTACCCTATGTCTGGATCTCGATGATCGACAAGAGCGAGGTCTCCGACCTAATTCAGTCCCTGGAATCCTCAAAAATCCTCAAGGGACGCTTGAACGTCATAGGCAGGGAGACATTGCTGAGCCTCATTGAAAGAAAAACAAGGCCGATCCTCATCGGCGGCGATCTAAAGCCATATTATGAACTTCTTCCTCAAGGCCAGATGTACTTCATTCGCTCGCTTGCCATCGCGCCGATCACCCTGGATGGTGAAATTATTGGAAGCCTGAATCAGGCTGACCTATCCAGACTCCGGTATCGACCAGGGATGGACACGCGTCTGCTTGAACAGCTTGCGGTGAAGGTGTCCATCTGTCTGTCCAACGTTACCGCCCATGAGAAACTAAGGTGGTTTGCCTGGAGAGATCCGCTCACGAGTTTGCTCAATCGCAGGGTTATGGAGACGGTGCTGAAGCGGGAATATAGACGGGCCGTTCGATACAAGACTCCCCTAACCCTGGCATTCCTCGACCTGGACGACTTCAAGACTGTCAACGATAAGTACGGGCACGACCGCGGCGACGAATTACTTCGCTACGTTGCCGAGACTCTGGAAGAGATGACGCGCGATAGTGACGTTGTGGCCCGGTACGCTGGGGATGAGTTTGTCGTCATCCTTCCGGGGATAACCACTCAGGAGACCCTCACACTGATCCAGAGGTTGCAAGACCACTTCGGGGAAAACCCCCTGAAGGCGGACGGAGATTCCATACCCATTTCAATCAGCTTTGGTATCGCCTCAGTGGGGGACGATGGCGTGGATGTCCCCAGTTCTCTCTTGCGGAAAGCAGACGAAATGCTTTACAACGCCAAAGAACTCAAAAAACAACGGGAAAAAGGGGGACGATCACAAAAAATCAGGTGATCTGGTGGACGTCCAGAATTTTTACCCTATATTTCAAAGCTCTTCCGGCAAGGGGATGGTTGAAATCAAGCACAAAATAGTCATTCTGGATGTCACCCACGAAACAAAGACCTTGCTGGCCTGGTTTTGTTTCTACTTTGAGGAGCGTGCCTTTCTTGAGTTGTTTGCCCTTGGGAAATTCTTCGAGCGGAACTCGAAGGACTCTGGACTGATCAAACTCACCGAAGGCATCCTCAGGCTGGAGTAAAAACTCCCTTTCTGCCCCAGGATTAAGACCGATAATTTCCTTTTCGATCTTAGGGAAGACCTCGCCTGAGCCAAATCGGAAAACCATGGGGTCTCTATGGTTGGTGCCGAGCACCCTGGTTCCTGACTCGATGAAAGCGTCATACTCCATGGTTACATATGTTCCGGGACCAATCTTCGGCATTACTAGTTCCTTGTGGCCTGTCCGCGGGTTTTGGGCGACCTCAGGGGTAAGCTTTTAAAGCGGTATAATCTGAATTATAACGGATTAGCCCGACCATGGGAACCAGGAATGTTCGGCATAGCAACCGTACCCGCATGGTTGTGATTCTGCTCTGTACGCTTGGTGCTCTCTGTGGTTCAGTTTCTTAACCGCCGTTGGACGGAACTCCGGAATGACGGGCTATCTACGGTCACTCCAGGGCGTGATTTATGAATTATCCGGACTAAGGATGATGGTGGTGGGCCGAGGCCGCTTTGGTGTATTTCGACTTTGGCACCAGAGCGCCCGTGGGGCAAACGGCGGCGCAGGCGGTGCAGCGGTGGCAGGGGAAGTCAGCCGGATCTCCAGTACCGAACAAGGCAATCACCGTGTCGAATCCCCGGTTGGCAAAGGTCAAGAGGTTGTGGCCATTTCTTCTATGGCAAATGTAAACGCACTTGCCGCAAAGCACACAGCGGAATGGATAGTAGGTAAAGAAAGTGAGGTCCACTTCCTCGTCAACGTCCCGCTCGAGTAGGTCCAAGGGGTCGGGCTTCAAAGCTACCTTGAGGTGCTTGGCGATGCGGATGAGCTGGCAATCACCCTTGACTGGACAGTCCTTCGGGTCGCGGTGGTGGGCGGACATGAGCAGTTTGAAAGCCATCCGCTGAAGGCGTCTCACCGGTGGAGTGTCGGTCCTCACTGCCAGACCTTCGCGGACTTTCTCTGTACACGAGGTCACCGGTCGGTCAAGGCCGTCAATCTCCACAAAGCACAACCTGCATGAGGCGTGAGGGTGCTTCCTCGACTTCATGAAACACATATTGGGAATGAAAATCCCATTCTCGAGACACGCCTGGAGGACGGATTTTTCTTGTTCCGCTTTGATCTCTTTGTCATCGACGATCAGCTTGACCATACTCTCTTACACCTATAGGGTCTAGGAGTTCGGCCATGATAGGAACAACGAGCAGTTGGCTCCGCTTCATTCCTCCATTGAAATATTGGAATGGTGGAACCATAGGTTTAGAGGAATCTTAACGATGAGGAATGGATATTTTCCGCTCTTACTACCCAGCATTCCATCATGCCAAACGAGGGGTAAACATCAGCCGCCTGCCGATTTCTTGTCAGGAGGTCGCTCGATGATGGGGGCCAACTCCGGCGGCGAAACCTTCAGCACCGCGTCGTATTCCGGGGGACAGACTGCCATGCATTCCCCGCATTTCACACAAAGCCCCTGGTCAACCGCTTTTTTTCGCCCTGTGGCGGTGAAAATGGCTTCCACCGGACAGCAGCCCACGCAGACTTCACATCCCCGGGCGCACTTTTCAAGATCGATGTAGTAGGCGGTGAGGGGCCGACACTTCAGCGCCGGGCACCGCTTTTCCTTTACGTGTGCCTCGTATTCATCGAAGAAGTAGTTGAGCGAGGTGAGCACTGGATTGGGAGCGGTCTTGCCCAGCCCACAAAGCGACCCGTTCTTGATGTCCTCGCTCAGCGTTTCCAGAAGCTCCAGGTCCTCATCCCGTCCTTCGCCCCTGGTGATGCGGTCCAGAATATTTAGAAGATGGCGGGTGCCAATCCGACAAAAGGTGCACTTGCCGCAGGACTCCTTTTGGGTGAAATCCAGGAAGTACCGGGCCACGTCCACCATGCAGCTGTCTGCGTCCATCACCACCATGCCGCCGGAACCCATCATTGCCCCCGCCTCGGTGAGCGAGTCGAAATCGAT
>Ga0209536_100017624_pt1 | contig 10101 bp, 6 predicted proteins | sample DeeMarSeWOR28_12_FD_187461 | JGI IMG/M metagenome (GOLD analysis project Ga0209536, IMG submission 187461) | Marine sediment microbial communities from White Oak River estuary, North Carolina - WOR-2-8_12 (SPAdes) (version 2) | ecosystem: Environmental > Aquatic > Marine > Intertidal zone >... | reverse complement strand
CTCATCTGGCAGCGTGTCAAAGGACAGCACATTGTCCCCCGCTTCGATGCAATCCCTCCACTTCTCAGTGGTAAAATAGACCCGTTCAAGCTCCAGGTTGGCCCTTTTCCTCAGATGGCTCGCCGGGAAATCGTGGAGCAGTTTTTTTAACCTGGACACGGCGCCCCGATAGTCCTCCTGATGGATCTGAATGCGCGCCTGTTCCAGAAGCGCATCATCGGCAAAAGTGCTGTCCGGGTGCATCATGAGGAAACTATCGAGCATCTGGAAAGCCTCCATAGGACGATCCTCTTCCCGGAAGAGCCTCACAGCCTCTTCATATTTGAGAAGCTCTTCGCGCTCTCGCGCCGTGATCTCGGGTTTTTCCTTCAAAGCCACTACAGGAGGGGCGTGTTCTGAGGGAGGAGTCACCGAAGGAGCCGGTTCAGCGGCTCTCCCGGAGATGGGGGCCGGCGGCACGCCGGGCTCGGGGACAGTGGCACAGGCGCTCAGAGTTGCTACCGCAACCGTTGTGAGGTATAACCATCGAAAATGTCGGGCAAAAGAACGCATTGGGGAAATGTGCCCCAGCCATTCCCGATTGTCAATCGGGAATGGCTGGGTACAGTGTAGGGTGTGGAGTGTTGAGTTTAGAGTAAAAGTTGCGATACGCTTCATACGATTATGCTGGTAATGTTTTGTTACATGAGCGGGCCTTTATGTGAACTGCTCTTTCTGAGCCACTTATCTGGAGAACCCGTTTGGTCATCGGAGCCAATAAGAACGACATTGATCCGGTTCGAGGTCCTGTGAGCCTCCCTCTAGACACTACACATTACACCCTACACTCCTTTTCATGGCCCCATAACGGTTGGAACAGGCCATGAAAAGATATATCCCCCCCCCTTACGGTCAGCATTTCCTTCATGACAAGAATATCCTCGCACTTATTGTCAGGACCGCCGGTCTGGAACCGGATGATGCGGTCCTCGAGATCGGTGCCGGCACAGGAAGATTGACCGAAATGGTTCTTGCCGAGGGTGTGCAGGTTGCCGCGGTAGAGGTTGATGCCGGACTTCACCCGCACCTGGAGGAGAAATTCAGCGGCAACCCTTCTTTCAGGCTTGTCAAGGGCGATGTGCTGAGACTGCCGTGGGGCGAGCTGTTGCCCCGTGAGGGCAAGGCCGTTGTCCTCGGTAATCTACCCTATGCCATCTCTACCCAGATCATCTTCAAGGTCCTGGAAAACAGGGGCAAAATAAAGAGGTCTGTTTTCCTGGTACAATGGGAAGTGGCCGTGCGCATGGCTGCTGACCCTGGCGGCAAGGATTTCGGCATCCTGTCTGTTGCGTGCCAGCTTTTTGGAAAACCAGAGATTGTCAGAAAAATCCCTCCCACCGTTTTTTTGCCCCCGCCCAGGGTGGATTCCGCCCTGATCCGCTGGGACGTCCTTGGGAAGGCCCTTTATCCTTTACCGGAAAGGGATTTCACCATGAGGGTCGTCAAGGCGGCTTTCGGCCAGAGAAGGAAAAAACTGGTCAACGGCCTGGCCGCCGGTTTTCCCGGGGTGGGGAAGGTGCGTCTGGAACAGATCCTCCTGCAAATGGGGCTGTCAGCTGCCGTCAGGGCGGAACAGTTGACGATAAGGCAATTCGCTGACCTGGCCTGCCGGCTCAATGAATTCGAGATTCCAAATTCCATATTCCAGGATGAAGGCTCCCATGTCTGATAATGCGCCCATGCACCCACGCACCCAGGCCCCCGCGCTGAAATTCATCCCCCTCGGCGGTGTGGGCACCTTCGGGATGAACTGCGCCATCCTTCAGTGGGATGAGTCGTTCATCCTCATCGATGCGGGTGTCAAATTTCCCCAGGGAAACTTTCCAGGGGTCGATCTCTTTCTGCCCGATTTCACCCATGTGCTGGAGAACGCCGGACAGTTAAAGGCCATCGTCCTGACCCATGGTCACGACGACCACATCGGGGCGCTGCCCTTCCTCCTGAATCAGCTCGAAGTCCCTGTGTACGGGACGGCCTTCACTCTCGCTCTCGTTCGCGAAAGGATGACCAATGGATGGAGCAGCGATGACCTGGCAGGCAGGGAATTCAGACAGATGCTTTTCGGGCAGATCCTTGAGGTGGAGGATGTTTCGATAGAGGCGGTTCCTGCAGATCACAGCATCCCCGATTCAGCATCCCTCATCATACGGACGCCGGCCGGGACGGTTGTCCATTCCGGAGATTTCCGTTTGCCAGAGGGGGATGTTGCTCCTCATCTCGAGCCCTTGAAGGAGGCTGGACGGGAAGGCGTGGACCTTCTGCTGTGCGACAGCACCAACGCCGACCGGCCCGGTGTCACACCTCACGAGTCGGAAGTCACAGCTGCACTGGAAGGTCTGTTCCAAGAAACCACTGGCCGTATATTTGTGGCGACCTTCGCTTCCCATGTCCAGAGGATGAGCGCCGTGATCCGCGCAGCTGCCGCTTCAGGTCGAAAGGTTGTTCTTGAGGGACGCCGCATGATCCGTAATTACGAGATCGCCTCAAAGTTGGGATACCTGGTTCCTGAGCCAAGTATTGTCGTTTCTCACGGCACACTGACGGAAAAGGAGACCGGGAGTGTCGTGTACCTGACCACCGGAACACAGGGGGAGCCTTTCAGTGCCCTGAGCCGCATCGCCCGCGGGGAGCATCCTCTGATCAAGGCTGGACCCGGGGACACCGTGATTTTTTCTTCCCGCATGATCCCGGGTAATGAACTGGCTGTGGGCCAGAACATCGACAACCTTTTCAGGGCGGGAGCGACTGTGCATTACCAGGCTCCACCAAAGGTCCACATATCCGGGCATGGGTCAGCCGAAGAGATCGCGGCCATGATCCGTATGGTTTCACCACGGCACTTTGTTCCCGTTCACGGAGACTACCGTAACCTGGTGGCCTGTGCGAATGTGGCAAGAGACTGCGGTATCATGGAGGATGACATTCATATCCTCGATCCTGGGCAGATCCTCGAGTTGACCCCGTCAGGTGCCAGCACCGAAGGGGCTGTGCCTGCAGGCAGAATGCTCGTGGATGGGTCCATGATAGGCTCTCTGGCTGACCCCATCATCAGGGATCGCAGGCGGATGGCACGTGAAGGGGTCGTGGTCGTTGCGGTGTCGCTGCCTTCCAGAGGAAAGGAATTCCGCGAACCTGTCGTAAGCAGCAGGGGTGTTATCGTAGGCCCCCATGGGGAGGAGCTGGATCTGGAAGCCGCCGGAGCCGCGCGCCGTGTTCTGAAAGAGTGGAAAGGAGAAAGGTCATCTCTGGAAACACTGGAGGAGAACCTTCGGAGTGCCGTGAGAGGCATTTACAGGAAAGCCCTGGACAAGCGACCAACGGTTCTTCCGGTTATTCTGGAGGAGTAAGAATCCAAAATCCAAGATCCAAAATCCAAAATAATGGAGGAAACATTACAGATTTTTTTTGGACCTTGGATGTTGGATCTTGGATCAGAAATTCCATGAGGCTGAACGATTTCTCATCAAGATTGGATATCTGGAGATAATATGTTCGAATCCATATTGTTAGGCATCTTGCAGGGTCTCACAGAATTTCTCCCTGTTTCTTCCTCAGGCCACCTTGTCCTGGTCCAGGAGCTGCTGGCCGGATTCCATGGGCCGGCCGCCGCATTTGATGTGCTGCTCCATGGTGGGACCCTGGCAGCGGTGCTCCTATATTTCAGGCGCGATATTTTTCAGATTGTCGGTGACATGGCCCGGCCGTCCGAGGGAGGATGGCGGCTGCCCGCTCTCCTGGTCATCGGTTCGATCCCGGCAGGGATCGTGGGTGTGTTTCTGTCCAATGTGATAGAACCACTTTTTTCGGCTCCAAGGGTGGCCTCAGGCGGCCTGCTCGTGACGGGGTGCGTTTTGACAGCGGCCTGGCGAATAAAAGGCAGAGGACATCGATCCCTCTCTGATCTGACGGTCTGGAGCACCCTGCTTATAGGCCTGGCCCAGGCGTTCGCCATTATACCCGGGATTTCCAGATCCGGTTCCACCATTGCCATGGGTATGTTCCTCGGGTTTTCAGGGAAGGAAGCGGCCCGATTCTCATTTCTTCTCGCCATACCGGCCATTTCCGGAGCCCTGCTGCTCGAGTCAGGTATGCTCTCGCAGGGTGGGATCCCTATGGTCTACCTGGCCGGCGCCCTTGCCGCCGCCCTGACAGGCTGGGCCTCTGTCGCCTTTCTGATGAAGCTCCTCGACCGCGAAAACCTCCTTCCCTTTGCTGTGTACTGCCTGGCACTTGGTTCTCTTTCCCTCGTGTTTCTGGTATAAGGAAGCGATCTCAAATCTCAAATCTCAAATCTCAAACATGTTGAATTCGCAATTGTTTTTTTGGTTTAAATCTGGGATCTGAGATATGAGATGTGAGATTAAATCGACGATGAATTGAAGGTGACCGTGGCCATAAAAGAACCTCGAAAAGAGAAGAAAACGACGCCCAGTCCTGCGTCCCATTCCCGCTGGCGTGAGATTTTCGGTGTGGTCCTCGTTGCGGTAGGGCTTTTTTCCCTTCTGGCTCTGGTCTCCTACTCACCCCGCGACATTTCCCTTAATAGTACCGGCACCGGAAAGGGCCAGATAGGCAATATGGGGGGCATCGTCGGTGCGTACCTGGCCGATCTGAGCATCCAGACCATTGGCTGGGCAGCCTTCACGATCCCGATCTTTTTTATTTTCCTCGGGGTTACTCGCTTTTTCTACCGTAACTGGGGTAGTTGGGCACTGAGATCTGCAGGCGCCGGTCTGTTCGTGATGACACTCAGCGTCCTGGTTCAGTTGGTGCTGGGTCCCATAACCTTCACCGGAGGCAGGGTTCCTGGTGGGGGCTTCATGGGCAAGCTTGCGGCAGACGGACTGGTTACATTATTTAACGTGGCGGGCGCTCACGTGGTCGTCCTGGCCCTTCTCCTGGCCGCCATCCTGATCATGACCAATCTCTCTCTCGGGACTGCTGTGGCCTGGCTGACCGCCTCTTCCGGTGCCCTGTTCACGCTGGTTACCAAGAAACGGGAGCGCACCCGCCGGAAAAAGATCGTCAGCCGTGCCAGGGAAAGGGAAAGAGAGATCGAAATTCCGAAGATCGAGAGCAAACCTGCGGTTGTGAACAGGACGCGTACTCCTTCCCCCAGGCAGGAGGAGTTCGATACACTGCCGCGTCCCCGGGGCAAGTTCTCTCTTCCCCCTCTTCATCTGCTTGATCCGCAGGATGAGGATCATAGAGGCATTACCGAGGATGAGCATCTCGCCAGGAGCCGCATGCTCGTCAAGAAGCTTCAGGATTACGGAATCCACGGGCAGGTAACAGCGGTCAACCCGGGTCCTGTCATCACCGTGTTCGAATACGAACCCGGCCCTGGAGTCAAGGTTAACCAGATCGTAAGTCGAGCAGGTGACCTCTCCCTGACCATGGGAGGTGTGGATATCAGGATCGTGGAACGCATCCAGGGCAAGTCCGCCATCGGTATCGAGGTCCCCAATATCGAACCAGAGACGGTGCGACTGAGGGAGATCCTCAATTCTCCCGAATTCGAGTCATGCAAGGGCATCCTCCGGCTCGCCATAGGCAAGGACACATCAGGTATCCCCTACGTGACGGATCTTGATTCCATGCCCCACATGCTCGTTGCCGGGGCCACCGGACAGGGGAAAAGCGTTGCCATAAATTCCATGATCCTGTCCATGCTTTTTAATCTTACCCCAGCCGAAGTCCGCCTCCTCATGGTGGACCCGAAAATGCTGGAGTTGTCCCCGTACGAAGGAATCCCTCACCTGCTTGCGCCGGTGGTCATGGAACCGAAAAAAGCGGCCTCAGCCCTGCGCTGGCTGGTGGCCGAGATGGAGAGGAGATATCATCTTCTCTCTGCCAGAAAGGCCCGAAATATAGACAGTTACAACGCCAAAACCTCCAAAATAAAGGATTCGGTGCCGGAAGACGAAGATCTGCAGCTGCCGCACATCGTTGTTGTCATAGATGAATTGGCGGATCTCATGATGACTGCGTCGAGGGATGTAGAGGAATGCATTGCCAGGCTTGGTCAGATGGCCCGGGCAGCGGGCATCCACCTCATTCTTGCAACGCAGCGCCCGTCAGTGGACATTATTTCGGGGAGTATCAAGACGAACATCACCGGCCGCATCGCCTTCAAGGTCACTGACAAGGCCAATTCCCGGGTGATCCTGGACCATAACGGGGCCGAGCAGCTTCTCGGCCGGGGAGACATGCTGTTCATCAAAACAGGGATGACCGGTTTGACGCGTCTGCACGGTTGCTTTGTCACAGAGGAGGAGGTCGGGAGGGTTGTCAAGTTCCTGAAGGATCAGGCAAAGCCCGAATACAGGGATGACCTTTTCGATTACCAGCCCTCCATTGCAGGCCTTGATGGAGACGACGAGGAGGATGAAAAATATCAGGAGGTCCTGGACTTCGTCTTCAAAAAGGGATATGCGTCAGCCTCCATGATTCAGAGGAATTTCAAGGTGGGTTACAACAGGGCCGCGCGCATGGTCGAACGCATGGAAAACGACGGCATCATAGGCCCACCGGACGGAGCTAAGCCCAGGCCGGTCCTGAGGAGATACGATATCGAATAACCCGGGCATGGACCTGGGACCAGAACACCGCCGGACACGGAGACACGCGGAAGCATGGAGGCTTGGGAGAAAGACCCCGTATCGGAGTAACGGGGTTCCGGTGCGTCGGAGTAAAGCAATGAACCTGACAAAGTGACCCAACGGGTATTGGAAAAAATGAATCTGTTGAAATCCAGAATCCGGGGAATTCTATTAATAAAATCAATGGCGCTTGTCACTGCTTGTCTGATTACGGTTCCTTCTCCAGGGTTATGTGAGGACGAGGCCGACCGGGCGCTCGCCCTGGTTCGGAAGACCTACGCCTCCCTGGATGGGCTCAGGGCCGACTTCGTCCAGACCGAGGAGCGTCCCGGAGTGGGTGTGAGCGTCAGGGAAGAGGGGGTGCTATCCTTCAGACCGCCGGACCGCATGCGCTGGGACTACAGCGGTAAGCGCCCCCATGAGGTTGTCATTAGCGGCTCTAAAGTGTGGATCCACACGCCCTCCCGCAAACAGGTCATACTTAGAAAAATGACCCCCCAGGAGATGAGGACCGGCGCCGCAACCCTTCTTACCGGTCTCGACGGCATCGAGGAGGACTTTACCGTACAGTCACGGCCAACCGCAGCCGGGGAGAATATCCCCCTTGACCTCTTCCCTCTTGCGGACAACCTGGCCTACGACAAGATCTCCATCCTTGTGAACCCGAAAACAGGCCTCATCGAGCGCATCGCCATCCACCACAAGATCGGGAACGTGACGACCATAACCTTTCATGGCATCCAAACGGGAGTGAAGCTCGAAGATACACTGTTCGAGTGGGATGTGCCGAAAGGGACTGAGGTGATTGAGCCGTAATGGGATCGAATCTCATATCTCAAATCTCAGATCTCAGAAAAACCTCAAGCTCACTTCCCTTGGTCCGGATCTATCTTTGAGATCTGAGATATGGAATCTGAGATCACCCAATGAAAGTCGCGGTAATCTCCCTCGGCTGCAACAAGAATCTCGTCGACACCGAGGTCATGCTTGGTCACCTCCACAAGGCCGGCTGCGTTGTCGTTGATGAGCCCCTGGGGGCCGACTGCCTTCTCATCAACACCTGCTCCTTCCTCACCGAGGCGGTGGAAGAGTCTTTAGACCGCATCATCGAGCTCACCCGGATAAAGGGAGAGAAGGGTGTGAAACGCCTGGTGGTGACCGGGTGCCTGGTCAGCCGCTACGGGGAGGAGATCCTGAAGGAAGTACCGGAAGTGGATGCCCTGGTGCCTCATACGGATCTGGAGCGGGTGGTGGAGGCCGTAAAAGGTCAGCACGCTGCACCTCCCTCGACTGAGCTCGGGACAGACAAGACGCAGGGCGAAGAAGATCAAGTTTTCAATTATCAATCCTCAATCCTCAATCCGGAATCAACGTTCCCGTATCGAGTCCGTTCCCACCCTCCCCACCGCGCCTACCTCAAGATCGGGGAGGGGTGCTCCAACCGGTGCGCCTACTGCCTCATCCCCTCCATCCGCGGGGAGTTTTCCAGCCGACCGCTCCCTTCCATCGTGGGTGAGATGGCGTATCTTATCGATCAGGGGGTGAAGGAAGTCACCCTTGTGTCCCAGGATTCAGGGCGCTACGGGCAGGATCTGCAGGGCAGGGACCTCCCATCCCTTATGAGATCCCTGCTCACCGTCCCAGGGGACTACTGGCTCAGGGTCCTTTACATCCACCCTTCCCGCGTGTCCGATGATCTCCTGGCCGTGATGGTCTCGGACCAGAGAGTCTGCCATTATCTGGATGTCCCTTTTCAGCACGTGTCACGGTCCGTTCTCGAAAGGATGGGCAGGGGTGAGGCTCCTCATGCTATGGATGTGGTGCGCAGGGCCCAAAATGCCGTTCCAGGTCTTTTCCTGAGGACTACGCTCATGACCGGTTTCCCGGGGGAAACAGAGGATGATTTCAAGGGACTTCTCGAATTCCTGAAGCATGCAATGATCGATCACCTGGGTGTTTTTCCTTACAGCCGTGAAGAAGGCACACCGGCGGCTGAGATGGATGGACAGATCGAACCTGAGGTGGCTGCTGACAGGGCCGAGCGCCTCATGGAAGAGCAGGCCGGATTGTCGGCAAAACGGTTAAGGAGGCTTGTGAGCCAGGAGCTTATCGTCCTGGCTGAAGGATTCGACGAAAACGGTCCTTTCGGCCGGCACCGGGGTCAGGCCCCCGAGGTGGACGGCGTGGTGAGGCTGGATGAGGATGTCGAGCCGGGCACCTTTGTGAGGGTCTTGATAACGGACAGCGATGTGTATGATCTGAAGGGGGAGGTTCTTGATTAGGTCCAATATCCAAAAACCAAAATCCCAAAAGGGATCGCACTTCTCCAACTACCGCATTTACAATAATAGGTTTCGTTTTCAGGATAGGTTTTGTTGCATTTTATCCTTGGATTTTGGATCTTGGACTTTGGATCTTGGATGATTCCTGATGGCCACTGGCATCGACCACATAAATGACCACAAACTCATCCAGTCCCCATCTGGAGTGAAGGCTTCCATTGATAGCCTCCTCCTCGTCCGTTTCTTGAGGCCCTCGCCGGAGCGGTGGGTGGCGGATCTCGGCTGCGTCTCTCCGGGTCGGGCAAATACGGATGGGCCGGGGCAGGTTTTGCAGGGCAATACGAGCAGGGAATCAATTGCGTAATAAAAAGAAAGGAAACACATGGTCGACATAACCGAAAGCTATGACATCCTCGTGGTTGGAGGAGGGAATGCCGCCCTTTGTGCGGCCATAGGCGCCCGGAAAGCCGGCGCCAGCGTCCTGGTCCTGGAACATGCGCCCAGGGAGTTCCGGGGAGGCAACAGCCGGCACACACGCAATCTGCGGTGTGCCCACGACGGGCCAACGAGATTCCTGGAGGGGGATTATCCTGAAGAGAGATATTGGGAGGAGCTGCTTAACGTCACGGGAGGGAACACCGATGAAAAGCTTGCCCGGCTCATGATCCGTGAGTCGGTGGACGCCCCGGCCTGGATGCATGAACATGGTGTCCGGTTCCAGCACATCCAGGGGACCCTGGGGCTGGCTCATACCAACCCGTTTTTTGTCGGCGGCGGTCGCGCTTTGCTCAACGCCTTTTACAACTCGGCCCGGAGGCTCGGAGTCGATGTTCTTTACGATTCTGAAGTCCTGGAACTCAGGATCGTAGATGGCACTTTTCGCTCTGCGGTCGTGAGATGCCGCGCCTTCACCCATGAGGTCGAAGCCAAATGTGTGATCGTTGCGTCGGGTGGATTCCAATCGAACATCGAATGGTTGAAGGAGGCCTGGGGGAAGACGGCCGAAAACTTCATTATCCGCGGCACCCCATACAACAGGGGAAGGATGCTCAGGGAGTTGATCTCCAAAGGGGCAGAGGTCATCGGTGATCCAACACAATGCCATGCCGTCGCCATCGATGCCCGTGCCCCCCGGTTCGATGCGGGGATTGTGACGCGCCTCGACAGCGTACCCTTTG
>Ga0209536_100017622_pt1 | contig 10103 bp, 10 predicted proteins | sample DeeMarSeWOR28_12_FD_187461 | JGI IMG/M metagenome (GOLD analysis project Ga0209536, IMG submission 187461) | Marine sediment microbial communities from White Oak River estuary, North Carolina - WOR-2-8_12 (SPAdes) (version 2) | ecosystem: Environmental > Aquatic > Marine > Intertidal zone >... | reverse complement strand
AAGCATGGAAGCCGATGCAGCTTACTGGATCAGGGAGAATGGCACCAAGCCGGTGGTCGGCTTTATTGCAGGACAGACGGCACCCAAGGGCCGGAGGATGGGTCATGCGGGCGCAATCATCGGTGGAAAGGCCGATACTGCAGCGGCCAAAATGAAGATCATGGAGGAGTGCGGGATCCACGTGGTGGTTTCCCCTGCAGAGATCGGGGAAAAAATGGCCTCCCTGTTAGTTTAAGCTATTTTTCATTTATTTGCATAGTTTTACCACCTTAAATAGCAAAAGAATCATGGATCTATTAAAAGGAAAAGTTGCAGTGGTCACTGGTGCCGCAAGAGGTATCGGAAGAATGATTGCCATCCGTTTTGCCCAGGAGGGAGCAGATGTAGCATTTACAGATCTTTCCAGGGATGACAATATGGAGACCCTTGAAAAAGAATTATCGGATCTCGGTGTAAAGGGAAAGGGATATGTGAGCGATGCCAGTGATTTTGATCAGGCGCAGCAAACCATTGAACAGGTCATTGCCGATTTTGAAAAGGTGGATGTGCTGGTCAATAATGCGGGGATCACGCGCGATACCCTCTTGATGCGCATGGATGAAGAGATGTGGGATCTGGTGATCAAAGTAAACCTGAAGTCCGTGTTTAATTTTACCAAGGCCGCGCAGAAGTATATGCTCAAGGCACGTTCCGGCTCCATCATCAATATGAGCTCGGTGGTCGGTGTGAACGGCAATGCGGGTCAGTCCAATTATTCCGCATCAAAGGCAGGCATACTGGGTTTTACCAAGTCCATTGCCAAAGAGCTGGGTGCAAGAAATGTCCGTTGTAATGCCATTGCCCCCGGCTTTATTATCACCGATATGACCGGTAAGCTGCCTGATAATGTAAAGGAGGAATGGATCAAAGCCATACCCCTGAAGCGTGGCGGTTTACCCGAAGACGTGGCCAATGTGAGTCTTTTCCTGGCTTCCGACCTGAGTTCCTATATGACTGGCCAGACCCTGCAGGTATGCGGGGGCATGAGCGTATAATTCCATACCAGAATGTAAAGGTGATAGGAACGCGGGTAAAGTATTCTATACGGATTGTAGTATTGACCCTGTTCTTACAGGGGTGTGCCGGTAGTTACCGGGTGGTTGAATTTGAAATCCTGGAACCGGCAACCATCGAGTTCCCCGATTATGTGGAACAGCTGATATTTCTGAACCGGGCACCTTTTACCTTTGATATCTGGGCGGAACAGAATCAAGCAGGAATAGAATACAGGCAGCTTGTATTGCTGGATACCCTGATCATCAATAACCTGTTCACGGGTATCGTGGATGTTTTGCGCAATTCTCCGTCTCAAAAGTTCCACACGCCCTTCTATATTTCGGAACGAAGGGCAGATACCACTAATCTTGAAGATTTGGTGCTCACCCGCCGGGAGGTGGACAATATCTGTGATACCCTCATGGGTGATGCCATCATCAGCCTGGAATACTATACTGTTGGGATAGATCAGCACTTTGATTATTACCGGGATTCTCCCGATGAGGTCCAGAACCACTATTTTGAGGTTTACAACCGCCTTAAATGGAATATACACCTGCCCGGCAGTCCCAGGCCTTTCGACAGCTATACCATGGTAGATACCATATTCTTCCCGGCCATTATTGATGGTGAATTCCTGCCCCTTGTTCCGGGAGTGGATATGCTCAGGCAGATTTTCTATGAAAGTGGGAATAAATATGGCAGATACCTGGTCCCGGTCTGGAACCGGGCTTCAAGAGTTCTATACAGGGGAGGGAATGATTCCCTCAGACTGGCCATAGCCCATACCGATAAAGGGGACTGGGAAAGTGCTTATTCCATATGGAACGATATGACCGGCCTGGAAGACAGCACGGTGGTTGCAAAGGCCTATCATAATATGGCTGTTTACCTGGAGCTTGAGGACAAGCTGGACTCGGCCATTATGATGCTGGACATGGCCCTGTCGTATGATTCTCTTGAGATTGATACCTTATACAGAGATGAACTGGATATCAGGATATTGAACCGGAAGGATATTATAAAGCAGGTCAGGTGAAAAACAACAGATAATAGCTACAGAAATGTATAATACGGTATTTGTTCTGATAATCGGGATCCTGGTATTTGGCTATGTGCTGGGACGGATTCTCGATACGCTGAATCTGAGGCATATACTTCCGACACTGCCGGAGGAAGTGTCGGATGTTTTCGATCCGGAAGAGTATCAGAAAAGCCAGTTCTATAAGCGTGACAATACGCGCTTTTCCATTTTCAGCTCATCCCTGGGACTGGTAATTATTCTGATACTGTTTTTTACCGGCAGTTTCGGCTGGCTTGACAGATTGATTGGGGACCTGCAACTGTCCTATATACTACATGTTCTGGTTTTCTTCGGGATCCTTGCGCTCCTTGGTGATCTTCTGACCACTCCCCTTGACCTTTACAGCACATTTGTGCTGGAGGAACGCTACGGTTTCAACCGCACCACGATCCGGACCTTTGTTCTGGATAAATTCAAAGGCTGGCTAATGGGAGCTTTACTGGGTGGCGGACTTCTGGCCCTGGTTACCTGGATATACATGTTGACCGGCAAATGGTTCTGGCTGATTGCCCTGGGTCTTGTGAGCATGGTATCCATTTTGCTGACCATGTTCTACTCCAACCTGATCGTACCACTTTTCAATAAGCAGACTCCTCTGGAGGAAGGATCCTTAAGGCAGAGGATCGAGGATTTTGCCCAAAAAGCAGGTTTTAAACTGGATAATATCTATGTGATGGACGGGTCAAAGCGCTCCAGCAAGGCAAATGCCTATTTCAGCGGACTGGGTCCCAAAAAACGGATTGTCCTCTTTGATACCCTTATAGAGGACCTGGAGGAGGAAGAAATCGTAGCTGTACTGGCTCATGAGGTTGGACATTATAAGCTTAAGCATTCCTTCACCGGACTAATTATTGGTACTGTACAGACTGCCATCATGTTCTATCTCTTTTCACTCTTTGTGGGTGTGGACAGCTTTGCAGAGGCCCTGGGAGGTTCAGAGGCATCCTTTCATCTGGGCCTGCTTGCCTTTGGAGTCCTGTATTCTCCCATTTCATTATTGACCGGACTGGGATCCAATGCCCTGTCGCGGCATCATGAGTTTCAGGCAGATAGATTTGCAAAAGAATCGTATAATGCGGTCAGTCTTATTTCATCTCTGAAGAAACTCTCAAAAAACAATCTGAGCAACCTCACTCCTCATCCGGTTTATGTTTTCTTTCATTATTCACATCCGCCCCTGCTCCAGAGGATAAGGTCCCTGAAAAAATAACTGGACATTTGATTTATTGCTTATCTTTATTGGGATTGCGTCCTTCAATCCCTTTATCTAATGGTGCATAAGCATAGCTGGTCCCTGAAGCGAAGAGAATTTCTGGCCTCCCTTGCCACGCTTCCTTTTTTGGGAGCAAAAGGTGACCCTCTTCCGGACAAGAGCCAGTCAGAAGCTGATTCTGCTGATAGCAATGAAACGACACTGCGACTGGGGCTAATCGGATTTGGAAACAGGGGACGGGAGCTATGCCGCCTGATCCTGGAAACCGATCAGAAGCACCGGATCCAGGCCGTTTGTGAAATTTTTGATCAACGCCTGGAACAGGGCCTGACTGAAGCCGGAAAGCATGCCAGGGCTTATCATAACTACCTGGACCTGCTAGCCGACCGGGAGATCGACGCAGTGATCATTGCCACACCGGATCACTGGCACGCTCAGATGGCCATGGATGCGGCAATCGCTGGAAAGCACATATACCTGGAAAAATGCATGACGCATACGGAGAATGAGGCTCTGGCACTAAAGGATGCAGTTAAGAAGAGCGGGGTGGTTTTTCAGCTGGGACACCAGGGGAGACAGCACGATCTTAACCACAAGGCCAGAGAACTGATTGCCATGGATACGCTGGGAAAAATAACGCTGATTGAGGCGACAACCAACCGCAACGATACTGAGGAGGAATGGAAGGAACAGTTGGGTGAAACAGCCCGGGCATCCTCTGTTAACTGGGAATTGTTTCAGGGGCCGGCAGCTTCAAAACACCCCTTTAGCGAGGACCGATATTACAACTGGAGGAATTACTGGGACTATGGCACCGGAATGGCCGGCGACCTCCTGAGCAATGAATTTGACGCGGTGAATTCGATCCTGGATCTTGGCATTCCCGCTTCTGCAGCGGCTTCAGGGGGCCTGTATTATCACATGGATGGAAGAGAGGTTCCGGATGTATTTCAGGTCGCCCTGGAATATCCCGGGCGAGGACTGACCCTGCTGTATAGCGGCACCCTGGCAAACGGAATCCCCAGGGGAACTCTTTTCATGGGTCGGGAGGCGAGCCTCGAGCTGGGAAGAATATTATCCGTCTGGGTGGATCAGAAATCCCTGAAATACAGGAGCAGGATCAAAGCTGGCATCATTGATCCCGCAGCGCCCTTTGTGAATTATATGAGGGAGCCCCGTGATGTTGATGCCATCTCTTCGGCTACGGCGAAATACTATGCGGACAGGGGATTGGACAGGACCTACATCTCCGGGAAAGAAGTCAGCACCACCCGGCTGCATCTGGCTGAATGGCTGTCCTGCATCAGGACCGGGCGGATGCCAAGCTGCAACATTGACAGGGGATTTGAAGCAGCCATTGCAGTTCATATGGCCACCAGGTCCCTGCAGGAGGGGAGAACTGTAAATTGGAATCCGGATACACAGACCATCAACTAATTTATAACCATCAAAATCAAGCACTACTATGAAAACCACCGAGAACATGAACAGGCGCAAATTCCTGCAAAACGCTGCTGCAGGGACTGCTGCCATCGGATTATCCTCGCCGGCCATGAACCTGATGGCCGGAGACAGCCACAGGAAAGCAGTTAATAAAGTGGGACTCTACAGCATCACTTTCCTTGGGGTCTGGTACAAAGGGGACGCACTTACCCTTGACGAGATGCTGATCAAGGCCAAGGACTTTGGATTTGACGGCATAGAGATCGACGGAAAACGTCCCCATGGGAATCCCCTGGATATGCCCACAGCCCGTTGCAAGGAGTTAAAAAAGAAAGCCAATGATCTGGGTCTGGACATATACGCGGTTTCGGCCAACAACGATTTCAGCAGTCCGGTACCGGAGCACAGGGAATGTCAGATTGTATATCTGCGGGAACTGATGCGCATGACCTCGGACCTGGGGGTTAAGCCCCTGAGGGTCTTCCTGGGATGGCCGGGAGTAACCCTGCATCCCGAGGGAGGCAGGTATGATATTGCCCATGACAGCTGGAGCCACCTCCACTACCAGTTTGAACCCGAGGAAATATGGGATTGGTGCAGGGAGGGCCTGATCGAAAGTGCCAGGTATGCGGAAGACTTCGGGGTCACCCTGGCCCTTCAAAATCACAAGCCTGTCATTAACGACTGGCATGATATGATGCGAATGATCAACGAAGTGGATTCTCCCGCCCTGAAGGCCTGTCTGGATGCACCCATCATGGAGGAAAAGACGCCGGAAAATATCCGGGAGGCCGCACAGGCGGTAAAAGGAATACAGATGTTGACACATTTCGGCGGAGAATTCGACAGAGATTCCAGCGGGAAGATTGTGGATACCCAGGATCACAGTGACCATGGTGAAAAGGCAGGCGAGCAGGTGGCTGAGAAATACCTGCCCCATTTTGTAAAAGCCATGAACGAGATAGGCTACGAAGGCTATTACAGCTACGAACTGTGCCATCCCTTGCCAATAATCAACGGCGAGAAGGCGGGTATCGATTTCGTGGAGAAGAATGCCAGGCTGGCCTGTGAAATGATGAAGGGACTGGTGAACGCCTAGCATTTACCCGAAGCGCAAGATTGTATTACCATCATCTGTTGACCAGGAGATCATTCCTGGTGGACCGAAAGAATATACTGCACCATGATTAAGAAAAGTAAGAGCAACAAGGCTTATCTTCTGTTTATTACCCTGGCAGCGGCACTGGGTGGTTTTCTATTCGGATACGATACAGCTGTTATTTCAGGGACCATCGCACTGGTGAAGTCCCAGTTTAACCTGAATACGGTTATGGAAGGCTGGTTCGTCAGTTCAGCCCTGGTGGGCTGCATTACGGGCGTTGCATTTGCCGGCGAATTATCCGATCGTTTCGGAAGGAAGAAATCCCTGATATTCTCCGGACTAATGTTCAGTGTCTCGGTGGTGGGGTGTGCCCTGAGTGCTTCCCACGCAGAACTTATCATATTCCGTCTGATCGGGGGCATAGGAGTGGGTGTTGCATCCATGTTATCACCCTTATATATCTCGGAAGTAAGCCCGGCGAGGATACGGGGAAGGATGGTGGCCCTCTACCAGTTTGCCATTACCGTAGGAATACTCTGTGCCTATTTTGCTAATGCTGTCATGCTGAACCTGAGTGAATCCCTGTCGGGCCTCGATCCGTCCGGACTCTGGCACAGGCTGATGGTGGCAGAGGTATGGCGGGGAATGTTTGGAACTGAATTTATACCTGCAATATTATTCTTCCTGATCATGTTCTTCATTCCCTCAAGCCCCAGATGGCTGGTCTCAATGAACCGGGAAGAGGAAGCGGGTCGTGTGCTGGAAAGGATCAACCGGAAGGAATTTGCAATGAAGGAACTTGCCTTCATCAAGGAGTCCCTGGCAAAGGAAGTCAAGGGCTCCTGGTCCGTTCTCTTACACAAAGGGGTCAGGGTGGCCCTGTTCGCTGGAGTGGGGCTGGCCGTGTTATCCCAGTTCACGGGGATCAACGCCATCATTTATTACGGTCCCCGCATTATGGAAGAAGCCGGTATCCAGTTGAGTGATGCCCTCGGCGGGCAGGTGATCATTGGTGTTGTAAATGTATTGGCCACGGTGGTGGCCATCCTGCGAATCGATCAATTCGGAAGGAAGAAATTGATGCTGGGCGGGATCACCGGCATGTTCCTATCATTGATCGTTGTGGGCTTCCTTTTCCTTACGGGCCACACCCAGGGGATACTGCTTCTGACCTTTATACTGACCTTTATAGCATCCTTTGCCATCGGCTACGGACCGGTGATCTGGGTACTTTTATCCGAGATCTATCCCACCAGGATCAGGGGGCGGGCCATGTCGGTAGCAACGCTGGCCATCTGGGTAGGTAACGCCATAGTGGGACAGCTTGTACCGTGGTTGCTGGAAAGTCTCAGCCCTGCGGTGACCTTTTTCATTTTCGCACTCTGCTGCATCCCGGTTCCCTTCCTCCTGAGGAGAATTCCCGAAACCAAGGGACTTTCGCTGGAAGAAATAGAACAAATCTGGCGGGTGGAAGCGTAGTAATCAATTCCTGCCGCTTATGAATCCGAAAAGGGACCCGAGCCAGACAGGCTAAGGTCCCTTTACATGTGAGCGGGAAACGGGGATCGAACCCGCGACCCTCAGCTTGGGAAGCTGATGCTCTACCTCTGAGCTACTCCCGCAACAGGTACAAATTTACATTTAATTTGTATAATTTTGCCAAGCCTCATGAAAATATGCGGAAAGGATGAAAAGTGCCATTATCACCGTCGGGGATGAGATTTTAATCGGTCAGGTTACGGATACCAATTCGGTCTGGATCTCCAGGCAACTGAATAAGATTGGTGTGCAGGTGGGTGAGATGGTAACCGTTTCTGATGATGCCAGGCAAATAAGCGGCACACTTGACCGCTACATGGGTCATTATGAACTTCTGATCATGACCGGGGGCCTGGGACCCACCACAGATGACATTACCAAGCAGACGCTTGCAAGCTATTTTGACTGCAAGCTGGTTACACATCAGGGAGCTCTTGAGAGAATCACCAGTTTCTTCAAGGAACGTGGCCGTTCCATGATAGAATCAAACCGCAGGCAGGCCGATGTGCCCGAAGCGTGCAGGGTGCTGATGAATAATCACGGAACGGCGCCCGGTATGTGGTTCCAGAAGGAGGGGACAATCCTGATCTCCCTGCCGGGAGTACCCTATGAAATGAAGGGTCTCATGGAAGATCATGTGATTCCGGAGCTTATGCGAATGAACAATGTGCCCCTGGTAGCTCATCGGACCATCATGACCCAGGGAGTGCCGGAATCTTACCTGGCAGCCATGCTGCGGGACTGGGAGAAGGATCTTCCCGATTGCGTAAAACTGGCTTATCTGCCCAGACCCGGAATCGTCAGATTACGGCTTACGGTTGTTGACAAATGTGCCAGAGATGCTAAACAAATACTTGATGTAATTATAGATAAACTACTGGATATTATACCAGAACATGTATTTGGATATGACGATATCAGCCTGGAAAAGGTCCTGGGCGAACTCCTGCTTGAAAAGGGGCTGAACCTGGCATCTGCAGAAAGCTGTACGGGCGGCAACATAGCCAGGCTGATCACCTCCGTTCCGGGCAGCTCGGCTTATTATTCCGGATCGGTTATTGCCTATGAAAATCGAATTAAGTCCAGTGTACTGGGCGTGGATCCCGAGCTGATTAAAGAGAAGGGCGCTGTCAGCAGGGAGGTGGTGGAACAGATGGCTGCCGGGGTCCGCAATCTGCTGGGAACCGACACGGCCATATCCACTTCAGGGATTGCAGGACCGGACGGCGGCACCCGGGAAAAACCTGTGGGAACCACATGGATATGTGTACAGCACAGAGATGAGTCCTTTGCAAAACTTTACCGCTTTGGCGGTTCCAGGGAACGTATCATAGATCAGGCAAGCTACACGGCCCTGCAGCTGCTGCGCCGCCTTATTTTAAATACCTTATAATTATTTCGTGCGTAAAGGTTTGATTATTTCATAAATAATTGCGTACTTTGCGCCTCGTTAGAAGAATCCATAGGAAATTTTAAGGAAAAATGGCTAAGATTTGTCAGATAACAGGTAAGAAGATGATGGTGGGAAACAATGTATCTCACTCAAAGAGAAGGACTAAAAGAACCTTCCAACCGAATCTCTTCGATAAAAAGTTCTATCTTGAGGAGGAAGACAGGTATGTGAGTCTCCGCGTTTCCGCTCAGGGTATTCGCACCATCAACAAGAACGGTCTGAAAGCCACGCTGGATGAGGCCGTAAAAAAAGGATTTTTAAAATCTTATTAGGAGAATAGGAAATGGCTAAAAAAGGTAAAGGAAACAGGGTTCAGGTTATTCTTGAGTGCACCGAGCACAAGGAGAGTGGAATGCCGGGAACTTCACGCTATATTACAACCAAGAACAGGAAGAATTCTCCTGACAGGCTTGAGTTGAAAAAGTACAATCCCGTACTGAGAAAAGTAACCATACATCGCGAAATCAAATAAGTATCTGAAAAATGGCAAAGAAAGTTGTTGCAAGTCTGCAGAGCGGCGAGGGTAAAAATTTCACCAAATGCATCAAGGTGGTAAAATCACCCAAGACCGGTGCCTACATCTTTGAAGAAGAAATGGTGCACAATGATCATATCAAGGATTTCTTTGGTAACTAATCATTGTTGATCCTATATTATCACAAAGCTTTCTTAATTTTAAGGAAGCTTTTTTTTTAATTACTATGGGCCTGTTTTCAACAGATAAGAAAAAGAGTCTCGACAAGGGGCTTGAAAAGACCAAGGAAAGCGTTTTTAAAAAGCTGTCCAGGGCGGTAGTAGGAAAGTCCCGCGTCGATGATGAGGTACTGGACAACCTGGAGGAGGTCCTGATCACCTCAGATGTGGGGGTGGAGACCACATTACGGATCATTGAGCGTATTGAACGACGTGTCTCAAAAGATAAGTTTCTCAATACCAGTGAATTAAATATAATCCTAAAGGAGGAGATCGCCCTCTTGCTGGAGGAGAACAATCCCGGTCTGGTAAGCAATTTCGAGGATGCATTACCTGCCACACCGTATGTTATCATGGTGGTAGGAGTGAACGGTGTGGGCAAGACCACAACCATTGGAAAACTGGCTCACCACTTCAAAAAGGCCGGGAAAAAGGTCCTTCTGGGAGCTGCAGATACCTTCCGGGCTGCGGCGGTGGATCAACTGTCCATCTGGGCCGACAGGGTAGGGGTGGAAATCGTCACACAGGAGATGGGCTCCGA
>Ga0209536_100017621_pt1 | contig 10104 bp, 8 predicted proteins | sample DeeMarSeWOR28_12_FD_187461 | JGI IMG/M metagenome (GOLD analysis project Ga0209536, IMG submission 187461) | Marine sediment microbial communities from White Oak River estuary, North Carolina - WOR-2-8_12 (SPAdes) (version 2) | ecosystem: Environmental > Aquatic > Marine > Intertidal zone >... | reverse complement strand
TGTCAGTTTGGATGGATCTTTATCGGTCTGAAACTCACCTTTTTCGTACATACGTAAAATATTATCACGGTGCAGACGTCTACCGAGACCGAATTGTTTGACCATTTTTTGGACGGTGCTTTTGGCCAGATATTTATCAATGGCATTGAGTGCGCCGCCCAAACAGCCTTCCCGGCATGTTCGAAATTCGATATATTCAATATCCTGAAACAATCCCATTTCAATTTTTTCAAGATAATGAATGGTTTCCTCCATACCTGAAACAGCCAGGGACCGGTCGATATCCATGTCGGCAATTTCGCCACCGGACATTCCCCACATTGAAGCGTTGCCGGTAGCACATGTTTCGTATTCAAAACGGGTTTGATAGAAGGGGATGGCGTCTGCTGCTTTTATTTCCTCCACATGTTTAATCAGTTGCGGGTAGATATCGTTGATTCCCAGGGCAACCTCTGCGGGAGCGGATCGACTGCGAGGCGGCAAGCAAGAGGGATCTTTTTTGGTTGGACAGGGATTGATGTAGTATAGAATAACCTCCTGGCCTTTATCCAGATATTCGGTGATAAGGTTCCGTCTGACTTCCCGGGCCATCAGGGCCACCGGTCGCAAAACGGGCAAGACGTTGGGCAACAGGCTGGGAAATTTAAATGCGATCAGCCGCACCACTACCGGACAGACCGGTGATATCAACGGCCAGGGGGCCTGACCGGATTTGCGGTTGCGTCTGATGAATTCTTCGGTGGCGTATTGAAAAATCTCAAGAAAATAGGACATATCGATGGTGTGTTGAAAACCCATCTGTCGAAGTCCCAACAGTACATCTTTGGGCATCACACCGGGAAATTGCGCGTAGAGTACCGGTGATACCAGCGCAATGGCGATGTGATCCTCGCCGAGCATTTCTGGTTTTTCGGTTGCCGCACTAACGGCGCTCTCGCGGCAAACACGAATACATTCACCGCAACCGATGCATTGCTCAACAATCCGAACGGCCTTCTTGTTTTTCATCCGGATGGCTTTGGTGGGGCAGACCGGCAGACAGGTCCCGCGACCGGCGCACAGGTCTTTTTCGAAATGCACGAAACAGGTGGAGGTTATTTTTTTACTCAATTTGTTTTTCCTTTTTCAGGAATAAAAAAAACCATTCGAACCGCAGTTCCTTGGTTTTTGGGAGATTCGATCTGAATGTGATCTGAATTTTTTTTCATATTCGGAAGTCCCATACCGGCGCCAAAGCCCATTTCGCGATGGTCATCATTAGCCGTCGAGTATCCGGCCTGCATCGCCAGCTCGATGTCCTCTATACCCGGGCCGTCATCGATTATTTCCAAAACCAGCTTTTGCTCGTCCACCTCGATGCTCAGGGTACCGTCACCGCCATGCATGACCACATTCATTTCGCTTTCGTAACCGCAGATGGCGACCCGCCGAATTAAGCGTGGATCAAAATCCATGGATTTGAGAAGGTTTTGAACATTGATCGAAGCTTCACCCGCACGGATAAAATCCCTGGCTTTGATGTGAAAGCTTTTTTTTAGTCGGGGCATGGGCCTAAAAATTTCGGATCGTCCGGTTATCCGGACCGGCCGGAAATCCTTCAATGCAGGTTATCGCTTGCCGTCCAGCCCGGTGAGGTTACACGCATGCAATCTGCCGCAGGAGACAAACATGGAATATGGGCTTGATATCAGCGGAATGCCCTGTTCTGTGGCCATGTCAAGCACTTGCTGGGGGGGTTGTTTCTTTCTGACGAAGACCACCGCCCCGACGCCGGCTACCATAGCAGTCCGGATGACCTGAACGGTCGTCAAACCGGTTAACAAGACACAATCTTCAGAAACCGCGGCCAGCACGTCACTCATCAGGTCACTGGCACCGCATCTGGTGATATTTTTATCGAGTTTATCCTCCCCTGTTAAAAGGGTTGCATCCAGAGCCTTAACAATTTCTGATAGCGTCATGAACCGATTCCGTTATTCCATTCATATTTTGAGAGCGTTTATGTTGATCGCCCGCCGCGAACAAGGGCAAAAATGAAACATACCGAACACTTAAAGCCCGCAAAGTATAGTGTAAAGCGTCTTTTGTGTCAATGGTAAGTCAGCGTGCAGTTAGAGCGACCAACCCAAAACGTGAATAAAGGCGGTTTAGACTTTGCCGCAGACGCACACAGGCGTATGCGCTAAAGCGCTCGAGGACGACGACGCGCAAGGAGCGGATAGCCATTGCTTAGAAGTGGTTTCAAAACCCCATCTAAGGCCCAATGGCTGCGTTGCCCCGCTGGGCGGGATTCGCATCTGATTTTATAAATTAGGGTGCAGCACAGACCTCCGGTAAATGCTCACATACCCATGTATGCTGCGCTTTCCCGCTCGGCCTGCGCCTTGCCCTTGAACCTGATCTGAGGTTTTGAAACCACTTCTAGTTTCGTCCTCGTTCTCGTCTTTGAAGCGGGTCTTTTTATTGACGCTCACACAAACAAAGGGACGATCTCAAACTTGTTTACATCGATCAGGCCTTTGTCGGTCAACTTTAATTCCGGTATGACCGGCAACGCCAAAAAAGACAGCGTCATGAAAGGATCGGGTAAGGTGCACCCCATTTTGCGGGCGATTTTAATCAAACCGTCCAGCTGCTCCCGCACCGCAGAGACCGGTTCAAGGGACATCAGCCCGGCCAGCGGCAAAGCCAGACGGGCGAGAACTTTTTGGTTTGATACGGCTACCAGACCACCGCCCATGTCTGCGACCGTTTTCAATGCCGTCTGCATGTCCGCATCTGATGCGCCGACGATAATGATGTTATGAGAGTCGTGGGCGACACTGGAGGCGAGGGCGCCGTGCTTGATGCCAAAGCCTCTGACAAACCCTTTGCCGATATTACCGCTGCCCATGTGGCGCTCGACAACAGCGATTTTAAGCAAATCCCTTGATGGATCGCATACGGCCTGATCATTGTCAATAGATGGTACCTCGATGCGCTCATGGGTAATCAACTGATCCGCTTCGAGTTCAATTGCGCGAATTCTTTTGTTTTCAGCAGATATGGTCAAATCAATTTTCTGCAAATCGACCCGCATCGACGGGGCGATCTTGGCCGGTGGCGGTGTTTGAATATGGGAGGCCACCTGGCCGTTTTCGGCTGTCAATATGCCGCGGCAATATACCTGTTCGACAAGTGGCTGTTGCAGATCGGAAAATACCACCAGATCAGCCTGGCGGCCGGGCGCAATGGCGCCCAGGTGTTCCAATCGGAAGTATTCTGCCGGATTTAGGGTGGCCATTTGAATGGCTAAAATGGGATCCAAGCCGGATTGAATGGCTTCACGCACAATCGAATCGATGTGGCCCTCGGTGATCAGATCATGGGGGTGGCGATCATCGGTACACCACATCATGCGCCTGGCTGTTCGCTCGTTTACCGCTTCCAGCAGAGCCGGTAAATTTTTAGCGCCGGTTCCCTGACGGATCATAATGTGCATCCCGGCAGCAAGCTTCTCTTTAGCTTCCCGGGCGGTGGTGCATTCATGATCGCTTTGCACCCCGGCAGCGACATACGCATTCAGCGCCTGCCCCTTGAGCCCGGGCGCATGACCATCGACCGGCTTACGGTGCTCTCTGGCTGTTGTTATTTTTGCCAGAACCTCCGGGTCGCCAAAGACGACACCCGGATAGTTCATCATTTCAGCCAGCGCCACAATTCTTTCATGATCAAAAAAGGGCGCAAGATCCTCGGCGCTCAGGCGCGCGCCGGCGGTTTCCATATCAGTTGCCGGCACGCAAGAAGGCAACGTAAAATAAATATTGATCGGCTGTTCTTCAGCCGATTGCAGCATATAGGTTATGCCTTCGGCACCCAGCACATTGGCGATTTCATGGGGATCAGCGGCTACGGTCGTAGTGCCATGCACCACGACCGCCCGCGCAAATTCCGAAACGCAGGTCATGGCGCTTTCGATATGAACGTGGGAATCGATAAAGCCGGGAGCAACAAAGCGTTTCTTTAAATCCAAAATCTCTTTGGCCTTATATCGGCCAAATCCGACGATGATACCATTGCTGACAGCAATTGACTGCTGTTCAATCTCAGCGGTAAAGACATTGACCACACGTCCGTTGGTTAATAGCACATCAACGGGTTTTTCGCCGCGTGCGGCTTTAATGGTTTCGGTCAGATTCATGTTAAAGTTCCTTTTTGATTTGATCGGCAATCGAGTTGACCGTTGACATAATGTGCTCGACATCCAAAGTGAGAATCTGTCGATTGCGCACCAGGACGCGCCCGGCGACGATCACATCCCGAACATCGGCACTTTTTGCGGCATAAACGATATGAGACGCCGGATGATACATGGGTGTCAGGTGCGGACTGCGCTTTTCGATGATGATCACATCGGCCTGTTTGCCCTTATCGAGCGATCCGATTTGGTCGCCCAATCCAATAGCTCTGGCGCTGCCGATGGTGGCCATTTCAACGACGGTTCTGGCGTCCATTGTGGTGGGATCATATGTTTGCGCCTTGTGAATTTTTGCGGCCATATCCATTTCGTGGAACAAGTCCAGGTTGTTATTGCTCGCGCAGCCATCGGTCCCGAGTCCGAGCGCAATGCCGGCTTTTAAAAGTTGTGGTGCCGGGGCAATTCCGGCAGCCAATTTGGCATTGCTTTCGGGATTATGGGATATACTGGCTTTTTGGTTTGCGATCCGGTCAATATCCGCTTCATCAATCCAAACGCAATGTACCAGTAGCGTATTTTCATCCAGTATCCCCAGGCGATCTAGATAACCGATGGGTGTGGTCTTGTATTTTTGTCGGATCTGCCTGACCTCTGCCTGCGTCTCGGCCGCATGAATTTGAAAGCGCAGGCCGGCTTCCCTACTCAACGCTTTGGCTTTTTGCAGGGTTTCGCCGCTGCAGGTATACGCTGAGTGGCAAAACACTGAAGGGGTGATTAAAGCAGACGCTTGCTGCCAACTGGCAACGAAGGCGCGCGGAATTTTCATATTGTCTTTGGGATCCGGCACCCCCGGTGCCGGAAAATCAATTACCCCCTGGGCTAGTACGGCGCGCATACCACTGATGTCAACAGCCTCTGCCACCTGGTCCTCAAAAAAATATCCATCGCAGCAAGTGGTGGTGCCTGACAGCAGCATTTCAGCGCATGCCAGCAGCGTAGCCCAGCGCACACTATCCGGCCGGATATGAGCGCCTTCGGCCGGAAAGATGTGTTCGTTCAACCAGCTGTCCAGCGGCAGGTCGTCGGCCAGACCGCGAAAAAGGGTCATGGGAAGATGCGTGTGACTGTTCACCAGGCCCGGCATTATCAAACCGCCGCCGGCATCTATCGTCTCAGATGCTGCGGGTAGCGATTGATTGGCAGCAATGGTTTCGAGGCGTTCAAGCTTGCCGTCTTTGATGCACAGCAGCCCGTTGGGAATAATGTCAAAACGCCGGTTGACGGTCACAAGGGTGCCGTTGTGAATGACGAGATCGTAGGTCATGGTTCACCGTTTCCAACCGCAGTACCATTCGGATTCACCGGAAAGAAAAACCGATATTGCCACAAATAACCTGGAGTAGCGGAATGTTGGAGTAATGGAGCACTTAGCATTTCGGATTTCGGATTGTGGATTTCAGATTTTGAACGAGCGAATTGCTTGATATTCCAATCTGCAATCCGCAATCTAAAATCCGCAATTGATTTTGCTCCAATACTCCATTACTCCCATCAAATAGCCATAAACGACAGGTAAAATGTTTGCGGCCCGAATTATTTTGCCATGATTTCCTGAGCAATTTTGTTGACATCGTTTATGACGCTGTCGAGGTTCATGGTTCTAAGCTGTCCGTCTTTCAGAACAATGGTGCCATCAATAATAACAGTGGTGACATCACTGCCCCGTGCCGCATAAACCATGTGGGACACCGGGTTATACATAGGCGTCAAATGGGGTCTTGCAGTGTCGACGATGATCAGATCGGCTTTTTTGCCCGGCTCAAGCGAACCGACAGTGGACTCAAGACCCAAAACCTGTGCGCCCTTTAAGGTGGCCATTTTCAGGACTGTCTGCGCGTCCATAACGGTGGGGTCCAGTGTCTTGGCCTTGTGAAGCTTGGCGACTGTGTCCATTTCCAGAAACAGATCCAGATTGTTGTTACTGGCGCACCCATCTGTACCCAGTCCAACGCAAATGCCCTCGCGCAACAATCTGGGAATCGGTGCCACGCCGGATGCCAGTTTCATGTTGCTTTCCGCATTGTGCGCGACTTTGACATCATAGCGTTTCAGCAAGGCGATATCATTTTCCGCCAGTTCGACACAATGGCAGGCCACTACATTCGGGGCCAGAACTCCGAGTTCAGTCAGATGCTCGACCGGCGTGCGATCAAAACGCGCTTTAATTTGGGAAACTTCACTTTTGGACTCAGCCAGATGAATCACCAGCGGCAGTTTGAAATCCTGTGCCAGGTCCGATGCTTCCTGCAACAATTCAGGTGCACACAAATAGGCGGAATGCGGTTCTACGGCAATGTTGACCCGTGGGTGCTTTTGCCAGGTATCGATCAGTTTGCGGGTATATTCGAATCCTTGCGCGATGGGCCCATAATTAGGCGAGTCAAAATCATACAGGACTTCTCCAACCACCGCACGCATACCGGCATCGTCGGCGGCATGCGCGACGGCATCCTCAAACAGGTACATATCGCAAAAGCAGGTGGTGCCCGACATAATCATTTCTGCGCAGGCCAGCAGGGTGCCGCTGTATACCTTTTGCGCATCCAGTTTGGCTTCAGCCGGGAAAATATGATCGTTGAGCCAGGACATCAATTGAAGGTCGTCAGCCAGTCCTCTAAAGCAGGTCATGGCGGCATGCGTGTGGGTATTGATCAGGCCCGGCATAATGATTCCGCCGCCAGCATCGATCACCCGCGCAGCCCGCCACCCCGAAAATTCTGCAGCCGGCCCGATCGCAGCAATGCGGTCCTGGACGATAGCCAACCCGCCGTCTTTCAAAATGGTATCTGTGATGTCCATTGTGAGGATGGTTCCGTTTAGGATCAGAATATCAGCGGATTTCGGTTTCATAGATTTTTCCGGCAACTCCTCTTAGAATGGTTCCCAGTGACGGTGCAGCCTTTTGGGCCACCGCAATGATCTCCTCAACGCTGGCCGGTACCGGATCGACGGGATTATGAACATTGGTAATGACGGACAGCCCCATTACCCGCAGTCCGCCGTGGACGGCTGCGATAACCTCCTGTACAGTTGAAAAGCCCACTGCTTCCGCCCCGATTGTCTCTAAAAATTCGACTTCCGCCGGCGTTTCAAGAGCGGGTCCGATGAGGCCGACATAAATTCCTTTTTGCAATCTTATTCCGGCAGCCCGGGCCGCGTCTTCGGCAGTGGAAATGAGTTCCAGGTTATAAGCGCGAGACATATCCGGAAAACGAACGCCCAGGTCGTCATCATTGGGCCCGATGAGCGGGTTTGTAAGGGTGAGGTTGATATGGTCGCTGATCAGCATGATATCGCCGGGACTAAAAGAAGGATTCAAGCCGCCGGCGGCATTTGAAAGGATGAGGATCTTGACGCCCAACTGTTGCATCAACCGGACAGGGTAGGTGACCTCCTTGGGGCTGTAGCCCTCGTAGAGATGAAAGCGGCCTTGCAAGACGATAAGCGGGCAATCGACCAGCCGACCGATGAGCAAACGGCCTTTATGCGATTGAACCGTTGAGATCGGAAAATGGGGGATGTTCCGATATTCGATGGCCGTGTCGACCGTCATTGATTCGGCGCTATCACCCAGACCGGTGCCGGTTAAATAGCCGATATACGGCACGACATGGGTCTTGCTTCTGATAAAGGCGGTTGTTTCCGCCAGGCACTGGGATAGGTTGTTCATTGCTTTCCTCACAGGTTCAGGGCGCGACTCGTTCGGGATAAGATTTGGAAAGATACTATCTTAGTGCAGCAAATCGGCGCCGTCAAGCCAACAGATATGGAGGCCAAAATCCATATGTTCTCATTGACTTTTCAATGACATTGTGACATACAGACTGGCTTAATCCCTGAATCTTCAAACCAACTCGTGCGAGATTCAGGGTGATCAATGAATCCTGCCCCGGTTGTATGCGCTATGGGTGACCAACCCATATGATGGTTGACGTTTCGGCTCAATCGGTTCCGTTATAAGCAAGAGCAAATGGGGGAGACCTGAACATGGCACCTGACACCCGTCCTGAACATCCCGATATTTCAGAGGAAATGTGGCTTAAAATTGATGAAATCATTGCGACCAACTGCAATATTCCGGGTTCGATTATTGGGGTTTTGCGTGAATGCCAGGATGTCGTCGGGTGGCTGCCGGTCGAGTTGATCGATTATATCAGCGACGGTCTCAACCTGTCCCGCAGTGAAGTATTCGGCGTCGCGTCCTTTTATTCGTTATTTTCGATGGCGCCCAAGGGAAGGCACCAGATAAAGGCCTGTATGGGCACCGCCTGTTATGTGAAAGGTATTAAGGAAGTGATCAGCCGTATCGGCAATCAATATAATATTAGCGAAGGCGGCACCACTGAAGATCGGCGGTTTACGCTGGAAGCGGTCCGGTGCCTGGGGGCTTGCGGCCTGGCGCCGGTGGTCGTTGTCGATCAGGATACCTACGGTGATGTTAAGGCCGATAAAGTCATCGAAGTTTTAGAAAAGTATGAGTAGCCTGCAAACGGTGAGCGGATGAAACTATCTGAAATAAAAAATATTTTGGATGCCACTGTTTTAACGGGAGAGGATCAGTTTGATCGCAACGTCGTGGGTGCCGGCGGCGCTGATCTGATGGCGGATGTGTTGTCGGCGGTCGCCAAAGATGCCGTATTGCTCACCGGTCTGACGACCGAGCAGGTTTTGCGAACAGCCAAAGTTGCCGATGTGGCGGCGGTGGTCTTTGTTCGAGGCAAAAGACCCGATGCGCCTGTCATCGAACTGGCAAAATTCTATGAGCTGCCCTGTATGTTGACGAAATACTCCCTTTTTGTTGCCAGTGGCCGGTTGTACGTCAATGGACTTCGGGGGTTGGATGGGTCATGGTAAGAAGGAAAATTGAATATTCAATGATCATGTGCGGGAGTCCGGCATGAATAAAGTTAGAACGCAGTTGATGGTGTGCGGTGGGACAGGTTGTCACGCGTATGAGAGCGGTGCGTTTCAGGAAGCACTGCAAAAAGAGATAGATCGGCAGGGACTCGCGGAGGAAATTAAAATTATCGAGACCGGCTGCAATGGTTTTTGCGCGGTCGGGCCGGTTATGCTGGTCCAGCCCGAAGGTATCTTTTACCAAAAACTGAAGGTTAAAGACATTCCGCACCTGGTCGAAGAGCATTTTCTCAAAGGGCGCCCGGTCCAAAAGCTGTTTTATGTGGAGCCGGCTTCCAAAGAAACCATTCCCAGTATGAAGGAAATCCCTTTTTTTGAGCACCAGATGTTCTGGGCGATGCGCAACAAAGGCGCCATTGATCCGGAGGTCATCGACGAGTACATTGCCCGCGATGGCTATTTTGGCGCCGCCAAGGCTTTACAGGAGATGCAGCCGGAAGAAATCATCGGCGAGGTAAAAAAATCGGGCCTAAGAGGCCGCGGCGGAGCCGGTTTCCCGACCGGGCTCAAATGGGAGTTTGCCAGCAAAAGTCCTGGCGAGATCAAATATGTTTTGTGTAATGCAGATGAGGGGGATCCAGGAGCGTTTATGGATCGCAGCATACTGGAATCCGATCCGCATGCCGTGCTGGAAGGCATGCTGATTGCAGCCCGGGCGATCAATGCGCATCAAGGATATATCTACGCGCGCACTGAATATCCGCTGGCCATCCGAAGGCTGGGGATCGCCATCGAGCAGGCCCGGGAATACGGATTGCTGGGCAACGATATCCTGGGATCCGGTTTTGACTTCGACATTGACATATACCAGGGCGCGGGCGCCTTCGTCTGCGGCGAAGAGACTGCTCTGATGCGCTCAATTGAGGGCAAACGCGGGATGCCGCGACCCCGTCCGCCGTTTCCGGCGCTAAAAGGCTTATGGGAAAAGCCCACCATATTAAATAATGTCG
>Ga0209536_100017620_pt1 | contig 10104 bp, 8 predicted proteins | sample DeeMarSeWOR28_12_FD_187461 | JGI IMG/M metagenome (GOLD analysis project Ga0209536, IMG submission 187461) | Marine sediment microbial communities from White Oak River estuary, North Carolina - WOR-2-8_12 (SPAdes) (version 2) | ecosystem: Environmental > Aquatic > Marine > Intertidal zone >... | reverse complement strand
GGCCGGCCTCATACGCGAGGATATGTCACCAAAACCGGCCTATGAAGAATTAGAACACCTCATCAAAGGCAAATGGTGGACTAAGGTTGAAACAACAACCGATACGGGTAGCACAGCAAAGTTCCGCGGTTTCCTCGGGGACTATGAAGTCAGCACGCGAGTTGACGGCAGAAAGCTGACCGGCACTTTCCGGCTCGATAAAACAGCAAGGGAAGTAAATGTTCAATTAAATGCATGATTGATTCGTGCTTCTTGATTATTTCGATTCGAAGTGGTAACATCTTGCAGTTATCTTTAAGGTTCGATTACGAAAGTATTATAAAAGGCTTTGATGCATTGAGAAAGGACAACGAGTGACAAAACTGCAAATTCAAATTGACTACAAAAATGTCACTTCTGCCGTTATTGGTGTAAATGATGGAATCACACCGAAACAGCTAAAATCGCTGGAAAAGAAAATAAATCCATTGATTTCACAAATAAACAGACAGCGAAAAGACGGCAAGACCCCATTCAGAGACTTGCCTTATAACAAACGCATTTCGATGCGTGTGAATGCAGTGGCTAAAACTTTACGAAGCAAATGTGATTATCTTGTAGTACTGGGCATTGGCGGCTCGGCGCTGGGGAACATTGCCCTGGATACGGCTTTACGCCCCTTCTTGCCTAATCCCGGAGACAAGCAATCCAAAAGACCGCAGCTATTTGTTCTCGATAATGTCGATCCTGTACAGTTCGGCTCTTTTCTCGACTATATTAAACCGGTACTCAAAAGGACCGTTTTTAATGTTATAAGCAAGTCCGGGCGAACCTCCGAAACAGCAGCACAGTTTATGATCGTTCGAGAAATGCTCATCGAAGCACTCGGCAAGGCCGGTTATCGAAGGCGAGTCGTGGCGACCACCGACGCAAATTCAGGGACTTTGCGAACTATTGCCGACAGCGACAATCTTCAAACGCTCGAAGTCCCCGATGGCGTCGGCGGCAGGTTCAGTGTTTTAAGTGCAGTCGGCCTGTTTAGTGCCGCGATGTGTGGTATTAATATAAGGCAGCTTCTCGCCGGCGCCATGGACATGGACAAAAGGGTAAGCTGTAAAGATTTCCGAAAAAATCCTGCGGCAATTGATGCAGCGATAAACTACCATTACTACACACACGGCAAGCCGATCTCGATCATGATGCCTTATAGCTTTGCCTTGAAAGATATGGCAGACTGGTATAGACAACTGTGGGCGGAAAGTCTTGGGAAAAACAGAGATCTAACCGGTAATGAAATCGAGATAGGGCCAACGCCGGTCAAAGCACTCGGCACGACCGACCAGCATAGCCAGGTGCAGTTGTATCGCGAAGGCCCCAACGATAAACTGTTTACATTTCTCCAGGTCAACAACTTCTCAGAGGATGTCGAGATAGGTCCTGAGCCGGATTGCGCTCCAGAACTCGGCTTTCTGGCCGGCAAGAAAATGAGCACATTGCTTAACAGCGAAAAACTGGCCACCGAATACGCTCTTCTGGAAAGTAAACGTCCGTGCCTCACGGTTCTATTCGATAAAGTTAACGCTTACACGGTGGGACAATTCATTTATCTATTTGAAGTAACGACTTCATTTGCTGGCGCTTTATTTAATATCAATCCTTACGATCAACCCGCTGTTGAGTTGGGAAAAGAAGCTACTTTTGCACTTATGGGTAAAGAAGGTTATGAAAACCTCAGAAAAGAGATTCGATCCAAAACAGGAATTGACAATAAGTATTTAGTCTGATTTCTTTCATCATGTAGTAAAGGACAAGAAAATGGATTACGCAGTGATAATGGCAGGGGGAGGCGGTAAGAGATTATGGCCCCTCAGCCGGCAGAAACGACCCAAACAGGTCCTGAAGCTCCTTGACGGCAAGACGCTTCTTCGCCAGTGTTTCGAGCGGCTGAGACCCATATTCGACACAAGAAACATAATTGTTCTTACGAATGCCGGCTATGCGGATGTAGTTCGTGAAGATCTTTCGGAATTGCCCTCTAATAACGTCATTGCCGAACCTGCTGTGCGCGACACCGCTGGCGCCATTGGGCTGGTCTCGACTATTCTGGATAAATATGATTCCAATGCCACCATAGCAGTCGTTACCGCCGATCAGATAATAAAACCGCCCGAAGTATTACAGGAAGCCATTAAAGATGCCCTGACTTTTATTAATAATAATCCGGACGATCTGATAACTTTCGGTATTCAACCGGCTTTTGCCAGCACCTCTCTCGGTTACATAAAATGTGGCGAAGGCCGAGAATATCCGAACTGCAAAAATAAGGTTTACTCCGTTGATGCATTCAGGGAAAAGCCTGATGAAAAAACTGCAAAAGAATATCTTGATTCCGGTCAATATTTCTGGAATTCCGGCATGTTCGTTTGGAAGGCGGGGACAATTTTAGCTTATTTGAAAAATTTTCTGCCCGAAGTCAGTGAGCCTTTAGCCAAAATTCAAGCTGACTGGGACAGACCGAACCAACTGCAAACACTCCAGGAATACTTTGTCAAGCTGCCCAAAATCAGCATCGACTATGCAGTTATGGAAAAGGCCGACAAAGTCAATGCTATTAAGTTGGATTGCCGATGGCTCGATATGGGTTCATTTGCCGCTCTGGCTGATGTTATCAGATCCGATAAGGACAACAATATCGTCGTCGCAGGTCAGAGCGAGCTGCTCAACTGCAAAAAAAGTATTATCGTTACCGAAGATAAGGGCCATCTCATCGCGGCGATTGGCCTGGAAAATATAGTCGTAGCTCACAGCCCGGATGCCACACTTATTTGCCATATCGATGAAACCCAGAGGCTGAAGGAGCTGCTTGAACTGATAAAAGAACACGGCGGCGAAAAGTTTCTGTGATCGCATGCTGTGCGCTGTGTTTTATTTATTTAGCGCGCAGCATGTCGAATCCAAAAAACAGAACGAAAATGAGATATCTGGCAATTGATTACGGAACCAAACGTACTGGCTTAGCAATTTGCGATGCCGCCGAGACCATTTCCTCACCCCTGACCGTACTCCACGGCCAGAAAGGCCTGCTGAAAAAGATTTCAGATATTGTGGAAGCTGAAGATGTCGGAGCCGTTGTAGTGGGATTACCTTTGAACATGACCGGCACCGAAAGTGCCCAGACAAACCTTGCCAGGAAGTTTGCTGAAAAGTTAAAAGGCCAGCTCTCAGTCCCTGTTCACCTCCAGGATGAGCGCCTGAGCAGTTTCGGGGCCGAGGAGAAACTTGCCCCGGCAGAATTTACAAGGAGAAAAAGAAAAAAACGCATTGACGCCGTTGCCGCAGCAGAAATCTTGGAAGCCTTCCTCGAACAGCAGACCGCCGGCAGCGGCAATTAACCATGCCGGAATGACATCCGGGATGCTGGTTTGGTATCAGCTATGGTAAATCTTTTTTAAAATACGCGGGAAAAAAGACTTGCAAATAATTCAGTATTTGCTTAAAATCCCTGCTTCGAATTGTATGATGTTAGAAAAGAATGTAAGAAAGGATTTATCTGAAAGATGCTGACGAAGCAGGAAAAAGAGAAGATTATTGATGATTTTGAGACTCACCAGAGCGATACCGGCTCACCCGAAGTGCAGATTGCGATATTGACCAGAAGGATTAACGACCTTACCGAGCATCTCAAAACCCACCGTAAAGACCACGCATCCAGGCGCGGCTTGCTGAAAATGGTAGGTACCAGGGCAGCACTGCTCAAATATGTGAGCAAAAAGGACGTCAAACGCTACCAGGCAATTATTTCCCGTCTTGGCTTGCGTAAATAAATGAGCATGAGTAAGAATCATTTGCCCCGCATAAAAGTGGAAGCTGAGATTATCTTATTTGCAGAACCTACCTAAGAGGTAATATATGATTGATTTTTATAGAGTTGAAAAAGAAATAGGGGGCAGAACCTTATCCATCGAAACCGGCAAAATCGCCAGACAGGCAGATGGAGCCGTTATAGTACAATATGGAGAGACCGTTGTTCTTATTTCCGCGGTAACGGCCCCCCCGAGATTCGATGACATCGATTTTTTCCCGCTGAGCGTCGAATATCGTGAGAAACAAAGTGCCGCCGGCAAGTTTCCGGGTGGTTTTATTAAGCGAGAGGGAAGGCCGAGCACGAAAGAGACGCTGACGGCCAGGCAGATCGACAGACCCATTCGGCCTTTATTTCCTGAGGGTTACTTTCAGGAAGTACAGGTTATAGCGAACGTTTTAAGTGCTGACCTTGAAAACGATCCCGATATTTTGGCAATGATTGGTGCCAGTGCCGCATTGACTATTAGCAAGATACCGTTTATGGGGCCAACCGGCGCCTGTAGATTAGGCAGAGTTAACGGGGAATTTATAGTAAATCCCACTCATAAACAGGTTGCTGAAGGCGACCTGAATCTGCTTCTTGGCGGCCGGAAAGAAGCTATTAATATGATCGAGGTCGGTTCCAAAGAATTGCCGGAAGATGTCATAGCCGAAGCGATCGCAACCGCCCACAAAACCGTCCGCGATGTCTGTGATTTAATCGAAGAACTCCGCGAGAAAGTGGGAGTCGAAAAGGAAATCCCCCTCGTGGAAGACGATGAGCAGCTCGAAGCGAAAATTACTTCCCAAATATCCGATAAACTTTACGAGCTTAAACAAATACCGGATAAGCAACAGCGTAAAGATGCCGTGGATGAACTGTTCGAGCAGGTTAAGGCGGAATATTGTCCCGATGCCGATAGTCCTGAAGTACAAACCGATACCATATATGACAAAGCAATGGTCAAGCGAATCCTCGGAAAAATCGAGGGACAGGTCGTAAAGAAATTACTGCTGAGCGGCAAAAGATCTGACGGCAGAGGGTACGATGATATTCGTCCCATCTCGTGTGAAATTGGCATTCTGCCCAGAAATCACGGCTCAGCACTATTTACACGCGGCGAAACACAATCGCTCGTAAGCGTAACCCTGGGTACCATAAGGGACGCGCAGATCATTGATGGCTTGTTAGAAGAGTACACTCAGAACTTTACGCTGCATTACAATTTCCCGCCATTCTCTGTTGGTGAAGTCAGGCCGGTTCGCGGGGTAGGCAGAAGAGAAATAGGTCACGGAGCTCTCGCGGAAAAAGCGCTAGAGGCTGTAAGGCCGCCGGATGATGAATTCGCTTATACCGTCAGGATTGTCTCAGATATTACCGAATCGAACGGTTCGAGCTCCATGGCTTCGGTTTGCGGCGGCTCACTTGCCTTGATGGATGCGGGCGTCCCAATGACCAAAGCCGTTGCCGGAATATCAATCGGTATGATAAGTGATGAAAACGGACGGCACGAACTGCTGACCGATATCGCCGGCGAGGAAGACCATTACGGCGAAATGGATTTCAAGGTTGCCGGAACTGTTGACGGCATTACTGCGATACAGCTTGACATAAAAGCCGAGGGGCTGGCTCATGATATTATGATCGAGGCCCTGCAGAAAGCAAAGACTGCACGATCGAAGATTCTGGAAACTATGGCTCAGGCGATTGATAAGCCAAGAGCAGAACTGAGCGTATATGCACCGAAACTGGTGAGCATCGAAATCGATCCCGAACTTATCGGCAAGGTCATTGGCCCGGGAGGCAAGATGATCAAGGGTATCCAGGAACAAACCGGTACGACAATCGAAGTCGAAGAGGATGGAACCATATACATCAGTTGTCTCGGCGGTGACGGTCACCTCAAGGCCAAAGAAATTATCGAATCTATCACACAGCCGCCTGAAGTAGGGCGGATATATGAACAGGCAAAAGTGGTATCGGTAAAAGATTTCGGGGTGTTTGTTGAAATCGTGCCGGGTGTCGAAGGCTTATGCCATATCAGTGAGCTTAGCGATGGTTACGTCAAGAACGTCGAAGACGTCTGCAAAATGGGAGATTTGATCCAGGTAAAGCTCATACTAATCGACGACCAGGGCAGACTGAAACTTTCCCGCAAAGCCGCTCTTGCCGATAAGAAAAAACAAAAGCCAGAGGAAAAATAAGTGCTGCAGTTTGTTGGCGGTTTTATTGTTGGCTTACTGACGGTTGCTGTCCTGTTGTTTCGTAACAGAATCGCCGGGACTAAAGGGGATGAAAATACTCACCTTGCACAGCTTGAAGAATTAAGCAAACTGACCGGAGGACTTGCCCACGAAATCAAGAATCCTCTCTCTACCGTTAAAATTAACATTAATCTTGCCAGGGAAGAACTGGAAGATGCAGATACAAATGATGCGGTGCTCAAAAGGGCAATCAGGAAATTAGCAGTCGTCCAAAAAGAAACAGACAGGGTCGAGCAGATACTCGACAGCTTTCTGCGTTACGTTGACAGGACCGAGTTACAGTTGGCAAGTATAGACATCAATGAACTTGTCAGCGATATGATTGATTTTTATACGCCGCAGGCCCACAGCCATTCAATCACCATCCATCAGGGCCTTCATAATGAGCCTCTTGTTTGCAAAATCGATTCGGATATGTTAAAACAGGTGATATTGAATCTCTTTATTAACGCCCAGCAGGCCATGAGCAGCGGCGGTGACTTAATGATACGGACCGATAGGCAGGAAAAAGATGCTTTAATACAGATCAGTGACACCGGCGCGGGAATTTCTCCGGACAAGCTGCCGCACATATTCGAAGCTTATTACTCTTCTCGTCCGCAGGGAAGCGGCCTGGGCCTGCCGACAGTAAAAAAGATTATCGAGGCGCATAAAGGCTCTATATCGGTTAACAGCGAGCAGGGAAAAGGGACATCTTTTGAGATAAGATTGTCTCTCCATCCATAGCGAGGTGTCAAGTTGGGACAAAAAGAAGGTGTAATTCTGATTGTTGATGATGAGCGTAACCACGCTGACGGAATCGCCGAATCGCTCGAAAAACTATGCGCGCGGACGATTGCCGTTTATGGTGGAACCGATGCGCTTGAGATTGTGCGCAGCCAACAGATCGATGTCATCGTTACCGACCTGAAACTGGGCGGCGATATTGACGGATTGGCCATTCTTGAAGAAGCCAAAAAGTACAATGACAGCACGGAAGTCATCCTCATAACCGCCTACGGCACTATCGACACCTGCAAAGAAGCCATAAAGCGGGGCGCTTATGATTATCTTGTCAAACCGATTGATATCGGCCAGCTTCGCACACTTGTGACCCAGGCCTGCCAGAAGGCCTCGGCTGCTAATGAAAGGCAAAAAAAACCGAAAGCAGGCAAAGATGATTTCGCTTTTGAGGGCGTTCGAGGCGGCAGCCAGGCGATGGAGGGCATATTTGAGGTCCTTCGGCGCGTCGCACCAACCAATATATCCGTCCTGATAGAAGGTCAGTCCGGCACCGGCAAGGAATTGCTGGCAAGGGCAATCCATGACAATTCACTTCGCTGGAACAAGCCATTCCGGCCGGTAAACTGTGCCGGCCTGACCGAAACGCTGCTGGAGAGTGAATTGTTCGGCCATATCAAAGGTGCTTTTACCGGCGCCGCCAGCGACAGGAAAGGCCTGTTCGAGATAGCAGACAAAGGAACTCTGTTTCTCGATGAAATAGGCGATATGGCGCCAACTTCCCAGGCAAAGCTGCTGCGCGTCATTGAAGATGGAGTCATCATTCCAGTTGGCTCGAACAAGCCGACAGTGGTCGATGTCCGCATTATAAGCGCGACGAACCAGAACCTGCCGGAGATGATAGAAGAGAAGAAATTCAGGCAGGATTTGTACTTCAGAATCAAGGGGGTAAACGTTTCTCTGCCGGCTCTTCACGACAGGGCCGAAGACATCCCGGCGTTGATTGACTTCTTCCTTAAAGAGGCTGCCACGGAAGTCGGCTCGAAAGTTACGGGGATAACCGACACTGCACTTACGACCCTTTCAAACTACGACTGGCCCGGCAACGTTCGACAGCTTAGAAATACAATCAGGACAATGGTCGTTATGTGCGACCGCGACAAGCTTGATGCGCAGGACATACCGCCTGAGATAGCGCAAAGACGCCAATTACTTGCCGGCAGTCAGGCCCCGGCGGCGCTCGGGGATGTCTCGCTCAACGAGCTGGAAAGAAAAGCAATCGAAGAGACCCTCGCCAAAACCAAGGGCAACCGCGAAAAAGCCGCAAAAATCCTCGGAATCGGCGAAAGAACCCTCTACCGCAAAATCAAGGAATATAACCTTTAGTAGTACCAAAAAGCTTATTTTTACGGCATAACCTCACGATACACCTAATAAAGCCAGCTTTTTTAGGACTTTTTTATTGACATTCACCTTTCAAGCTGTATAATTCTCTTAGTTTGGAGTGACGGGTAGTGAAAAGCTTGCAATTCTTTCTGCACAGCTTTTCCCATGGAGTAATGGTTATTTCGTGAGCATTTGCGCGCACGAGTATAATTTAAATCACCTATCCGTGTGGGCATGTGAGAATAATTTGGCCAAAATAACAATATTCTAAAACCAAAAAAGCAACAGGAGAGAGAAAGGAGCAGGACAGGCAAAAAATGAAGTAAACTGACGGACCTTATATGTATCGAAGGACGAGTATGAAATAAAAATTATAAAAATCGTTGAAAAAGGAGAAAAATGATGAAAAAGTCATTAATGATTTGTTTGAGCCTGATCGTACTGATGTTTGTTGCTGCGGGCTGTTACGAGGTTGTTTACACCGCCGAATATAAAGGCGATTCGTGCATAAAGTTCGAGGATGCACAATATTGGGATGAAGAATTGCTGCCGGAGCCCGGCTATGTGGAAGACTGTCTCGGCGAAGATGGTGCTGTAGAAGCCGATGCATTTTACGCTGAGCTTGATGGTGATGTTGATCCCGAGGACATCTTGATCTCTGTGAAGGCCGGCAAATGCAAGGACAATAACATTGTTCTTGAAGACCAGGGTGACTATTGGCAAGGTGAAGGTTGTGGCTTTACAATATTAGGCATGCCCGTACCGGATGAGGATGCATGGATTTTTGGTGTAATCAGTGATGACATCGAGGGCGGTAAAGACGGCACAGCGGCTCTGAGCAATATCACGTTCTGTTTCGGGGAAGGTGTTACAGTAATAGGCCCGGAAGAAGGTGAATTCGATACCTGGCGAGCAGAAGGAGAAGAAGAAATAGAAGAGGTTATTGACGATATTCTCGAAGACATCGACGGCGATTAATCAATCGTAACGGGGCTGCTTTTCGGAGCAGCCTCGCTTTATTATTGGACCTATAGGGCCTTAAAATCAGATATCGGGGCCGTTCGTTAAATTTACCGGCTGAAATCGAGAAAATTTTAGAAGAAAAAATGTAAAGAAAATCGGATTATACGCCGTTATCACTGTTTTCTTGAAAAACCACTTTTTTAGCTGATTTTAATAATGACTAAGTTGCCTCGATTTGATAAATTACATTTAAATTGTTTAATTTGGGTAAGGGTAAGCACTACCGGAATTAGTGTTAGCTTCCCGCTATAAAAATAGAGAATTTTGTATTAAATTTGCCGGTAGCATTAAAACCGGATAAGTATAAGCAAAGTAGTTCATAAAATTAGTATTGTCGTAAAATTTTAAGGATGATAAAGGGTATGACAGTGGGGGAGAAAGGAGGCAAAAGCGGAGGAAATTGACGTAAGTATGAATAGCTGAAGTAATGAATTAAAAAGGGTCTCAGCCGTAGACGTACGGCAAGGTTTGACCCGAAAATGAAGTTAACTTCAAAAAACAATATTTAGAGGAGATTTAAAATGAAACAGTTGATAGTAACAAGTCTTATAGTAATGATGATCGCCGGAGCAACCTTTGCAAATCCGGAAGGCGTATGCGAAGATGGTAAGTTGATCGGCCATTTGAAGATCATCGGTGTAAAGAGTGACAAGAATGCCAACATGGAGGACAAAGCCGCTGGTAATGTCATCTTCGTTGACCTTGGAGCAGAGGATGAACCCGCTACTACTGAGATTTACCTGATTCAGGGACCAGTGGAAGAAGGCTTCGTCGTCCTTGACAAGAATGGGACTGATGGTGAAGCCGCTTTCCAGATGCCGCCAACAGGTCTTGATCCTTACATTATCGGTGGGGATATGACTGGAGTGAACACTGAATCAGAATATT
>Ga0209536_100017619_pt1 | contig 10104 bp, 6 predicted proteins | sample DeeMarSeWOR28_12_FD_187461 | JGI IMG/M metagenome (GOLD analysis project Ga0209536, IMG submission 187461) | Marine sediment microbial communities from White Oak River estuary, North Carolina - WOR-2-8_12 (SPAdes) (version 2) | ecosystem: Environmental > Aquatic > Marine > Intertidal zone >... | reverse complement strand
CGCGGATGGGAACGGTGAGTACTTATTGCGCCAGGCCCTGGCGGCCGATTACCTAAACCTGGAGCGCGGCGTCACCGCCGGCAAAGGACTTATCGGTGGCGACGGCAAATACGGATTCAGGACCTTTCTTGCCTACATAGACTGGGTGCACAGCCTCGGCCGTAATGTCATTCTCGACGATGATGATTCAGATTCCATAAAGGACCGTAACCTCGAGCTCGCGTTTTATTTTCTTATTAATAACGGCGGCGACCTGATCGGCGCCGACGGGGACAGGGCGCGAATGAACCCCGATAATTTCTGGAGCGGCTACCGCCTAAATCTCGGCAAGGCGCTCGGCGACAGGTACGAGAATAATGGTCTGTTTCGCCGCGATTTCGAATGCGGCCTGACACTGGTTAATGAGCCTGGCCAGCCGACCCGAAGCACGGATCTGGGCAGGCTGATGACTGATTTATCCGGCCGTTCCGTGCGAGTGGTAACGCTAAAGCCCGGGGAGGGTGAAGTGTTGGTGGATAGCTGTCGTTGATGAATAATGAAAGCTATCCATCAGCCGGCGGTTCCCTCTGGATGCAGGCCTTCGGTGTATTGACCGTAGCTTCAGAGCTGACAAGGATTTAGTCTTCTGCAACGTCGGAGGGGCTTTCCAACGTTGGACGGATGAATTATATGTAGGTGCCGACAAAGCCTAATAACCTTAGCATGCGGCATTAGTGTTCGCCGATGTAAATAAGGACGGAGCCACGGATATTTTTCAGAATATGGGCGGCGACAGCTGGTGGAACCGAGAATATGGCATTGACTCGCTGGAACGCAGCGCGCTCTTTATCGGTAATGCAGCTTCGGATTGTAAAACCGCAACAGTGATGCCGGAGTGCGTCATCACCAACCGGGACGCAATTGGCGCACGTGACAGGCTGGAGGCCGATGAGACCCATTTTCATACCGTCCTTTCAGCCCGGACATTTCAGAGTCAAAATGAAGTATCGATAATACTTGTGCTTGGAGCGGCAGACGAGGCTGATGTGAAAATTGACGGGCCAAGCGGATCAGCAACCTCTCTTTTAGTCCAAGCCGGGCAGCGACTGCGGGTACGCGAAAATGATTAAGAAGATTCGTAGACAACTCCGGATGCTTTTCGACCGGCGTTACTATTTTCTGCACCGGATTTTCCCGGGGCAGACAGCGCCGCATAATTTGTCCTATTTGCCGGATGGATTTACGGTGCGCAAAATAGAGCAGACGGGAGTTGCGGTGGTCGACAACTTCTGCACGCATGAAGAAGCCCAGGCCCTGGTCCAGTTGGCGATGGACAAGCTCGTACCTTCAGCGGTGCGTCAGGGTGGCAAGTTTGTTCAGGATCCGGGCAGAAAGTCTGAGACAGCATTGGTTTTCGGGCCGAGGCGACGAGACCCGGCACTGATTCCGTTTGCATGCAGAGCGGCCGCCCTGGTTGGGGTTCCCTATACGCATCTCGAGGCTGTCTACGTTACCCGTTACCAGGAGGGTGGCCGTTACAACGAGCATGTGGACTACGGCGATCATTTTTCCGTGGACAGGTTGTACACAGTGTTGCTGTACCTGAACGATCTGCCGGAGGATCAGGGCGGCGGCACGGCGTTTCCCAGGTTGAATATCAAGGTGCAGCCGAAGCTGGGTCGCGCCGTAAGCTGGACCAATATGAACCCGGACGGCTCGGCCCATGTTGAAACCAGTCACGCTGCCTTACCAGTGTTGAACGGCGGCGAGAAATGGACCATCCAGTTCTGGTTTCATCCGTACAAGATGTTCGATGCCATTGAAGTGACGCCGCCCCAGACGAAAGCAGGGCAACCGATTGGCAGCGCGACGCCATTGCCGGACGGCGCCAGTTATTTCACCAGACCGGCCGAATGAATGGCTAACTAACGGCTTAGGCCTGTCTGTCAGTTGCCACAACAATTAGCACCGAAACGTTGCCAGGCGATCAATCCCCAAATCAACGCTACGAGCAACAGCGAAAAGAATACGGCTGCGGAACCCATGTCTTTTGCCTGACCTGACAGTGTGTGGTGGTCGGTTCCCACTCGGTCGACAACGGCCTCTATAGCCGAGTTCAGTAGTTCGACAATCAGGACAATCAATAAAGAGCCCAGCAGAAGCGCGTGATCAGTGATGCTCTGTCCCAACCAGAATGCAACCGGCGTTAACAGGATCGCTAGCACTGACTCTTGCCGAAAAGCCGACTCATTGCGCCACGCCGCGGAAATTCCGCTTAGAGAAAAAAACAGTGCATTCCAGACGCGCTTAAAACCAGTAGTACCTGTTTTGCTCATTATCCCAGCCTAGATTAGTCGATGCGTGATGCTTGGGTAATTGTAATCGAGTCATGCTAGCAGGCCTCAGCCGCCAAAATCATTTTACTTAAATCCCTTTTTGGGCGTCATCGCATCGCTGCTGAGCGCCGGAAGAACCAGCAGACATGCTATCGGCCAATAGTTTGCAGCTGTAATCGTTTTGTAATGCCTGTGCAAAACACCTGCAATATTGCTGCTCTTTAATGCGTCCCAATGATTAACACAGTAGCAGCACGTGGGCCTTTAGTCGCACGTCCCGTTTTTCACACTGATCGCAAGGCCAACAAAAACCAGGCGTTGCGCTTTAGATCACACGAGTCCTTCTGACCAGGGCTACGAGCAAATAATTAGAGGAAGTAATGAGAAGCGCTATAGCAAAGCTTTCCGCGGCAGCGGCATTGATTTGGTGCTCGCTGGTCGTTCAGGCCGCAGACGAACTAGCCGTGTACGTTTTCAAAGACGGCAATGCGGCCACCGGCCTGAAAGTCAGGCTCGACGGACTCGAGGAAAAAACCGTAGCCGATGACGGCTCGGTATTCTTTGACCTTAGCGCCGGCGCACACATTATCGTCGTCCTCGATAACGGCAAAACGGCGTTTAGCCAGCGCTTCGACTCGGCCCAGGGTCAGTATGCCGATCTCAGCGTTGCTCTGCGCTTCGGCACCGAGCCGCAGGCCACACTAGAGACCTACCTCCAGACCGAGACCCCTTCGCAGCGCTCGCAGGCGCCGAGTGGGACATTGTTGGGGCGGGTTACATCTAACGGCCTGGCCGTGGCGGATGCGCAGGTGACGGTCAATGGCGCCAGCACGGTCACGGATTCCGACGGTAACTACCGGGTAGAACTGCCTCGCGGTATCTATACGGTCACGATCGACGACCCTGTATTTGGCATGCAGCGAATAGAAGGCGTGCGTGTCGTAACCAATATTGAGCGCGGTGCCAGTTTCGCAATAAGTGCCCCCTCCCAGGTCGATACAAAGCTGGTGATTGCAAGGCCTGAGATCGAGGAAATTTTTGCGGTCGCGAAGTACAAGCCCGAAGCGCTCGGTGAGAGTGAGCGGTACTCCGCTGGCGTTATCGATACCCTTGGCATAGGGGAGCTAGCGCGTTTCGGTGGCACCGATATTGCCCAATCGGTTATCCGCGTTCCCAGTGTGACGGTTAAGGACGGACGGTTTGTTTTTATTCGTGGTCTCGGCGGCCGTTACATCACCACCACCCTCAACGGCGCTACGCTGCCGAGTACTGACCCGGCCAAGCGCACGATACCTCTCGACTTGTTCCCGTCGAACTTCGTCAATCAGCTGGATGTAAAGAAAAATTTCATCGCATCGATGCCGGGTGAAAGCACGGGCGGCAACCTGGTCATCAATACGCGCACCTACCCCGCGGAAGCGGAAGGCAGACTCACCGTTTCGAGCGGCTTTACCCAGGGCCTGACCGGTGAAGACGTGTTCGGCGATCCGACCCGGGGTGATTTTGACTGGGCGGGTGCGGACGACGGCTCCCGCGATAGTGCGGCAACTTACCGTGCCATCTCGGATGCCCTGCGATACTCAGATTTCTATCCCGATATTGCGGTCCAGGGCCTGGGCGCTGCCGGTGGACTTTTGCTTAAGGATGATCTCGATCCGGACATCACCACGGCAAATCCGAAGGGAGTTATCGGTTTGAGTTACGGCGACGTATTCGACCTGGACTGGCGCGACGCTGAGTTCGGTTTTTTTGCAGCCGGTAACTACCGCAACGACTGGAATCAGCGCGTCGACGGTATCGAGCGTACCTATAGAGGCAGCGCATTTACCGGAACCCTGGAAGTCAATGATAATTTTGCTTTCGACGAATACAGTAACCAGATCGATGCCAGTGGTCTGCTGAATCTCGGCTTGACGTTTGGCAACAGCAGTTTTGGTGCCAATACTTTGGCATCGAGAAGCACGCAGAGCCGGGTTAAATACAACTCCGGTCTCGATGGTGACGCACTCCAGCCGTCTGAGCGTTACATCATCGACTGGGTCGAACGGCAGTTCGTTTCGCAGCAGTTCACCGGCAATCACATTACGGGCGAGAATGAGAACTGGATAGCCGACTGGCAGATCACGTTATCTCGCGCCGAGCGTGACGCCCCGGATCGTCGCGAGGTGCGTTTCGACCTCGAGGGTAACGACGGTACCTACAACCTGCAGGTTCCCGATGTAATCCGCCGCTACGACGAGCTCGTTGATGACAATCTGGATGCGACGGTTGGTCTGGAATACTTGTTCGATTCTGACTCGGATGTGGAGTCGACACTTTCCTTCGGTGTGCAGGTCATTGCCCGTGAGCGCGATTCTGATTCCGAAACCTATGGGTTTCAAGGTGGGCAGGGTGTCGTAGGTATCGATGAGGCGCCGAACCTTAAAGTTAGCGACGTTTTAAACGAGTCCACGATTACTGGAAATACTTCAACGGGCTTCACGTTCCAGGACAAAACGCTCGCGAGCGACAGCTACGAGGCCGATCTGGACTATAACAGCGCCTATCTTTCTTATGACACGATCATCGCAGCTAAGTATCAGATTGTCGCCGGCGCCCGCTACGAAACCTACAAGCAAACCACCGACACATTCAGCCTGCAGGGCGCCGATATCGGTGAAGCCAGCGAGCCTGTTACTTCCGAGCTCGACGAATCGGACGTGCTGCCGGCACTGGGTTTCAACTGGTTTCTGACGGACAGCCAGACCCTCAGGTTAGCGGCCTCCCAGACGGTTTCGCGACCCGACTTCAAGGAATCCTCGAATGCGACGTTCTATGACCCGGATTTCGACATTCGGGTGCGCGGTAATCCTGATTTGCAGGTATCCAAGGCGACCAATTTCGATATCCGCTATCAGTTCTTCTGGGATGACGTCGACAACTGGGGTATCGGCCTTTTTTACAAGGACCTCGAGGACCCCATCGAGCGCGTAGTCCAGCCTGCCTCCGGGACGGCCGGCAATACCCGGACCTTCGAGAATGCCGACTCGGCGACGCTCTATGGCATCGAAATCGAAGGTCGCAAGGAATGGGCGTTCGGCACATCGATGGCGCAAAGCTTTTTCGTCAGCGGCAACGTCAGCTGGATCGACTCCGAGGTCGACTTGCCTGCCGGCCAGACGCGAGCCTTGCAGGGCCAGCCCGAATACATCGTCAACGTGATCCTGGGTTTCGACGACATCGAACGCAACCAGGAGCTAACGCTGCTGCTTAATCAGGTCGGCGACACGATCGTCGACGTGGGCGTCTCGCAGCAGCCCGACATCATCCTCGAGCCTCGCCTGGATCTCATTCTGAACTACCGGTGGTATTTCGCCGACAACTGGCAGTTCATCTTCAAGGGCGAAAACCTGCTGGATGAAGAGGTGGAGTTTACGCAGGGCGGGAACATCTTTCAGCAGTATCGAACCGGCCGGCAATACACCTTCGGCCTGAACTGGAATTTCTGACTACAGAGCAGTCGGTAAAAAGTAATGCAAAGCAAATTTATGAGTAGGAGCAATCTAATGAACGTTGGAAAAACACTGCTGGCAACAGCAACACTGACCGGTCTGGCCGGTTTATACGGCTGCGGTGGTGGCGGCGATGACACTACAATCGAGATATGCAACGTGGAAGGCAGCTGCACATCTGAAAGCGGCGGCGGCAATGGCAGCAACCCTATTTCGCTGAGCTGCCCGTCCTGGTCATCGGCGCGACCGGTTGATGCGATGGGTAACGATGTCTGTCAGCTGCCCTCGGAAATACTTGAGGACCGCACATTAACGAGCGACATCATCTGGTACCTCGCCGGTCGGGTTACGGTCGGCAACGGTAACCGGGAAATGTCGGTCACCGAAGGCACGCTGGAGAACGGTTCGCCCGTCGTGAATGCGACGCTGACGATCAATCCCGGCACGCAAATCGTTGCGCGTAAAGGTACCTTCGCCAACCTGCTGATCACCCGCGGTTCAAGAATTGAAGCGTCAGGAACTGCAGCCGAGCCGATCATTTTCAGTTCGGATGACGAGGGTTTAGACGGCACGGGTGAATGGGGTGGTGTAATTCTCCACGGTTATGGCCGGCACAACGAGTGTTTAACCGCCAATGAGGGCACGACCGCCTGTAACATCGATGCCGAGGGCGAATCGGGTTTTGCCGGTGGTTATGACAACACTGATAATAGCGGCACAATGAGCTATGTCGTTATCACCGAGGGTGGTTTTGAATTTGCGCCCGGCAACGAGATCAACGGCCTTTCGCTTGTTGCGGTCGGCGCCGGCACGAGCATCGATCATATCCAGGTCAACAGCAACTCGGACGACGGTGTCGAGTTCTACGGTGGCGCCGTAAATGCTAAATACCTGGTGCTGACCGGCAACCTCGATGACTCTGTCGACTGGGACGAAGGCTTTCAGGGCAACCTGCAGTACGTGCTTGTGATTCAGGCCCCCGCGACGGAAGGCAATGCCATCGAAGCCGATACGGAAGGCACCCTGGATTTCTATTCCATCCCGACCATCGCCAATGCGACATTTATTGGTGACGGCACCAACGACGAACTCTGGGTGTTCAAGGCGTCGTCTGGCGGCTATCTGCTGAACACGATCGGGACCGTTGCTTCCGGCAATACGACGATCGTTAATTGCGTCAATGTCGACGGAGTGGGCGCCGAGGCTAACATCGGGACTCTGCTGGCGTTGAACAACGTGATCTATAACTGCACCAATTTCGGCACGGATGCCGGTGACGACGCACTCGCCGCCGTCGGCGTTACGGCGGTCGATCCGCAGCTGGACGTCAACTATGCCGCGCAGGACGCAGCCGCATCAGGCGTCCCGTTGGATATCGCCGGTTTCAAGGCCGCATATCCGGCCAGTGTTGCTGATGAAGCATTCTTCGACGCGACGGACTACATCGGTGCGGTTGATCCGGCCGCCAGCGGTCCGTTCTGGTACGAAGGCTGGACTGTAGAAGGTTCGCTGTAACCGGACGATCGCCGGCTGAGTCGGCAAACCACGGTTCCAAGCGCCAGGCGGACCGCCTGCTGAAGCGCTTGACCAGCGGGCTGTCCAGTCCGCATTAAAGGGCCCCTGCCGATTTGGCAGGGGCTTTTTTATGCCTGAAAAAGACTGCGTGACCTCCGGTCCGTGGCGGGCCAGTGGTTTAACTCCGGCCGAAACTTGACAGGCAGCCCCGCAACGGGCAAAAGACATAGCTGGAAATTCTGCTGAACAAAGTAGAACTGCCAAAGCAGCAACACCCGCGCGCAGGGATGTGCGCTTCAGCGCCGGAACGGAGTCTTTCTAAGGCCAAACTCTTAGTAGCGGACAGTAAAAACCACGTACCTGAGTCAGACACGGGTACCAGGGGAGATATATGAAGATCGGTATACCGCGAGAAGTCTTTCCCAACGAAAAGCGGGTTGCTACGACGCCCGATGTAGCGGCTCAGCTGCAAAAGCTCGGATTCAGCGTTGCGATCGAGTCCGGCGCCGGCGAACCTGCCAATTTTGCCGATTCCGCATACGCTGATGCCGGCGTCGAAATCGTTGCCGACACTCGGGCACTGTGGGACAGCAGCGACATCATCCTTAAGGTCCGCGGTCCGGAAACCCACCCTCAACTGGGTATCAGCGAAACGGACCTGCTGCATTCCGGCCAGGTATTAATAAGCTTTCTCTGGCCTGCCCAGAACCCCGAGCTGCTGGAGACACTGAAAGCGAAAGGTGTCACGGCGCTGGCGATGGACGGTATACCCCGTATCTCCCGCGCACAGAAAATGGACGCGCTGAGTTCCATGGCAAACATTGCCGGCTATCGCGCCATCGTCGAAGCGTCGCAGCACTTCGGGCGCTTTTTCACGGGCCAGATTACGGCCGCCGGCAAGGTGCCGCCCGCCAAGGTGCTGGTGATCGGCGCCGGCGTCGCGGGGCTTGCTGCGATAGGCGCGGCCGCCGCCATGGGCGCGGTCGTGCGATCTTTCGATACGCGTCCGGAGGTCAAGGAGCAGGTCGAGAGCATGGGTGCGGATTTCCTGCTGCTGGACTTCGAGGAAGAAGGCTCGGGTGAAGGCGGCTACGCGAAGGTCATGAGTGAGGAGTTCATCGCGGCCGAGATGGCGCTGTTCGCCGAGCAGGCTAAAGAGGTGGATATAATCGTAACCACCGCACTCATTCCGGGCAGGCCGGCGCCCAAACTCATCACGGCAGAGATGGTCGCATCGATGAAGCCGGGCAGTGTAATCGTCGATCTCGCAGCCGAGCAGGGCGGCAACTGCGAACTGACGGTGCCCGGCGAGGTCGCCGAAAAACACGGCGTGACCCTGATCGGCTACACCGACCTGCCGAGCCGGTTGGCGGCGCAATCCAGCCAACTGTACGCAACTAACCTGCGTCACCTGCTTACGGACATGTGCCCGGAGAAAGACGGCAACGTGGTCGTCGATTTCGAAGACGAGGTCGTGCGCGGAGCGACCGTGGTCAAGGCGGGAGAAATTACCTGGCCGCCGCCCGCACCCAAACTTTCGGCCGCACCGCCGGCCAAAAAAGCGCCGCCCGCACCCGCTCCGGCGGAGCCTGCCAAGCCAAGCGTGCTGGGGCCGATCGCCTTGTTCGGTGCCGGCGCGCTCGCCCTTTTCGGTTTAGGACTCGTCGCGCCGCCCTCGTTCATGCAGCACTTCGTTGTGTTCGTGCTGGCCTGCTTCATCGGCTACATGGTGATCTGGAATGTGACGCCCGCGCTGCATACACCGCTGATGAGTGTGACCAATGCGATCAGCAGCATCATTATTATCGGTGCCTTGCTGCAAATCAGTTCGACCGAAACCTGGATCATGTGGATTGCCGGGCTTACCGTGCTGATTACCAGTATCAATATATTCGGCGGCTTTGCGGTGACGCGACGCATGCTGGAAATGTTCAGGAAATAGGGGACCGTCATGTTTTCACAGGGACTCGTAACGGTCGCTTATTTAGGCGCAACCATTCTTTTCATTCTGGCGCTGGGCGGGCTCAGTAACCCGGAGACATCGCGCCGCGGCAACGTTTACGGCATGACCGGCATGGGGATTGCGCTGCTCGCGACGATTCTGGGGCCAGACGTAACGGCAAATTTCGGACTGTTGATTATCGCGGTTTTGATAGGCGGCACGGTCGGCCTGCTGCTGGCCCGGCGGGTACAAATGACGCAGATGCCGGAACTGGTGGCGATATTGCACAGTTTGGTCGGCCTCGGCGCCGTCTTCGTGGGCTTCGCAAGTTTCGGCGACCCCGATACGCATTTCGAAGGCGTCGAGCAGACGATCCACGATATAGAAATTTACATAGGCATATTAATAGGTGCCGTGACTTTCTCCGGTTCGGTTATCGCATTCGGTAAGTTGAGCGGAAAAATCACCGGCAACCCGCTGATCCTGCCGGCGCGCCACTGGCTGAACCTCGGCCTGCTGCTGGCTGCGATCTGGTTCGGCATACAGTTCGTGCAGCAGTCCGCGGCGGGTGGCGGAATGACTCCGCTGCTGATCATGACTGCCATTGCATTGTTGTTCGGCATCCACATGGTTATGGCCATCGGCGGGGCGGACATGCCGGTCGTCGTTTCCATGCTCAACAGCTACTCGGGGTGGGCCGCATCGGCGACCGGTTTCATGCTGAGCAATGACCTGTTGATCGTTACCGGCGCGCTCGTCGGCAGCAGCGGCGCGATCCTGAGTTACATCATGTGCCGCGCGATGAACCGGAAATTTCTCGCCGTTATTGCCGGTGGTTTCG
>Ga0209536_100017617_pt1 | contig 10106 bp, 9 predicted proteins | sample DeeMarSeWOR28_12_FD_187461 | JGI IMG/M metagenome (GOLD analysis project Ga0209536, IMG submission 187461) | Marine sediment microbial communities from White Oak River estuary, North Carolina - WOR-2-8_12 (SPAdes) (version 2) | ecosystem: Environmental > Aquatic > Marine > Intertidal zone >... | reverse complement strand
TACTGTTCAAGTACGCCTCGGGCTCGAGTCCCTGCGGTTGCCAGGTTGCACGCCCATCTTCACGGTCTCGTGACGACAATTCATGAAATGTCCGGGCTAAGTCATTCGCTGCCTTGAGCCGTCACCCTATGGGGACCAGATCAAAGTCACGAACTCAGGGGTGGATTCTTAACTCGTTCGAACATTGCTTGAGCCGTATGATTCTGACCGACTGCTTGAATCAGTCGGGGAATTTGTGCTACTTAGAACAGGCGCTGGGGTTTTTAGGTGAGAGGTCATGGGTCATGGGTGATGGGTTATGGGTTATGGGTCATGGGTTTCGAGTTCTATTTGACACTGGTTCTGTTATTAATCATACGTGTACTCCTCCGTTGTACCCCCACCTATAACCTATGACCTATAACCTATGACCTATAACCTATGACCCATCACCTATGACCTATGTGGTTGACTTGGAGAACCCATGAGACTCACGTTCCTGGGGACCGGTTCAGCCTGGTCCCTGCCGGAGATAGGATGCAACTGTTTGATATGTCAACAAATGCGGAGAAAAAACGAGGTGCGCCTTCGCAGTTCTCTCTACCTGGAGAGCCAGGAGAGGGTGCTGATCGATTGCGGGCCGGACATTGTCCGTCAATGGCGGGTCAATGGGCTGAAGAAAGTAGATGCTGTCCTTATCACCCACGAACACGGTGACCACTACCTGGGTCTTGATGAACTGGTGGCCTTGCGCCGCTCAACCGCCCCCGAGAGATGGCATTCAATCCCTGCCTATGCGACAGCCGCGGCTTGGGAGACCATTGAGCTCCGATTCGGCTACTTGTTCGAGAAGACGCTGAAGAGAAGGGTGGCGATTCCTGGCGACCCCTTGCCCGGCCTCCGGACCAAGGTGATACCTTTCAAGACTTATCATGGGCCCGTGGCCAGGGGCTCAGTGGGCTATGTGTTTGAGGATGCTGGAAAGCGGTTGGTTTACACTTCCGACCTCTTACACGTTGAGGCCCCAGAAGATTTGGTGCGCCACCCGGACGTGCTGGTTATCCAATCCCACTGGCTCAATGAGCCCGCGGTAAACCGGCCTTCGCTGCTGAGTCTGCAGCGGGCAGTGGTCATGATTCGTGCCTGGGAACCCAGAAATAAGGTTTTTTTGGTGCACATCTCCGATGCCGATCCCGTGCCTGGAGATCCAGCAAACGATTCGCTCAAGAAAGTGGTTCCTCTGGACCCGCTAAAAGATCCATGCTCGGGCGTTCCGTATCCCATTCCCACCTGCCAGATGGAATGGCAGAAGGTTGCGGAGCGTGTTTTCGAGGATAACGGTATCCATGTGCCAGTGCAGGTCGCCTATGACGAACTATCTGTTGAAATATGATGCACAACGCACAGCGCATACTCCAATGTCTAAAGTTTCAAGTTTTTGAGTTGGTTGGCAATTAATGCTATAGACTGCAACATTGAACCTGAAACATGAAACCTGGAACTTTGAATTTGCAACCTCGAACCTGAGACCTGGAATTGACGTTATGGATGCGACGCGTTTGGACATACTTTCCGACGGCCTGACTCTTCGAGGAGCACTGCAAACCCCTAAAGCTGATTCGTGGCCGTTGGTGGTATTGTGCCACGGCTTTTTGAGCCACAAAAACAGTTCCAAATATGAGCAACTTGCCCAGGTGCTTGCCGACGAGGGTTTTGCCTCCCTCCGGTTCGACTTCAGGGGTTGCGGCGAAAGTGAAGGTCTCTTGCAGGAGAGCACGGTATCCGCACGTTGGACTGATTTGCATGGGGTGATTGACCGGGCTGAGACCTTAGCTGGGTTCAATGGGCGTTTGGGCTTGCTGGGAAGCAGCTTGGGCGGTTACTTGGCGCTCCTGGAAGCGAGCCGAAACCCTCGGGTTCGGTGTGTGGTGGTCTGGTCTGCGCCTTCACATCTACATGAATTGGCAGAACGCCTTTCGGAGGTGGCGCCGGCTGCCATGTCCCTGGCCTTTCATGAAGAGCTTTCACGAGTGGAGCTTGGTCCTCAGTTGGGAAGTGTGCAGCATGTCCTTATTGTTCACGGTCAGGAGGACCAACAGGTCCGCCCCGAACACGCCTCGAAATTGTTCGAGGCTGTAAAGGAGCCCAAAGATCTTCATCTATTGGAGAATGCGGATCATCGATTCACTCAACCGGAGGCGCGAGAACATGCCATCCGCCTCAGTCTCGACTGGTTTCGGAAGTTCCTTTATGACGCAGAGCGCAGCTCACCGTTCAAGGTTTAAGGTTCAAAGTTTCAAGTTTGGAATTGACCGCCAAACTATTCTTGTGGCCTGCAACTTGAAACCTATAACCTGGAACTTTGGACATTGAACTTTGAACTTGAGGCTGAGTGGAGCGCTTTGCGTTTCAAGTTATCTTGCCGGTTAACTTGAGCCTTGCATCCAACACGAGACTGAAAAGTGCCGGTATTAGGAAAAGAGTGAAAACGGTGGATAATGCAAGCCCCCCGACCACCACGCTGCCCAGGCCACGATAAAGTTCAGAGCCGGCACCACGGAAAAGCACCAGTGGCAACATGCCGAAAACGCTGGTGGTGGTGCTCATAAATATGGGTCTGACGCGGTTTCGCACTGCCTCACGAATTGCTTCCCGCCGCTCCATTCCATCATGACGCATATGATTCAGGCTCTGGTGCACAATGAGAATGGCGTTGTTCACCACGGTGCCAATCAGGATGATGAACCCCAACATGGTCAGAACATCCAGGGCCTGATACTCGATCAAGTGACTTACCAGCCACAGGCCGGCAAACCCCCCGGCAGCTGCCAAAGGCACACTGAACATAATCACGAATGGATAGAGAAAACTTGCGAACAACGCCGCCATCAGCAGGTAGGTAATAACCAGGGCCAGGACGAAGTTCCATTGTAGAGCCCGGCGGGTGACTACCAGGTCGTCGGCGGTACCGGCAAGGTTGACATTGTAGACACCGCCAATTTCACTACTTTGTTTGAGCGGCGCAATCACCTGAGTTTCCAGAATATCCATGGCAGTTTCCAGGGGCGTTTCACGCGGAGGGCGCACCTGAATGGTGATGGCTCTCTGACGCTCAATATGGTTGACCTGCGTCGGTCCCGCCACCCAGCGGACGTCTGCCAGGGAGCCCAGCGTAACCAGACGACCGTCGGAAGTTCGGAGCAGGAGGTCTTCAAAGTCCTGAGTGCGTTGAGTGGAGGAGGAGCGGCCCATGAGAGTGAGGTCGATTTCTTTGCCTTCGTGTTGGTAGTCGCTCACCTTGCGGCCATCCAGAAGGGTGTCAACAACCTGGCCGATGTCTTGGGCTGTGAGGCCCAGACTTGCAGCCCGCACTCGGTCGGGGACAATCTGGATTTCCGGATTTCCCAGATCAAGGCTTGGGATGGGACGTATCTGGGCGCCGGGCAGCAACTGCATGGACTGGCCGAAAATGCGGGCTCCGAGTTGGACGAGCCGTTCCAGGTCCGGTCCGGTAATGTCCACGTCAATGGTCCGTCCCGAACTGATGCCTCTGCCGAACAGACTGCTCTGGTAGGATGTCGAATAGAAGCCAGGGAACTTTTTAAGCTCCTGGAGGAAAATCGGCACCAAGCTTTTGGCCTTGAGGGGGTCCTGGGTGGAAGCACCGGCGAACATTATGCGGCCGAGCGCCACGTAAAAGAGGTTACGGATTCGGGGCTCCGCGTACGCACGGGGGTCGCTCTTGTTGTCTGCCTCCTTCCAGTGGGGTGCAAGGTCTTTGACGATTACCTGGCCGACCTCGTTGAGTTCGTCCAGGTTATAGCCAGGTGGTGGCAGGAGAAGACTGAAAACAAAATTCCGGTTTCCTTCCGGAAGGTACTCGGTAGGGGGTGAAAGAAAGATGGCCATGGCGAGTGAGAACCCGGTGAGGACCACCACCACCAGGAGCCTAGCCAGTGCCGAACCGGTGATTCGATAGTTGAGATCGGCCAGCCCTTCGGTGAACCTGTGAGCAAATCGGTCTAGCGGTCTAAAAACACCCCTCAGCGGCGTCAGTATGCTTCTGGGCTCATGACTCTGCCTGCTATGAGGGTTGGACCCCGGGTTCGCGGGCAATGGCTCGACCGCATGGCGAAACTTTTCCAGCTTGGCCTTGCGACGATCGCGGAAGTATCCGAGAATCTTGGCGGCCAGAGCGGGAATGACTGTAATTGAGACGATCAGGCTCAGAGCCACCGCGCAGCTGATGGCAATGGCAATGTCCTTGAACAGCTGGCCTGCCTCTTCCTTCACGTACACCACCGGAATAAAGACTGCCATGGTTGTGAGGGTGCTGGCCAGCACCGCCCCCCAAACTTCTGTGGTACCCTTGTAGGCCGCCTCCACTCGAGCCTCTCCCATCCCTCGGTGACGGTCGATGTTTTCCAATACCACGATTGCGGCATCAACCACCATGCCAACAGCGAAAGCGAGGCCCGCCAGGCTGATGACGTTGATGTTGCGACCAAAAAAGGTCATCAGCAGAAAGGTACCGACCACACTTATGGGGATGGCAGTTGCGATGATCAGGGTACTGTTGATGGAGCGCAGAAACACGAGGAGCACCAGGATCGCCAAGCTGCCTCCCACGAACAGGTTCTGCCGCACCAGGTCAATGGCGCTCTCAATGTACTCGGTTTCGTCATAGACCTGCCGCAAACGGAGACCGCGCTCTTTTAGCAGACCACCGTTGAGTTCGACGATGGCCTGGCGGACGCCCTTCATCACCTGGATGACATTGGCGCCTGTCTGGCGCTTGGCGTTTACAGCCATGGTGGGGCGGTCTTTTTCGTTGACTAGGGCAGTGGCCTTGGCATAGCCGAGCCGCACCTGGGCCACATCACGGACGTAAATGGGCGCACCGTTGATGTATTTGACGACGACGTTTGCCGCATCGTCCGGGGACCGATACTGCCCCACAGTTCTGGCGATGAAGCGGCGTTTGCCTTCGTCAAAATCTCCAGCACTGATGTTTTCGTTCTCTTGATTCAGTGCGGCTGCAACTTCAGCTATGCTGATGCGGTGAGCAGCCAGGGCGTTCGGGTCGAAGACAACCTGCATCTCCGGCTCGACTCCGCCGTAGATTTCTGACTCGGCGACCCCGGGAATCCTTTCGAACCGGGGCTTGATGAAATCCTTGACGAACTGGTACTCGGTGGCAATGCCGGTATTGTCACCACTGAGTCGCTCGAGGACAATCCAGGCGATGGCGTTCTGTTCGCTGCCGGAAGAGACTAGCACCGGTTCTTCGGCCTCATCCGGGTATTCCGGTACCTGGTTGAGGTTGTTGGAGACCTTGAGCAGGGCGACGTTGGGATCGGTGCCCACCTGGAACTTAAGGGTCACCGTGCCACGACCGTAAAAGCTCTCACTCTTCATTTCGGTGAGACCTTCAACGCTTTTGAGCACATCCTCCTGCTCATCGATGATCTCGCGTTCCACTTCCTGAGGACTTCCCCCCGGCCAAATGGTATTCACGGTGATCTCGGCTTTATCCACGTTTGGAGTGAGTTGCACCGGAATGCGGTAAAGGGCAATCAGGCCGAACAAGACCAGGAGGATAACCCCCACGGCCACAGTAATGGGATTTTTGATGGATCCGTCTACGAGTTTCATCTCTCTCTTGTTTCCAGGTTCAAAGTTCCAAGTTTCGAGCTTGTTTTCAGCCTACGTATCTGACTTTGAACTTTGGACTTTGAACTTGTAACTCATTTGATTATATGAACGGGCTGGCCTGGTCGGAGCCGTTCGTTGCCCCGAGTGACGACCTGCATGCCAGCCTTTACCGGGCCCTTTACTTCGATCATGCTGCCCGAGGCATCTCCCAGTTGCACCGGCAGCGGTTGGGCCACCCCGTCACTAACCACGTATAGAAGGTGCTCCTGGCCCACATTGACCACCGCGTCCTTGGGCACTGCCAGGACGGAGGTCGGTTTCCCAATGGCAAGGTTGACCCGGCAAAGCATACCACCCTTGATACGGCTGTCGGGGTTGTCGACGGCGACCTTGACGGGAAAGCTCCGGCTGGCAGCGTCACCCACCGGAATTATGGCCGCAATTTTACCGGTGAACTTTTCGGGGTTCAGCGCATCCACCAGTACGTTGGTGCTTCCTCCCAGGGCAAGCAGGGGGACGTACCGCTCCGGTACTTCCACCACAACCTCAATGCTGCTGAGATCGGCCAGGGTGACAATTGGACCACCCTTCTCCACCCATTCTCCAACCTGGGTATGTTCCTTCACCACAAAACCGGTGAAAGGAGCACGGATAGTCTTTTTGGTGATCGAGTCTTGATTGTGTTCTATCTCTGCCTGCAATCGACTAACCCGGGCCTCCAGAGATTGGACCTCGGCCAGATCGTCGGTATACTGCTTGTCGGCAATTGTTTCAGTCGCCAGCAGATCGGACGATCGTTGTAAATCGGTGCGGGCCCTGCGCAGTTGAGCTTCTGTGTCAGCTTTGTTGGCTCGGGCGCCCTTGAGTTCGATCCGGAGCAGGCTGTCCTCCAGCCGGGCAAGGACGGCGCCCTTTTCAACCAAATCACCCTCGTTGACGTTGAATTCTTGCACCAGACCGTCAATATCTGAGGCGACGACACTGGTTAGCCTTGGCTGAGCCGTGCCAATGAGCAAAACTTGTGGTGCTATTTCCAACTCGGTAACCTCGGCGACTCTCACAGGGGTTGCCGGCGGGCCTTGCTGGGCCTGGGTTCTTGGGACTTGCAACAACAAAATATAGGCCGACGCAATAGTCCAGGCGAGAATAGTTGCAAGGGAAGTTTTGAGGATCGATTTAGTCATAGAAATCTCCGAACCAGCGACATAGCCTGAATCTGTACTTTAACAACCTATTAGTCTACCACGCGCATTGTCTCCTTACAAGACGCAGAACAGCCAGGCAGGCGCTGAGGCGAAAGGCGCAAGGCTCAAGGGCAAAGCAATCCATGGTTTGTACCATTCCGTGAGCCTGATGTCTTGGGCCCTGGACCTTAGTGCTTTTGTTCCAGGTGAGACGCAGCAGGCGCGGACGCACAGCCCCAATTCATATTCTGATTTCGCAAAGGTGTAGAGATGGTAAGTTACGATACAGCTGCCGGTAGTCCATTCCGTAGCCCACTACGAAAACGTCAGGGATGTCAAAACCTGTGAAGCTGATGGGAAGCGGAACGATGCGACGAATGGAACGATCGAGTAACGTACAGATATTGATGCTGTCCGGGTTTCTCGCCTCCAGATGTCGGATGAGGTAACCGAGAGTGAGGCCCGTGTCAATAATATCTTCGACAATAAGTACATGTTTGCCCGCAATAGATTCGTCCAAGTCTTTTAAGATCTTAACGGCGCCCGCTGTGCCTTCTACTCCCTCGTAGCTGGATATGGCCATGAAATCAAGGGTGAGAGGGATCTCTATGGTTCGAATCAAATCAGCCATGAATACAAAGGAGGCACGCAGGATACCGACAAACACCAATTCTTTGCCTCGATAAGCTGCGGAAATCTTTTCGCCCAACTCTTTCACACGAGTTTGGATTTGTTTAGCGCTCAGGTATACTTCCCCTACTGGGCCTCTATTCATGATGTTTCCTCATCAACAGTCTCTAAGTCTCGGGGGGAATGTTTCATGGACTACCGTCTTTAGCTGGCTCCGGGTGAGAGATGTTTCTCTGTTTCTCTGATTCGCTGTCCTGCGTAGGAATGCCAAATTTCGCGAGCAAAGCCTTGTAGTCTTTACCATAAAAGAGTTTGACGGGGATTTTGGGGTAGTGTTCTTCAAAAAGGCGGACCTTGCGATTCTTTTTGGTCACCAGCGATTGTTTCATTGTGGTAAGTTCGATGAAGATCCCATAATCAGGAAGATAAAAGTCAGGAGTGAAGGACTCCCGGACGTATCCTTCAGCATCCCAAGCAATAGGGAACGTCGTGGGTTCATATTCCCAGGTGATTTTGTAAAAATCAAGGATGCGGGCAAATTCCTTCTCACTCTCGTTAGCAAAACCGATGGTGCGGCTCTGCTGATAGGCTTGAGCATTGTCGTAGTCATCTAATTCACCGCGATCAGAGAGAATTGTCTCTATCTCACTGATTGCTCGCTTCACTTCCGGCAATAAAGCGGCTGGGATAGACGTCCTTGATTCTACTAATCTCTTTGCCTCAAACCGTTTTTCGGTCTGCAGTTGAAGAAATAGACCCCGTTCGGACTCCATTAGACTCACAGTGGCTTCTGTATTGGCTCCTATGGCAAAACTTCTTCCAAAAAGTTGGTCTTCAGTGGGCACGGGTATCTCCTAATGACTGGGACCATGATGGGATAGAGGGCTCATCTGTTTAGATCTGCTTTGTCTTTAGATAAACTCCTCGGCTGTTGTCAAGCAAAAGTTGCAATTTTCACCCTCTACACCGCGCAACCTCAGTTGTCATCCTTATTGCCCCCAGCCGTCAGGAGTTTCCCCAAAACAAACTTGGATCGGGCGCGAGAAGCCTTTTTATGTGGGCCAGTGGAGCCCAAGGAATCTGAAACTGAAGCTTGGCTTTACCAGACGGGCTCCCCCACCCACAGCTGCGGAGGTGCGCAGCCGCCAGTCATTACAGAGGAGACCCCTGCAGCCGCTCTCGGCCGGCTTATGGCACACGAAGATGAAAGATAGAAAAGTGGGTAAACTCCTGCCCACTGCGCCTTGAATGCGCAAAATGTGCGTGTTATAGTTCAAAATCTGCGACTTGTACGGGGTCTCTTTTCACAAACAAGTCACTCCACAGGGCATATAACTGGTGTCCATCCGGAAACTCCGGATAACACGAGCTTAAGTTTTCAATTCATAAATGAGGAATTGGCTGCGACCCGTTCCGGGACTCGGTGCCACCCCTTGGGGGCGGGTTCCCTGTTTCCGCAAAGTCAAGGAAATCAAGGGATTGCTCGAAACCGTGCTCGAGTGCGCCGCACAAAGAATCCCGCAGATTGACACAGAGATTGCGGAAAAGGATTATTTATGGATGGAAAATACCTATATGTTCTGTATGAGCCATTCACCCCAGGGTAAGGGACGCCGTGGATTTAAGTCTCTTTTGGCAGTTGTTAAATTTATCACACAATGGTTCGGAGTCCAACATTCTTCAGCAGCCCCTCGTTGGGCGGGGTTGGCAAAAGACTGGAGCTTGAGGCCATTAACCGAACAGACGTGACTCTCTGAGTGCGGAGCGATAAATGGCGAGAGAAGGCGACCTGGTACTAGTGAAAGTAGGGGATGCCCCTGCCTTTTTTGCTCGTATCGAATCCATTAGTCCAGATGTCAAGCCTGAGTGGCATCAGGTTAACTTGCTCGTTCTCCAGGTCCCGCTGATTGAGGTTACCTGGATATTGCACGAGGCATATATAAACGGGGCCTCTTTTACCATGGGAGGTAAGAAGGTGCTTTTAGAGCTAGTGCAGGCTCCGAGAAAAAAACTTCCACCAGCGCAAAATCGGAAATCTAGAGAACAGTGCAGGAAACAGCCCTCTGAAAAAGAAGAGGAGAAGGGAAAGGTCATATCCCTGTTCGATAGGGGGTAACGAATTAGATTTCGGATTGTGGATTGCAGAATCTTTAGCCTAAATTGAGCGATTCTTGAGACACTAGCCTGAAAAGGACCCTGTTTATCGAATGCGGTTGCAATGATGGGGTTTAACCCGATAGGTTCAGTCAACCCCTCCCCCACCGTTCGGCTGAGTTCACGGCCGAAGCCCTCCCCCGTTAAGAGGGAGGAAAATAGTTGAAAATATTTAAGATTTTTCCCTCCCCTGGCGGGAGGGGGATAAGAATCGATCAGCTTAGGTTGAGATTTTTTTAATCGAGATCTGGCGACAGACAAGAAACTGATTGACGCCGCTAAGATACAGCTCGCAATTCATGTCAATCTAAAATCCGCAGTCTTCAGTGCTCTCACCACTCCAGCACCTGGTTACCCACGGATCGTAATGGCAGGAAAAACCGATGGGTTCTTGACGCTCCCTGCGGGCGAGGCCCTGACGTGCTAAACTAAATTATTGTAATTCTGTATAATTTGGTCTATATTGCGGTAAGTTGAGGTGGCGGGATGTACGATTTCCTCGAA
>Ga0209536_100017616_pt1 | contig 10106 bp, 6 predicted proteins | sample DeeMarSeWOR28_12_FD_187461 | JGI IMG/M metagenome (GOLD analysis project Ga0209536, IMG submission 187461) | Marine sediment microbial communities from White Oak River estuary, North Carolina - WOR-2-8_12 (SPAdes) (version 2) | ecosystem: Environmental > Aquatic > Marine > Intertidal zone >... | reverse complement strand
CTTTTTTAAGCAAATAATGGTCGGGACGAGAGGATTTGAACCTCCGACCCCCTGAACCCCATTCAGGTGCGCTAGCCAGACTGCGCCACGTCCCGACAGGAGGTGATGTAACACCATTTGCGAGTTGTGTCAAGCTGGCTGGCAGGGAACTAAGCACTAAACACTAGGCACTAGGCACCAAGCATAGGCACTTATCGAGCGACGCGGAGACGCGGAGTGACGGAGACACGGCGATGGGGCGAGAAAGGATCAGAGATCAGTTGGCAGCAGGCAGAAGACAGAGGAGAGTAGGCGGCCGCAGAGGTCGGAGGTCTGAAGTCAATGATCAGAGGACAGACGACAGGGGTAAAATTCTCCCACATTGAAATACTTCTGTGGGAGCGGCTTTCCCCGCCCGCCTCGCCTGAGCGAGAGCGATGGCGGGCAGGCAGCCGCGACATCACTACTGTAGCGATTTTAATGATTTTGCCGATTTGAACGGTTTCAACGCTTTGAACGATTTACTCTATGTGCTTGTGCTTGCTGCTAATCTGTTGCGGAAATAGTCGATGGTTTGGCTCAGGCCAATTTCAAAGTCTATTTTCGGCTGCCAGTTCAGTTTGGCTTTGGCAAGGCTAATATCTGGACATCGCCTGACTGGATCGTCCGGGGGCAGGGGACGATATTCGATCTTGGCCGTGGAGCCGGTGGCTTTAACAACGTTTTCTGCTAATTCCGAAATGCTAATCTCGTGGGGATTGCCGAGATTTATCGGTCCGGTGAACTCATCCTGTTCCATCATTGCGACCATCCCCTTGACCATGTCACTGATGTAGCAAAAAGAGCGAGTGTGGCTGCCATCACCGTAAATGGTAAGCGGCTCGCCTCGCAGTGCCTGGGTGATAAAATTACTTATAACCCGGCCATCGTCCAAAGCCATCCTTGGTCCATAGGTGTTGAAAATGCGGGCAATGCGGATGTCCACTTCATTCTGGCGATGGTAGTCCATCATCAGGGTTTCAGCCACCCGCTTGCCCTCATCATAACAGCTGCGCAGACCAATACAGCTAACGTTTCCCCAGTAGGTCTCAGGCTGAGGGTGCACTGCTGGGTCTCCATATACCTCTGAAGTGGAGGCCTGGAGGATGCGGGCCTTCACCCTTTTGGCAAGCCCCAGCATATTCAAAGTCCCCATGACGTTGGTTTTCACAGTTTTGACTGGATTGTACTGGTAGTGCACCGGTGAGGCAGGGCAGGCCAGATTGTAAATTTGGTCTACCTCGAGAAGAATCGGATTAACCAGATCGTGGCGGATCAACTCGAACCGATAGTCATTGAGGAGATGCTTGATATTGTTTTTGTTGCCGGTAAAAAAATTGTCCAGACACAGCACCTCATCGCCTTTTTCCAGCAACCTCTCGCAAAGGTGACTGCCGATGAAACCGGCTCCTCCGGAAACCAGAATCCGTCGTGCCATACTATCCTCCGGATAGGCATGGAGCATAGGGCATGGAGCATGGGGCAAAATTCTCTACCCTATGTCCTTTGTTCTATGCTCTTAGCCACCTGACTCCTAATCTTACGTTAAATGGGCTTTGCTGAGTGCCTAGCAATTGTTATGCCCGAGAGCATTTACAGACTCAGTTATTTCTGGCTAAAATCTTGGATTTTGGTGCCAGTTCCAGGCAGTGGAAATAATCTCATCCAGAGAATACTGGGGAGTCCAGTTGAGAACTTGTCGGGCCAGGTCCCCTGAACTCACCAATTCAGGAGGATCTCCAACCCTTGGCTCAACATCTCGATGTGGAATGGGCCGTTCGCAGATCTTCTGGCAATGCTCAACAACTTCTCTTACGGAGTGTCCTTTGCCTGTACCCAAGTTGAGACAGACACTTTCCCCATCTGAGAGTAGGTAGCTGAGGGCCAGAACATGCGCTTCCGCCAAATCGCACACATGTACATAATCACGGATACAAGTGCCGTCGGGAGTAGGGTAGGTGGTACCGAAAATTTTCACTTCATCTCGATTGCCGAGAGCAGTCTGCAGCACCAGGGGAATCAGGTGAGTTTCAGGGTCGTGAGACTCCCCGATTCGCGCTTTGGGGTCGGCGCCGGCGGCGTTAAAGTACCGCAACGAGACATATTTCAGACCGTGGGCTGCGTTGTAGGTGGACAGGATCTCCTCAAAAAAAAGCTTGGTCATGCCGTATGGGTTTATCGGATTCTTCGGGTGGATTTCAGGAATTGGGATTACTTCAGGTTCGCCGTAAACAGCACATGATGAGGAAAAGATAATCTTATCAACACCGGCCTCCAGCATAGCGTCGAGAAGGTTGAGACCATTTACCAGGTTGTTGCTGAAATATTTCTCTGGAGATTCCACCGATTCGCCCACGTAACAAAATGCAGCAAAATGGATGACCGCATCGATGAGAAAGGTCTCGAACAATCGGCTGAGCGCTTCTTTATCTCCTAGGTCGGCATGAACGAAGTGACCCTCCAAAACCGCTTGGCGGTGACCATAGAAAAGATTATCCACTGTGACTGGCTCATGGCCAGCATCTACTACACTCAGAAGTGTATGGCTACCGATATAACCGGCACCGCCAGTAACAAGGATCATTTTCGAAGGCCTCAAACTCAATGCAGCTTATGGAGGGCTTATTTCATATAAAGAAGAGTGTGTCAAGGGTTGGCGGTTGTGAAGCAGTGCGAATCACTGAAAATTTTCTTGAAGGCATCTGTTGGTTTCGCTATAGTTGCGGCACAGTTTTTGTATAAAGGAGGCACTTATATGGCTCTAGCTGCGAAAATACAAGATGCCATCGAGCGTTCCTCATGGATCCGCAAGATGTTTGAAGAGGGTGCCCGGTTAAAAGCTCTTCACGGTGCCGACAAGGTTTTTGACTTCAGCCTTGGCAATCCAGACTTGGAGCCGCCCGAGAGCTTTCCTCAAGTGCTGAATAAAGTTATTGCCGAGTCGCTCACCGGGTCGCACGGTTACATGGCCAATGCAGGGTACGAAGAGACGCGTGCTGCTGTTGCCACATATGTGAGCCAGGAGCAGTCAGTTGAAGTCAGTTCTGAGCATGTGGTCATGACCTGTGGAGCCGCAGGGGCTCTGAACTGTATTCTAAAGGCACTTCTGGATCCCGGGGACGAAGTGATTGTGTCAGCGCCATATTTTGTGGAGTATGGCTTTTATGCGGATAATCACGGCGGCCAGATAAATGTGGTTTCAACCCGGGACGATTTCACCCTCGACTTGGAGGCAATTGAAGCGGCCATTAATGCGCGAACCAAAGTGATTCTAATCAATTCGCCCAATAATCCTACTGGTCAGGTTTACGATCGCAGTTCCCTGGAAGAACTCGGCCATCTACTGGCCTCCGGTAGCGGCAAGTTGGGTAGGACTCTGTATCTTGTCTCCGATGAGCCTTACCGGAAAATCGTCTACGACGGTGTCGAGGTGCCCAGCATTCTGGAGGCCTATCCCAACAGCATCGTAGCCACTTCTTATTCTAAAGACGTTTCCTTGCCAGGTGAACGGCTAGGCTATCTTGTGGCCCACCCTGGGGCCCAGCAGGCGGAAGCTCTTATGAGCGGCATTATTCTTGCCAATCGAATTCTTGGATTTGTTAATGCTCCCGCACTAATGCAGAGGATTGTACGTCATCTACAGGGAACCTGTGTAGACGTCACCGTATATCAAGCTCGCCGAGATCGATTTTGTCAAGGGCTGGCCGAGGCCGGCTATGAATTCGTCAAACCGAGGGGAGCTTTTTATCTGTTTCCCAAGAGCCCCATTAACGATGACGTCGAGTTTGTCCGTTTGCTTCAGGAAGAAAACATCCTGGCTGTGCCTGGGAGTGGGTTTGGGGGTCCAGGATACTTCCGCATCGCGTATTGTGTTGATGAACAAACCATTGAGAGTGCATTGCCTGGGTTTGCCAGGGCCCGGGAGCGGGCTCTTACGGGGGAGCAGTAAGTAGCTTGCAGTGGGCAGAGGGCAGAACACAGCAGGCAGGAGGCAGATGGCAGCCCCGCGACAAGCTCGGGACAGGCGGGCAGAAAACAACTGGGCACTAGGCACTAAACACTAGGCACTGCGGGACGACGCGGGGACGCGGGGAAGCGGCGATTAGAGAGCAGAGGTCGGAAGTCAGAGAAAATAAGAAAGAAGAAAAGGACTCTCCTGTGGGAGCGGCTTCCAGATACGATCTAACGATTTTAACGAATTCAACGATTTTAACGGTTCCAACGGTTTCAAAGGTTTTAACGATTTCAACGAATTGACCAATTAACTAAATTTGCTCTCGGTAGAGGTGCAAGGTAAAATAAGAATTATCCGGGCTAGAGTTCGAGCCTGAGAGATAGATAATGGAACCAAGTTACCTCAAAACACACAGCGAAGGCATTCTTCAAGAACGGATTGAATCTGCTCTGGGGATTCTCGAAAACTGCCGGCTCTGCCCAAGACACTGTGAGGTTAATCGTCTGGAAGATGAAGTTGGCGTGTGTAAGACCGGGAGACAGGCAGTGGTCTCGAGTTATAGTCCCCATTTTGGTGAGGAAGATCCTCTGGTTGGCAGTGGAGGTTCCGGGACGATCTTCATGACCCACTGCAATCTGGGCTGCATATTTTGCCAGAACTACGAAATCAGCCATCTGTCCGAAGGGGTCCCTGTAGTTACAGGTGACTTGGCTCAGATGATGCTGAACCTTCAGCGGCGTGGATGTCACAACGTTAATTTTGTAACCCCCACCCATATGGTGCCTCAGATTTTAGAGGCGCTGCCTGAGGCGATTGAAGAAGGTTTGCAGGTCCCTCTTGTCTACAACTGTGGCGGCTATGAAGAGGTGGATACACTGCGACTGCTGGATGGTATTTTTGATATCTATATGCCGGATTTTAAGTTTTGGGACTCAAAAGTAGCCGCTCAATTCTGTTCGGCACCGGATTATCGCGACAAGGTATGTGCGGCTGTAAAAGAGATGCATCGACAGACGGGAGACCTGACTCTGGACCAATCAGGGGTAGCACAACGGGGCCTGCTGATTCGCCACCTGGTAATGCCTGATGGGCTAGCGAGTACCCGGGAGATCATGCGGTATCTCGCCAACGAAGTATCCAGAAACACTTACGTCAATGTGATGAGTCAGTATCGACCCTGTGGTGAGGCTAAAGAGTATCCTGAGCTGAGACGCTCCATTACAACGGAGGAATTTCGTGAGGCTATCAGCATGGCTCAGGAAGAAGGAATCCATCGACTCGACGAGCGGAGATTGGCCCGACTTTTTCAGTGGATGTGAGATGTAATGAGTTTTCCAGAGCGTATTTTTGTTATAGGTGACATCCACGGATGTCTCGATAAACTGGAGTTGTTATGGGACAGAATCGACCCCCGCCCTGGGGTGGATCAACTTGTCTTCCTGGGTGATTACATAGACAGGGGTGAAGATTCAAGCGGGGTGTTGGACTACCTCTTACGAGTCAAGAAGGCCTATGCTGATACCATTTTTCTCAAGGGGAACCACGAGGAAATGTTCATGGATTTCCTGTCTGGAGTTGACCGAGCTTTATTCATCTATAACGGCGGTGAATCTACTCTCAAAAGCTATCTGGTGCGAATTGAGAACTACTGGGGCAGTGGGGAGGGCGTGCTAGATGAGGAGGCTCTAAATCGGTTGGTACCAGAGCATCACCGCGGTTTTCTGCAGGAACTCCACCCCTATTACGAGACCGCCGACTATATCATGGTGCACGCCGGACTCAGGCATGGGGTCCCCCTGGAAAATCAGACTTCAGAAGACTTGGTCTGGATCAGGGAGGAATTCATCTATTCGGAAGAGGATTTTGGCAAACGAGTGATCTTCGGCCATACCCCCTTTGTAAAACCCCTGGTGCTCCCCAACAAGATTGGCATAGACACCGGAGCCGTGTACGGCAACCAGCTCACCTGCGTAATCTTGCCCGATCTGGAGTTTGTCAGTGTTTAGGGGCATAGAGCATAGCGTCAATTGGTCAAATCGTTAAAATCGTTGAATTCGTTCAATTCGTTGAAACCGCAAGATCGCGGCTGGAAAGCCGCTCCCACAGATACTTCGAGTCATTTCTTCGCGCTCGCCACGCTCCGCTCAGGCCCGCAAGCGGGTCCCTAGTTTGCCTTCGCCGTCATTTCTCAGGGTTTTAGGTGTCGGGTGTCAGGTGTCAGCAAGAAAAAACAAAAGGCAAAAATTGACACCTGGATACTCATACTTGAACACTGAAACCTGGATTCTTGATTCTAACTCCCGACTCCTTCTTTTTGGTGCCTAGTCCTTTAGTGCCTAGTTTCTGCTCTGTGCCCTATTCTTTCCTAAATTCCGCAATCCGCAATCAACACACTGCTTACTCTCCCAATGTACGCACCTTAACAGCGTCGCTCTTCTTACTCTCCAGACCGTCTTGATCCACCACTGTTACCCTTACGGTATACTCCGCGTCGGGCTTCAGTGTATCTATGGTGAAGTTGGTCGCTTCAGTGCTGCCTATTTCTTTGTCTGTCAGAAAAGATCGAACGTAGATCTTGTATTTTACTATGTCCTTTTCTGGATTGGGCTTCCATTGGAGCTCAAACCCGGCTGCAGTACCTTTGGCTTCGAGGCCGGCGGGTGGTTGGGGCAAGGGTTTGGTTGTGGCTTCCACGGTCCCGGAGAAATCACTCCGCAGCTTGTCTTTGTCCTCGGCCTGGAGCTGGTAGAAATAGGTGGTGCCGTGATCCAGTTTGCCATCCTCATACTGATTCTTGTCTGAGTCCAGTTTGGTTATTTCTTTGAACTTTCCTCCAGCCTGCTTGCGCTGCAGGCGGTAGTATTTTATATCTGTTTCGGAGTTTGGATTCCAAGCGAGTGGAATCTTAGCGGGCAGCCCACCTTGAGCGTTAAGACCTGTAGGCGGTTGTGGTCTCGGCTTGGTTGTGGCCAAGACCACAGGACAGGGGTCACTATTGACGTCCACCTTGTTGTAAGAGGTAATCATGTAATAGTAGGTGGTGTTGTCGTCCAAAGGACGGTTGCGATTTCCCTTATCCGCATAATTTGTCTTGTCTCTCCCTTTAATCTTGGCTATCTGCTGGAATTCACCCGACTCGGAGTTGTTCCAAAAAACATAGTACCCCTCCACCTCCTTTTCCGGGCGCACCTTCCAGGATAGATCTACCCTTTTGACCAGACCACCCTGCGCACTCAACCCTTCGGGAATTGGCGGCTTACCCCTTGTAGTGGCGGAGGCGATCTCAGAGAGGCCGGTTTCGCGCCCCTCTTTGTTGTAAACGGTCATCCTATAATAATAAGTGACTGCATCGGCCAGCTTCTGTTGATCGATATAGGTGGTCTCGGTCTTGCTCTGCAATTCCCCGATTCGCTCAAAGGTGCCATCCTGGGCGGTGTTCCTGTAGAGGCGGTAGCCCTGTATTTCTTTAAAAGGACTGGGATGCCACTGCAGATGGATCTCTCTAATCATCTCGCCGGTGGCCTGCAGACCCGTAGGCCTATCTATGGTGCTGCCCTCGAGGGTACTGGAGAAGTCGCTTTCGAGTTCCCTGTCATTGAAGGCAGTAAGACGATAGTAGTATTTGGCTCCGTCCCCGAGTCCTGAATCTTCGTATTCTAATTTCTTCACTCTAAGTTCGCTCATCTTTTCGCTTTTTGCTGTGATGGATCCCACCCACAGGTATTCACCCTCAGGCTCAGTAGCACGGTAGAGCTTGAAGCCTGCCACTTGAGTGCCGTCTTCGCCTTTGCGTGGATTTGTGGTCCAACGGATTCTAATACCGCCGATAAGGGGTGTAGCATCCAAGATAATGGGGCTGAATGGACTGGGGGCAGTTTCTGCAGCAATAATAGCAGACGCTGGGCTCTCTCTGCCAACCCGATTGAAAGCCTGTACCTTGTAATAGTAGGTTCGATTATTTTCCAAATCGATATCGCTGTAGGTGCTTTTCTTGACACTGGCAACTTTGGCAAATGGTCCCACGGGAGTAGTGCCCCGAAAAACCTTGTAGCCGCGAAGATTAGTTTCGGAGTTAGGATTCCAGGTAAGCACAACCCTTTGGGACCCCCCCCTGGCCTGGAGACCGATGGGTTGTGCCGGATATGGGGAAACTTCCTCTCGGGCCACCGCTTGCTGTGGTTGATATTGGTTTGCAATCTGGACCATTGTCCCGGTGATTACTTCAACTTTCTGTCGCAAGGCTGCATGCCCGAAAGCCTGCTCCTTACTGTGGAGCAGCGTCCGTCCTTGGGCTACATCTACGAATTTCACCTCAAACTCAATTGCGCTACCCACTTTTTCTACGTTACCGAATATAATTGCGTCCAACCCCAGCTTTGTTCCCACCGTCTGCACCACAGAGATGTCTTCACTCTGCTGCAGTCCCACCCGCCGCAGACTATCCTCCAACTCTTTTCGGCTCATGACCTCAAAAATCCGATGCTGATCCAGCAGAGTCATGAAAAGGTTCGAGATGGTAGCGTCATGACCAGCTGCTCCCAGGTTCAAGATGTTAAAGGTAAAAACTGCTATTCTGATTTTTTTGTCTGCTTGAGCGAGATGAAATGAGGGAGTTGTCCCAGAGTCTTGAATCAGGTCAGAGGCCCGCAGGTCAGATTGCAGTACTATTTGAGCTTTCCCGAAGGAAAGAAAAGGAAGGGCGCAAATTGCTATAACCACAAGTAAAAAGAGAACTCCTATGCGTCGCTTGGAAAGAATCTCCATTGGACGTGCTCCAGAATTAGCTTAATCTGGTTGTATAGAGCCCGGTCGTGTTAGATCACTTCAAAGAAGGGAAGGACTTGCTGCTCAGTTTTTACTGATAAGCTGGTCGACGACCTCCATGGACTTCTTACTGATAGGGCTTTCTAGGCCCTTGAGGCGTTCATCATAGATGGCATCTATGTATTTCTCGATGGCCTCTTCATAGCGGCGGCGTTGCCTCAGAATTTCCCCCTCATCAAAGTAGGTGGACTGCAGACTCTGAAATGGTTTGAGAACTACCAAGGCCAAATCACGGACTACTTCTGCAGTGACCTGCTCAAGAAGCTCGCTTTCAGTGGGCAACTCCAGGGGGTTGTATGCAATGTTGGCTTCGGGGATACCATCATTCCACTCGTCCGTTGCCTCTATATTGCGCTTAATGGTATCTGTCGCAATGATTTCGCCTCTCTTGGCGTTGATGATTTTATAATAGACGTGGAAAGCAGCGCGCATTTTGTTTTTGCCCACTGTGTAGTTTTCATAACGGTACTCCGGTACCTGCACCACCGCAGGGGGGGCTGAGGACAATTGCTCCCGGGTGGGATTGGGGTGCTGAGCCTTCCAGTTGAGGTATTCAGGATTATCTTGGACCTTGGTACCAGTTTCAATTTTGGCCACTTTGCTTCCTTTGGCCTCATCTTTTTCCGTTTTGTAGAGCAGAACGTTACCCATGATGAAAATATCAATGCCGGTCATGCGCCCGACCTGGCGGGCAGCCTCCATATTTCCGACGATGCCGGCTTGCTCTAGATTCATTTCTTTGAGGATTGATTGAAGATCTTGGCGCTCCAATATACGAATATCACCACTGGAATTGTTGAAAAGATAGGTGATGAGATTGGAAGAGGCGGTAGTTCCTGCATCTGGGTCGTAGGAAGGGCTGGAAAAGTCGAATACCGCGATGGCCTTCTTCAGCCGTTTTTTGACGGTGTCTTCAGTCTCCTGAATCTTGTAGAATAGTTCCTGGTGCTGGGGATTAAGCTGGTTCAACTGCCAGTACCAGGCAAGGGCGTTGCCATGTTTATTCTGTTCTTTGTACCGGGAGGCCCGTTTTAGAACCTTATTGGCATAGCTTTTCAGAGATTCCTTGAAGAATGGGCTATTTCGAAGTGAGGGAGAGTAGGCGAGTGCTTTCTGGAACTCGTCGCCAGCGAGGTACAGGCGATTATCCTTGGAATGCTGGTTGGCCATATTAAAGTAGTATCTACCTGCTTGCAGTTTAGCCTTGGCTAGTTGACTCTGGATATTGGGATCCCCCGGAATATATGAAAGTGCTGCTTCGTAAAAAACTATGGCTCGATCCCATTCATTGGCGCTTGCCATCTCAGCC
>Ga0209536_100017615_pt1 | contig 10106 bp, 10 predicted proteins | sample DeeMarSeWOR28_12_FD_187461 | JGI IMG/M metagenome (GOLD analysis project Ga0209536, IMG submission 187461) | Marine sediment microbial communities from White Oak River estuary, North Carolina - WOR-2-8_12 (SPAdes) (version 2) | ecosystem: Environmental > Aquatic > Marine > Intertidal zone >... | reverse complement strand
CGCTATCGGATAAAGTGAATGTAGCAATTAGGCCATTTAGATCAGTTCCATAAGCAACTTCGATATTTACTTCATGGTTAATATCATCTGGCGTTACAGGAGCAGTTTCTTCAGGAAAACTATAGGTTATGATATCAGTTCCTTGTCCTAAAACGATTGCCTTGCTTACTAAAAGGAAAACCAAGGACATCAGAAATGTGTATATTAAGGGTAGTCTTCGTTTCATAGTCTCTTCAATTCAATGTCCACACTAGTTCGGTTCTATAGGAGCTGGTAAATCAGGCACCACAGCAGGTGAATCATCATAGAGTATAAGAAATAATACTCCTCCCACTACAATCGCACCTGGGACAATCCATGCAACAATCGGAACCCTTCTTTTTATGATAAAGGTCTTACTGAAAGCAAACTCCCCAAAATCGTTGGTATTGGTAAGTTTGAATCTATATTCCTTGCCAGGATCAACATCCTTGGGAATAATCCAGGGATAGGTCCCAGAGTTTTTTAATTCACCAATGTGCCTGTAATGAAACCGGCCATCGAAAAGATCCAAGGCATATTCGTCATCAGGATTCCCGCCGGTCCACCTGACCTGTATTGCATTACCTCTTTTGTATTTCGTGTCCGCTGCAGGCCCCAGAAAAACGATATCGGCCGTATTTTCCTCATTGTCTGATTCCAATGAGCTGGTGGATCCATTTAAAGAATTATCCAAATCGGAATCCAGCGTAGTATGCATTGCTACCTTTTGCTGTCCGGCGAATGCTAATTCAAGGTTTGAATCCTGAATTACGCTGTTATCACCAAACGTTGCTTGGGTCTTCTCTTCTACAATAGCTTGTGAAAATGCCTGTGTAAAGACAATCGCCAATGAAAATGTCAGGGTTTTTTTCAAAAAAAACATGTCCTCTCTTTTATATTTCTGGTAAAATTGCTAAAAAATATTAGAATAATCAAATTTTATCCCATCAAATCACAAACTTATTAAATAAATTGGGTAATTGGCACTATATCAATTTTTCTTCCATTTCGGGGATTCTTATCAAATGTCATCTGAACAATATCAATCCATTGTAGGAATCCCGCAAAACGGGAGAATAAAAATACACCATTTAACGCAATATTAAAATTGAACAATATATTTGTGACTTCACATTTCAAATACACATAATCATGTCAGCAGTATTAGGATTTGGGAACGCCCTTGTGGATATAATATTTAAAATAGACAACGACCAGATATTGAATGAGTTCGGTCTTCCCAGAGGAAGCATGACCCTTGTAGATGCTGCAAAGGCAAAGAATATACTCGATTCCACCAGAAAATTTGAATGTGAAATTGCAGCAGGAGGCTCAGCCTCGAATACGATACATGGCCTTTCAAACCTGGGTGTCCATTGCGGATATATTGGTAAAATCGGGCAAGACCATTACGGTAAGCTTTTTGAAAAGGAGTTGATATCGAAGCACATAACTCCAACACTTCTGTACGGCATAAATCCTACCGGGACCGCAATCACATTACTCTCAGGTGATGCGGAAAGAACTTTTGCGACCTACCTGGGCGCCGCTGTCGAGATGGAAGCCGGAGAACTTCACCCCAATCAATTTAATGGGTATTCCTATTTTCATGTAGAAGGTTATCTGGTTCAAAATCATGCCCTGATCCTGAAAGCTGTTCAACTGGCAAAAGAATCAGGATTAATGGTTTCTATTGATCTGGCCAGTTTTACCACAGTCGAAGCCAACAGGGATTTTCTCAAAGAGATAATAGAAAAATATGTTGACATTGTATTCGCCAATGAAGAAGAAGCAAAATCTTTCACCGGGCAAGCACCAGAGACGGCGGCAAATATTTTGAGTGAACAATGTGAAATTGCCATAGTGAAAATCGGAAAACTTGGTTCAATCGTACAAACAAAAGCAAAAAGATTTGCAGTGCCTGCCATCAGCGCCGTACCAAAGGATACCACCGGGGCTGGCGATCTTTATGCCGCAGGATTTCTGTATGGTCTCTCAAAAAATTATGATTTTGAACTTTGCGGTAAAATAGGATCTCTTCTTGGCGGGAAAGTGATTGAAGTATATGGTGCCAGAATTAAAGAAGACAACTGGCCAGGCATCAAACAGGAAGTATTTCGATTAACCACCGCTTGATCGCCCCATCTCAGGATAAGCGATAGCTAGTAGCTACATGATACATATTCCCTCATTCAACTTTTTATATAATCCACGCTTATGCCAGGCGTACTGAGCTGCTCCACCACATAAATAAAACACAAATTTGAGCTGCCAGAATGTATGACAGCCCATTTACATTACGAAGTAGGATTTAGTTCATCAGGAACTTTTGTAACACCTTCAGGAATTTCACCTGTAAGTGCATTTAAAAACACGATAATACTTTCGATTTCCTCAGTTGTCAGGTCTTTATTCAAATTTACTTTTGCTATGATTCGAACGGCATCTTCCAGTTTCTCAACACTACCATCATGGAAGTACGGATAGGTTTTTACAACATTCCGGAGGGTGGGCACTTTGAACATGTACTTGTCAATCTCATTTCCGGTTTCCTTGAATCTTCCCTCATCAATGGGATCACTGTTTGTGTAATTCCAATAGCTATCATACACACCAAATTTCTGCAGCATATTCCCACCGAGCTGACTTCCGGTATGGCAGGTAAGGCACCCCACATCAATAAAAGTTTTTAATCCCTTCTTCTCTTCTAAACTGAGTGCCCCTATATTTCCGTTCAAATAATCATCGAATCTGGATGGGGTGACAAGGGTACGCTCAAAAGCGCCAATCGCCATCTCTAGATTTTCAAATGTAATCGGATCACTTTCATCCGGAAAAGCAGCTGAAAATAAGGGTGGATATAATTCTGTTGAGGATAGTCTTTCAATTAGAAATTCCTCAGAGGGAACATTCATCTCCACAGGATTTAATATTGGCATACCCGCCTGTTCTTCAACATCGCTGACCCGGCTATCCCAGAATTGACTCGTATGGAAGGCAGCATTATATACGGTAGGAGAATTCCGATCGCCCAGGCTGGTGCCATCATCCCCATCGGAAAACTGTTTGTTGTCTACCCCAAAGGTTGAAAGATTATGACAGGTATTACAACTCTGGGTCTGATCTCTGGATAGACGATTATCATAATACAGGATCTTCCCTAATCTGACCTTGTCGGCAGTAATCGGATTATCTGGATTCTCAGCCACGGCAGGCAATGGCTGGAACATTGCTCTCACCTGTGCACCAATCTCCTCCTCGATTTTCATGCTTTCCGCATATTCCTCCGCCTGCTTCTTTAGCGCATCTCTTTTTGATTTATCCCCGCCACAATTCATATAGATCATGGCCAATGACAGTAATAGTAAAGTAGTCTTTTTCATTGCAAAAAATTAATCCGTGTTCAAAACAAAATATGATTCAAAAAAGTGCAAAATATGCCTCTAACAGAGCATTAAATTACGAGCGATTATTAATATATTCAACAGGAAAAGGGATATATCTGTGTCGGGGTAGAAAATTATTTCACCTCCTCGGCATCATCATTTTCAGTCTTTTTATCTTTTGCTTTTTTCTTTAATTTCTTGCTCTCCAGTCTGTCGTCTAAAAAGGCATTCACATCGTCAATCTCATAGGTGGATTGAACCTCACCGAATGAATTGATATGGATATCAAATCCGGGCAGATTTTTGTTTGGATTCGGATCTTTTGATTTCTTTGGTTTATTGGATTTTTTCTTTTTCATGTCATTTTACCTGATCAGCCAATGTATCTATTGCAATCTCTATCCGTTCTTTAACTTCCGTCTGACCGAGTAATTCCAGCGTATACATCAGGTCGATACCGGAACTTTCACCAGAAACCGCAACCCGCAAGACCTGCATCACTGAGCCCATGGGAATCCCCATAGTATCAGTGACTTTCTGGATGAGTTGTTTCGCAGTTTCTCCATCAAATATATCCAGCGTTTCGCTCAATTCCTGCACATAATTTTTAAGAAATTCCACATTGACACTCGTCCATCTTTTCCTGATCACTGTTTCGTCATATTTTTCAGGTCGTTGGAAAAAATACCGGCTCATCTCAGGTAATTCATAGAGAAAAGTAATTCGCTCCCTGAATGCCGATGCCACCCTGGTGGTGTAAAGCGGATCGGTTTTCATTCCTAATCCGGCTAGCGAATCCATCAGGTACCCGCCAAGTTCTGAATCCGGAAGTTTTTTAATGTATTGCTGGTTGAACCAGTTCGCCTTTTCTATATCGAACCTGGCCCCGCCCTTGTTGACCCGCTCAATGGAAAATTCCTTTATGAGTTCCTCCATTTTAAACAATTCCTTTTCCGTCCCCGGATTCCATCCTAGGAGCGCCAGGAAATTGACCATCGCCTGTGGGAGATATCCTTTCTCCCTGAAACCCGAACTTACATCACCGGTAACGGGATCCCTCCACTCTACCGGGAAAACAGGAAAACCATGTTTGTCACCATCCCGTTTACTCAATTTGCCAGTGCCCTCGGGTTTAAGCAGCAAAGGAAGATGGGCAAACTGTGGCATGGTTTCCTCCCATCCAAGGAACCGGTATAACAAAACGTGAAGCGGCGCACTTGGCAGCCACTCCTCACCCCGGATAACATGGCTGATCTCCATTAGATGATCATCTACAACATTGGCAAGATGATAGGTCGGCAATCCGTCTGATTTGATCAATATTTTATCATCAATGGTATTGGAAGCCACGCTAACCGTTCCCCGAATCATATCCGTGAAAGTAACCATGCCTTCCTTGGGTACCATTAACCTGACTACATATTTTTCTCCGCCCCGGATTTTCTCCTGCACTTCCTCAGCAGACATAGTCAGGGAATTCTTCATGGTAACCCTAGAATCACAATTGTACTGCGGCATATCCACGCCCTCAGCCTTAAGCCTCACTCTCATGGATTCAAGTTCTTCAGGCGTGTCAAAGGCATAGTACGCTTTATTATTATCCAACAGCTGTTGGGCATATTGTATATAGATCTGCTGTCTTTCGGATTGCCGGTAAGGCTGAAAAGGTCCCTCACCCAAATAGCCTTCATCCGGGACAATGCCCAGCCAGTCCAGTGATTCCAGAATATATTCTTCAGCACCTTTAACAAATCTTGATTGATCGGTATCCTCAATCCGAAGTATGAATTTGCCTTGATTGTGATGCGCAAATAAATAATTGTACAAGGCTGTTCTGACGCCTCCAATATGCAATGGCCCGGTCGGACTTGGTGCAAATCGTACCCTTACCGAATTATTCATGCTATTCATAGGGTGTAAAATTACTAATAATCACGAATCTTATCACGATATCAAGATTTCTGCCTTGCCCTCATGAATATGATAAATGCGTATGCCTGAATCAATAGATTCAAAAATGGCTAAAGTACGTTCCGGCCGTGCGTCTGTTACAAAGATCTGCCCAAAAGCATGTCCTGCTACAAGATTCATGATTTTACCGATTCTATGATCATCCAGTTTATCGAAAACATCATCCATCAGGAGAATGGGTTTAAAACCGCAAGCTTTCCTCATTATTTCAAATTGTGCTATTTTAAGGGAAACTATCAAAGATTTCTGTTGTCCCTGGGAGGCAAATTTCTTCATCGGATGACCATCTATCATCAAAATATAGTCATCCCGGTGAATCCCAATGGATGTCCTCCCCATTAGGACATCCCGATCAATCGATGCTTTCAGCCTGGCTTTGAAATCTGAGTTGCCCAGATCTGACCGATAGTGTATATCCACGTGCTCTTTCTGATCAGAAATATCCGAATAGGTTTCATGAAGGATAGGAATAAACTGTTGAATGAATTTCTCCCGTATCTTATGGATCTGGGTGCCTGTATGGATGAGGATCCGATCGAAAGTATCCAGGAGATCGGGATCCAACAGGGATTTTTTTTCAGTTTGCTTCAGCAGCGTATTTCTCTGCTTGAGTGCATGGTTATAATTCAAAAGATGATCAAGGTATTCCTTGTCGATCTGCGCGATGATCCCATCGACGAATCTGCGTCTGCTTTCGCTAATACCCCTGATAATATCCGTATCATTCGGCGAGATAAGAACGACAGGAAAATTGCCCACATGATCCCGTATTTTACGATATTCCTCATCGTTAAGGGCTATCGATTTCTTATTATTACGGCCCGATGTACATTTTACATTATAGCTTTTTTCGTCCTTCAAAAACTTGCCGAAAATAGAAAAAAATGAGGTTTCGTGTCGGATGATATGGCTGTCGGAAATGTTAAATGAGCTTTTAGCGAGGGATAAATAGTAAATCGCATCCAGAACGTTGGTTTTTCCAACTCCGTTCTCTCCCACAAGACAATTGATCTCCTGGTGAAAATTAAATTCAATTTTCTGGTAGTTCTTAAAATTGATTAACCGAAGGGTTTCAAGATGCATTTAATTTCTTTGTTGATACTTTTTTAGTTAATTTCGCAATCTACAAAATTTCTGCAAGGAAGTTTTTAGGATTATTTTACAAATCTTGGGCTTATAATAAAATTTGTATGGCAACTAAGACCAAAACAACGACCAGGAAAACAAAGGTAAATGCAAAGCCAGCTTTTTCAAAGGAGACCTATATGTTCTGGTACGAGAGCATGTATTTGATGAGAAAGTTTGAGGAGAAATCAGGACAGCTCTATGGACAGCAGAAGATCCGTGGTTTTTGTCATTTATACATAGGTCAGGAAGCCTGTGCTTCCGGTGCAGTGTCAGCGCTGGAGAAGGGAGATAAATATATCACAGCCTACAGGGATCACGCGCACCCCCTGGCTTTGGGATCAGATCCTAAACATATTATGGCTGAATTGTATGGAAAAGAAACGGGTATTTCCAAAGGCAAGGGAGGTTCGATGCATATGTTTGACAAGGAAAGAGGCTTTGCGGGTGGACATGGCATTGTAGGTGGACAGATTCCACTCGGTGTGGGCCTTGCTTTTGCCGAAAAATATAATAAAACGAATAAGGTTTGTGTTACCTATATGGGTGATGGTGCGGTCAGGCAGGGTTCCTTCCACGAATCACTGAACCTCGCCATGCATTATAAATTGCCGGTAATCTTTGCTATTGAAAACAATGGCTATGCTATGGGAACATCAGTACAAAGAACATCCAATGTTCACGACCTGTATACCCTTGGCGAAGCCTACGATATGCCCAGCAGGTCGGTAGACGCAATGAATGTCGAAGAAGTGCATCATGCCATAGCTGAAGCTGCAAAAAGGGCCAGGAAAGGGGAAGGCCCTACATTACTGGAACTCAGAACCTATCGTTATAAAGGACATTCCATGTCTGATCCGGCGAAATACAGAACCAAGGAAGAATTGGAAGCCTACAAAAAGAGGGATCCAATTGAGCAGGTAAAAGACAGCATCCTGAAATATAAATTTGCCACCGAGGAAGACCTTGACAAGATTAACAAAAGAATAAAATCCCAGGTGGAGGAATCGGTCCGGTTTGCAGAGGAGTCTCCATTCCCATCGGTAGATGAACTTTTCAAAGATGTATATGTGCAGGAGGATTATCCATTCATTATGGATTAATTATTTTATAATTTAAAGTTTGTAGCCAAAAAATTGTACTTTTGCACCCTAAAAATTAAGAAATGGCAAAGACGAAATATAGGAAGAAGAAGGACCTGAAGAAAGGCAATGAGTTGTTGGAGAGTTCAGAAGCATTGGCCGAACAGTTATCGAAGACAGAACAATATCTTGAAAAAAATAAAAAGGCCGTACTGATCATATTGGGATCATTGGCATTTATTATATCGGCTTTTTTCCTGGGTCGTTATTATTTGAACAACCAAAGCACACAGGCGCAAATCGATATGTTTCAGGCAGTGTATTATTTCGAATCCGACAGCCTTGATCTTGCGTTAAACGGTGATGGGAATAACTATGGATTTCTAGATATCGTCGACAATTACAGCTTTACCAAAACGGCTAATCTGGCAAAATTTTATATCGGCGCCTCTTATTTGAAAAAAGGGGAATACGAAAATGCCATTGATTATCTTTCAGAGTTTTCCGGCGATGATATCGTCATACAGGCCAGGGCCTATTGCCTGATTGGTGACGCCTATATGGAGCTGAATGATTATAGGACTGCTTCCGAATACTATAACATGGCGGCAGAGTACAAGCCCAATGAATTTTTAAGTCCTCTTTACCTCGTTAAGGCAGCGCTTGCCTATGAGAAACTTATGGAATACGAATCTGCCAGTGAATGCCTTGAAACGATAATTAATGAGTATCCTGAAAGTAGTGAATTTCAGAATGCACGAAAACATAAAGCCCGGCTTGATGGCCTGGCATCGAAGTGATTTTCCTTGATAGAATATATAGGGGATAATGCTCAGATGCTTTATCCCTTTTTTTGTCTAAATACATATTATTATGTCAGCAAAAGAAAAAAACCTGAGCGCACAGACCTTAGGGGATAGTCGTGATCTTTCTTCAAAAAAGATCGGGATTGTTGTTTCGGATTGGAACGAGGAAATTACAGGATCCCTTTTTGAAGGAGCCTTCGACTCGCTCATCCGGAACGGCGTACAAAAAGAAAATATATTTACGATCCACGTGCCCGGAAGTTTTGAATTAAGTCTGGGGACACAGAAAATGGCACAAAAGAAACATATAGATGCTGTTATAGGTCTGGGATGCGTAATACAGGGAGAAACAAGGCACTTTGAGTTCATATGTCAATCGGTAGCACAGGGATTTAAAGATGTAGCGCTTAAATACGACAAGCCTGTGATTTTTGGAGTGCTGACCACAGATACCTTTCAGCAAGCTTTGGACAGGGCCGGAGGAAAATATGGGAATAAAGGCGATGAAGCAGCCATCACCGCCCTGAAAATGTTGAAACTATAATTTTTTAAACATTAGCATGAAAACCTTAAAATTTGGTGGGACTTCAGTAGGAACACCGGATAGAATGCAGCACATTGCCCGGTTGATCACAATGGATCCCGATAGAAAGATCGTAGTCCTCTCAGCGTTATCCGGAACCACAAACACCCTTGTTCAGATTGGTGAATACCTGTTCGCCAAAGCAGTGGACAGGGCAGGTGATGTAATTAAGGAATTGCACGGGCATTATATGTCGTTTATAGATGCGCTTTTCTCAAAAGATACAACCAGGGAAACGGCAAGATCGATGATCAACCACCATTTCGATTTAATGAATGGACTTCTGAATGCTTTCTTCAATAAAAGACTCAACAATGAACTGTTGGCTCAGGGGGAATTAATGTCAACGAAACTTTTCTCTCTATATCTTGAAGAACAGGGAATACATTCTGTTTTGATCAACGCGCTGGATTTCATGTATATCGATGAGGATAAGGAACCAGATATCCAGCGTATCAGTAAAAAGTTGTCAAGTATTGTTGAGGAGAATAAGCAGACAAATATTCTTATTACCCAGGGATATATCTGCAGAAATCATGAAGGGGAAATCGATAACCTTCAGCGTGGGGGGAGTGATTATACGGCAACATTGATTGGTGCTGCCATTCATTCTCCGGAAGTACAGATCTGGACCGATATTGACGGGATGCACAATAACGATCCCAGGGTGGTAGAGAAAACTTATGCCATATCCAACCTTTCATTTAATGAAGCCTCTGAGCTAGCCTATTTTGGTGCCAAGATCCTCCACCCCAGTTCTATCTGGCCAGCACAGAAGTACAACATCCCTGTTCGACTGAAAAATACCATGGACCCGGAAGCTTCCGGCACCTTTATCAGTGACAGGGAAGATGAAGATAAGATAAAAGCTGTGGCTGCCAAAGACGGAATTACAGTCGTTAAAATTAAATCAAGCCGCATGCTGATGGCCTATGGTTTTCTAAGAAAGATATTTCAGGTCTTTGAAAACTACCGGACACCGATTGATATGATCTCCACCTCGGAAGTTGCGGTATCATTGACCATCGATGATTCCACCCATCTGGATCCCATCCTGCAGGAACTCAAAGAATATGGAAATGTTGCCGTGGAGGCCAACCAGACCATAATTTGTATTGTTGGAAATAAAATT
>Ga0209536_100017614_pt1 | contig 10107 bp, 18 predicted proteins | sample DeeMarSeWOR28_12_FD_187461 | JGI IMG/M metagenome (GOLD analysis project Ga0209536, IMG submission 187461) | Marine sediment microbial communities from White Oak River estuary, North Carolina - WOR-2-8_12 (SPAdes) (version 2) | ecosystem: Environmental > Aquatic > Marine > Intertidal zone >... | reverse complement strand
TTATTATAGGCATAATTACCCAGCACTTCATTATTATCTGAGCCAATGCCAAGTCTCAGACCATCCCACCCATTAAAGTAGAGAATATTCTCTTGAATCGTATTCTGCGGTGAGTGAAACATACCAATTCCGTTCTCAGTATTATTATGGATGCTGTTGCTATACAACCAGTTTCCACTTGAGTTTTCGATTCTCATCCCGTACCAAGTGTTGTTATGGATGGAGTTCTCATAGAATGTGTTATTGTGGGACTTGTACACCCAGATCCCATCTTGTGTGCTTTCGTAAAGTGTATTTCTTGTAACATTGTTATAATTACAAGAATTCGCTAAATCTATAGTGTAATAACTGCAGTTATACACTGTATTGCTAACTATGTAGTTGTTGCTTGAGGAATAAATCACTCCAATTCCATACATGGTATCATAAATTGTATTAAAGGCGATATAATTCTCGAACGCCGAGTCTCTTAGAAATATCCCATCCCAGAGGTTACTATAAATTTTATTTTCATAGATTGATTATCTAACGCCTGCCCTCACCAGCAGACAAAAGGGGCGCATATTTTTGCTTTGCAAAAATTGCGACGCTTTTGACTGTCGGTGTGTAGGGCATGGTTATGTGGTTTTTCCTATCATTATAGAAATATCAACTCCACCCGGCGTTAATATTCCTGCGCTAGGCTCAAAGTCATTTATGTTTTGTTTGTGGCCAAAAACACTTAATAAATTTTTGCCTTCACTTTGGACCGCGTAAGAAATACCCAAACTCGTTGGGTCAAATGACACACTTATTTTTAGTTCTTCACCGTTTGGTAAAACTAGCGGATGATCATTTATGCCATAAGAATCTCTTACTTTCTCTTCATTTGGATAGAGCTCGGCATATGGAATAAGTGGAACATCTAGAATAGTTTCCCACTCTTGGGTTTCTTCATTGCCATATGAAACACACAAGTTAATCATTATTTTCCTATTTACACATAACGCCAGCCCTCACCGGCACATTGAAGCAGAGCGAGGCTTGTGGCATTCGCCACAAACGAGCGACGCGGAAATGTGTCCGAGTGCTGGGCCTGGTTAGATGCTTTCTGTTTTACTGTGCCACACATCTTTGTGTATTTCTCGCTCAGTTAATTGATAATGAATGTTTGCTTTTATTTTGAAGCCACAAGAACAACATAAAAACCCTGGTTCAGACAGATTTAACTCACCACAACAATTGGGACACCTGTAATACCCCCTAGCTTTCGGAGGCTCATTTACCTTCAATGGTGGCGTCACTTTATTAATAGCTTCCATGATTCGTTCTTTTGTAACTAACGCGAATGTTGACTCACCTTTGGAACAATGAAGAGTACCGTCTTTTTCTTCTAGCTCCGAACAGCAAAATGGACAATATATTTTTCTTTTCATTTGCATTTAACGTTTTGCTAAGGGGCAGACAAAACGCGCAGCGGTTTGGCTGTCCCAGTGAGCGCAGCGAACGAACTTGAGCAACTTGTTATGTGAATTACTCATTTTCCCACTGCGATAAATCGCCTACTGGTTTTGGCAACCTTCCCTCCAGCCATTTTGCACAAGTCCCTGGACTAAACTCGGGGTCTTGGCACTCAATGACCCAAGATAGGTATTCTTCAGGGCCTCCATTCATATAAGGTGGAGGTGAAACGGGATGGAATGAGGTTGGTAGCCGCTCATCAAGCGATAGATAATTTAATACATGGCCAAGTTCCTGAACTGCGTGCCACGCAAATTTGTGGTTTATATCAATCTCGAACTTTACCCACCAACGGCCATCCTCTTCTGCGCCTTTACCGATTGTGCCAGTAATTGCTGGCACTTTAGATAAGTACTCTACTAATGATGTAAAGGCTCGATCATCCATTCTTTTTATTCACATAACGCACGGTTAGCTTGCGAAGGGCCGCAACGCGGCCCTGAGTCTAAAGCTGAACCGCTGGTTATATGCTTTATTCATAATTTTACTTTTTATAAGCTGAATTAAATGGCCCATGAAATCTTTTAAAGCCAGTTTTTTCATCTTTGAAAGATATAACTATACTTACATCATCCGGATGCAAATAAAGTATATATTCTTTTGCTTTATGAATAACTGAACATGTTTCATCAAATTCACTTGCAATAAATTTATTTAAGTAGACATTCTTTTCAGCATAGAGCGAACCTTTGTTGTCTAGTTTTTTTACAAGATTTTGAAGTGCAAGATCACATTCAGCAGCTTGGCCTAGTGATGTAAATAAAGAAATTCCTATACCAAGTATTATTTTCATTTGCATATAACGCTTGCCCTCACCAGCAGACAAAAGGGGCGAGGATTTTGCGCATGCAAAAGCCGCGACGCTTTTGACTGTCGGTGTGTAGGGCCTGGTTATATTTTTTGATATCATTTATTGTGATATTTTTGCTAGAAACCTATCCAGCTTGTTTAACTGTTCTGGATTTAACTTTTCACTCCAATAACCCTTTAAAGTGAAATATAGTTTATCTGTTACATACGCCCTTGACGGAGCCTCACCTGTTTTTTCTTCTAACTCTAAGTAAGCATCAATTAACGCTTCAGCGCCTACCCAGCTTTCAAGTGCTGCTTTTTCAAATATATTAATTACATCATTACCAGAGACTGCAGGCCATTTATCAGACCACTGTTTCTTCAATTTGTCGATGTCACTCATTTTCTATAAAAATATAACGTTATAAGCTCAGCCGCGCCGATTTTCGGCGTCGGCTGGAGCGCCTTGTTGGGCGTTACCCAACTGTGAACAAAGTTGATGCCAGATATTTACTTCCATTGGCATTAAATGCTCTATATCCAGACTTCCAGTCAGACAGGGATGTGGAGCGAAAGCAAACACTTGATGTGCTTCCCTTTTAATTCCTTTTTCTTCAGCTAATAGCACTAAGTTTGTTATTAAATTTTCTTCGGCCCATTCAGGATTACTAAATAATTCTTCTAATTCAAGAACAGAGTTACATATTTTAACAAACTCTATTTCGATTGGTTTAGCAGCCCATACTTCACCTTCTTGAGTTTCAACATAAATGTCACCGAATGCTGTAACCAATAAAGGACGCACACGACGACCAGCTAGCTCAGGCCATACCGATAATGCAGCATTTATGGCCTCTTCGTTTGGTGTTGAAATGAAAATAGGATCCATTTTTTATTACGCCCAACGACCGGCCTAACTTGCCGAGGGGCGCGCAGCGTCCCCGAGGTCAATGTTTAGGCCCTGGTTAGGCACTGTTTTTGGAATTGTCATCATTTTTTCAAAATCTTCCGGTTTATGTATCGCAAGTGCGGCAAATACTATGAAAATGCAGCATACAGAAAAGAAAATAAACCTGAGGCCTTTATTACGTAAATAGATACCTTTTTCAGTTAAATATTTACTCATATATATTTGTAATCCAAATATCTTAACTAATAGCGGAACTGGCTTTAGTTCTTGATGCGCTTTCCACATAAAGTAAACGCCTGTGAAACCTGTTGCAATGCAACCCAAACCGGCTATCAAAAATGTAGCTTGAAACACTATTTCCATATTTAATTTGTGTGCCTAACGACCAAGCTCAGTTGACCCCAAAAGCAGAGCGACGATAGGAGAGCCGCTTTTGGTGGTCAACTGGAGCGTATTGTTAGCCTTTTTATTCAAGATTACTTTTACCTAGATTACATTTAGAACATAGTGTTTGAAGATTTTCAAAGGTTGTTTCTCCACCTTTACTCCAAGGGATAATATGGTCTAAATGTAGCTCGACGGATGGGTCTTTTGCAGGGCTTGCCCCGCACTGTTTACATGCAAAGTTGTCACGCTGCATTACCCTGAACCTTAACCGAAGAGATGGATCTCTGCCTGTTTGTCTTTTATTAAGAGTTGTTTCTTTATTTTCTGGTGCTGTTAAATCTTCGTTATTTGCCCAAGCCACAAAATTTTGTAGTGCACTATTCCATGAGCCAAAATGTCGGTTATATGGTGATTGAGAATATTTAGATATTTGATTCTCTAAATCACTTCTTCGTGGTTGCTTACCCAAGTGTTCCCATAGATTTAAAATATTATTATATAGCTCTTCTTCAGGAACATTTAACTGGTTAGATAGTTTTAGGCCAGCTTCTTCTAGAGCATTGTTCCACTTTCCAAATTTGCGAATAACTGTACTACAGTTATATTCACCTAATTCTGTGTATAGTTTTTGTGTTACTTTTTTCCCATTGCTGATTTCAGCAACACGCTTTAAATCAGAGAGCACCTCTTCTTTAGTGACGCTATCTCGTTTACCAGCTTTAAATTCAAATTTTTCCATCATTCTATTTATGAGGCTAACGACTAGCTTGTGCGGCCGGCGCCGCGAAGCGGTGACGGTCCGAGCGAACTTTGTGAGCGAACACAAAGCGCTGGTTAGCGCTTGATATATTAAAGATTCCGATTCCTTGGCTCATTATATGACTCAATACATTTAAGATAAGACGCAGACCAAAAAGCACCCCAAATAATTACAACCAATGCAATAATACTTGAAGCAAGTAAATAGTTTTCTTTTCCAAAATAAATTACTACAAGCCCAGAAAGCATAATTATTGTTCCTAAACAGGAACGAATAAACGATTTTTCACAACCAGACACTAAAGATAATTTGGTTCTTTCTTTTTTATTTTCGTTACTTATTAAATCAGCGCCCTTATAGTTAAATAACAGCGATCCCACAAGCACAAAAGAAAATACAAACAATAAATTCCAAGGATCTGACTTAAAAAAGACCAATAGTAAAACACCAATTACCCATAACAAGATTCCTAGAATTTTTAGAATTTTCGGTTTCGTCATAATTACTATTTAGCGCTAACGACCAGCTTCACTTGCGAGGAGCCGCGACGCGGCGACGAGTCGAAAGTGCAAGCGCTTGTTAGCTTTGATTAATAAAACCAATGAACTCATTATTAACATATTTAATTCTTTGCCAATAGGAATCGTATGAATCATATAAAAAGAATCCAAGCAAAATAGCGCCAAAAATAAAATGACCTATGCTGAGTTGAAATAAAGCTAAAGTTATATAAACGGAACCAGCAATTAACATTGAATAAATTACAATATAATGTATAGGATGCAATTGAAATGAATAATTTATAGTTGTTTCTTTTTCATCTCCGGATAATTTGCCCCGCAAAATTAGTGGCCTATTCAACCTGTATTTATAATGACCATAATTAAATATTATTTTGAAATTATCCGCATCCACCTTGCCCCAATATTTTTTGTGTTTCCCGAATGTTTTCGAGTTAGACCACCTTCCCTCAACATTCTCACTAAGGTGTTCTAGCAAGGATGATTTTGCCTTAGGAAAATTTTTCTTAAATTTTGTGAACAGCAATATATTCATATTTGAAAAGCTAACGCCAAGGTTAGCTGGCGAGGCACCGCAACGCGGTGGCGAGTCTAAAGCTGAACCGCTGGTTAAGTGCCATAGCTATAAACACCTATTGGTAAACTAAGCCACAGGCCAAAATACATACCCAAAAATAAACTTCCAAATTTCGGATTCGCAAATTCTTCTGAAACCCACCGCACCATTAACACCAACACTAAAACAGCACAAAAATAAAAGAATAAATTATATAACCCTAAAGCCGCCAAAATACCAAATGATAAAGCTGAAAATACTATAGTTTTTACCCAGTAACCTTCTGAGACATCCAATTTTTTCTTTAACACAGGTATAGATAACCCAAGAGCAATGAGCACTACTAATAATGTTGCTATTGTCTTTGTATCCATTTATTTCTTTTTGGCACTTAACGATTAGCATAAACTGCGCGAGCCGCAACGCGGCGAAGCGTCTGAGCGAACATAGTGAGCGTTTTTGATGCGCTTGTTATACGTTTATTCACAATCTATGACCGACTTAAACCCTACAGTTTCTGGAAACAACCCAAAATACCAAGTTTCTATTTTTTGTTTACTAATATTTTTTAACGTATGAGTATTATTTTCGAAATAAGAAATATAATAATCGTATCCTTTAAATATATGTATTTCCGTATTTTTATTTTTCTCTTCTTTTACCTGGCCGTTTAATTTTTTACCAAGCTCTTTAATTTCTTCAATTGTACTAGAGCAAGAAATGCTCTTTTCAAATTCTTTCGCATTTTCCCAGGGTTTTTCGCTAGCACAACCAACTAAGAACAACATGAGAATGGAAATGAGCTTATTTTTCATTTTTTACGTATAACGGCTGCCTTAATTGGCCGAGGGGCGCGCCAGCGTCCACGAGGTCAAAATTGAAGGCATTGTTATGTGATTCCTCATATTTGAACCAGCCTGGGTACTCTTGATTTTAGTATTTTTACTAGCTCTTCATCCATGTATTCGTAATTATCCGGGATATCTAGTACTACCAATCTTTTTCCTTTTAATAGTTCTTTATATTTTTTTGTAATTTTATTTTTATGCGATTTTTCCATTACAAGAATTACATCAGCCCATTCAATTAAATCACCGCTTACTGGTGTAGCGGCATCGCTATTTGTTCCTGCCCCGATAGCTTCCACCCTTTCGTGCCCAGAAAAAACAGCTTCCGCCGTTGGGCTTCTAAGTCTATTTTCACTACAAACGAACAACAGTTTTTTCATTTTGTTCTTTTACACATAACGCCTGCTTCACTTGCGAGGAGCCGCAACGCGGCTACGAGTCAAAGTGTGAGCACTGGTTAGCCTTTTTTTACTCTGAAATAGTAATATCATTTATCGGAGTACCCTCTGGTAAGTCTTTTACTTTTTTGTGTAGTTGGCCTGTTATTGAAAAATGTACTTCAATGTCTGTAGGCTCAATATTCTCTAGTATGTACTCACCACCTAAAACAGGTGGTTTTTTAAAACTGTATATTTGACCTTGGTTTAACAAAATATTGTTTTGCATTAAGTCACCAATCATATCAACGGCCAAATAATTAACTACAAATTCTTTATCGGAAAGCAATTCTTTAAATTCTTCAAATGAGCCCGCAACGTTATGCACTTCTCCCGCCCCTACGTCCAGTATTGATATGGAATTATCATTTGTATCTTGCAAAAAGACATCGCCACTTGCTGTAAGCAAGATTGGCAATTTATTTTTTCCAATCAACCATACCCAATCTGAAAGAATTTCTTCCCTTTTTAGGTGTGTAAAATTTACAGTTAAATCATCTAAAGTCATATTTTATATTTAAGGCTAACGCCGAGCTAACCTGCCGAAGCCGCGCAGCGGCTGAGGTCAGAGCATGGCCGATTAGGCCATGCGGGGTTGAGCGACTGGTTAGGCATATTAATCTTCGCCGTCCTCAAGTTCATAACTAGGCCAATCAATTTTTCCATTTGGAAGTATATTAAACCACCTGCACATTTTGCTTTCGCCAACGGTAATATTCGCATTACCAGTTATTTGTTTTACAATTTTTCTAGCTTCTTCGTCGGGGAAGAAATAATGAAAAACACTAACTTCCAATCCCCCAAATTCATCTTTTGTTATTTCACACGCGAAATTAAATTCTTCTAGTCCCTTTGGCGATTCGATTTCGCGCCTAGTAGGAAATTCCGTTAATTCTTGAAATGAAAACATTGAAAGTTTTTTCAACTCTGTATCTTGAAACTTTATAGCTTTATCAAAGTCTTTGTTTTTCATTACTTATGCCTAACGCCAACATAAGCGGCCGAGCGTCAGCGAGGTCCGGCGACCGTAGGGAGTGAACTTAATGTGATTGTTAGGCATTATGTGGTGTACCATGGTACCGTTTCGCATTTTTCCATACAGGGTCATGGTGTAACTCCAAACGTGTATGACGCAGTTTATTTAATTTGCACGCAATATTATCTATGGTAGTTTTGAAATCTGTAAGTTTTGGGAAATATATTAGAATTTCTCGCTCTCCGAAATATGTTTCCCTACCGATTTCAATCGGCAATGTCACGAGAGCAAGTTCGTTTAATAAAATATCTTCCATTTGATTTAACACTTCGGCTTCATCATCAGTAGGCAATTTATGGTCTTGCACCTCGTTTAGCTCGATTGTTACGATTAAACAGTAACAGTACTCCGCTTTTCCTTCAAAGTACTTTAAACCATCGTTTACCATCATAAAGTAAGGATGGCCTTCTGATTCACCTTTGACTAAAACCCATTCTTCTTCCGGTAAGTTCAATTTTGAATACATGTTTGCCTAACGCCTGCATAAACGGCGCGAGCCGCAGCGCGGCGAAGCGTCCGAGCGAATGTAATGAGCGTTTTTGATGCACTGGTTAGGCATTTTCGTGCTCTCCAAATACATGCTCATAAAGAGCATCTACTGCAACTGACAGTGCTCCTTTTAAACCAAAAAAGTGTAAAACTACTACCTCTGGTTCAGAATTATTTTCAATGGCCACCTTACCCCAGGGTCTACCACGACCATACCAAACAACTTTATTACTTGAAATTGCATATCCGTGAAACAAATCATCTGGGTATTTTTCCAACGGATACTCGAAACTTGAATTAATATTTAATGCACTTTTTGGTATTTCTCGAAACTCAACGCCTTCAATATCTGGATATGGTTTAAGTTTCATTATTTTGAATGCCTAACGTTGCCATAAACGGCCGAGCGGTAGCGAGGTCCGGCGACCGAAGGGAGCGTATTTGATGGCCTTGTTAGGTGATTTTCTAGCTTTCCATAACAATATCATCAATCTCTCCATCTTCATCGAATGACACACTAACCACATAATCAGTTACTTCTTCTGGAAGGGTAAAGTCATAGACTTCTTCATCTTCCCATTTGCTGCGTAGAACTAGTAGATTAATTACTTGCTCATGGGATGGTTTTGAAGTGCCTAAATGTTTTTCCCAATAGCTTTTTGGAAGTTCTTCTAAATGATGAGATACAAACTCATCAATTCCATACTCCCCTTGTTCTGTGCCAGATGACTTTTTAATTCCTTCTAAAGCTTTTTTCTCATTGCTCATTATTTTATTCACCTAACGCCGCCTTAACCGGCCGAGGGGCGCGCAGCGTCCCCGAGGTCGAAGCATGGCCGAATAGGCCATGCACGGTTTAAGGCATGGTTATGGGACATATTATTTACTTTCCAATAATTTCTTTAATGATATAACAATAGCAACCAGACTTATCAAAACCAATAAAACGTTGGCAACAAAGATACCCATATGAGGGATTGATTCATTTATTTTTTCATAATTGCTATATGCTACAAAGCTACTAATTCCCAATAATACTATTGCAACAATCAAGCTTGTGAGTGGCGGCATTGCTCGCGCCGTAGTATTTTTTTGATCTTCCATTTTTCTATTTCACATAACGACCAGCCTCACTGCGTGGCACCGCAACGCGGTGACACGTCAAAGTGGAGGCACTGGTTAGCCTTCGAAACGTAACGTATAAACATTTTCACCTACAATATCTGTATACTGTGAGCCTTCTACAGAATTAGAATCCGGCTGTCCCCACACTGTAATTTTACACCCTTCGCCTTTTTTCCAATCTATTTCAAACTGAACGTGTTTACCCGTTTTCTTAAAAACTTTCTTGCCATTCTTTTCCACTTTAATACAAAGATCATTTGCAACACGTTTATTTAATGGTTTTATTGGAGTTTCATTATCGGGAGACTTATTAAAATCCTCAGCCTTCTTCTTAATTTTAGCTAAAATATCACTTACTTTTTTCTTCTCGATTTTCACCGGAGGTGTTGACTGACCTGTTACCAACAATTTAACAACAATAGCCCCGGGAGTTTTCACCAAGATATCTTCCCAGCTCTTAGATTCGAGAACACCATCCACTACATATGTGCCACCATGTGACCAGACACTTCCCCTCGGCATTCCCGCCACATTTAAATAATCAAGGCTATCCAATTCTATAAGAAGCTTTTCTCCCGAATCTTGTTCTATTGATAAAAGCATATTTTATATTGAAGGCTAACGCTCACTTAAACTGCCGAGCACCGCAGCGCGGTGCGAGGTCCGAGCCTGCGAATGCAGGCGATTTTGAAGTGCTGGTTAGGCGCTCAAAATTTCGTTTATCTTGGATAATTTTTCACCTTTAA
>Ga0209536_100017613_pt1 | contig 10107 bp, 8 predicted proteins | sample DeeMarSeWOR28_12_FD_187461 | JGI IMG/M metagenome (GOLD analysis project Ga0209536, IMG submission 187461) | Marine sediment microbial communities from White Oak River estuary, North Carolina - WOR-2-8_12 (SPAdes) (version 2) | ecosystem: Environmental > Aquatic > Marine > Intertidal zone >... | reverse complement strand
CGTACTGATCATGGCGGTCATCGCGGTCGGTCTCGCGGTAGATCCGGAAAGCAAGGTACTCGACCTTGTGGCCTATGCCTGGGCGGGATTTGGTGCGGCCTTTGGCCCGACCATCCTGTTCTCGCTGTACTGGGGACGCATGAACCGCTACGGAGCCTTGATGGGCATCATTGTCGGCGGGGTCACGGTAATCGTATGGAAGCAACTCGAAGGTGGGCCGTACGATGCCTTTGAACTCTATGAGATCATCCCGGGATTTCTGTTTTCGAGCCTCGCAATTCTGATCTTCAGTTGCATCACGCCGCGGCCACCGGCGCGCATCACCCAGCAGTTTGAAAACCTGTACAAGTAGCGTGCCGCCACGCGCCTCGCTGCAGGCCCCTGGCCCCGCCCCAGAGGACTCGTCAACCCTTAAGAATGGCTCCGGATTCCGTGCAACAATCGGGGAACAACCGCTGAATTTTTTTGCCGAATGCTCCCGCAAACTCCGTAATTGTTGTGGCCGGACCAGGGCGCTGCGGTCTGCACCCTACAGGGAAAACAGCTCGGGGTTGCCGCCAACCGCGGCGGTATTGATGGTGATGGTGCGTTCGGTGGCAAAACGGTGCAGATAATAGGGACCGCCGGCCTTGGGGCCGGTGCCGGACAACCCTTCACCGCCGAAGGGCTGCACGCCGACCACGGCGCCGATCATATTGCGGTTGATGTACAGGTTGCCGACCCGCGCTCTCTGACATACCCGATCCCAGCTTGATTCGATGCGGCTGTGCATACCCAGGGTCAAGCCATAACCGGTACTGTTGGTTGCATCGATCACCGCATCCAGGCCATCGGCCGGATAACGGATCACGTGGAGAATCGGCCCGAACACCTCACCCTCGAGCTGATCAATGCGCTCGAGCTCAAAGACGCGTGGCGCGAAGAAACTGCCTTCACCACATGCATCGGGGACCGCCAGCTCCTTGATCACCCTGGCCTCCTGGCGCATCCGTTGCACATGAGCCTCGAGCATTGCGCACGCCGCGGCGTCTATGACGGGACCGACATCGCTTGCCAGTTGCATGGGATCACCAATCACGAGCTCATCCATGGCACCCGCGAGCATCTCCAGCACGCGATCGGCGATGTCTTCCTGCAGGAACAGCACACGCAAGGCCGAACAGCGCTGACCGGCACTGTTGAAGGCCGATGTCATCACATCCGTGACCACCTGCTCGGGCAAGGCCGAGCTGTCGACAATCATGACATTCTGTCCGCCGGTCTCGGCAATCAGTGGCACAATCGGACCACGCCGTTCAGCGAGTCTGGACTGTATGCTCGACGCCGTTTGCGTGGAGCCCGTGAAGGCAACCCCCGCAATGCGCGCATCCGGCAACAACCGTTCGCCAATGGCGGCGCCGCTGCCCGGCAACAGATGCAGCACATCGCGGGGCACACCCGCCCGATGCAGCAGCTGTACCACCTGTGCCGCCACCAGTGGCGTTTGCCGCGCCGGTTTCGCAATCACCGCATTGCCGGCCGCGAGCGCCGCGGCAACCTGCCCGGTAAAGATGGCCACCGGGAAATTCCAGGGGCTGATGCAGAGAAAGACACCGCGGCCACGCAGGGCCAGCCGGTTGTCTTCACCCACCGGCCCGGGAAGGGCGCGAGGCACAGCAAACTCCTGGGCTGCCTGCTGCGCATAGTAACGACAGAAATCGACTGCTTCGCGCACTTCGTTCATGGCATCTGGAACACAGCGCCCGCCCTCGCGCACACAAAGCGCCATCAGTTCAGCACGGTGCTGCTCGAAGAGATCGGCCGCACGCCGCAGGCAGGCGGCCCTTTCGTGCGCCGGGGTTGCGTCCCAGGAGGCCGCATGCGCCGCCGCATGCTCGATCGCCGCGTCCATGCTGGCCGGATCCGCCTCGAGCACGCTGCCCACCTGGCGTGACGGATCCGCCGGATCACAAATCGCACGTTTGACACCCGCCCCCTCCCGGCCCCCGATCAGTGGGGCTGCCCACCAGTGTCCCGCCGCCGCCTGCGCAAGCGCTTTCTCGAGACGCTGCCAGGCAAGCGGATCACTCAGATCAACGCCGGCTGAATTGGCTCGCCGCTCACCGTACAGATCTGCCGGCAGAGGAATGCGCGGATGCGGCGTACAGTCCACCTCGAGAAGCTGTGCGACCGGATCCGCAACCAGTTCATCAAGGCTCAGTGTTTCATCACCAAGCTGGTTGACAAAGGAGGTGTTCGAACCGTTCTCCAGCAGGCGCCGGACCAGGTAGGGAAGCAACTCGTCGTAATGGCCTATCGGCGCGTAAATGCGGCAGGCAACCTGACGTTCGAGCGCATCGTTCAACGCCGAGTACATCGCCTCACCCATACCGTGGAGGCGCTGGAACTCGAAGTCACGCCGCATTCCGGCCGCCTGCAGCACATAGGCAACCGTGTAGGCGTTGTGGGTCGCAAACTGGCCATACAGGCTGTCCCGCGCCGCCAGTACATCCCGCACACAGGCAAGATAGGCGACATCAGTTGCTACCTTGCGCGTGAACACCGGGTAGTTATCCAGGCCCCGCTCCTGGGCATGCTTGATCTCGGAATCCCAGTAGGCACCCTTGGTGATTCGGACCGGGATGCGCCGCCGGTGACGGTTCGCCAGTTGCCGGAGCCAGCCAACCACTGCCCGCGCGCGTTTCTGATAGGTCTGGACCGCCAGCCCGAAACCGTTCCAGCCCGCCAGGGCCGGATCGACAAAGATCTGCTCGAACAGATCCAGCGAGAGTTCCAGACGGTCCGCCTCTTCGGCATCGATGGTAAGCCCGACACCCGCGTCACGCGCCGTCATCACAAGCGCGCGCACCGCAGGTATCAACTCCGAACCGATGCGAGCGGACTGACTGAACTCATAGCGCGGATGCAGGGCCGACAGCTTGACCGAGATGCCCGGTGCCGCGAGGACATCATCATCGGCAACGTGCTCGGCCAGGGTCACGATGGCCAGGCGATAGGCCTCCAGATAGCGGGCTGCATCCGCCGCGGTGCGCGCACCTTCGCCGAGGCAGTCATAGGAGTAACGCAGACCCGCCTGATGGGTGTATTTCCTTAGGGCCTCGCCAAGATCACTGCCGAGGACGAACTGCCCCGCCAGGAGACTCATGCCTTGCTGCAAGCCGACCCGGACCGCCGTCTCACCCGCCCTTGCCACCAGCTTGCGCAGGCGGGCCAGCGCGTCGCCCGGCGAAGGCATGCCTAGATCCAGCACGCGCCCCGTCAGCAACAGCCCCCAGGTCGATGCATTGACCAGCAGGGAGTGGCTGTGGCCCAGATGCTGATCCCATTCGCCACGCGCCAGCTTGTCATGGATCAGCCGATCAGCTGTCGCGCTATCGGGTATGCGCAACAGCGCCTCGGCGAGGCACATCAGGAGAACGCCCTCATCACTCGAGAGGTCGTATTCCTGCAGCAAAGCGCCAAAACCGCCCTGCTCGAGACTCCGCTGGCGCGCCTCACGCGCGATCCTCAGCGCGAGCTCCCGCACGGTTTCGGCTGCCGGTTCATTGAGTCGCGCCGCCTCCACGAGGGGCTGCAGGCATTCCCGCTCATCGCAGCGGTAGGCCCGTCTAATCCCATCACGCAATGATTCTGTCATGTATGCCCCCCTGTGCCCTGACCTGATACACTCTGTGGGCAATCATAATCCAAACCGGAGCCGCATAATGAAACATTCCGGCATTGGCTTGTTGCTGCTTTGCCTGGCGAGCTTCCCGCTGCAGGCACGCGAGATCGCCGCTGTCGAGATCCCGCAGCAGCTTACCGTCGGCCTGGATACGGCCATACTCCGACTCAACGACGCAGGTATTCGAACCAGGTTCGTCAGCAAGGTCCACATCAGCGCGCGGGCCGACGAAGACCTCAAGCAGGCGATGCTCGGCACAGTCTGATGCCTCTCGTGGATGATCTCAGGCTGGGAGTGTTGCTGGATCTGGACACTTTGCACCCCGGTGACCTGGATCTGTCCAGGCTCAAAGACAGCCTGCCTGACTGGCAGATCTTCCATCACACGCCCGCCACCGCGGTTGCCGAACGCATTCGCAGGGCGAACGTTGTTGTGAGCAACAAGGTGCCGCTCGACGCGACCCCTCTGCGCCAGGCCAATGACCTGCAGCTGATCTGCATCGCCGCAACCGGCGTTAACAATGTCGATCTCGACGTGGCCACCGCGTGCCGAATCGCCGTCTGCAATGTGCGGCGCTATGCGACACCTTCCGTGGTCGAACATGTGTTCAGTCTCATTCTTGCTCTCACACGGCGTCTTGAAGAACACCGCAATGCCGTAGGCGCAGGCCGCTGGCAGGCAGCCGGCGGGTTCTGTCTTCTGGATTTCCCGGTTCGTGAGCTGGCTGGCGAGACCATGGGAATTGTCGGTTTTGGCGAGCTCGGCAAAGCAGTTGCCAGGATCGCGGAGGCCTTTGGCATGCGCGTGCTGATCGCGCAACGGGCCGGCGCGCCGCCACAGCCGGGGCGCTACCCGCTCGCTGAACTGTTACCACAGGTGGATATTCTCAGCCTGCATTGTCCCTTGACCGAGCAGACCCACAACCTGATCGATGCCAGCCACCTGGCCTTGCTGAAACCGGATGCCTTGCTGATCAACACCGCCCGCGGCGGCATCGTCAATGAGCGAGCCCTTGCCCATGCCCTGCAGGAAGGCCGGCTCGGTGGTGCCGGTATCGACGTACTGGAAGAGGAACCTCCCGCGCATGGCAGCCCCCTGCTGGAACTGACTCTGCCTAATCTGATCATCACACCCCATGTCGCCTGGGCCAGCCGCGAGGCCCGGCAAAGGCTGATCGATCAGGTTGAGGAAAACATTCGCGCCTTTGGCCGTGGCACGCCACGCAATCTGGTCAACCAGCCAGCGGTTCGCCAGGATGAGTAAGGTGCATGAAGGCGAGAGGCGGGAGACTTTCATAATTAGCCTGGAACCGGTGACAAAATGACTACCGGCAGCCCGCCAGTTAGAATCCGGCATCCACAATGCCCCAGACCCGAAGGCCTCACTCCTGACTCCTGACTCCTGACTCCTGACTCCTGGATTCTGGATTCTGGATTCTGGATTCTGGCCTCTGGCTTCTAAATTCCGGATACTACCCTCCAGGCACGATCTCGGCCCCAGACGTGTCAGTACCACCTTGGTGACGCCGTGGAACATCCGGTTCAGCATTGTCAATGACACGCCGCCGCACCTATCCTGCACAGATAAACATCGGCGGGCAAAACTGCAGGTTTGAGAAGATTCTCAAGGAGGATTTCTTTTCGGTAAATATCCTGTATCGAAGCGGTGGAGGGCAGCGCCATGTCCTGAAGCTGAGCGACTTCCGTTTCATTTTCGGGGCGTTGTTGCGCCCCTTCGCGGCCCTCATGTCGCGGCACGAATACCGGATCTATCAATGCGTCGCCGGCATCGAGGGCATACCCGCACTGGGCTCCAGGTACGGTTCAAGCGGATACTTTCACGAGTACGTCGACGGCGAAACCCTCGCCGAATGGGGGCGCGGCAAGCCATTACCGGACGATTTCTTCGATCGGCTGAGCGCGATTATCCGGCAAATCCACCTACGCGGAATCTTTTATGCGGACCTCAACAAACGCGGAAACATCATTGTTGGCAAAGACAACAAACCGCATCTCATCGATTTCCAGATCTGCATGCACTTCCGGCGGCGGAACACCCCGCTCGGGGGATGGAGTAAGCGCCTGTTCGAAAGGCTCATCCGGGAAGACATTTATCATCTGTACAAGCTCAAACGGCGTTTTCAACCGGAGCGCCTCACACCCGGGGAATCACAACTGTCCCAGCGCAGCGCCCTGGGACAGGGCTTCAACCGCTTTTTCGGAAATCCGTTTCGCCGCGTGAAGCGGCTCATTTATCCCGCGGGAAGCAATGAAACGGTCTGGTACAAGTGGCACCGCAACAGGCGCGCTGCCCGGCGGCGGACACCTTCCGGTCGATAGGTATCCCTTGCACACCAGGGTAATCCGAAGACAATCCGGCAGCGGCTGTAAATCTCCCTCCCAACGTGGTTCAATCGGCAACTATTGTCATTAAAATGACGGGCGACGGATCACGCGTCGGGTAGCGGGGAAGAGCAATGCATCCTGGACACGTATGACATGGCCTTGAACTGGGCTGCGGGCATCATCATCTTTGCGCTGGGCGCGGGTTCCGGTTTCGTGATCGCATGGCTGGTGCTGCCCCACAAACGCCGCTGCAAGCTACTCGCGGAGGAGCTGGCAGACGCGCGCAACGGACAGACCGAGTACCGTGCTCAGGTCAATCAGCATTTCAAGAAAACCGCGGAGCTGTTCGAGCAGATGACGGACGGCTATCGGGCAATTTACCAACACCTTGCCGCGGGCGCCCAGACGCTGTGCGAAGAACACCCGCACTCGCTGCAGCTGGATCTTCCCGGACACGAAAAGCGCGATGATAGGCAAACAGCGGCTTCCCCGCCGCCCGCGCCCGACAGTGACGAAGCGGTTCCAGTGCAGGCCCGGCCGGGAGACGATATTGATGAGTCCTACCTGGGTGATGCTCCCCACGTCCCCGAGCTGGACGAGGTCGTGGAGTTGCACCCGGAAAGCCGCCCGAACGTACCTCCGCAGCCGGAACGACCGGCCGACGCCCCGGAAAAGCCGGGCATGCCATCCATGCGCCCACAGGCGGGAAACGACTAGTACTGCTTCAAGGTGATATTGCCGGGTTCAGAGCCACCGAGCGGTGCCAGTGCAAGGCGCAGCTCGGTGGCAATGGCAGGAACCCTTATCAAGCGCTGTAACGCGCAATGGCGCGGCTCGGTGGCCCCTCCGGGCAAGGCGATAAGCGGCCATCTGCAGCGGTAAAAACAACCGCAATGCGGGCGCGCTGCGCCGGTCCTGACGTCATTCCCCGTACACCGTGACGGTCAACCGGCGCCGATGCGGACTCGTGCGATGCTCCCAGAGATAAACACCCTGCCAGGTGCCCAGGTTACATCGACCGCCGCTCACCGGCAGGGTCAGGCCGGAATCCGTGAGAATGGTACGGATATGTGCCGCCATGTCGTCAGGACCTTCCGCCCGGTGTTCGAACAGTGGATCCCCGTCCGGCACCAGGCGCGCCATAAAGCGATCCAGGTCGGACCGTACATCCGGATCGGCATTCTCACACAGGATCAGCGAAGCGCTCGTATGGTGCAGGAAAAGGTGGCACAGCCCGGTGCGGAGCCTTGAGGTCCGAACCCGCGACTGGACGTCTCCGGTTATCGGATAGCTTCCTCGCCCATGTGTTGATATTTCGAAAGATTCCTGAAAGACCATTGGCAGTATCCAGGCGGGACAATGGACCTCTAGGATAGCGCAGCACCGGGCCACGGGAACACCTAAGCACGCGCGTAATTGGCGATCCGGAAACCGCTCGTCTCCTGTATAATAAGCAACCTTTTACCGTAGCGAGCCTGTTAGACTTGTGATTGAGAACCTTCGCAACATCGCCATCATCGCCCACGTGGATCATGGCAAGACCACGCTTGTCGATCAACTGTTGATCCAGTCCGGCACGCTCGGCGCCCGGGCACCCACCACAGAACGGGTTATGGACTCGAATGAGCTTGAGCGGGAACGCGGCATCACGATTCTCTCCAAGAACACCGCGATTCGCTGGCAGAATTACCGCATCAATATCGTCGACACACCCGGCCATGCCGATTTCGGCGGCGAGGTTGAGCGTGTGCTGTCCATGGTCGACTCGGTCCTGCTGCTGGTGGACGCAGTGGACGGTCCGATGCCCCAGACCCGGTTTGTGACCCAGAAGGCGCTGGAACACGGCTTCAGGCCGATCGTGGTCATCAACAAGATCGACCGGCCTGGTGCCAGGCCGGGATGGGTACTTGACCAGACGTTTGATCTGTTCGACCGCCTTGGCGCAACAGAAGAGCAGCTGGATTTTCGCGTCATCTACGCCTCCGGACTGCATGGCTATGCATCCCTCGATCCCGATAATCATGACGGGGATATGACACCCTTGTTCAAAACCATCATCAGTGAGGTTCCGCCACCACAGGTTGACCCCAACGGGCCATTCCAGATGCGGGTGAGTTCACTGGACTACAACAACTATGTTGGCGTTATCGGTATCGGCCGTATCACCCGCGGAAGGATCGCAGCCAATTCTGCGGTCACCATCGTCGATCAGTACGGTACGAAACGCAGCGGCAGGATGCTGCAGATCCTCGGATTCCTTGGCCTGGAGCGCATCGAAGTCCCCGAGGCCCGGGCCGGCGATATCATCGCGTTCACCGGGGTCGATGACCTGCGTATCTCTGACACCCTCTGCGATCCGGCAGCCGTCGAGCCACTGAAAGCGCTGACCGTCGACGAGCCCACGGTGAGCATGACCTTCCAGGTCAACAAGTCGCCCTTCGCCGGGCAGGACGGCAAGTTCCTTACCTCGCGGCAAATCCGCGAGCGACTTCAGCGCGAGCTTTTACACAATGTCGCGCTGCGGGTGGAGGCAACCGACGATCCTGACAAGTTCCGGGTCTCCGGTCGCGGTGAGCTGCATCTCGCCATCCTCATCGAAAACATGCGCCGCGAAGGCTATGAGCTCGGTGTCTCCAAACCCGAGGTAATCGTTCGCGAGATCGACGGGAAGAGCCAGGAACCCTATGAGCAGTTGACCGTCGACATCGAAGAACAGCATCAGGGTGCGATCATGGAAAAACTGGGCGAACGCGGCGCCGACCTCAAGGACATGGTGCCGGACGGCAAGGGCCGCGTAAGACTTGATTACCTCGCTCCCTCGCGTGGACTGATCGGCTTTCGCACAGAGTTTCTGACAACCACCCAGGGCACGGGCCTGATGTACAACGTCTTTGATCACTATGCCCCTGTCAAGCGCGGCGAATTCGGTCGTCGAACCAATGGCGTGCTGGTTGCGAACGCGAAGGGCAAGGCGCTCGCCTATGCCCTGTTCAACCTGCAGGAACGCGGACGGCTGTTCATCGGGCATGGCGATCAAGTCTATGAGGGTATGATTGTCGGCATCCATTCAAGGGACAACGACCTGGTGGTCAACCCGCTCAAAGCGAAGCAACTGACCAATATCCGTGCCGCGGGCAGTGATGAAAATATTTTGCTCACACCGCCCATCCGACTCTCGCTGGAACAGGCACTGGAGTTCATTGATGACGATGAACTGGTGGAAGTTACGCCCAAGCATATCCGTCTGCGCAAGAAATTTCTCTCCGAACAGGACCGCCGTCGCGCGTCCCGAGCCGCCGTCAGTTAGCCTGGGGCGCGCACCGCGGTTGCCGGCCATGGAAAGCCACTGACGAACACCGAAGTTTCTCTCATCGGGTCGGTTCCTGGCCCGCCTGGCGGTTGCCGTAGAGAATCCGGTTCAGCCACAGACGCGCGCGCAGCCCCCATTCCGTCGTATAGCCCACCTCCGCAAAACGGATGATGCCCGCGCTGTCCACGACAAAACTTGCCGGCACACCCGACACACCGTACTCCGCGCCGATCACGCCTTGCATGGCCGACGGCTCGCCGGGACTGGCCGCCGCCTTTTGATTCGCTGCATTCGCTTGGTTCCTGGCCTTGATGACCGCCTCCAGGGTCTCACGCTCGTGTTTGATGTAACCTTTGGCCGTTTCCACGAGGTTGGGGATCAGGTCATACCGACGCTTCAGTTGGACGTCGATCTGGCTGTATGCGTTCTTGTACCGGTTACGGAGCGTAATGAGACTATTGTAGATAACGATGCACGCTACCACCCCAATGACGACAATACCCAACAATACCAGCAGTGCGGCCATAATCACCTCCTGGAAAACGGGCTAGCCCTGTTTTGATGGATATGTTGGGGTAATTCTCTTTGTGTGTCAAGAGCAAACGACCTTCCAAGATTGATGACAATCCGGATTGACAATCAAAGGAAGTAATGATATGAGGAGCTCTCTCACTTTTTCCCGAGTGGCAAAAATCCAGAGATATCCCAACCTACAAAACAGAAGGTTGTTGGCCAGATCTTGATCAAGTGATACAAAACACCAACCGGCGATGATTCTGAGCCTGGGG
>Ga0209536_100017612_pt1 | contig 10107 bp, 10 predicted proteins | sample DeeMarSeWOR28_12_FD_187461 | JGI IMG/M metagenome (GOLD analysis project Ga0209536, IMG submission 187461) | Marine sediment microbial communities from White Oak River estuary, North Carolina - WOR-2-8_12 (SPAdes) (version 2) | ecosystem: Environmental > Aquatic > Marine > Intertidal zone >... | reverse complement strand
CAGGTAGTCGTGAACGCAGACATGTATGTGAATCGCGATTTCTACAACTCGCTGAGCGATCTTGAGAAGAAAGCACTGGAAGTTGCGGCAAACGCGTCTCTGTCGAAATCCATGTCCTACCGAATCTTCGAGAACGGTAAGGCGCTGAAAGATCTGACGGATAATCACGGTGTTATCCTCGAAGATACTCCAGCGGACTACTTCACGGAGTACATGGCGGCCGCTAAAAAGTCGCTCGAAGCCGCTGCGAAAGAAAACAAGTTCTTCGCAGAAGTGTGGCAGTCGCAAAAGGATTTCGCCGACACCGTGGTTCCGTTCTGGGCCGGTGCACAGACTTCGAATGCAGCTCTGGGTGCCGCACACGCAAAAACACTCAAAAAGTAAGAAAAGACTTCGTTGCGAGGCCCATCAGGGCCTCGCTTCGAAGTTTCGGTCAGGGCCTTGGCACTGATTAAATAACGAGAGCCCAAAATGGGCACAATCACAACAGGGGGAAGGGGCATGGCTGAAGAAGAGGTAAATCCTGAAGATCTCGAGATTGCGGACGAACTGATCGCGGAGCGACGTGCCGAGGCTCCTGGTGAAACGCCAGAGGACATGACACCCTGGCAGCGCCCGATAACCGGGATAATTGACGTCATAAATTACCGGGCGGGCCAGATTATTGCCCTGCTCATGGTGCCGCTGATTGCGGTGGTGGTGCTCGAGGTCCTTTCCCGTAACTCGTTTGCGATCCTGCAGGATGCCGGGTTCGAAGATTTCGCCCGGGCCGTCGGACTTGGCCCCACGCTCTGGGTATATGACACCAGTCGTATGTTAGCCGGAGTGCTGTTCATGGCCGCCGCGGGCTATGGCCTGATGCGCGGGGTTCATATCCGTGCCGACTTCCTCTACCGAAACTGGTCGGCAAAGACACAGGCGACAGTGGACGCAACGCTGTACCTGTTGTTCTTCATGCCTTCGATGATCTTCTTTACCGTTATTGCCTCGGAGTTCTGGTGGCTCGCCTTTTCCAAAGGTGAAACCATGCAGATCGACAGCGCCTGGGGACCACTCCTGTGGCCCGCGCGCCTGGCGATGCCGATCGGTGGCTTTCTCCTGATGCTGCAGGGCATCCCCGAGATTTTCCGCGCATTTCACAAGATGGGTAAAGAGCGCGAGCGCTGGTTCGTACGTGCCTTGCCTGTCTATTTGATCGGGCTGATATGGCTCAATCTGGCTATATTCCAACCGGACCTGGTCCCCGGTGGCGAATGGTTTTCCGAAATCATGCGCGCCCGCCCGAACCTGGACAAACCTACCATCGGATTGATCATGCTGGCAGCCATGCTGTTCGTGATCTTTATCGGCTTTCCAATCGCGTTCACGTTGATCTTCCTGGCCTTTGTCTTCGGTATCTGGGGCTCCAACTTCAAGTTGACCACGCTGTTGATGACGCTGAACACAAACTCCACCATGTTGAACGATCAGCTCATGGCGGTGCCGCTGTTTGTCCTGATGGGAATCGTAATGGAAGCGGCGGGCCTGATGGACCGGCTGTTTGCGTCGATCCAGATGATCATGTCGCGCATCCGCGGCGCGCTGTTCATCGCCGTACTGATCGTATCCACGATCTTTGCGGCGGCTACCGGCATCGTCGGCGCTTCAGTGACCCTGCTCGGGATCATGGCTGGCGCGACCATGAGCCGGTCCGGTTATGACGTCAAGCTGGCGGCCGGAACCATCACCGCCGGCGGCACACTGGGGATTCTGATCCCGCCCTCGATTATGCTGATCGTCATGGGTCCTGTTCTCGAGGTCTCGACTCTCGATCTGTTCCGTGCAGCCTTTATTCCCGGCGCCCTGCTGGCTACCCTTTACCTGCTCTATACGCTTGGGCGCTGCTGGCTGAATCCGAACCTCGGGCCAGTGTTGGCAGAAGAGGACCAACCCAAGACCTCCGCCTTTTATGGCGCCGAGGTGGCGCTGATTTGCCTCGGCGTTTTGACCGTTTGCCGAGTCTTTGGCCTTGGCATGAGCGGCGCCTTTGGCGGCGTGATTCCATTTGGCGGCCTGATCGTTTTTGCCGCTACCGCTGGCGTCGCCTATGCCGCATACCGTCGTTTGAATGTACTCAGGATCGTTGTCCCGGTCGCGCTGGTCTTCCACCTCTTTATGATCTCTGCGAATATCGGCGAGGACGGCAGCCTGCCGATCTGGTCGATCACCTTTGCTGCATTCACCGTGCTGCTGGCATATCTGGGGCGGCCGATTTACAGCGCCGCAGCTGAAACCGGATTCCGTTTTTCAGATCTCTGGGATGAGTTCTTCAAGGGGCTCATGCCGCCGACGATCCTGATTTCTTTTGCCCTGGGTTCGATTCTGCTCGGCTTCGCAACACCTGCCGAAGCCGCGGCGATGGGCGCCTTTGGCGCCATCCTGTTATCTATTGGTTACCGTAAGTTCACCTTTCCCAGTTTCTTTGACAGCCTGGTCAAAGCCCTGGAGATCACGGTCTTGATCATGTTCCTGGTTGCTGCATCGAACTTCTTTGGCGCCCAGTTCAGTGCCCTGGGCACACCGAAGATGATGACCGAGCTGCTGCTTGGCCTCGACATGTCGCCCTACCTCATTCTGCTCCTGGTAATGACACTGATCTTCCTGCTGGGGTGGCCGCTGGAGTGGGTGCCCATTGTGCTGATCGTCGTGCCAATTTTGCTGCCGACAGTCGAAGTGCTGGAAGTCCACGGGCTGGATCGCTACGACCTGATGGTCTGGTTTGGCATACTGGTCGCGGTAAACCTGCAGACAGCCTGGCTATCGCCACCCGTGGCCCTGTCAGCCTACTTCCTGAAGGGAGTCGTGCCGAACTGGGACCTGAAGGACATCTACCTGGGCATGATGCAGTTCATGGGAATTCAGCTCATCGGTCTCGCGCTGCTGTTTATCTTCCCGCAACTGGTGCTTTGGCTGCCCAAAGTAATGTCGGGCGGGTAATTCATGGTGGATCTCCCGCGATCTGCCTTGACATGGGCAAGCGCCCGGCATGCTGATATCTATCCGGGCAAGGGCCGGCAGGTATGAAACGCGAACGCGGTTCCACGATCGAGCGGGTGCTCGATATTCTCGACACGGTTGCCGCGTCGCCGAAACCGCTGAGCGCTACCGAAATCAACGAGGTGCTGGGATTGCCCAAGGCGACCGCGCACCGGCTCTGCGCCGAGCTCGAGGCGCGCGGCTACCTGCTGAAGCGCATCAACGGCAAGAGCTACCAGCCGGGCAACCGCCTCTACGATGTCGCGGTCGGCGTCCTCGCCAACGCGCGTTTCAGCGCCACCCGCCACGCCATCCTGACGGCGCTGTCGGAAAAAGTCGGCGAAACCTGCAATATCGCCTACCCGGACGGGCTGGCAATGGCCTACTCGGACCGGGTCGAGACCAGGGCGCCGCTGCGCCTGCAATTCGAACTCGGCATGCGCGTACCGCTGTACTGCACCGCCAGCGGCAAACTGTACCTGAGCACGCTACCGAAGGCGCGGCGTAAATCGGTGATCAACAAGTTGCAACTGGAACGGCACGCGAAGAACACAATTACCGACCCCGACGTATTGATGGCGGAGCTCGACCTGATCGAGCAACGCCAGGTATCGATCGACAACCAGGAACTGTTCGACGACGTCATTGCCATCGCCGTACCGATCAAGGACAGGAACGGGCGTTTCTACAGCTCACTCGCTATCCAGGCGCCCGCTTCGCGCCTATCGGTAGACAGCAGCGACCGCTACGTGCCGCTGCTGCGCGAGGCGGCGGAAGAATTGTCACGGCTTGCCGACGACGACTGATCCGTCGACGGACCGCCGGTTCGATTACTGCCGGCGCGACGCAGACTGCGCCATTAGCACGCCGATCGCGACCAGCGCGGCGCCCGCGGCCTGCCCCCAGTTCCAGCCTTCGCCGAGGAACAGCACCACGATCACCATGACGTAGAACGGCACCGCGTTCATGTGCAGCGAGGCGAGCAGAATGCCGAGACCGGCGGCGCCCCGGATCCACATGAACTGCGCCAGCGCCAGCGACGCCACCGAGGAAAACACCAGCAGGCCGAGATGTTGCGAATCGAGCACGCCGATCCCGGTCCCGGGGATTTGCAGCAGGCGCATCAGCAGGTAGACCAGCGTCACCACGACCAGGCTGCCGGACAGGGTCAGTGTGGTCTGGCCGACGAAGGAAAGCGAGCGAAAGCGGTGGTTGGTGGCGCGCGTGGCCCAGGCGAACAATACCACCGAAAACAGGCAAAGCATGCTGCCCCAGCCGAAGTTGCCCTCGTCGATGCGGGTGCCGGTGGCAAGCAAACCGCCGAGCAGCGCTAGCAGAATGCCGCCGAGCAGCCGCGGCTTCAGCCTGCGCCCGTCCAGCGTAACCTCGAGCAGCGCGCCGATGATCGGCATCATCGACGCCGCGATCGCCGGCGTCACCGCGTCCGACATGTGCTGGCCGACCAGGAAGGTAATCGAGCCGAGGCCGAAACCGATACCGCCGACGTGCAGGCCGCCGCGCCAGTCGGCGGCGCGAATCCGGTCGAAGCCGTCCAGCCACAGCCAGCAGGCGAACAGGGCGCCGACACCGATGAGCTGGCGCGTCAGTACCAGCGTAACCGTGCCCCAACTGGCGAGCATGAACTCCGCGATCGGAAAAGCGAACGACCACATCACCATCGCCGAAAAGCAGGTGAGGTTGGAGGTCAGCACGCCCGGTCTGGGCGGAATCAGAAGTTCTGCTTTACTCGACATTTCACCTTGTCTGGTTGTCCCGGAGGCGGAAGGGCGCCTGCGCCCAAGGGCCAGGCCGTCGTCCCGCGCAGATTATTCGCCCGCCGGCCGCGAATTACCAGCGCTTTGTCCCGGCTTGCACGGTCTGGCGACTTAGTGTCAGACTCCCTGCTTCGACCTGGACAACCTCCAGCCAGATGCCGCCGATTCAGTCCGCTTTTATCGTCATCGTGATCCTTGTCTTGCTTTACCTGCTGATCGACGGCTGGCCAAGCGGCACGGTCTGGGTCAAGGGCGCGCGCGACGGCCTGTTTAGCTTCCGTCACCTGGCGCACAGGCGCGGCCGCGAAGACGAACCCCGGCTGTACTGGTCGGCGATGGGCTTTTACGCGCTGGCGCTGATCTGCCTCGGCGGCTTGCTGCTGTTCGGTTGACATCGCGCCGAGCTCGCCGCCGGGCCCTGCGACCGTTGCGCCGTCACACCCGGTTCCGGCATGGTAGCTGCAGGCTTTGAGAAAACATTTTGACCGCGGCAGGTAGTCTTCCTATGATGCAGTGCTCTGTTTCCCGACGGCGATACCAATGTCCGATAAACCCCACGGCGACCTGACCACGCGCACACTTGCCATGCCATCCGATATGAACCCGGCGGGCGATATCTTCGGCGGCTGGGTGCTGTCGCAAATGGATATCGCCGGCGGCATCTGCGCCGCCGAGCGCGCGCAGTGCCGCACCGTGACGGTCGCACTCGACGGCATGAGTTTCATCCGCCCGGTCAAGGTCGGCGACGTGCTCTGCGTCTACACCAAGGTCGAAAGCGTCGGCAACACCTCGCTCGATATTCACGTCGAGGCCTGGGTACAGCGCGATCGCTCGCGCAACACGGTCAAGGTGACCGAAGCCAAGTTCAAGTTCGTCGCGCTCGACGCCGACGGACGCCCGCGCCCGGTCGACCCTTCCTGAGCCGCTGAATCATAGCGCGCGGCGGACGCAGGCGACGCGCTGGCGAGACAACCGCAAGTATGCTTCAATGCGGCGAATACCAAAAGTCAAGATAACCCGGGGGATTACCATGCTTGAAGCGATCAAATCGAGAGCGTTCAGCAGCGCACTGGCTGGCTCGGCGCTGATTCTTTTGCCCTGCGCGGCGCAGGCAGCGGTCGAGGTCGGCATTTCGGGGCAGGTCAATCGCCTGCTGATGAATGTCGACAACGGCGTCGAGAGCGGCGTCGTGCATGCCGACAACTCGGTCAGCGGCACGCGCTGGCGCTTCGACGGCCGCGGCGATGTTGGCGATGGCATGACCGCCGGCCTGCTGTATGAAACCCAGCTGCAGAGCAATCCCTCCAACAAGATCACGGTCGACAGCCTCGACAGCGACGGTGTCGGCGGCAACGTCGGCAGCGGCGACCTTTTTTCTACCCGATTTTCCTATGTCTGGTTGAAGGGTAATTTCGGCAGGGTCGGTATCGGTCAGAACAGCGGCGCCTCCGACGGCTCGGCCGAGCTCGATTTGTCCGGCACCAATGTCATCCAGTACTCGGCGGCCGGCGGCGACCTGCTCGGTTCGATGGAATTCGGCAGCTCCGGCGTGACCGTGGGCGAAGTGCGAAACAACTTCGACGGCCTCGGCCGCAACGACAACCTGCGCTACGATGCGGCTTTCGACAAGTTCAGGGTTGCCTTCAGTGTCGGTAACGGCGACAAGGTGGAAGCGGGTGCACTTTATCAACTCGATAACTTCAAGATCGGCCTCGGTCTCTGGGACGAGAAGGACAGCGGAGCCGGCAATGCCGGCAGCGCCATTTCCGCCAGCTGGATGAGCGGCGGCGGTTTCAATGTCACCGCCTCGATGGGCCGCGACGACCGACCCGGCGATCCGCAAAACGTCTACCTGAAACTGGGCTACAAGCAGGGCGATCACGCCTTCGGCATAGATTGGGGCGAAACCACCGACCTCGGCGCCGGCGACGCCAGCTCGTACAGCGTCGCCTGGGTCGGCCAGATGCTGAAGGGCGTCGAGCTCTACGCCACCTACCGCGTCGAAAGCCTGGACAAGGTAGCCGACGCCGAGGACATCAAGGCGCTGGCCGGCGGCGCCAGGATCAAGTTCTAGTGCAGGGCGCCGCGCGGAACCTGCTGCGGCTGGCGCCGTCGGCATTGCTGCTGCTGGCCATTGCCGGCTGCAGCAACACTAACCTCGGCGATATCGACGAGAGCGTCGACAGCCGCGAGCAAATGCCGGGGCCCGGCATATTTTCGGACGATTCCGGCGAAACCCGTCTCAAATGGAGCAGCGATAGCGGCGAGTCCACGGCGCCGGCGGGCGCGCAATCCGGCACCGCCAGCACAACGGACGACAAGGCCGAGTTCGAGCAATTCAAGGCCTGGAACGAGTTACGCACCAGCGGCAGGGAATCCGCCGAGTACCGGGAGTTTCAGCAGTGGCTCGAATACCGCAAATTCAAGGCGGCCGAGTAAGGCCGGGATAGTCAGTCCGCCTGCAAAGTCAGCACCGTCGGCGCAATTATCCTGACGGCGGATGCACCAGCATCACCGGTATCTGTTCCTGCTGCGCAACCGTATCGGCGATATTGCGAAAGAAAAACCGGGTAACCCCGACCCTGCCGACCGTCGACATGGCGATCAGGTCGAAATCGTGATTGCGGTTCAGGCGTGAAATCGCCGCCACCGGGTCCTTGTCGAAACCAACCCTGACCTTGACCTTGTAGCCCGCTGCCTCGAGGCGCTGCGTCAACGGTTCCAGCTCGGCGTGCACGTGCGCGCGAATGCTGTCTTCCTGCTGACTGGCATAAATGGGATGCAGCGTCGGCCTGACCGGTTCATCGCCCGGCAGCGGCCGGTAGCCGGACGCCAGGTCGGGTTCACCGAAACCGGAATTACCGGGAGGTTTGGTGATGTAGAACAGGACAAGGATGTTCTCGCCGGCAGGAAACAACTTTTCCACGCTCGGTATTACCTTCTGGCTAAGCTCCGACTGGTTCAGCGGTATCAGGATCTTTCTTGCGGTCATTTCTCCTCTTCCCTTGTTGTGGTTATCGGCAACGCGGCGGCCAGACCGCCATTATCCCCGACTTCGGGAAAAAATGCTCGGCACCGATCATTCGCCGCCATCGAGCACCTGGTCCAGTATCCAGTTATCGAAGGCGTGCACCGCGAACTCGCTGGCGGCGAAGCGCCCGGGAGGTCGCGTCAGCGCCTGGCCGAGCTGCTGTTGCTCGCAGATCGCGTTGTCCTCGCCGGTCGCTCTGCGCCAGCGGTCGAAGTACGGCCGAACCTTCTCGTCGAAATCCGGCCGCGCTACCGTCGATCGCGGAAAGCAGGCGCCGATGCTCAATCGCGTGCGATCGACCGCGACCGGCGCAAACGACAGCCACCACATGCAATCCTGCGCAAAGACGAATTGCGTCGAGGGAAAGAGCATCGTGAAATAAGCGCCGGACAGGGCTTCCGCGTCGAGGCCGTCGATGTAGGGGAAGGGATTATCCTCGCCCGGCAGCGTGGCGACGCTTTGCTCGTCCTCGACCAGCAGCCCGGTCCAGTTTCCGCTGGCGGCGATCGCGCGCGCCTGCTGCTGACCGAGGGTTTCGCGATGCACGCTGCCGGTGTGGTAGGCCTCGAGCGCGTTTTCGGCAAGCAGCTTCCAGTTGGCGGCGATATCGAAATGCAGCTCGCCGACGAGACGCATGTTCGCGCAATCGTGTCCTGCGAATTTTGCCGGCATATTGCCTAGATGCCCGGCCAGCGGCGGCGGCGAAGACCGGTAATGGATGAAAATGAAGCCCTGCCAGCACTCGGCGGCGAGTTCCAGCAGTGGGTAATCGGCATTTTCGAAACCGTGCACCTCCTGCATCCCCGGCGCGCCGACGAGCCCGCCGTCCAGGCCGTAACTCCAGCTGTGATAGGGGCAAACGATGCGCTTGCAGCTGCCGCTGCCTTCGAGCAGGCGCGCGCCTCGGTGCCGGCAGCTGTTGGCGTAGGCGCGAACCTCGCCGCCGACATCGCGCAGCACGATGACCCCACCACCGGGCCCGTCATGGCAGAAGTAGCTGCCGGGTCCCTCGAGCTGTTCCTCGCGGCCGACGAATTGCCAGTGATCGCAAAAAACGCGCTCGATTTCGCGCCGGTAAAAACGCTCGTCGGTATAACAGTGCGGCGGCAGCGTCGAAGCCTCGAGCAGCGGCTCGCGCACTTTGCCGTAGTTCCTGGCCGCGAAAAGTTGCTCAGGCAGGGTCACCGCTTCGATCCGTCACGCAGTCGGCGCGCTTCAGTCGAGCGGCTCGGCGATCGACGGCGCGAGTCCGCGCACCCGCGTCTGGTGCATACGCCGGCGGTACTTCGCGGCATCGTAACCGCAGCCGCGGTGCAGCAGGCAGCGGTTGTCCCAGATGACGAAATCGCCAGCTTTCCAGCGATGGCGATAAACCGATTCGGCGCGCGTCGCTTCCGCGATCAGTCGGTCGATCAGCGCCCTGCCCTCGGCCTCTGGCATGCCCTCGATTTCCCTGACGTGCGAGGCGACGAAGTAATTCAGCTCGCCGGTAAGCGGGTTTTGCCGCACCAGGCGCTGGCGCACCGGGTGCATGAAGGTTCGCTGGCCCTGCGTGACCGCGTCTTCGCCGACCTTGGTGCGCGAGTAAATGTAGTCGTGGATGCCGACCCCGTCGTGGATCAGCGCGCGGGTGTCGGCGTCGAGGCGGGCGTAAGCCGAGCGCATGCTGGCAAACTCCGTTTCGCCGGCCTCGTCGGGCACCTCGTAGGCGGCAAGCAGCGAATACATCGCCGGCAGCTCGCGGAAGGAGGAGTCGGTGTGCCACATTTCGTTGCCGGTCGAAGCCTTCACCTGGCGTTCCGACACCCTGCTGCCGTCGGGGTTGATATTGCCGACTCGGCCGATATAGGTCACCACGCCGAGGCTGTAGTAGCTGACGTGCTCTTCTTCGAGCTCGCCGAAGCGGCGCGTCAACTCGATCTGCGTCTCGTCGTTCATCGGCTGGCCTTCGAACAGCAGGAAGGAATAGCGATTGATGGCAGCGTCGATTTGCGCAAAGGTCGCATCGTCGAGCGGCCGCGACAGGTCGACGCCGCTGACACGCGCGCCGAACTCGGAATGCAGAGTTTCGATTTTCATTCGCTTACCACTGGCGAGGCTTGCAGGCCCAGCGCCGAATCCTCGCCGCGGCCTATTTCAGCTCGTCCGCGAAGTGGCAGGCGACGTGATGGCCGCTGCTCATTTCGCGCCATTCCGGTACCTCGCTGCGGCAACGCTCCTGCGCGTGCGGGCAGCGCGTGTTGAATCGGCATCCCGGCGGCGGGTTGATCGGGCTCGGAATCTCGC
>Ga0209536_100017611_pt1 | contig 10108 bp, 13 predicted proteins | sample DeeMarSeWOR28_12_FD_187461 | JGI IMG/M metagenome (GOLD analysis project Ga0209536, IMG submission 187461) | Marine sediment microbial communities from White Oak River estuary, North Carolina - WOR-2-8_12 (SPAdes) (version 2) | ecosystem: Environmental > Aquatic > Marine > Intertidal zone >... | reverse complement strand
CGTCTGCCTATACCACGCCCTCTGTGCCGTTCATCGACCACGATATCCTCAAGGATGGCAACTGGACCTCCATAATAGAATGCCTGCCTTGTGGTGATGGTAACGATTCCAATAATACCCTCATCGTCGTAGCCCCACATCTGAAAATTCTCGTTATTAATGTACTCGTTAAAAACTGATTTGACATCTTCGTAAATCAGTGGCATATCGGGCCACAGCTGGGTAAACAGACGGATAACCTGATCGAAATCATGTTCTTGGATTTTCCTGATCAATCCAACCCTCCTATGGCAATAATTCTTCCGATGAACTGTTCAGTGTACGGCGCATATTATTCTGTGGCTCTGACCATGATTATTCTGGCAGTTTATAAAAGGAGTGTATTGATTGATTATCTGTGCTTGATGAAAGTTCCATTCCTGTATTCAGTAAAAGCCAAATCCAGTTCTTCCTGCGTGTTCATGACTATGGGTCCGTACCATGCAATGGGCTCTCTTAGGGGCTGACCCGATGCCAGAAGAAACCGTAAATGTTCGTCTTTGGTGGTTATTTTGATTGTATCCCCATCATCAAATAAAATGAGATGCCCTTTCTCCATCGGCTTCTTCTTATCCTCAGCAAAATAACCGCTACCCCCAAAGACATAGGCGAATACGGTGTACCCGGGCTTCACGTTCAGGTCAAATTCTGTATTGGGTGGTACCTCCACATCCAAATATTCGATGTCCACCACGATATCCTGGACAGGACCCTCAGTATCCTGTACCGAACCTGAGATCACCTTGATTTTCACACCGTTGTCCAGTGAAACCTCGGGAATGGCGCCGGCGGCAACATCCCTGTACCTGGGCTCCATCATCTTGTCCTTCTTGGGAAGGTTGACCCATAGCTGAAAGCCCTGCATCATGCCCGGGGTTTTAGCAGGCATTTCCTGGTGGATTATGCCACCTCCCGCCGTCATCCACTGGACATCGCCGTCCTGAATAACACCCGAATTACCGATGCTGTCCCCGTGCTCCACGCTCCCGTGGATCATGTAAGTCACGGTCTCTATTCCCCTGTGGGGATGCCAGGGAAAGCCAGCCATGTAATCCTTGGGATTCTCGGAATGAAAATCATCCAGTAGAAGGAACGGGTCTAAAAGTTTGGTATCGTGGTTGCCAAAGACCCTGTAAAGATGAACCCCCGCACCCTCGATTGTAGGATTGCTCTTGGTAATTCTCGATATCTTACGAATACTCATATTATCACCCTTTTTTAGTCAGGTGTTCATAATTAGGGGTAATAATAAAGGGTGTGGTGTATCTGTTTGTAGTTACACAATTTATTTCTTTAATTCATTGTTTTAAATGAACTCGATCAAGTCTCCCCTTTGTGGATGTTTATCTTCTGAGCTCGAAATATAGAACCCGGCTGTGGCATTAGCCAGAAGCAGTCTTAGTTCATCGGTCAATCCCAGAATCTCCCCCAAAATATCACCTGCATTCCATGCATCACCTGCCCCGGTAAGCCTCTTTGGCTCGACTTCGAAGGCTGGGATGTGGTTGGTTTCCTTATCAGCGTAATAACTGGCCGAGTATCCTTTGGTATGAAGATCGACACGGCAATTCTGTCTCAGCTCGTCCAATCCACCGTACCTCTCGATCTCGTTTTCGTTAACGCTTAGGATATCTACTAGTCCCTCTTTTAAAATGCTTTTCCTCATAGTATTAATTTCTTCACTGGTTTTTTCTTTTTTGGGTGAGGGGTCTCCTGGGTCAAAAAAAGTCTTCCCCCTTCCATGGTCTTTTACATACCCGAAGACAGATTGCGCAAGTTCCGTGCCCTTGTCATTTAGTCCCCAATCCGATATGCACACAAAATCGGCCTGCTTGAGCAATTCCATATCACTTTCAGTCAGGCTGTCAGGTCCGAAATCAGCAAGGGAGCCCTGGTCGCTCAGCATTATATTGGCTCCTTTGAGCTCGATTGCCGTGGTCAAGGCCAGGGCACCATCCTTACTTACATGAGAGATATCGATATCTGTTCCCTCGTTCAGGTGCTGAAGCACTCTGTAACCCAGTTCATCTGTTTTGGCAATTAGAAAGGATTTCAATCCCAGGGCGGAGAGAGCCGAGGCGCAGTTCGCTGCTTTACCGCCTATTTTCAGGTTTTGGGCCAGGGCCAGGTTGCCTCCTCCCTGGTGGGCGATATCCTGGATTTCATTCACAAAAGATTCCAAGTTTTTCCCGTATTGCACATAATTGTCAATGCAGAAATGGGGCATGATGGCGATATTTGCTTCAGGAAAATGTGTTGTTTCCAACCGTTTGATAAGCTGGGAAATAAGATTGTTCATGGTTCACGTCCATTTCTTTAGGAATTTTTCAGCCTTTTTTCTCGCGGCGGGTCTCGTGTTCTTTCTCTGTCGTTTCACAAAGGAGATAACTGCTTTCTTGTCCTCGATTTCATCGAAATAATTGTCAAATGCCACAATAGCTTTGCCGGCCAGTATATTTCTGCATTCCCTGCTGTGATGTGTTTTATTTATGGAAAGCAGCTGGCTTGTGATTTTCTGGGCCAGGTGTGGTTTTGCCAGGGCGATCTTCCACGAGTTGTCGATGACATGCCCAGCCGTGATCATGGACTCATCATTGAGCATTTCATAGTATTTATTGAATATCCTCTCGAACCTACCCTGCGTATCAACCATGGCAAGATTGCCTATGACATCCATTGCATTCCACTTGATGATATTGTTGTCGGAATCCAGAAGCTCGATAAAGAAGTCCATTTTCTTGTATACGTTCTTTGGATCCTTTTCGCTTGCGATTCGTGCAATCTTTGCGCAGCCTAACCGCACACCTGCTTTATCGGATAAAATGCCCCTGAAAATATCGTTTAACAGTTTGGGATCGGCAATAACCTCGGCAGCCAGATCATCGGGTTTTATTTCCTTGCAGGCAAGCCTTTCCAAGATCGTCTTCCTGGCCATGAACCTCCCTCGAAAAAATATTTGCAGTTCTATTTGGTCTTGTACCACAGCACGATATTATCCACAATGAAATCATCGTATCTTTCGTCCGCATAGCCGATATGGAGGGAATTTTCTCCGGGTGTGAGCCACCCCTTGGGTACGATGGCGATGTCCATCATCCACTCCTCCTTGTTCTCGGGATGGGGCTCCAGCACTTCGTCCATAACATGGAAGTTGATGAAGAACCGTTTGTTTTTTACCTCGTTGTGCTTTGTGCGGCACTGTAAAACACCTTCCTCCTCGATGTCCACGTTGTCCGGAAGCTCGAACTTGGCCTCGTACAGCGGCCCCACGAATGTCCCCTCTCCTCCTATGGACTGGGGCTGGTCACCAAGATGCTTCATGTCGGCCATGATAACTATGTATTCGGTTTCCTTTGTAATGCAATCACCTCCTATCCAGCATTGTTGCGCTTCAGTATTTTCCTCCCTAAATGATGATGAATTGATACTGATTTAATCGGGGGGTTTTACTTTATCCTGTTAACCCTCCTGAAGATCAGCCAGATGGTCCAGGGAATCAACATTTCCGGCCTTGCCCGCAGCCCCCACCTTGTGCTTGATTTTGTACCACAGCACGAGGTTGTCCACAATGAAATCATCATATCTTTCGTCTGCGTATCCGATGTGGATGTTGTTCTCACCGGGCCTCAACCATCCTTTGGGAACGATTGCCAAATCCAGCATCCACTCGTTCTTGTTTTTCGGATGGGGCTCGAGGATGTCGGGTAAGGGTTTGGAGTTGAGAAAGAACATCTTGTTGTTGAGCTGGTTGTGTTTTGTTCTGCACTGGACAACGCCCAGCTCCTGTGGGTCCAGGGTGCTGGGTAAATCGAACTTTGCGTGGAACAGGGGTCCCACAAATATGCCTGCCTCACCAATGGACGTGGGCTGGTCGCCCAGGTGCCGTATCTCTGCGATTATGACCTTGAACTGTGATTCCACGGGAATAATATCGCCTCCTGTCCAATCTGGGAGCGTGAGAATAAGTTTAAATGTATAAATATTTTGGTATCGTCAATTAATGTCTCAGTAGTGATACATTATGCCCAGCTTCTTACCGGTGGTGCTGAATCTATTGACCTCATCGACAAATGCAGCCCAGGCGGGTTTCTCCTCCATATTTTCGTTTTTGTGCAGTCCAAAGTAATTCTCACAAAAGATTTTCGCATGGCTTGAGGCGTACACATACCACATTATTCCTGAAAACCATGGAACGCTCCTCATATGATTCTCCAGGGCGGAAAACACCTGTTTTACATGCTGGGCTTGGTCATTCGGGCTTCCTTTGAAAGGGCCTGTGCAAAAACCGGTCTCCATTATCATTATATCGCCCTGCCACAGGTTGTGAATCCGTTCCACATCCTCGGGGTACTGGGCAGGTGTGCCTCTGTGCCATGAGCCCCTGTAGATATCGATTCCCAGGATGTCTATTGAGTCCCCCAATACCTGTTTGAACAAACGTGTGAGTGTTTCATCCCTGACATACGGAAAGCCCAGAGGGCCCCTTAATTCATGAAAGAGGTTTACTGCAATCTTTGCATGGGAATCAGTGTTTTTTACGGCTTCAATTCCGGTTTTTATGATGTCCACGGCCAATTGCTTGTTTAGAAATGGAAGCGTGTTGTGCCAGGGGTGGTTGAGCTCGTTGTCGATTTGCCATATTTTTACATATTCATGGAGTTTTTCCACTGATTCTTCGATAAGGTTCTTCCATTTCTCCTCCCAGCCTGAATTCCCGAAATAGAATCGTTTTCCGAATCCATGGCCCTTGAGCATCCTTTTACTGGTAATCGGGGCGATTATACCGAGACCCAGGTCGTATGCCTCCCTGAATATGTATTCACACTCTATTACCGGCTTTTTCACATCCATTCTGACCCATGGGATTCCCGCGTCCCTGATCTTGCACAGGTTCTCTTTGTTTCTTTCATCGGCATTCAAATAGCTTACCCCTTCTTCGCAGTTACATTGCTCCGTGATTGTCTTTTTCTATTTTTCAATTATGTTCTTCTTATCCTGCATTAACAGTTCAAAACTGAAAGCCAATGAAAAAACAGCAACCGAAATTATGGGAATAACCTCTGCAATGGCATTGCTGCCCACGGGTTTGGGCGTGAAAAAGAGCGGGATTGCGGTCATACCGAACAATAAAAGGACGAGTGTGAGCAACCCCAGGGATTTTTTCGAGGTTCTCAACAGGGCAATGAACATGAAAAAGAGGCAGATACCGATTGTCACGAAGAAGGCGATGGAGAAATAGGTATGAGGTCTTCCAGTTGTTTCCGGAAATATGCCTATTCCAACGAGGAACACAGCATCTAGTATGAAGAAGAAGATGCCTATCTTCCCGAGAAGCGAATCCATGAAATCGAGCTTTCTTATTCCTAGCCCCATTATGATTCCCAATGCACCTGCAACAATAAGCCCGAAATTGAACAGAATCGATGAAAGGCCGCGGGCGGCATAGGTGGGCTCCATTCCAGGAAATCCCCCGAGATCACTTAGGTAGTTGCGGGACCATGAAAACCAGGGTGACATGAGAATGGCTGCACCGATACAAATGAAAGCAATAAGTGGGGCCATAAGCCCGCATATTCCGGCGACTCTTTTTGAGGGAAAGCCATTCATGGTAACACAAGGGAATTAACGTGGGTTGCTTTTAAGTTTTAGGCTTTCGCCCCTTCCCCTTGGGGCATACTGAAACACATATGCCGCATATGACCTCGTCGAGGCCGATGCGCTCGAGGGCCAGTTCCTTTGCTTTTAATCGGCATTTGTGGGCATCGTAGAGCTCTTTTCGTTGCATTCCCGCGGACCAGGACTTACCTGTGGCGGCTTCAGCAGGGCATTTTTCCACACAGATTTCGCACTCCCCACACTGGTTTTCTTCAACTGGAATTCCTGTCTCCAACTCCATATCCGTTAGAATGGTTACCAACCTGAGGCGAGGACCGAAATCATGTGAAATAAAAAGTGCTGTCTTTCCTATCCACCCCAGGCCGCTGCGGGTGGCTGCTGTCTTATGGGGGAATTCAACGGAGAGGGTTTCGTAGTAATCGGGAATCGTATCCTCCTCTTCCCATTCGAGGGTGGATTTGATGATTTCGGCATTATATCCCAATTCAATAAGTATCCACTTTACATCAGAGGCAATGTTATTCAGAAATGCGTTCACATCGTGATAATGCTGTTTATATTCGGGAGTGGGGCCTTCAACTATTCCATCGATTATAGAATCGTCCAATCTGATCCCAATCGTGATGCCATATTTTAGGGATTTATATTTCTCAGGGACCAATCCTTCCAGGTTTGAAAAACCAATAATATATCCTGTATCGGATTTGACATGTTGCTGAATTATCTCCACTAATTTCGGCCTAATAACTACCATGCAATCCCCTTACTTATACCTGATAAAATCCCCTAGTGTCACCCTGAACCTGCCCTCTTCAAGAACTTTCTCATTGACCTGCACCATTGTCATTCTCCTACTGAATTTTATTTTATCGAGCTCCTCTAATGCATCTCGCTCCCAGGGGACATTGTATACATCCCATATCAGTTTGACAGGATTCTCATTGGGATGTGTTTCCAATAATTTCTTCTCGAGAATCCTGATGAACTCGTGGTAATTTTCAGGGGTTTCAGTCACATATTTCATTGGTTCACTGGAGATGTAATAAGATTTTTCATCAATTGTCATGATATGGGTAAATGGGGAATAACGCTTGAGGCTCTCTCTTTTTTCTATATGATCGATTTCCTCGAAGGTTAGAAACGGAATTTTGTGGTAACTGAAACGTATTCCCCTTTCATGTATCCTGAATTCCCCGCCTGCCTCCTTATAGAACATAATACCAAGAAAGAGGCAGAAAATACCAATTACAGGCATGATTAAAATCTGCGGTGTGTCTTCATACGTGAAAATAGGGATAATAATGGAGAAGATGCCTAAACCAACGAAAGCCACACCTGATAACTTAGTTTTCGTTACGGCCCACTCATTAAAGTGTTTTGAATTCTCGTACAGAATCCGACCATACTCGCCTACATCTTCTTCCCGTAATTGGGCAACCAAATCCCTACGCGGCACCATCAGGGATTCCTTATTGAGGGTATGGTAGATATGTTTTTGCTGGGATATCCAGGAGCACTCCCATAAATCCTCAATATTAGCCTGAGGCTCTGCGAATAATCACTTATGAATATCTTTGGAAATCTTCAAGTGTTACCCGGGTTCTTCCATCTTCAATAACCTTGTTTACCACCTGCAACATGACCTTATGTTTTGTAAATAAGATTCTATCAAGTTCGTTTCTTGCATCCTTATCCCACTCGATTGCGTTGATATCTCTTATCAATAAATCTTCACATTTTTTGGGAAATGTTTCTTTCAACTTTGAAACAAGTAGTTGGTATACCACGAAGTAATCCTCAGGTGTTTCATGAACGTGCCTTGTTGGACCGCCCGAAATCCAATAAAAGTTGTTACTTTTTGTAATTATCGATATCATTGGGGTTTTGTATTTTTCGCCCTTCCATCTTTCAATATGATCAATATTCGTGAAATGCAGGAATGGAGTTCTGGGATTACTAAACCGAATACCTTTTTTATGGATTCTAAACTCACCACTTTCTTCTATGTAAATGAGGATCATGATGAATATTAAAGCAATTCCAAAAAGAATAAGGACGATTGCCTGGGTAGGTGATTCGAGGTATACAATGAAAGTAGCAAATATCAAGATTATTAAAAGTAACAAGAGCATTACTAATCCGAAAAGAGATTCTCTTTTTTTTATTTGATTGAAATTCTCTGAATTCTGATATAGAATCTGACCATATTGGTTGACATCATCATCCAATGATCGGGCATCGATTTCCTTTCGCGGTACCATCAGGGATTCCATATTGAGGGTATGGTAAATATGTTTTTGCTGGGATATCCAGGTGCACTCCCACTGATAAGGAATCTTATTCCTTTTTGAGATCCTCGAACAAACCGATGATGTTCCCATCGGGATCGGTTACATGGGCGAACCATCCCACCTTGGGTATCTCCTTTCTTTCTGTATCTATTCCCCCGCCCAGTTCCTTTGCCTTCTCCAGGTAGGGCTCGATGTCCTCCACCTCGATGTAGAGATACGGTGATTTTCCGGGCTCAACCTTGTCCACCTTCATTATTCCCCCGTTGGGGCCGTCGGGCGTTCTGAAGAGAAGATAGCCCTCGCCCCACGGTGTGAACTTCCACCCGAATAACTCAGATAAAAATGTCTTTGTTCTTTCGAGTTCCGTGCACGACCACTCGAAGTGGCACAGTGAATGTTTTACCATAGATTTTCCTCCATTTATTGGTCTATCCAATTGCTGAGATGATATATGAAGTTTGTTGAAGAGACCGAAATTGCATTTAATAAACCCCCACAAACCCTATATATTGGCGTTCTTTTCCTTTTAAATCCCATAAAGGTGCAATTCATGGCTTTCGCGGAAATGGTAGATAGGGATATGGCCGAAAAGGCGGCCCAAAAGGGTCTGTGCAACCACTGTTTGGGCAGGGTGTTTGCCAAGGTAGGCCACGGTATGTCGAATGAGGAGAGGGGAGAAGCTCTTCGTGAGGCGATACCTTCTCCTATCCCTGAGAAATGCTACCTATGTGAAAACCTCTTTGATGAAGTTGATAAATTCTCTGATTTGGTAATAAAAAAACTCCAGCTCTATGAATATGAAACCTTCCTTGTGGGCTCAAGAATCGATGCCGAAATCGTGGATAGGGAGGAAAGGTTGTGGGGGGAAGTGGGCTCAGAGATGTACGAACCAATAAAGGCTGAGATCAACAGGGAAGTCGGTAAACTCATTGAGAAAAAGACCGGAAAGGAAGTCAGCTTCGATAGGCCCGATATCACGGCGGTCATAGACACCAGATTCGACAATGTCGAGATCCAAATAGCATCACTGTTTCTGTATGGAAGATACAAGAAGCTTGTCAGGGGCATCCCACAGACCCGGTGGCCATGCAAGGCGTGTTGGGGCAAGGGCTGCGAAAAATGCAATAATACTGGCAAGATGTATCAAACATCTGTGGAGGAGATAGTTGCCGAAAAGGTCATGGAGGCCTCGGAAGGGCAGGAGCACAGCTTCCACGGCATGGGGAGAGAAGATATCGATGCCAGGATGCTCGGTAATGGCCGTCCCTTTGTGCTCGAAATCAAGAATCCTGTGAAGAGATTCATTGATTTGAAGGAAATGGAGGACAAAATCAACGAGCACGGGGAAGGGAGGGTTGAGGTTTCGGAATTGCGAAAATCCTCGAAAAACGAGGTCGTGGCCATCAAGGATGCGGTATTCCCGAAAACCTACGAGGTGGACGTGGAATTCGAGGAGCCCGTTAAAAATGAAAAACTTAAAGAGGTAGTGCGTGCATTCAAGGGGACAACTGTTGAGCAAAAGACCCCAAAGAGGGTGTTGCACAGAAGAGCGGACATGGTGAGAAGCAAGAGGGTAATTGACATCGATTTCGAACTTCACGATAAAAAGGGGGCCATATTCAGGATAACAGGGGAAAGCGGTATATACGTGAAGGAGCTTATCCACGGAGATTACGGCAGAACAAAACCCAGTATTGCAGAATATCTAAATATGAAATGCGCAATAAAGACGCTGGACGTAACGCACATACACGATGAGAACGGAGGCAGAGAGGCATGGTAAGACGTTCCAAGGGCACGCGGTCGAAAACCAGACGCATACTCAAGAAGAAGCCCAGACAGAGAGGGCTGCCGTCCACGACGAGGGTCATGCAGACCTTCGAAGAGGGCGAAAAGGCGGCCATAGTAATAGATCCCAGCATCCACCGCGGTCAGCCCCATCACAGGTTCTTCGGTGAAACGGGAACAATAGTAGGCCGCCAGGGCAAGGCCTACCTGGTGGAGATTACCAGCGGCAACAAGAAGAAGGTTTTGGTGGTGGGCCCCGAGCATCTCAAAAAGCAGGTTTCATGAGGTATCTTCATGGGAGAAGAAACGAGGCATGTATCCTTGTCTGAAGTCAAGAACCTCCTGGAAAAGGAGGCCAAGAAGCGGGAGCTTTC
>Ga0209536_100017610_pt1 | contig 10108 bp, 4 predicted proteins | sample DeeMarSeWOR28_12_FD_187461 | JGI IMG/M metagenome (GOLD analysis project Ga0209536, IMG submission 187461) | Marine sediment microbial communities from White Oak River estuary, North Carolina - WOR-2-8_12 (SPAdes) (version 2) | ecosystem: Environmental > Aquatic > Marine > Intertidal zone >... | reverse complement strand
AAATCGGCAGGCAACGTCGCAAGATACCAACAAATTTTCCCAATAAGATTTGCCAATCACTTAGGGGGGTACTTAGCAACAGCGGCCAGGAACGGGACTCCTTCTCTGATGTTATACAAGTGGCAGAAAAGATAACAGTAAAAAGTATTCCCATGCCCATAAACAATGCCGAATACATCATTTGGGCTTCTTCGGCACCCAAAAAGACCATTATAGCACCAAAGCCGTAAATTAGGGTAATTAAGGCCAGCGAGATTGTAATGCCGATTGTACCGGTGATTTTCCGGCCTCGAAGAATCGTTTTTCGCAGTTCCTTCCAAATAAGCGGTGAACTATGGATACTTCTGATTGATCCTGCCGTTTGGTCTGAACCGGTTCGTTCCATAGAAGTTTTCAGTTTATCAAGTAACCAGCGTCGGAAAGTGTCCGGTTGGCCACCAATCTGGCGAATAGCAACTTTACGAACCATAAGTACAGAAATAAACAACATCAGAGAAGAGGCTGCTAACATAACACAACAGTGTATCGGCCAGATTATAGTCGGCGTACTCATTCCAGCACGAGGATTGAACATCTGTTCTGTAATAAAAACCATAATAGCGTATGGGTTTAGATGGTAAAACACGCCAATTAGATTTTTTTCCGGAATAATTTGATGCCAGTCGAGGGTATGCCAGAGCATAGCTACCAAGAAAGGTAGTAAGGCGAAAAGTACACCGAGGGTCAGGACAGTCATAATAATAGCAACATAAGCCCTTCGGCTGAATATCGAAAAGAAAAGGCTCAGCGAGCCAACAAAGATAATGGCAGTAAGAGTTATGCATAGACTCGTAATCACATAATCCCAAGGCACGCCACCAAATACGCGGACGATAGCCAGCAATGGAATACTAATAGCTAAGAGCAAAATCAATTGAAAGAGTTTACTGAAGAGTTTTCCCATTACGACCTGAACACTATTGATGGGAGTTGTCATAAGCATGCCGAGAGTGCGATGATATATTTCATCGCTGATAGAATTGCTAAGTATTATCAAAGCGACAAGCTGGATAGCACAAAACTGGAACCAAATAATGGTGGCGATAATCTCTTTACCAGCTTCTGCCATTCGTGACGTTAGATAAATAACAGGGCCATGGTATTCGACCTCATTAATCCATGCAATGACTATAAAAATCATCAGAAGAATCAAGTAAGCGAACCGAAGGACATAATTTCTTCTTCTGCGGCTGGAGACCCGCAGCTCTTTATCGAAAATAGGACCGGTCAACCAGGACAAACTTAGAAATTTTAAAACATAATTTATCAACGCTGTTGTCATAATCTAACAAAGGGGGACTAAAAGATATTGCGTCGTAATCGGCACTTGGCCCGCCATGCAAAAAACAATCCTATGGACATATAGATTAGCATCGTAATAAGCAGAACGCTTGTTGTATACCAGACATTGTAACCACCGCCGCTTGGCCATTCATAATTAAGACGGGAAAGACTCCTCGTTGCATTATAATTGCCGCCAGCCCCATACATAATAACAGCGGCCTGAAGCACGGGATTGGCTATTATATACGCTTCCAGGAAATCGTCTTCGTTGGTGGTTATCGCTGTCAATCCGAGCAGTAATGGAATAACTGCCCATAGGGTCATGGCTAAGGCAAAATTAGCTACCACCGCTGAAGTAGTACGTTTCAGACGGGCGCTGAAATAGAGGCCCGAGCTGGAGAGAAACACTACAATCCAGGTGACGAGTATAGCCAAATGAACTACTGCGATTGGGTGAATGTACTTTACTGAAACGAAAAGAACAAGATGGCCGGCCAGTAAAAGCCAGATGGGAAGACATCTGCGGAATACTCCTATGAACTTACCGATAAGAATCTGCCAATCACCCATAGAGGTGGCCAACAAAATAGGCCAGGAACGTGTTTCCTTTTCGGTGGTGATAGTAGTAGCCGAAAGAACTATATTAGCAATCAAACCGAGAATGACAAAAATCAGGGTGTATGCAACGTGGGCAAAATCTTCATCCAGGAGTTTTTCCTTAATATTTAAAGCATAAGTTATCAGCAGAGCAACTATAGTAATTACAAGGCCAATGATATTTTTCTTCCTGCTACCTTGTATGATTGGAGCCCTCAGTTCCTTCCAAACCACGGGTGAACCTTTTACATGCCTTATAAGCCCGGATTGCTCATGTGGTATTGCCGTTACGAGTGATAGCTTTTTTTTAAGTTGACGTTTGCTTTTGGCAGTTAGGTCAAGTTGGCCGGCGGCCTGGCGCAGAGCAATCCTGCGCACAATCCTAATCGACCAGGCAAGCACAAGTACAGAGGCCCCGAGCATAATCCCGCAATGAAGGGGCCATAGGAACTGAAAGGGCATAATCCCCATTCTTCCCGGAACCATCATTGCCACAGTGTTGTATTGCATAATTACGAAGGGATTGGGAAGCATGACGATAAAAAAGTACATAAGCGGCTGGCGGATAACGGGTGAAAAACTCCGGGATACCAAAACCACCATGATTGGAATGAACAGATAAATTGTGCCGAGAGTAAAAAGAGTTTTGAGAATGACCGCATAGGCCCGTCGGCCACCGATTGAAAAGTACAGGCTCAGTACACCGGCAAAGATGACCGCTGTGAGCGTGATACAAATACTTGAAATAACGTAATCCCAGGGCACACCGCCAAAGACACGCACAATAGCCAGCAGCGGCAAGCTGATGGCTAAAAGCAATATTATCTGCAGGAGTTTACTGAAGAGTTTGCCCATGACGATCTGAAAACTATTGATGGGGGTGGTCATGAGCACGCCAAGAGTGCGATGGTAGATTTCGTCGCTGATAGAAGTGCTGAGCATAACCACTGCAATCAATTGAGTGGCAACAAACTGGAACATGATTATGGTTGTAATTATAGCCTTGCCGGCTTCGGACATTTGAGAAATTTGGTATGCCGCGGCCCCTTGAAATTTGACCATCCTGTGCCAGACTAAAACAACAAAAACGGTTAAAATGGCTAAGTAAGCGAACCGAAGAACGTAATTCCTTCTTCTACGGCTGGAGACCCGCAGCTCTTTATCAAAAATAGGTCCGGGCAGCCAGGAAGGTTTTAGAATGTAGCGAACATATTTACTCAAGCCAATAATCATAAATGAATCAGAAGATATCCAGCCTCAATCTGTACTTTGCCTGCCGAAGAAGTATCACGCCAACAAAGGCATTGAAAACTATACGAAAAATAGGGTTGAGTATAAGTGCAACTTGCATACTTCCCGTCATCATCGCGCCTAGGACAGCAAAGAGAAAAGTAAACATAAATTGACGTACAACATAAAAACCAAGCAATAAACCAATGGTAGCCATTACTGCGGCAGTACTCGATTTCAGACGCGTGCTAAAATACATCCCGAGACCAATCAGAAATATTATATTTGCTGCAATCCCAAGCGGCCCCAAGATGATATAAGAATAATAGTAGGAACTCAGACTACTAATACCTATTGTTTGACGAGTAACCATCAGAATGTAAAAGACGGGTGTGCCCAAAGCCAGGATGAGCCATGCGGGTGCGTTTCGCCATAAAGCGGCCAAAGCTTTCCCTTGAATAATTTGCTTTGGTTCGAGCAGGGTACCAAGAAGAATGGGCAAAGTTCGTGCCTCCTTTTCTTTTGTGATGCTGGTTGCAGCCATGGCGGCTGTGCGAATAGTAGCAATCATCCAAAGGCCGCTTGTGAACATGCTAAAGAATATCATAGCGACCGGGGTAGAAGCGGATAAATAAGCGAGGAAATAAAATATGAATAGGAGGAGTAACAAAATGCCGAATCCTATCGCATTTGATTTGAGAGATTCGGAAAATGGTTTTGACAGTTCCTTCCAGAAGATTGGGGAACCGGTGACCGGCCTGATGGGACGGGTCGTGGAAAAAGAGCTTTTGCTTTTAAAAGCTGAGGAGAGGTTTCTCTTCCATATAGTTAGTTTTCTCCCGGCGTTAGTTCCTAAAAATGAATCGAGCGCATGTCTTCGCATCCTGAATGCCGATGCAAAAAGCATGAACATTGAAGCGCCCCCCATTACAAGACAATGCAGCGGCAAAGAAGAAAATGTGGCGCCCGCGCGCGAGCCCGGAAAGGCGGCTGAAGTAACTTGCCTCATCGCTGCAAAAGGATTGATATGTAGTATAACGATCATCAGGACGCTGTTTGAATTGCGAAAGAAAGATAGCGGAATCATGGTTAAATAAGCAACGACTAAGAAAGTCGTCATAATCAGGATGACATGATAAGAACGCCGAAACCTTGTAGACAAAAACATGCTCAGCGATCCGACAAAGACAGTGGCGGTTAAGGTTATGCTCAAAGCAGAGACGATATAATCCCACTGGATTCCGCCGAAAACTCTGATGACAGCCAATAAAGGCAGACTTACAGCCAGCATCAGCATCAGTTGAAACAGTCTGCTGAACAGCTTTCCCAGAACAATCTGAACACAATTGATTGGCGTGGTCATGAGAACATCCATTGTGCCCCGGCGAATTTCATCACTAATCGAATTGCTGAACATAACCGCGGCAAGAATCTGTGCGGTCAAAAATTGAAACCATGTTATCGTCAGAACAAGGCTCCTGCTAACTTCAGCCATACGTGATACCTGCCATGCGACTGATGTTCTCGAGCCCCTTAAAATAGCAATAGACCAGGAGCCAACTACAAAAACGACCAGTACTAACAGATAAGCGGAACGGAGGACATAATTTCGGCGTCTGCGACTGGCAACGCGCAGCTCCTTGTCAAAGATTGGCCCGGTTAGCCAGGCCGGATTGAAGAATCTTGAAAACGAACTGATCAATGCTACAGCCATGTACAATCCTTAGCTTTAGATCGGTTCTTACTTCTTACAGTAACTTCGCCCACCTTACCTTTTGTATTAGTGAACGATACCTTTGGTTAACTTCAGAAACGCCTCATCAAGCTTGACCTGCTGAGGTTCGAGTGACACAATATCTATGTTACCGTTGACCAGCGTGCGGGCGATAATGCCGTCGGTGTTTTGTTCCTTGCGAAGGGTGACGGCGATATAGCCCTCTGTGGATTGAACATCCTGAACCTCGGGCAGGGCTGAGAGCAGCTCAATCGCATGCTGTTGATTATTAGCTACACGCACACGGACTTTACTTTGAACACCCATTCGACGCCGAATTTCCTCCATCGTGCCGCTAAACACCAGCCTGCCGTGCTCAATAATGCCAATGTGGTCACAGATTTCTTCCAATTCGCTTAGTATATGACTGGAGATCATTATAGTTTTTCCCATGCGCTTGAGTTCACGGAGCAGCTCTCTAATCTCAATACGTGCACGTGGATCAAGGCCGCTGGCAGGTTCATCCAGAACCAGTACCTTAGGATCGTGAATGAGGACGCGGGCCAGGCCAAGGCGCTGCTGCATACCCCGAGAGAGACTATCGACAGTAAAGTTTTTTTTGCTCTGCAAGTCGGTCAACTCGAGAACGCCTTCGACGATGGACTTTCGTTTTTTGGGTTCAATGCTAAAAGCAGCAGCAAAAAACTCAAGGTATTCAAAGACCTTCAGGTCATCATAGATCCCCATAAAATCAGGCATATATCCAACTATTCTGCGAACTTCTTTGCCTTTTTTACTGACATCCAGGCCATCAATGAACGCTTGCCCGCGACTGGGCTCCAACAAGGTAACTAATATACGCATAGTAGTGGTTTTTCCGGCACCATTAGGACCGATGAAACCGAAAATATCGCCGGCTTCGATGAACAGATCCAGGTCAACCAACGCTGCTAAATTCCCGTAATGTTTAGTAAGACGCTTCGTTTCAATCATTCTTATTTCCTCATTATTTATTTGGAAAAACAACAAGACGAACCAGTTGTGTATGATTATAATCACACGAATGGTCTTTTGCTGCGAACGATACGGGAGCCCGGTAGAACTCCGCACAAACTACTGCGGCTCCTTTTGCAAGGTATGCCTTGATGGTTTGAGTTCGCCGCAAACATCCCTGTGCAGAGTAGGCGATTTCATTTTTAAACCCGGATTGAGAACCATCCCTATATGTTCGATATCTTCCATCAGCATATCTGATAATGTTTCTCTCCCAGCCTTGATATGGTTTCAACCTGTCAGTAAAATCTTCCGTTGAATATCCACTAACAGGACCATAACTGACTGCTTGATTTTTATCAAATAGAACATAACCTCTTGTGATTGGACTTTCTGACTGGTTGACAATTTTAAGAGATATTTCATCTCCCCGGCGTTCAACACTGGCATCAATAGGCAGTTGCTGTACGGGCGATTCATTCATTAAGCACTGCATTGTCCATATATTGATGGGTAACGAATAGGGATGGTTGCTCCCATCGTGCTGGAAGCAATAAATATTTCTACCGCCTGTTTGCTGGCTGTAAGCATAAAGGCGTTCTTGTGAAGGAGCAATGCCGGACCACCATTGTTTTTCATCAAGGTCCTTGAGCTTATAGTCATCGCTGTAAGGTGCAAACAAGCCACAATACTCAGTGGACCATGCACGATTGGAGTGCTTGACTCCATCCAGAACTGAAACTATTCGGAGTTGCATTTTACCGCCACGAAGAGCCTGAACGCCATAATAGGCGCCCACGGAAAATAAGATAATCCAAAAAGCCGATGTTACCCATGTCAGCGGCAGACGGTTCATACGTTTGAGCACCTTATAATCTACCGGTCCCAGTAAAACCGCCAGTAGAGCCAGCAGCAATATTACCCACCAAATGCTCAAAGGCCGCAATTCTGAAATACTGTACAGGTATTCCATGACCGCATTACTTCCGGCTTGGGCCATGCCAATGTCATATCGATTGTCATATCGACGGCTATCAGAATCATCTTTGGCTTCTTCAGCAAGTGTGATACTCCTGTGCGTCCCGAGGCCGCGATAAACCTCTCTGTTACGCCGCTTTCGTTGGCTATCCCGGCTTTGTTCTTTTGTCTCGAACTCAGCGGTCTTGATGTCACTGTCCTCCAAAATTGCTGCTATACGATTAATCCAGAATGGGGCCGATTTTGTCTTCTGAAATTCGGTCATAGTAGAAGGATCAAACGCCAATACACCAACGCGACCAAAACCAACATATCCTGTGGCAAAAAGGCATTCTTTATTGTCTGTATTGTCCGTCTGGTAACAATGGGCGCCGAGTTTGGGCCTGAGGGGCCAACACACAACAGATTCCGAATTGGTAGCGTTCAATCCCCAATCCTTAAGTTTATCTGTGTTGATGGTAATTTGCTTTGCTTCATGAACTTCAAACGGAACTAACTCGGCGATTGGATTTTCTCCCACAAGGGGATGGCTTCCAAGGATGAGCAGTAATTTTCCTCCATTGGAAATCCATTGTGCTATCGCATTTAATTGATTCTGGTTAAAAAGGTTCCAATCAGGATCATAGAGGATAAGCAGGTCGAGAGAAACGAAACCCGTCCAGTCCCAGGGCACCATCCGCGGGAGTTTATCTTTTAAATACACCTTCCCCCGCCCCGTTTCCGACTTACAGGCCGATTGTTTAGATAAACTTAACAGACCGAATTTTCTCCGACCAATGAGCCCGATGAACAAGTCATTCTCACCTATGGCGGTCAGTGCTCGCTTTCCCGGCGTAAAATCCCAGAGTTCGAAATCGTGATGCCAGCGTGTTCGGCCGCGTTGATTGGAAATACTCACGCTGCATTTATCAGCGGCAAAGGCCAATTTTGTGACCAACGGTATATGCAAAGGAATATCCGGTGTAAGCACAAAAGTATGAGTAATATTTAAGGTGTTTAGGCCATCCTGTTTGGCTGATACGTTCAGGGAACCTGCAAAAGGTTCGGTAAGTGTGCTGCTGATACCAATTTCCAGAGGGGTCCATTCCATGGGGCGATAACAACCACCCCAGCCGAAAAAGCAGTCAACATTGAAAGGCGAGTCGGCCGATGCGGTGCAGGCATCGGCCAAAACAAAAATTACCAGCAGCGCTAGGCAAATGCGTAACATTTGTAAACCTCGCAAAAAGCAACTTTTACATATCAAATCCGCACCTTGGAATTATATATTAACCATTCCAGCAATGCAAGTATTAATGCTATTCCTACAAGGAACGGCCATAACGGCAGATTCGACCGGCCTATAGGATTATCCTGGGCCTGAATCGGTTGTCCTGAAAGCATGATTTCACGCATTGGTTCGATATTACTTTCCTGCAAATCAAGGAGATTGACAGCAAAGAGCCTAAGTGGTTGGTCGGGAACGTTCAAACCGTAGACACCCACCTTATCAATACCGGGAAAACGAATGGTACCTGCTGCGTTGGCTTTGATCTCATTTCCGGAAAATCCGGGACCACTGATTTCAGCCGGAGTTTCCGGTCCAAGACCTTCAATTATAATAGGTTGGCCTACCTTCAGGTTGGTTTCCTGGTTTTGTCCTGCCTGCATTCCAAGAAAGGCAGTGGCATTGTAACAGAACAAGATAAAGCTTGGTTCAAATGGCCAGTTGGTTTGCAGGATATCGAAGCCGGCAAGCAGAAAGATACTCCCTGTTCGCCGTACGAGTGCCAGGGCAGGGCTCTGGCCGAACTCTGCCAGGGTTTCTGCATCACGAGGCAAAGTCATTTTGAAGCACTTAGCCGCAAAGAGATTCATTAGATTGACATACTTCAACACCGGGTGCCTTGGCCTCCAATCGACAATGACCTGGTTTTCCAGTTGCTCAGGAGCCGATACATCGATACCTTCCGGCGGATGACCAAAGACCAGATAGCGGCATTTAGGCAGTTGAGTGGGTATGTGATTATCCAACACAATAACATCGTAGGGCTGTTCGATGCTAATAGTTCCAAAGTCCATCGCCTCAAATTCATCCGGGGAACGCACTTCAAGCCCCGCAAGCGGACAGGCTTTTAGGGCTGACTCAAGTACTATATTTCCGGTAGTAACAAGAAGAACTGTAAGTTTTCGGGGAGGTGATAGAATAGCCCAGGCTGCATCATCACAAGGTAATGAGTCAGGCTGTAGCTGTCTTACTTCAAGTACGCCGGCCTCCACACCATATAAGGAAAAATCGATCGATCTCTTGCCGGGTTGAGCAGTAGTGGTAGTGTCGCTCGTTGTTTGCGGTGGAATAGTTACGGCCTTTATGGCCTGAACATTATCGTTTATACTGAGTTGCACATCACAGGTAGTTTCCTCAGTATCGTAATTGGCTATGGTTGCGAAAACACTTATTTCGTCGGGATCTTCATAAGACCTACGGGCCTGCATAGCCGTTATGCCGATATTTTGCGGAGACTTCCCTATGCAGTTAAAAATCAGCTCATCGGAGCCAACCGCTATCTGGTCTACATCATGGATTCTCCCGTCACTGAATAATATCAGTTGAGCAGGTGTTTCCGCGCTACGAATATCAGCTTCAGTGCCGGGCGACTGGGCAAAAGCCCGGGCGACTACTATCGCTTCAGCCAGGGCTGAGCCGCCATCACTGGCAGTTATTGCTTCTATGGCGGAGCGCAGCTGATGCTTGTCAGAGGTGAAGTTGCACATTACCTTGGCATGGTCATCGAAGGCAATAATCATTACCTGGTCGGCTTCATCTCTCAATGAAAAAAAGGCCTTACCGCGCAGAGATTCAACAAATGTGATTGCCTGTTTCTTGGCGGCATCGAGACGCATCGGTTTGATATCATTAGCGCTCATACTGGCAGAACGGTCTATCAGCAATACAAACCGACGGGACGGCCCTGTGGTTAATGACAGTATCGGCCCGGCAAGCGCAAGTAAAATAGCAAACAACATCAGCAGTTGCAGCAGAAGTAAAATGTTTCGTCTAATTTTTTGAAACGGTGCGTTGACCTGTAAATCCTGAACGGCTCGCTTCCATAGCAAAGTGCTCGATATAATCTGCTCACGGCGTTTAAGCTTTAAAAAGTATAAAAGCAGCAGCAGAGGTAAAGTTGCAGCTAAGGCATAAAGAGCTGTAAATGGTGTAAGCCATTCCATAATCAAAGCCCGGTAAAAGACTAACGTAACAGACGTATCCGCCGCAGATAGTTCAGCGTTAGC
>Ga0209536_100017609_pt1 | contig 10108 bp, 6 predicted proteins | sample DeeMarSeWOR28_12_FD_187461 | JGI IMG/M metagenome (GOLD analysis project Ga0209536, IMG submission 187461) | Marine sediment microbial communities from White Oak River estuary, North Carolina - WOR-2-8_12 (SPAdes) (version 2) | ecosystem: Environmental > Aquatic > Marine > Intertidal zone >... | reverse complement strand
GTACCCAGGCTACGCTGGTGCGGCCTTTCTGCCCTCGCGGCAGTCCGTTCACTCAGCCCGACACTGGGGCACCCTATCTGCATGGTTGGCTTACAGGGTGACTCTCCCAGTGTCAGGCTAACACGCTTCTGTTTTTGTGAAAACGTGTTTACAAACGTTTTGACCAATTCCCCGGCGGCGTTCCCCACTGCGCTCCCTCGTAAGGTGGAGGCGGTGCGGTACGTGGTTTTACCAAGCTAGGCTGGTCCAAGCCTTCGCCAACGCGTTTAACTACAACTTCTACGCCAGCCAGAATTTTTTCGCTCCAAAGCACGGCTTCTTGTTCGCTGTTAAAGCGTGCGATGGGTGGGTTTGCCGGGTTTGCGTACACGCCAAAAGCGCCGTTTGGGTTTGGTTGCGGCGGCGCTTCGTCTAGGTCAGGCTTGTGCTTTTTTTGGTTGTTGATCGCAACAAAACCTTCGGCCAAGTTTTCTGCAGCCTCCAACCCTTTGACCTGCTCTGCGATTAGAACAGTCTGCTTCTGGTCGATTGTAAGCCCTTCTAACAGGCGTTTCAGGTTTGCCTTGGGGTCTTTTACGTCTTGGTCGACCAAAGCGGCCTCGGGAAAGCTGGCGGCTTGTGGGGCGGCACTGTCGTAGGCGCTGCGACGGTTTACTGCGTCCGCAATCTGCTGCGCTGTGGCCTGCTTCAGGCGCACGCCGATGTCTTCGCCTTGGCCGTTTACGATAATCCACGCTTCTCGGCCTGGCATTTTTTGCGCTTGCCACGGGTACGTGTCGGTCACCATTTTTTGTGGTTGCAAAACAACTTCGGTGCCAACAAGATTGCCGTCGTCGTCTTCGGTGGCGGGCCAAAAGACGCCTTCCACGTCCTGATACCACAAACTGTAGTACCGGCTGGATTTAGTCTCTTTATCTATGCGATTGCTTGAGGTTGACAAATGATGGAACCACATGCCTACCTGCAGTCCTGCCTCTGGCGGAATGTCGGGCGCAAGCGCTACGATTTCCCAAGCCACGGCAAAACGCGTATCAATTACGTTGTCGAGCGCGCCTCCACCAAACGCAGAATAATCCGTTGGCATTATCGCCCGCGCAATAACTTTTCCGTTCATCGGCTGGTAAAAGCCATTTTCGACGTACCATATCAGGCCGTGTTTAAGCGGATTGCTTCGCTGTTGTGGCGCTACCTGATTCTCGTCGTCGCCGTTATCGTCTTGCTTCTTGTAGTCTTCACCGTTTGGCAAGATGATTAGTGGTTTTTCTTCTGTTAGGTTCTCCGGTTCCATCATTCTTCCTTCACCACGATGTGTGGTCGTTGTTCAATCGCGCCGGGCGGCAGCGATATTTTGTCGAGCTCGAACATTTGCTCTTGAAGCTCGCCAGATTCGTTTAATACAGCCTGGATATAAGCGCCGCAAGGAACTGGCGGCAGCACAGAAGTATGCGCCTCGCCGTTTCTGACAACGGTCACGCGTAAAATCAGGCCCATATTTTTAACGGGCATCGCCCAGACTGCTGTTTCGTCGAAAAGTGTGCTTTCGCGCCCAAGGTATTGCCAGCGGCTAGATTTTTGACGCGCTGCGTCTACCGTTTTTGGCGCTAGTTTTTTTATCTCCATGCCTCACCTTAAAAAAAGGCCCCTGGCGACAACCACACCGCCAGGGGCCAGCTGGAGAACCAACCAGACAGATTGGCAAACACACCCTACGCGTTGTCCTCGTCCACGTCAATGCGCCGCTTCCTCTTCGACGCATCTTCTAAGTCCAACTGCGTTGCATGTGTTGTTAGCACAATCGGGTAATTAACGTGAGCATTAACATTACCCACCTCTGCAGGTTTTAGTTCCGCCTGAATTGCAAAAGATAACTTGGCCTTAGCAGGCTCCTGCATGCTTTTTGGCGTGAAGGACAATGTCAAAGGGCCGGGCTGCACGTCTTTTAGTAGCAGGTCCATAGGCCCCGCAAACGCCAACGTGAGCGGGGAACAGCGTTCTTTGCTTTGCATAACAAGCGCGCCGCGACCTTCTTTGGGGTCTGCAATGCATCCAAAAATTGCGCCTGCAAACGGAAAAAACTGCTCAACGATAACCCAATCGTCTTTCGTGCAGTCCGTTAAATCCAGCTCAATTTTCATTTTTGTGGCCGCTGCATGGTAATCGCGTACCCAGCACGGTCTGTTTTGCAAATACAGGTCGCTCATGCCTCGCCCATTTCTTCGTCTTCTTGACGAAACGCAAGGTGGCCGAGCATGTCAACCAAATCAAGATTGGGTTGTGTTAGCTGCACGCGGCGCGCTGGATCACCGTAAAAAAGTTTGCCTTTGATTAACGGATGCAAACCGCTTTGCGCTTCTCCGATTGTCAGATTTCCTGCATCGGCAATTTGCTCAAGCGTCATTTCCTTGCCGCCGTTTGCCAGCATGACTAATAGCGCAACTTTCGACGCTGGCGGGTATTTGCCTGCCAGCAATGCGTGAAATGTATCTCGTTGTTCTTCTGGCGTCGGCGCGGCAACCTGTGGTTCCGGCTGATTCTTCCTTGGTCTTCCCATTTTTTCTCCTAGTAATATGGCTGCATTGTTCCATCGAACTCGGCAATGGCTGCTGCCATTTTTCTATCGTACTCGCGTTTGTATTTGTTCATTTTGCGCATTTCAGGCGTTAATTTGTATCTCCACCATGTTTTTATGTCATTTTTTCTGTTGCGCAATCTACGCCGCGCCAAGGCTACGCTCTTTTTGACATCGACTGTTTGCACCTTAATGCCAAAGGTGTGGGCTAATGCTTCCAGCGCAGACAGGTTTCGCCCTCTAAACATTTCATTTTCGCCCGTTAATGCCGGCACGATTTTAAAAAGAAAATCCCCTATAACGCCTGGTCCTTCTTGCGCGACTATGTGACTCAAACTTTTTTGCACTTTTGTTTTTGTGTCATCCAAATCTTCGTAAATCTTGCGATCGAAAAAGGCCGTTCGATTTGTGCCGACCTCGACAAAACTGCTTAATGCGCCGCCAAGCCCTGCAAAAGCGCCCTTACTCCCCAGTTCTGTTTGTTTTTCAAAACCGGTTTCTGTGAACGGGTACAATGTAATTGGAGACATGTACGCAGTGTTAATGAACTTGTCTGGCGCTACAAGCATTGCTCGTCGCTTTGCGTATGGCGGTGCAAACTGCAGCGTTTCACGTTCTTGCTGCGTAGCTAAATCTGTCTGCGCATCGGATGCTGCTTTCATGCCCAAGAAGGGACCAGGCTTCTCCCAGCCAAGCCGCGTATAAAATTCCGTTGCTTTAACCGGCCACGCAATAAATGGCACACCAATGATTGGTACGTTTCTCGCCATCTGTGCCCATTTTGGCAAATCGCTATAATCGAAACCCCACCGTCGACTTTCCTGCGCTGCGCTTTTTATTGCCGCATCGTCATCAAGCAGACGTTCGTAAATTTTTTGCCATTTTTCGCCAGAACGCGCGGCGCGGTTTTTTGCTTCTTGTTTTAAGGCAGTTTCAAACGCGTAAAATCTAAAGGTTGCGTCTTGTGCTTCCCATATTTTTTTTAGCCCTACGCCCTTGTATCCTTTTTCAACAACAATCTGTGTCGGCAATTCATAAAGCGAGGTTAAAATTTCTGGGATGTTGTTTTGAACAACGAGGCGCGCCTCTGGTTTGCTTAGCCCTCGCATTGCTGTTTTTAGATTTTCTATTTTGCCTGTAATGCTTGGGTCTAAAACTTTCGCACTGCCTCCGACTCTTCGTATTTCGTCCAGCAGTAGCTCTAAAAAATCTGCACCTTTACGCGCTCCAATGTTTAAGGACGAGAAACCGTTTGCAAGTAAATCGTCTTCGAACACTCCAGCGTCACGTGCGCGCACGTACGATTTGCTTGCAGGCTTAGTCGGATCACGCACGGCTTTTTGCAGATTTAAAAATGTAGTCGGCAGTTTCGCTACGTCTTGCGGACCTCCCATCAACGAGGTTTTGGTCATGTTTTCGATAAGCTGATTTAAATGACCGCCAAAACGCCCTACGACCTTCCCGAGCTTCCAAGCATTCGTTAGACGGCGGAGCAATGTTGCGCGCAAACGCAGGCTTCCTTGCAGCTTGTCAATATCCTGCACACGCATCCATTGCCCTGCAAGCTCACCCCAGCGCGCCTGATTTGTGCCCTGCACTTTCGTTGTGGGTATCTGTGCCCAGGTTTCCCCTTGATAGGTAATTGACGGCACGCTTTCTCGCGTTCCGTCCATAACGCTGCCAAATCTCACGGTGCGTTTTGGCATTGACTCAAGATTTATAATTTCCGCTGGCGACAATGAATATTTGCGTGCGCCACGCAAAACGCGTGCCTCTCCTAACGCCATCTGCTGTTTGCGCAAGGTTTCTGCGAAAATTTGCGGCAGTTCATCTGGCCCATGTCGGCCCATGATGATTTGTTGGTCTAAATCTTGGTTGTATTTAGCGTAAGCCCGCCTGAAAATACCTCTGTCGACGGGGCCAAGTGTTGCCGGCTTGCCTGACGCGCCGCCTCGCGCAACTTTTATTCGCGACCGTTCCTGATCTATTGCCTGCGTTAATTGTCTATTTGCTTCGCGCCATGCAGGATCGGCTTCTATTGCCTGCTTTTGCATTCGCGCCATTTCTTCCGAATAAAGCGCGCTTGCTTTTGCTGCGCCCTCACCTGTCGGCTTTACGTTTTGCGCGGCTTGTAAATTTTTTCTTGTTTTTTCAATTAACTTTGAAAGATCCTCGACTGCGCTTTTAACATCTTGGACGTTGAGAATAATGTTAGCTGCGCGTCTTTGCAGGTTGTCTTCTGCAATAATGCGTTTTTGCTGCAGCAAGACATCCTCGTCGTAAAGCGCCGTAATGTAGCTGTATAAATTTGTCTGCAGTATTGGCTGTGACAGCCTGCCGTAGGCTGCAAGCTCTTTTGCGTTTTCGGCTTGCATTGCAATGTATTGCAACGTGCCGCCTTCGTTAAGAAAACGAGCCAGGCCCTCCTCTGCGCCAGGTGCCGTTTCAAATTTTAGGCGACCAGTTTTTGCGGCCTCAACAAGATCATCGCCAAAACCAACACGCTCCACGGCAGACGCAATCGTGTTAAGCGGTTTTCCGTCTAATGTAAGTGCAGCCCCTTGCCGGTTTAAAAATTCCGTTTCTACGTTTTTGTAGATTCCGCGATCTATAACGTCGACAATATTTGGAAGACCTTGTGCGCCATACAGGGCACTGCCCTTTTGCCTTAAACGCTCCTGTACCGCTGAGCGTCTTTTGTCTAAATCTCTTATTTGTTTATTTATGCTGGCGACTTCTTTTTGTCGTCCGCCGATTATTCTAGCCTGCTGTATTTGCGCCGCCGATGCCGGACCTCTCATTTTAGCAAGATTGCGCAACGCGACTTTTCGCTCACGTCGCAAGTTGGCTAAGCGCTTGTTTAGCTGCTTTAATTGTTCTCCGGTAACGGCTTTTTTTGCTGCGCCTTTTACTCGCAATTTTTGCGCTGCTGAAATCGGGGCACCAGACGGTATTTCCTCTGGTATCTGCAATGGATTGCCGCGCAATTCTGCTTCTATATCGGCTATTTCGTTTTCGATTTTTTTAACATACGCGCTTTGCGCTTCAGTTTTTGTAAGCCCGCGCTCTGCGCGTAAATCATCGGCAGTTTTTGCTGAGCTTACCCATTCGTCAAAACCGAACTCGTCTGTTTTGAGTTTAAAGTTTTCGAAACCTGGCGCTCCCCGCATAGCCTCTTCAGCGGCAGAAAGCTGACGCAACGCCTGTTGTGGGTTGCTGCTTAAATTTTTTGTTGCGTTACGCCAAGCCTGTGTTGGTCGCCATGTTGCCGGCTTATCGCTAAGTTTATTAATTTCTTCTAACGCAGATTTCCAACCGGCTTTTTCTAGCTCTGTAGGTTGCGCCAATGCTCGTTCGCGTTTTTGTTTGCGAACAACATCTGCTGTTATTTCGCCGCCGCTTTTTAGGATTTCTGCCCGCTCGTTTTTATGTGCAATGCGCAGCGCTTCGAGACGGTCTTCTGCCTCAAATGCTCGGTACAAATCCTTTAAATCGTCATCGGTTACACTTGTGCGAAATAACGATTCTCTCCCTGCTGCTGTTTTAACAGGGTTGTCTGTTTGCGACTGGCGCTCCAAACGCGCCGCAAGCGCTTCAGTTTCTTTTTGAAATTCTTGCTCTATTTTTGCGCCACCTCGCTCTATCGCCTCAGGCTCAAATGCGCGTTCACGTTTGGCGCTTACTCTTGCTGCAATGGCGGCTTCTTTTGGCTCTGTTGCATAATCGACCCATCTTTCGGTTCCCGTTTCTCTCCCAAACCGCTGTGTCGCCTGCGCAACGCCAATATCGTCGACCTGCTGTGCAATATCCTCTGGGATTAATTCATTTATTTGTTTTTCGGTTTCGGCAATTTTTGCCTGTTGCTCTTGCTCTATAATTGTTTGTTGTTTTGCCTTTGCTTCTTGTAAGCGCTCTTCCGCTTTTGTCAGTGCTTTTTGTTGTCGTTGTTGCTGCGCCGCAATCCTAGAAAGTAGGCCAACCTCTTTTCGTGCTGTTTCGTCAAAAATGGTCTGTATTGCGCTTAACGCGTCGGCGTCAGTCTGCAGCGTTTTCCAAGAAACTCCAGAATCTAAAGCGTCTTTAATTGGTTTAAAAAATTCTGTATCTAAAATTTCTGGCGTTTCTCGTGCAAGATTTTCAAGTTCTTTAACTTTGCGTGAAGTCTCAAGCCCTGCAGCACGTGACGGTTGTGCTGCCTCTAGGTCGGCAAACCAGCGCATTGTTTTTTCTGCAAAATCCGCCGGTGCATTTTTTAGGGCGCGTTCTAGCTGTTGACTAGGGGCAGTCGCACCACCAAGCCCTCCACGCAATTGAGCCCTAGCGCCTTCGATAATCGGTTTTAATTCTTTTGTGACTCCAGCGTAGCCAGACGTAAGCCATTCCGCGCCTTTTACTGCAGCGGGTCCGGCCACCGGTATCTGCTCGGTTGCTTTACGTGCAATTTTTGGGACGGCTTCATACACCTGACCACGCGCTTTTCTGCCCTCTTCAAAAAACGCCCGCGTTTTGCCGCCTAACCCTTTTGCGCTTTGCGCGCCTTTTACGCCTGCAGGAAGCCCTATCAGCGTAGCTAAATCTAATGTCGACGTTAATGGCGCTTCTCGCCTAAAACCGCCACGTCCGACTGTGCGCGCCACATCCTCTGCCATGCCGCTTGCAACTTGACTGACGACTTGGCCTGCACCTGCAGTTCTCTCTCCGATTTCTTTGCGTTGTTCTTTTGTAAGGACAGGTGATGGACGCTCAGAAACCGCAACGCTTTCGGCTATGCCCCTGCCTAACATGCCGAGCAAAGCGGGAATACCGGTGGCGATATCTTTGGCTTCCATGCCTAGCGTATTTAAACTCGATTGCTGCCGACGCGATTTGAGTCGCGCTTCCTCTGGCGGCATTTTGGCTAGTTCTTCTTGCGACACCCATTTGTCGCCAGTCATAAACTCGTAAGCATCTTTACCTGTTTCCCACCCTTGTCTTGCTGCTGCCGCCGCCAATTCTTCTATGCCGTAACTTGCCAGGCTTCCTAGCGCGCCACCCGCTGCCGCTCCTGCTGCGGTTCCTATGCCTAATGTTCCAGCGCCGGCTAATGCGCCGCCTGTCACTGCCCCCAACACTGTAGGCAGTTTCATTAGAACCTGCCCTGGCGTACTTACTTCTTTTGCTAAAATGTCGACGGTTCGACCAGGAAGACCGGCGAGGTCTTTTTCTTGTGTTTTTTTTGTGGCGCTTGCCGATGTGGGTCGCAACGTCTGCGATTTTGCCCAAATATCACTTACTGTTTTTGTTTTTGGCCGCTCCAATGCAGTTGGGATTTTTTCATCGCCAACGTCGTCCACACCGAAAACAAAAACATCTTCTTCGGTGCTTTGTTGTTTGCCCTGTTGCCAAAGTTTTTGCACCAAAGACTCGGTCATAATTTTTGTGCGCCTTCTAAAAGATTTTTAATTTCTGGTGGCATTATTTTTCGCGCGCCCTGCTGCAAAGGATTTTTGCCAAGGTAGTCACGACCTATAAGTGCCATAGCCTCATCCTTTGAAAGCCCTTCTGCGCCGTACCTTAAAATGTCTTGCTCTATTAGTTTGGCTTCGCGTGAACCTTGATTTTTTTCTAGCCACAAATTGAGCTCTTCTTCTGTTGTCCCATCGCCGCGTTCAATTATTTGTGCGGCTTCGCTTTTTGCTTCCATTAAACTTTTTGGCGGCTGCGCTTTTAAAAGGCGTGCGCGCAAATCTGGTTGGTTTTGTATCTCGGCCAATTGCTCTGGCGTTATCATGCTTTGGTCTGGCTGCTCGTAGGTTGCCGCTGCCTGTTTTTCCGTTGGTAACCCATAACGAGACTCTTGCGTTTGCAGCCATTCTGTTATTTCAGCCGATGCGCGGTCTGCTTCACCTTCTAGCTGCTGCGCCTGTATAATCAATTTTTGCGCTCTTTCTTTGTCCTCTTGCGATGGCTCTACTGCGTAATTGTCGTATTTGTCTTTTTTTAACTGCAACAATTCTCTTGCTTGAGCACGTAATTCTAATGCGGCATTTCTTCTGCCATCCACTTCTGTGGCTCTTCGGCTGTTTGCTTCGCGTTGCAATGCGGCAAAAATTTGCTCTTTTTTAACTCCTGCTTGACTGCTGCCACGCCCTACGCCGCGCCCTCTTAATCTCTTTGTTTCAAGTGCTTTTCCGCTGGCAATATCTTGTCGCAGTTTGTCTAAACCTAAATCCCTCGCTTCTCTGCGTTCTTCTTCTTCCGCATAAAGGCCACGCGCTTGTTTGTATGGCCCTTTGTAACCTATTTTTCGGGCTGTTTCCGTAAGCGCAAAAGCCTCTGGCCTTGCCTCTTGTTCGGCTGCAAGTTCTTCGAGATTTTTGAAAAGAAGCTCCATTTCTCCTGTGGAACGCGACACGTCACGGGGGCCTAACTGCTTGGCCTCCGGTGAAATTCTTGCACCAATAACGTCCTCTTGTGGCGCTGCCGTCCTAATGGATTGCGCATCCATTCCACCTATAAGCGCGTTCATTAAACGTGCCGTTTTTTCCTGCTCGGTGCCACCTTCGGGGGTTGCCGCAAAAATTTGCCGTGCGGTTGCCGGCGGTGTCCCTGCATCCCTTACGCGCATTGGCATTTCGCCTTGCATTTGCGGAAGCGCCTGCATTGCCGGCAAAGCCTGTCTGCGCTTACCAAATCCTGGCAGGCCAGCTTCCATAAACTCTTTGGCTGTTTGCGTATCCACCCCTGCAAGGGCACCCTCGCCTTTGCGTATGCCTTTCGCGGTCTGCCTTAGATCTTGCAAAATCTGTTCTCTTAACACGTCCGCGCGCTCGGCTTTTTGCTTTGCGACCAAACGGTCTGCCTCGGACTGGCGAACTGCAAGACCTCCCTGCTGCACGCCTAGCTGACCTTCTTGTATTGCTTTCAGTCTTTGCTCTGTAACGTCAAACTGCCGCGCCCGCTCTTTGCGTGCCGCCTCCTTCTCTGCCGCCGCCTGCTTTAGCTGCTCCATGTTCATGTAGGCTTGCAGTGCCCCAGTGATGCCCTGCTGCAGGCCTTGCGCCGTTTGGCGGTAACGCTCGTTGCGTAGCTGTTCTAACATTAGTGCCGGTGGGAGATATTGCTGTGCCATCGAGCGTCCTTATCGATTTAAGTTAAAAAGATCGTAGTACCATTGCCACTTTGAAGGTTCGCCCTCTTCCTGTGGGCCAAGTGTGTCGTCTATTACATCGCCAGCATCGTCATACCACGGCTGATCCTGTGGTCCTTCCTCGCCCTGACCGTACATTTGTTTCAGCGCCTCTAGGATTGCTGCGTTGCGTGCTTCTTCTGCGGCAAGCGCTTTATCCATTCCGTAAAGCTGGCCGGCCAATCCTACGTCCGCTCGCTGCTCGCCTCGCGCTCCAGCCTGAATGCCGTAGATTTCCGCTAGTGCTTGCTGTGCTGCTTTCTGGCGAATGTCAGACTCAATGCCTGCCTGTGCGCCAGTCTGCACTAATCCCGCTCGCCCTGCGCGCGCTCGTTGATCTACAAGCGCCTGCTGCTGTTGTGCCTGAATCA
>Ga0209536_100017608_pt1 | contig 10108 bp, 10 predicted proteins | sample DeeMarSeWOR28_12_FD_187461 | JGI IMG/M metagenome (GOLD analysis project Ga0209536, IMG submission 187461) | Marine sediment microbial communities from White Oak River estuary, North Carolina - WOR-2-8_12 (SPAdes) (version 2) | ecosystem: Environmental > Aquatic > Marine > Intertidal zone >... | reverse complement strand
TACGATGGGGTCGAACTGGCCATCCGCGACCCAAAGCTGGTGGATGTCGAGGAACTGGACGCCGTGATCAGGAGAAGCGGGCTGGTGGTGCCTGCCATCGGCACCGGGCAGGCATGGGGCGAGGAAGGTCTGTCCTTCACCAGCGACGACCCTGCCGTGCGCCGGGCTGCCATCGAACGGGTGAAGAGCCACGTACCGCTGGCCCGTCATTTCGGCGCGACCATCATCCTGGGCCTCGTCCGTGGCATCACGCCACCGGGCCAGAGCCACCAGCAGTCCATGGCCTACCTGGTCGAAGCCTTGCAAGAATGCGCGTCCTTCGCCGCCGCGGACGAGGTGCGCTTCGCGCTGGAGCCGCTCAACCGCTACGAGACGGACCTGATTCATACCGTGGAGGAGGGGATGGACCTCATCCAGCAGGTGGGGGCGGGGAATTTCGGTCTGCTGCTGGATACCTTTCACATGAATATCGAGGAGCCATCCATCGAGGCCAGCATCCGGGCCTGCCGCGAGCGCATCTTCCACTTCCACGTGGCCGACTCGAATCGCTGGCATCCGGGCGCTGGCCATCTGGACTTCCGGCGTATCCTGGCCGCTCTGCGCGAGACCGGCTACCATGGCTTCGTCTCGGGGGAGTTCATGCCGGTCCCCGACGCACATACCGGCGCCCAGCGCGCCATTGAGCACCTGCGGCCATTGACCTAATTTCTATTTCATCAGGGCCTGATCGTGCTCAGCATTTGCACCCGCGTGGCGCGCAGGCGTCCGGAAGCTATCTGGCATCCTTGCTGCATCAGCCGATAGCCCAGGCTACAGCTCAAGGTCATCAGGGATCGCACCCCCGAGGCGGTGATGGCCACCACGCGCACGCGGGTGGCGCAGTGCGCTGAGGCGGTCAGTTGGTAGGGTTCTACCAGCGAAGACCAGCCGAAAATCTCCCCCGGCCCGATGGTCATCACCAGCGCTTGCTGGGTGCCTTCGGCGTTGGTGGCCATCAGCATCTCTACCCGGCCTTCGAGCAGAAGATATAGCTTGTTTGCTGGGTCCCCCTCGCAAAAGATAAACTCTCCCGGTCTGTATTGCTCTTCTTCGGCCAGAGTGGCCAGCGCATTTATCTCGTTTTCCTCGAGCTTCTCAAAAGCCGCGAAGCTCTCGAGGACCTCTGGTGGGATCATAGTTGGCCTCCTTCGAGATCGATGCTCAGACGTACCGCGTGGCTGTGCCCCGGATTCTGGGAAGACCGGGAGGCAATTGCCCGCCGGCCTGCGGCGCTGTGCGTCCAAGACTTGGCGACGCACCCGTAGCGTTCAGTGGGCTAGAAACAGGTTCACCATCTGAAGGCGGGTGGCGCGCAGCCGATGGGCAATCACTTGACACACTTTTCTCATCACCACACAGCACAGGTTGGGGTCGAGCTCGAACATCCCCAATAGATCGGCTCCTTTGAACTCGATGGCTTCTACCTGGCTGGCACACAGCGCCGTCCCGGTGTAGGCGAATGGCTCCACAACTGCTGACCAGCCGACTATATCTCCAGAGCTGAGCGTCGTCACCAGTTCGTGCTGTTCGCCCTGGGCGTCGGTGTTGACCACGATGTCCACCCAGCCGTCGACGATCAAGTACAGCGTGTGAGCCGGCTGATTCTCCTCAAAGATCCTGTCCCCTCGCTGGTATGAGACCCGGTTGGCGATGATAGACAGGCTCCTTAGCTCCGTCTCGCTCAGACCATCGAAGAAACAAAAGGCCTTTAGGGTTTTGATAGTCACCACCTTGGCTCATCCTCCAACCATCGCGACGGACGGCAGACAGGGGGAGCAACTGCTGCATCTCTGCCTGACCGGTGCCCCGTCACAGCTGTCTTATACCATACTTGCCCACGCCGTGACTACCTGCCCAGCCTTGCCCGCGGGCCGGGCCGGGTCCTTTCCGGGAGTATGACAAAGGCCGCAGTCACCTGGGTTGGCTGTGTCCTATCAAATCTGTCACGCCAGGGTACTGGCGTCTTATTCGGCTAGATGGGCCAGCGACTCAATGCGCAAGTCGCGCAGTCGCTCTCGGATGACCTGGGCGGCCTTGCGGGCCATGACATAGCCGAAGCGGCAGTCTTCCTCAAAGGTTTGCAGGAGTTCTTCCGAATCAAACGAAAGCACTCGGCACGGCGTAATCGCCTTGGCGCTGGCCGTGGCTGTGTTCGGGGGTATCAAGCCCGACCAGCCAAAAACATCCCCCGTTCCCACCGTGCTGACTGTGACGTCCTTGGTCTTGAGTTCGCCGGTTAATTGCCCAGCTACCTGTTGCTCCACATCCTGGTCTGGCACTTCGAAGACAATAGCCACTGCCCCTTCCATGACCAGATAAATGCTTTCCAGCTCGTCGCACTCGTGGAAAAACCAGTGCCCGTTTTCCACTCTTTCCTCGTCGGCTACCCTGGCCAGCTTGACGATGTGCTCATAGTCAAGGCCTGCGAAAAACGGATAGCGACGGAGTAGTTCCGGTGAGACCATGTTGTCCTCCTCGATCCAGTGGCTCAAAGAGACGCCTATTCTGTTTGGCTGTCTATTCGGTGGATCTGCTCAACTCATCCAGTACGGCTGCCGCTACCTCAGGGATCGCCCTGGCAACCGCGGGCGTGGGCTCTTCTCCGAAGTAGGTGATATTTTCCACGCCCACGCCGTAGATCGTGATCTTCTTGGGCAACGGTAGCCCCAGCTGCGATCCCATCTCAAGGGCGGTGACCAGGCTGGTGTCGTGCGCGCAGGCGCTGTGTTGGGTGGGACTGATGGTGCGTAGATCCTCCAGGGTCATGCGCCGGATGCTGCCGGGCCTGGCGTCACAATGTTGTAAGGCGTCGATGAGGATTGCGCGATCGTAACCCAGCATCATCTCCATCAGACGCAGACCCCCCACACTGGCCTCGGTCACGGTCACATCACGTACCCGGCCCGAGGCCAGTGCAGCTCTCACCGCGTAGGCAACCTTCACGCCTACGCCATCATCCGTCAGAATCGGGTTACCCAACCCGACAACCAGCGTTTTCATCTACTCAGTCCAGGTACTGGCTGGCATGATCCACCACATTCCCCTCTGCGTCGCGGAGGGTGACCTCCAGCGGCATTTGTCCCGGCAGCGAATGGGTGGCGCACGACATGCAGGGGTCGTAGGAGCGGAAGGCCATCTCGATCTGGTTCAGTGCGCCCTGCGTGATCTCCTCGCCCTTCTGGATGGCTGCCTTGGCCGCCTTTTTGATGGACAACGAGATAGGGGCGTTGTTGTTGGTGGTGCCTACGATCAGGTTGACCTTGGTCAGCATGCCTTTTTCGTCCGTCCAGTAGTGGTGCGTCAGCGTACCGCGTGGCGCTTCGACCGAGCCCACCCCCTCGTCCGGGGTTTCCGTAACCGGTGCACGTACGTTGGGATCGGTGATCTCCGGATCGGTGGCCAGCTCCAGCATACGCTCGGCTGCGTAGAGCAGCTCAACCAGGCGCGCCCAATGCGTTGCTAGTTGGTGATGCACCGGCGTGTAGTTCCCGTTGACCTTCTCGCTGCCCAGCGTCTCATACAACTTCTCGTAGGCTTCCTGGGCCTTGGGCGTGGCCATGCCATCGGCGGCGTTCAGACGCGAGAGTGGTGTAGCCGAGTAGATGCCGCTGTCCATGCCATCCTCAAACCCCTTCCAGCCGACGTTCTTGAGATAGGGGAATTTTAGGTAGCTCCACGGCTCCACGCGCTCGGCCACGTGCTGCGGGTAGTCGCTGGGGTGATACTTGGCGAATTCCTTGCCCTCGGGGTCCACCACCCGGATCATGCCGTCGTAGAAGTTGGTATGGTTGTTCTCGTCCACCGTTCCCATAGAGTAGATGCGTTGCGTGTAGCCGTCCGAGAGGATCAGGTCTACGTAGCCCTGGTTGCTGAGCACCACGTCGTTAAACAGCTGCAGGCTGAAGAGGGCAAAATCGACGTTCTTTTTAGCGATCTCTTCAATCTCCTGGCGCTCTTCTTCCGAGACTGCTTTGCTCCAGCCGCCCGGCAGGCCGGCCACGGGGTGGATACCTCGCCCACCCAGCATCTGGATCACGTGGTGGTTGCGCATGCGGCACTCGATGACCTGCCCGCCGATCTCCAGGCCCACTTTGTGCACCACACCCAAGATGTTGCGCTCGGCGGGTGGCGCATCGGGCCCCATCACGAAGTCCGGGCCGCCTAGGGCGTAAAAGTGAACCGTGTGGTCGGTCACGTAAAAGGCTGAGTAGAGCAACTCACGTATCTTCTTGGCGACCGAGGGTGGCTCGACGTGAAACAGGGCGTCGAGAGCCTTGGTGCCCGCCATGTGGTGCGCCTCGGGGCAGACACCACAGATGCGGTTGGTGATGCGCGGCATCTCCTCGGCTGGCCGGCCGACACAGAACTGCTCGAAGCCGCGCAATTCGGGGATCTGGAGATAGGCGTTGGCGACCTCGCCCTCCTCGTTCAGAAAGATCTCGATCTTGCCGTGGCCTTCCAGCCGCGTGATAGGATCTATCGTAACTCGTTTCATCAGGTTTGCTCCTTCCGTCCAGCTCACGACGAAGTCTGCTGCACGCTACCACCGTTCGCCTTGGTGCGCCGGAGTAGCGAGTGGGCCATACTGAAGCGATAGAAAGTTCCCGCCGGGTCTACCAGCGTCTCCATCGCCTCCGCGATCTTACGCTCCAACTCTGCTTCCTCCTCGCCGGGTTCTCCCACGGCTACCACCGAAGCGATGGCGGATAGCATCTTAGCGCCTTGATCATCCACGCCGGGCAGCGGGCCGTAACAGCCCCGACAGCCCATAGCCACCTGCGGACAGAGCGCGCCGCAGCCGCTTACGGTGGCCGGTCCCATACACACCAGACCCTGCTCCAGTAAGCAGATGCCCGGTTCCGGCGTGATCTCGTAGGGCCGATAGAAGCGCTCTATCGTCTTGACGTTCTTTTCCAGGGGGCATTCATCACACACGGCCACTGTGCCGATGCCGACCACCGAACCGGCTGGCGGCAGCTCGGCTCCCTCCGTCAGCGCCGCTACCACGGCCTCCAGCACGGCCCAGATTTGAGGTGGTTCGGGGGGGCAGCCAGGCAGATAGTAATCCACCGGCACCACCTGATCCAGGGACTTGACGGTGTTGTAGAACTTGGGAAGCGTCAGTTCCCCTTCCGGCACCTGGCTCACCAATTGGGGCCGGACCCCATCCGGGTTGTCAATGGAGGGATTGTCGTGATAGACGGCTTTGAAGGTCGCCTCCGCGGTGGTCAGGTTGGAGAGGGCCGGGATGCACCCTTCATAAGCGCACGAGCCATAGGCCACCAGGACCTTGGACTTTTGGCGCAGCAGGTGGGCCATCTCTTCGTTTTCCGAGTTGCGGATGGCACCGTTAAAGAGACATACGTCGATGTAGCCATCCGGATAACCTCTCACATCTGCGACCTTGAAGTCGGCGATGCAGGGGAAGAAGGCCAGGTCAAAAACGGAGTCCACGATCAGGATCTTGTCGCCGATGTTCAGCACCGAGATTTCGCAGCCACCGCACGAGGAGGCCCAGTACATAGCCAGTTTAGGTTTGTCACTCATCGTCATACCTCCTCCGCCTCGGGGAGAGTGACCTCTTCCTGGTGACCGGCTGCGGCGAGCTCCACCGAGCCGTTGCCGCTCAAGACCGTTTGTTTCCAGCGTAGCGGACCCAAAGCGCGCACCTGTTCCGTCATGCGATCCACCGCCTCGGCCAACATCCTGCCCTCCGAGGCAGAGGCCCACACGATTTGCACCCGCTCCTCTTCCACACCAAACTGGCGCAGCATTTGCTTGAGCAACGTGTGGCGGCGTAGCGCCTTGATGTTGCCCTCAACGTAATGGCACTCGCCGGGATGGCAGCCAGCGATCAGCACCCCGTCTGCCCCTTCGCGCAGTGCCTTGAGCACAAACTGCGGCTCTATGCGGGCGGTGCACATCACCCGGATCGGGCGCATGTTGGGCGCGTATTTGATGCGGGCGGTGCCGGCCAGATCAGCGGCCCGGTAGGAGCACCAATTGCACAAGAATCCAACAATCACGGGTTCAAACTGTTCACTCATTTCTTTCTCCCTTATGCCTCCACCGGTTCAGGCGCTGCCACCGGCTCAGTTATCATGTCCCACAAGATGCCCTCGATCTCGGACATCACTTGCTGTTTGGTGAAGTGGGCGCCCGTAATCGCTTCGCTGGGGCAGGTCGCCACACAAGCGCCACACCCCTGGCACAGAGCGGTGATGACCTCCGACACCTTCCTATCCTCGTGGAACTCGATAGCGTTGTAGGGGCAGAGTTCGTTGCACAGGCGGCAGCCGCAGCACTTGTCTTCGTCGATGCTGGCGCGCACCGGCTCCATCATAACCGTGCCCCGTGCAATCAAGCTGGCCACCCGAGCGGCAGCCGCTGCGCCCTGGGCGACCGAGTCGGGGATGTCCTTGGGGCCCTGGCAGGCGCCGGCGATGAATATCCCCTCGGTCATAGTCGCCACCGGGTCCAGCTTGGGGTGCCGCTCGATGAAGAAGCCCTCAAAGTCGCAGCCCATCTTGAACAGTTGGGACACTTCGCGCGAGTCGGAATATGCCTCCATGGCCGGACTGAGGATGACCATGTCCACCGGAATGCGGCGCTGCAACATAAGCAGGGTATCCTCGGCTTGGACGATCAGTTTGCCCTCTTCCTCGGGGGTGCGCGGGACGTCGGTTATCTCGGCCACCCGGCCCCGAATGAAGTTGGTGTCCTCGTCCAGCAGCCGATGGTAGAACTCTTCGTACCCTTTGCCTGGGGTGCGCACGTCGATGTAGAAGTTATACACCTGCGCGTCTGGCAACCGCTCGTGGATCAGATGCGCAAACTTCAGCGAGTACATACAGCACACCTTGGAGCAGTACTCGTGGTAGTTCTGGTCGCGCGAGCCGACGCAGTGGACGATGGCCACGCTCTTGGGCGCGGTCTCCATATCACGCAGTACGACCTTGCCACTGGTTGGGCCGGACGCGTTCACCAGGCGCTCGAACTCGAGGCTGGTAAAGACGTTGGCCAGCCGCCCGTAGCCATAGCGCGGGATGCGGCTTACGTCGAACAGCTGGTAGCCGGTGGCCAGGATGACATTGCCCACCTGGAACTTGACCATCTCGTCTTCCTGTTCGAAGTCGATGGCGTCGGTGGGGCAGAAGATCTGGCACGCCTTGCACTTGCCCCGGATAAAGTAAGTACAGTTCTCCGTGTCGATGACCGGATACTTGGGTACTGCCTGGGGGAAGGGGGTGTAGATAACCTTGCGCATGCCCACTCCAGCCTCAAAAACGTTATCCACCACCTTCTTGGGGCATTTCTCTACGCAGATGCCACAGCCGGTGCACAGCTCTTCGTTTACGTAGCGTGCTTTCTTGCGCACCGTCACCGTGAAGTTGCCGAGATAGCCATCGACCTCTTCCACCTCGCTGTAGCTGAGCAGGGTGATGTTGTCGTGCTGGCCCACGTCCACCATCTTGGGGGTCAGGATACAGGCCGAGCAGTCCAGCGTGGGGAAGGTCTTGTCCAGCTGGGCCATGTGGCCGCCGATAGACGGCTCGCGCTCGACCATATACACGTGGTAGCCTGCGTCGGCCAACTCCAGCGCCGCTGATATCCCGGCGATGCCGCCGCCTACTATCAGCGTGTTGGAATTGATCTCCACCGGCAGTGGCTCCAGTGGCTGGTGATGGACCACCCGGTCAATGGCGCCTCGGACCAGCGCTTTGGCCTTATGGGTGGCCGCGTCGTTGTCATCAGTGGTCCAGGAGTCGTGCTCCCGGATATTCGCCATCTCGAACAGGAACGGGTTCAGGCCAGCCCGCTGGCACGCTGTCCGGAAGGTTTTTTCGTGCATATGGGGCGAGCAGGCTGCCACCACCACCCGAGTCAGGCCCTTGTCCTTGATGTCTTCTTCGATCAGTTCTTGTCCGAGGCTGGAGCACATGAACTTGTAGTCGCGGGCGATCTCCACGTTGGGTTGTTTGCCCGCCCACTCCGCCACCTCCTCCACCGCCACCTTGCCGGCGATGTTGGTGCCGCAGTGACAGACGTAGACTCCAACTTTTTCGCTCATAGGTTACCCTCCTGCTTCTCACGGTTATGATGATCCGAGAACTCACTCGCCAGGTTCTTTGACGTGACCGGCGGTTCTCGTTCTTTCCCGATACACAGTGACGTCCGTCCCGGAGGACACATAGGCTTCGTCCGCCCTTTCTTCAGGTCTCATACTATGCTTGTCCAATGGGCTTTGTCACCCCATGGTCCCTCCTCTCTTCAATGCCTTAACTTGACTCCGCACGCTTGGTAGGGAACAGCACTGGTGTCGCGGAAACCAGTTCTTTCCCAATCCCCAGGCGTTCCGGAGCAATGCCCATAGCCAATCCCACAAGCTGGGTGAAATACATAACGGGCATCGACAACTCGGTGCCAAACTCCTGGTTGACTTGCTTCTGATAGCATTCCAGATTGACCTGGCACAGTGGGCACGCTGTAGCAATCACATCCGCGTCACGATCTGCGGCACTTTGAAGCAGATTACGCACCATGCTCAGCGCCGCCCGCCGACTGGTAAGAATCAAGGATCCACCGCAGCAATGGACCTTCAATGGGGAATACTCGATGGGCTCTGCCCCTATGGCCGACAGCAGATCTTCGAAGAACTGAGGTTGCTCAACCTCCTCCGCACCGTTCTTCTTGGGTCTGACTATCTGACATCCATAGTAGGGCGCTACCTTCAGGCCCTCCAGAGGAGAAGAGACCTGGCTCTTGACCTCTTCCAGTCCCACCTCGTGCACATATACCTCCATGAGGTGTCGTACCGCGATGTTTCCAGAAAACTGCAAGTTATCCTCTTCCAGAGCGAAGTTGATGTGTTCAGCCAGATCCGGATCTTCTTTCAGGTAGGCGTTGGTGAAGTACGAGTTTTTGTAGCAGGCGCTGCACGGTGCAACCAGATCCAGGCCTGCCTTCTCAGCCATGGCCAGGTTGCGAGCTGTCAACGTATACGCCAGCAGCTCGTCAACGTGGAAGTAAGTTGTAGCGCCGCAGCAGTTCCAGTCCTCGAGTTCCTTGAGTTCCACTCCCAGCTTGCCTGTGGTCTCGATGGCGGAAAGGTGGTAGCTCAAGGCCATCTTCTCAAGAGAGCAGCCCGGAAAATATGCGTACTTCTTCATCAGGACCCTCCCACAGGGATGATTCTATTCACCATGCGTCTGAAGTTCTCAAGCCTCTTGATCCTTGGCGGAAGCACGGGCACCCTCCCCTTCAGCATCAAGCTGGTAGCCGTTTGAGCTTCCTGAAGGAAATCTCGAAGACCATAGCTGAAGATGTAGGCGGGAGCCAGGACAGGTTCATAGGATCTTCCGCTTCTGACGATCGTTTTCACGAAGGCTTCAGAAAACGTTGGCCCAATCAATCCTTCCTGGTACTGGTTCTTCCACATGGAATAGCGCTTGAGCGCATACATCATTTCTGCGATGTCGATTTCGCTCGGACATCTCACGGTACAGTGGTAACAAGACGCGCAGTACCAGAAGGTGTTGCTGGCCAGTACCCGGTCTTTCATATTGGCACGGATCATACCGATGATGCGCCGCGGTGAATAGTCCATAAATGGCATAACTGGACAGGTCCCGGAGCACGTTCCACACTGGATGCAGGTCTTGAGCGGATTCCCGTGCGCAGCGTGCAAGAGGTTTGAAACCTCTTGACTGAACGTAGGTTTAGCTGGCATACGTTTCTCTCCTAAGTTTCACTGTCAGGAATGTGCGTCATATCCCAGTTTCCACATGAGTCCTCCCAAATTCTGGGGGTGGGGGGTGAGGCATGTCACGCCCCCCTCGACACGGCCTAACTGGTCTCTGCCTTCCTCGCTTCTGCGGCCTCCAGCAATGCACTGACCCTATCCAGAAGGAACTCTGGCTCTACGGGTTTCTCAACCAATTCGTCGACAGCAACGAAGCGGGGGTGTACAGGCTCACCGGGGAACAGAAAGGCGATTTGTTCGCGTATGCCGGTAATGATCAACACCGGCATTTCCCTCAGTTCGGGGTCCTTTCGAATCTTGCGGGCC